>Ga0265797_10000521_pt1 | contig 69441 bp, 70 predicted proteins | sample P2T30metagenome_FD_192433 | JGI IMG/M metagenome (GOLD analysis project Ga0265797, IMG submission 192433) | Plant litter microbial communities from East Loma Ridge, Irvine, California - P2 T30 | ecosystem: Environmental > Terrestrial > Plant litter > Unclassified | place: USA: California...
ACCCGGAAACGATGGAGAGGAAAGTGGCGACGCCACATGCTGGCACAGCGCTTTACGGGGCGGGTTTACAATAAGGCCTTTTTTTTCAACTTCAAGCGCCTGAAGCAAACGTCATGGCAAAACCGTGAGGTTTCGTGCTTGTGTCCTTCTGTTACCATGCTGGCCCACCGGAGGAAACCCGTTCCATGGCATTCCGTCCTCACCCGGCGCGCCCGCCCGCCGTACTGCTGCGCGAGGCCCGGCCACTCAAGGCATTGCTGAGCCAGGCCCAGCGCCTGGCCACGATCAAGCGCTTGCTCGATACCCAACTCCAGCCCGCCGCCCGGGAACATTGCCACGTGGCCGCCTGGCGCGAAGGCAGTTTGCTGCTGGTGGTCACCGACGGCCACTGGGCTACGCGCCTGCGCTACCAGCAACGGCGGTTGCAACAGGGCTTACAGGGTTTGCCTGAATTTGCGGGGCTCACCCGCATCCTGTTCAAGGTGCAACCTAGCGTGGGCGCCAAACGCCCGGCCGGGCCAGGGCTGGACCTTTCCGACAGCGCGGCGGACAACCTAGAGGCAACCGCCGAGGGGATCACCGACCCTAACCTCAGGGCGGCCCTGGAACGGCTAGCCAGCCATCGGCGCAAATAGATACCCGTCCTTCGTCAACTTCCCGCCGGGCCGCTGCCCATAAAAAAGGCCACCCGAAGGTGGCCTCAAGAACAGAGAGAAAAGGTTCGAGCTTAAACCGCCGCAACCGGGCGCATGTAGGAGATCGGCGCGGTACTCGCGTCTTCGAAGGTCACCACTTCCCATGCGTCCTTCTGTTCGATGAGCTTGCGCAGCAGCCGATTGTTCAGGGCGTGCCCTGACTTGAAGCCGCGGAATTCACCGATCAGGCTGTTGCCCAGCAGGTACAGGTCGCCAATGGCGTCGAGGATCTTGTGCTTGACGAATTCGTCTTCATAGCGAAGACCGTCTTCGTTCAATACGCCTTCCTTGTCGACGACGATGGCGTTCTCTACGCTGCCACCGAGCGCCAGGTTGTGCTTGCGCAGGTATTCGATGTCGCTCATGAAGCCAAACGTGCGGGCCCGGCTCACTTCCTTGACGAAAGAGGTGCTGGAGAAATCCACACTGGCGCTCTGGGTGCGATCCTTGAATACCGGGTGATCGAAATCGATTTCGAAGCTCACCTTGAACCCGTCGAAAGGCAGGAAGGTAGCGCGCTTGTCGCCGTCTTCCACCGATACCTCGCGAAGGATGCGGATGAACTTCTTCGGCGCGTCCTGTTCTTCCAGGCCAGCCGATTGAATCAGGAATACGAAGGGACCGGCGCTGCCATCCATGATCGGCACTTCCGACGCGGAGAGTTCGACGTAGGCGTTATCGATCCCCAGGCCGGCCATGGCCGAAAGCAAATGCTCCACGGTGTCGACCTTGATGTCCCCCTGGATAAGGGTGGTGGACATGGTGGTTTCACCGACGTTTTCCGCACGCGCGGGAATCTGGACCACTGGGTCCAGATCGGTACGGCAGAACACGATACCGGCATCCACCGGCGCGGGCTTGAGGGTAAGGTAGACCTTTTCCCCGGAATGCAGACCGACGCCGGTGGCACGGATGATGTTCTTCAGGGTGCGTTGTTTAATCATGGCAGTGGCCGCTTCAGCGCAAGTTGCGAACTGGTATCAACAAAGGCTGGCGATAATAGCAGACCCGGCCTTTGCTGAACACCAATCACCCTTATACCCCTGATAAATTCCATTAATCGGCCTGGCGACGCAGGAATGCCGGGATGTCCAGGTAGTCCAGGTCGTCGTTGGGGTTGAGCTTGGCGGCCGCAGCGGCACCGGCGTGCGCCTGGTTACGCATTACGGTCGGGCGCTCGAGGTCACGGTAGTTGACCGCGGCCTGCTCGTGGCGAACCGGGGCTGGCGCCGGGGTTTGCTGAGCGACAGCGTTCTGCAAGCTGTTGTCGATGACCTTCACAGGCTTCTCGATCTTGGCGCCCAGGCCGGTGGCGACCACGGTGACGTGCAGCTCGTCGCGCATGTCCGGATCGATCACGGTGCCGACCTTGACCATGGCATGGTCGGAGGCGAAGGCTTCGATGATGCTACCCACGTCGGAGTATTCACCCAGGGACAGGTCCGGGCCGGCGGTGATGTTGACCAGAATACCGCGAGCGCCTTGCAGGTTGACGTCTTCGAGCAGCGGGTTGCGGATAGCGGCTTCCGTGGCTTCGCGGGCGCGGTTCGGGCCGCTGGCGCAGCCGGTGCCCATCATCGCCATGCCCATTTCGCTCATCACGGTGCGCACGTCGGCGAAGTCGACGTTGATCATGCCAGGGCGCTTGATGATGTCGGAGATACCGCGAACGGCACCCGCCAGCACGTCGTCAGCCTTGGCGAAGGCGGACAGCAGGCTGGCGTCCTTGCCCAGGATAGTCAGCAGCTTTTCGTTCGGGATGGTGATCAGCGAGTCAACGCTGTCAGCCAGCGCGCGGATGCCCTCATCGGCGATCTGCATGCGCTTGCGGCCCTCGAACGGGAACGGGCGCGTCACGACCGCAACGGTCAGGATACCCATTTCCTTGGCCACTTCAGCGATGATCGGCGCCGCGCCGGTACCGGTACCGCCGCCCATGCCAGTGGTGATGAACACCATGTTGGTGCCCTGCAGCACTTCGGCGATGCGCTCGCGGTCTTCCATGGCGGCCTGACGGCCCACTTCCGGGTTCGCGCCCGCGCCCAGGCCCTTGGTCACGCCGGTGCCCAGTTGCAGGATGGTGCGCGCGCCAATGTTCTTGAGCGCCTGCGCATCGGTGTTGGCGCAGATGAACTCGACGCCTTCGATGTTGCTTTTAACCATGTGATTGACGGCGTTACCGCCACCGCCACCGACTCCGATCACTTTGATGACCGGGCTTTGCGGGATGTTGTCTACCAGCTCGAACATGTTCCCTCTCCTTCCATTCTCTAGTTTTTTTCGCCTACTGCCGTTATCAGAAATTGCCCTGTACCCACCGCTTGAAGCGTTCCAGCACTGGCGCCTTGGGCTCATCGCCATAGCTGCTGTCGCGGCCAGTAAGGCCGGTCAAGGTCACGCCTTCGGATTGCTTCTGCAGGCCGTAGGTCAGCAAACCCACGCCTGTCGAATAGATCGGGTTGCGGATGACGTCATCCAGGCCCCGAACCGTGTGCGGCACGCCAAGGCGCACCGGCATGTGGAATATTTCCTCGGCCAGTTCTACCGCGCCTTCCATCTTGGCGGTGCCACCGGTCAGCACGATCCCGGCCGGGATCAGGTCTTCGTACCCGCTGCGACGCAATTCCGCCTGAATCAATGTGAAAAGTTCGTCGTAGCGCGGCTCTACCACCTCGGCCAGCGCCTGACGCGACAACTCGCGCGGGGGGCGGTCGCCAACGCTTGGCACCTTGATGGTTTCGCCGGCGCCGGCCAGCTTGGCCAGGCAGCAGGCGTAACGGATCTTGATTTCCTCGGCGTACTGGGTGGGCGTACGCAGCGCCATGGCGATGTCGTTGGTCACTTGATCGCCCGCGATCGGGATCACCGCGGTGTGGCGGATGGCGCCTTCGGTGAAGATGGCGATGTCGGTGGTACCGCCGCCGATGTCCACCAGGCACACGCCCAGTTCCTTCTCGTCATCGGTGAGCACCGAATAGGCGGAAGCCAACTGCTCGAGAATGATGTCGTCGATTTCCAGGCCGCAGCGGCGCACGCACTTCTCGATGTTCTGGGCGGCGTTCACCGCGCAGGTCACCACGTGCACCTTGGCCTCCAGGCGCACGCCTGACATGCCTAGCGGCTCGCGCACGCCTTCCTGGTTGTCGATCACGTAATCCTGCGGCAGCGTGTGCAGCACGCGCTGGTCCGCGGGGATGGCCACCGCCTGGGCGGCGTCCAGCACACGCTCCAGATCCGCGGTGCTTACCTCGCGGTCACGAATGGCCACGATGCCGTGGGAATTGAGGCTACGAATGTGGTTGCCCGCCACGCCCACGAAGGCCGAGTGGATACGGCAGCCAGCCATCAGCTGAGCCTCCTCCACCGCGCGCTGGATCGATTGCACGGTCGACTCGATGTTCACCACCACGCCTTTCTTCAGCCCGCGAGACGGGTGCGTGCCGATGCCGACGATTTCGAGGGTGCCATCGGCCGCGACTTCGCCCACCAGCGCCACCACCTTGGAGGTGCCGATATCCAGCCCGACGATCATTTTGCCGCTTTGCGCGTTTGCCATGTCCTGCCTCTTGTCAATTCTTCGCCACGGTCGGTACCGCTGGCGCCGCCGCGTTCGGGTCACGCCAGCCAACGGCAAGGCCGTTGGCGTAGCGCAGATCGACGCGGGCGATATTCGTGATCTGGTCTTTTAGGGTCTTGTCGTAGATGGCGATGAACCGGCGCAGCTTTTCCACCAGATGATCACGCCCCAGCAGCAAATCGAGCCCTGGCCCGGCGCTTCCTGCGCCGGTGGTCAGGAACCAGCTGCCGCGCTCACGCAATTCAAGCCGTGCTATGGAGAAACCAAGAGGCCGAAGCATCTGGCTCAGCACTTGATACTGCTGCATGACCTGTTGCTGAGCACGCTGCGGGCCAAACAGCTGCGGCAGGTGCTCATAATTGGCCAGCTCGCGCGGTGCGAACGCCTGGCCCTGATTGTTAAGCAGTTGCCCTTCGCCCCAGCGGGCAACCGGCAGTTGTTCTTCGAGGCGAATCACCACCTGGTCGGGCCATACGCGGCGCACTTCGGCGTGAGCGATCCAGGGCATCTGCTCCAGTTCGGTGCGCATGCCGGTAAGGTCGATACTGAAGAAGCGCGCGTTGGCGTAGGGCGCGATCCGTTGCTGCACGGCCTGCTGGCTTACGTAGCTCAGGTCGCCTTGTACGTTGATCTTGGAGATCGGCCGATCCAGGTAAGGCATGGCGCGCTGCGCGCCTTCGTAGGTGCCCGCCGCCAGGGCGAGCAACAGCAGCGGCCACATGAGCCGTTTGAAAAACCCGCCGCCGGCACGCGGCAAGCGCACCGATACCGGCTCTTTGGCCACCATGCGGCTGGCACCGCGGGGCGGCGCCTTGCGGGCGGGCATGGGCTGCTGATGACGAAGGGACGCGCCGCGCATGATCAGCCCCTCGCCTGAAGTGAGTCAGTGAGGATGGACAGCACCAGCTGGTGGAAATCGAGCCCGGCCGCTTTCGCCGCCATGGGCACCAGGCTGTGATCGGTCATGCCCGGCGCAGTGTTCACTTCCAGCAGCCAGAACGTACCGGCGGCGTCCTGCATCACGTCCACGCGGCCCCAGCCGCTGATACCGATGGCCGCGCAGGCACGCTGGCTCAACTCCATCAGTTCCTCTTCCTTCTCCGGCGACAGGCCGCAAGGAATCCGGTACTGAGTGTCATTGGCCACGTATTTGGCGTCGTAGTCGTAGAACGTGTGCGGGGTGCCGAGGGCGATCGCAGGCAGTACCTGATCACGCAGAACAGCCACGGTGAATTCCGGGCCGTCGATCCACTGTTCGACCAAAACTTGCGAGTCATAGGCGCTGGCGTCTTTCCAGGCGTTGACCAGTTCGCTGCTGCTGGTCACCTTCGCCATGCCGATACTTGAACCTTCATGGGCGGGTTTGACGATCAAAGGCAGCCCCAGTTCCGTGACGGCGTTCACACAATCCTCTTCGCTGGCCAATACGGCGTGGCGTGGGGTGGAAATCCCCATGCTGTGCCAAACCTGCTTGGTGCGCAGCTTGTCCATGGCCAAGGCCGATGCGAGGATGCCGCTGCCGGTATAAGGGATCCCCAGGCATTCGAGCAGCCCTTGCATGCTGCCGTCTTCACCGCCACGGCCATGCAGGATGATGAACGCGCGGTCGATCTTTTCGCGCAGCAATACCTGCAGCAGATCGGGGCCTACATCAATGCCAAAGGCGTCCACGCCTGCCGCCTGCAATGCGCTCAGTACCTGCGCGCCGGACTTGAGCGACACTTCGCGCTCGGCGCTGGTGCCGCCATAGAGCACGGCAACGCGGCCGAAGTCGCTCGGCGCGACAGTGGATTTCAGGCTTTCATACGCGCGGGCGTTCATTGGCTTTTCCCCGGGGTGGCTACTGCACCGGCAAACAGCGGGCTTTTCAACAGTTGAGGGGCGATGGAACCAACGTCCCCGGCGCCCTGGCAAAGAAGGATGTCACCCGGCCGCAGCAGCGGCTTGACCACCGGGGCGATGTCGGTACCGCGCTCCACGTAGATCGGGTCCAGTTGGCCGCGCTGGCGGATACTGCGGCACAGCTGACGGCTGTCCGCGCCGGGGATGGGCTCTTCACCCGCCGGGTATACTTCCATCAGCATCAGTACGTTGGCATCGGCCAGCACTTGTACGAAATCGTCGTACAGGTCGCGGGTGCGGCTGTAGCGGTGAGGCTGGTAAAGCATCACCAGGCGGCGCTCTGGCCAACCGCCGCGCACAGCCTGGATCACCGCGGACACTTCACGGGGATGGTGGCCGTAATCGTCCACCAGCATGACCGAACCACCATCCACGGGAAGCTCGCCGTACACCTGGAAGCGGCGGCCCACGCCCTGGAAGCAGGACAGCCCACGCACGATGGCGTCGTCGCTGATGCCCTCGTCGGTCGCGATGGCGATGGTCGCCAAGGCGTTGAGTACGTTGTGATTGCCCGGCATGTTCACTGATACGTCCAGCGGCTCACGGTCCCGGCGCAGCACGGTGAAGTAGGTTTGCATCCCCGCTTGGCGAATGTTGATCGCGCGCACGTCGGCGGCATCGTGCACGCCATACGTGACGACGGGCCGAGCCACCTGCGCAAGAATCTCACGCACCACGGCGTCATCGAGGCACACCACCGCCAGGCCATAGAACGGCAGGTTGTGGAGGAACTCGACGAAGGTTTTCTTCAGCTTGTTGAAGTCCCCTTCGTAGGTTTCCATGTGGTCCGCGTCGATGTTGGTGACCACGGCCACCAGCGGCTGCAGGTGCAGGAAGCTGGCATCGCTTTCATCCGCCTCGGCGATCAGGTAGCGGCTGCTGCCCAGTTGCGCGTTGGTACCGGCCGCATTCAGCCGGCCTCCGATCACGAAGGTCGGGTCCAGGCCAGCGGCGGCGAACACGGACGCGAGCAGGCTGGTGGTGGTGGTTTTGCCATGGGTACCCGCCACGGCGATGCCATGGCGATAACGCATCAGCTCGGCAAGCATTTCAGCGCGGCGCACGACCGGGATACGGCGCTCCAGGGCAGTAGCCACCTCGGGGTTGCTCACGTTGACCGCGCTGGACACGACCAGCACGTCGGCACGGGCGGCGTTCTCGGCGCGATGCCCAATGAACACCTCGGCGCCGAAAGCACGCAGGCGCTCGGTCACGGCGGACGCTTTGAGGTCCGAACCGGACACCTGGTAGCCGAGGTTGAGCAACACTTCAGCGATACCGCACATGCCCACGCCACCGATGCCCACGAAGTGGATACGGCGGATGCGGCGCATTTCCGGTTGCGGCATGGCGCGTTGGCTTTCAACCATGGGCCACCTCCAGGCAGGCGTCGACGACGCTGCGAGTAGCGTCGGGTTTGGCCAAGCGGCGGGCGGTCTCGGCCATGGTCACGAGTTTCTGCGGTTGCATCAAAACCTCTTCAAGGCGCGCGGCCAGTTCGGCGGCGCCGGTTGTTGCTTGCGGCATGACGAAGGCAGCGCCTTCGCGGGCCAGAAATTCGGCATTGCGGCTCTGGTGGTCGTCAATGGCGTGGGGCAAGGGCACCAACAGCGAAGGCAAGCCCGCGGCGGCCAGCTCGCTGACGGTCAGGGCGCCCGCGCGGCAGATCACCAGGTCTGCCCAGGCATAGGCCTGCGCCATGTCGGCAATGAACGGCGCGACCTGGGCTTCCACGCCGGCGGCTTTGTAGCGCTCGGCGGTAGGGCCATCGTGTTGCTTGCCGGCCTGGTGGAATACTTCCGGCCGATGGGCTTCGGGCAGGCTGGCCAGGGCCAGGGGTACCAGCTTGTTCAGTGGCTCCGCGCCGAGGCTGCCACCCATCACCAACAGGCGGGCGCGGCGGCCCGGCAAAGGCTGGCGAGGCGTAGCCAGGAACAGCTCGCTGCGTACCGGGTTGCCTGTGGTGAGGCATTTGGCGGAGGCGGCGAAGGTGCGTGGGAAAGCTTCGCAGACTCGCGTGGCCAAAGGCAGCAGCAGCCGATTGGCGGTACCGGCCACGGCGTTCTGCTCATGCACCACCACCGGCACACCACTCAGGCGTGCCGCCAGGCCGCCGGGGCCCGTTACATAGCCACCGAACCCCACCACGCACACGGGCCGCAGACGCTTGATGATCGAGCGCGCCTGCAGCACGGATTTCACCAGCATCAGCGGAGCCTTGAGCAGCGCCAGGCGGCCCTTGCCGCGCAGCCCGCTGGCCTCAATGGGATGCAACTGAATGCCAGCGGCGGGCACCAGATCGTTCTCGATCCCGCGTGGCGTGCCAAGCCAATGCACGGTGTAGCCGCGCGCCTGGAATTCCTTCGCGCAAGCGAGCGCGGGGAACACATGCCCCCCGGTGCCGCCCGCCATGATCAGCACGTTACCGGCCATGGTAGGGCTCCTCGGCGAAGTCTTTCTCGGTGAACTCCACCTCTTCACTGCCCAGGTGCGTGCGGCTTTCCCATTCGATCCGCAACAGCAGCCCCAGGCAGGCACAGCAGATCACGAGCGAGCTGCCGCCATAGCTGAGGAACGGCAACGTCAGGCCCTTGGTGGGTAACAGGCCCACGTTCACACCGATGTTGATCAGGAACTGCCCAATCCACAGGAACGACAAGCCGTACGCCATATAAGCGGCGAAGAACTGCTTGGATCGTTCAGCCCACAGGCCGATGTACATGCCGCGGATACATACGAATACGAACAGGGCGACCGTGCACAGCGAGCCCACCACGCCCAGCTCTTCGGCCAGCACGGAGAACACGAAGTCGGTGTGTGCTTCAGGCAGGTAGAACTGCTTCTGCACGCTGTTGCCCAGCCCCACGCCAAACCACTCGCCGCGCCCGAAGGCAATCAGCGCCTGGGTGAGCTGGTAGCCCGAGCCGAACTGATCGGACCAAGGGTCGGTGAAGGTGATCAGGCGCGCCATTCGGTAGGGCTGCGCCTGAACCAGGATGAACACCGCCGCCACCGCCAGCACCACCATCAGGGCGAATCGGAACAGGCCCACGCCGCCGAGGAACAGCATGGCCGCAGCCGCCCCCATCATCACGACGGTGGCACCGAAGTCCGGCTCCATCAGCAACAGGCCAGCCATGGGCAGCAGCACGATGAATGGCTTGAAAAAGCCCATCCAGCTTTCCCGTACTTCCTGCTGGCGCCGCACCAGATACCCGGACAGGAAAATCACCACGAATACCTTGGCAAGCTCTGAGGGCTGCACGTTGAACGCACCGAAGCCGATCCAGCGCATGGAGCCGTTCACCTCGCGCCCCACCCCTGGAACGATCACCAGGAACAGCAAGCCGAACGCGGCCACCAGCAGCATCCAGCCCATGCGCTGCCAGGTGGCGATAGGGATCAGCAAGGTGACGCCACAGGCGCCCAGCCCCAGCACGAGATAGATCAGGTGCCGGATCATGTTGTACAGCGCATTGCCACTTTGAGCAGCCGCCACTTCCGAGGAAGCCGAAGTGATCATTACCAGGCCAAGGCCCAGCAACGCCAGGCAGCCGGCCAGCATCGGGAAGTCGATGTCGATCCCACGGTTACTGATGAGCGGGGATGGATAGGGCTTGATGACGTTGAAAATCATGCCAGCGCCTCCACGGCCTGAGCGAACAGGCGCCCACGCTCTTCGTAGTTACGGAACATGTCCAGGCTGGCACAGGCAGGCGACAGCAATACCGCGTCCCCGGGCTGCGCCAGTTCGGCGCAACGGGCCACGGCCGCGTCAAGGTCACTCACTCGCACTTTTACTACCTGCTCATCGAGGGCAGCGGCCACGCGCTCGGCGTCCCGCCCGATCAATACCACGGCGCGGCAATGGCGGCTTACCGGGGCACGCAGGCCCGAGAAGTCCGCGCCCTTGCCGTCGCCGCCGGCCACCAGCACCACTTTTCCGTCGATATCGCTGCCCAGGCCCTCGATCGCCGCCAGGGCGGCGCCCACGTTGGTGGCTTTGGAGTCGTCGTACCAGGCCACGCCATTACGCTCGCGCAGCCACTGGCAACGGTGGGCCAGGCCGGTGAATGCACGCAGTGCGTCGAGCATCGGCGCCATGGGCAAGCCAGCCGCGTGCCCAAGCGCCAACGCCGCCAAGGCATTGGCCTGGTTATGGGCGCCACGCACCTTGAGTTCGCAGACCGGCATCAACAGTTCCTGACCGAACGCCAGGTAACGAACGTCGCCCTGCTGACGCAGGCCAAAGGTGCTCAAATCAGGGGCATTGAGCCCGAAGGAGCCCACCTTGATATCGTCACGCAGCAATGGCCGGGTGAGGGCGTCCTGGCGGTTGACCACCACCTGCCGAGCGCCGCGGAAGATCCGGTGCTTGGCCAGGTGGTACGCCGGCATGCCGCTGTAGCGGTCCATGTGATCTTCGCTGAGGTTGAGCACCGTGGCCACTTCAGCGTTGAGCTGATGGGTGGTTTCCAGCTGGAAGCTCGACAGCTCGAGCACGTAGAGCTCGACGTCGTCGGCCAGAAGGTCCAGCGCCGGTGTACCGAGATTCCCGCCGACCGCGACACGCTTGCCGGCCGCCTGCGCCATCTCGCCCACGAGGGTGGTGACGGTGCTCTTGGCGTTGGAGCCGGTGATCGCAATGATCGGCGCCTTGGCATGGCGAGCGAAGAGGTCGATGTCGCCCGACAGCTTCACCCCTTGTGCCGCTGCTTCAACCAGCTCGGGCGTTGATACCGCCAAACCTGGGCTCACGTAGAGCTCGCTGGCGCGGCAGAGAAATTGCGCGTCGAGCGCCCCGCAGCGCACTTCCACTTCAGGGAAATCCCGCTGCAAGGTCGCCAGCTCCGGAGGATTCTCGCGGGTGTCGGCCACGGCAAAGGCAACGCCCTGTTTCGCCAGGAAGCGAACCAGGGACATGCCGCTCTTGCCGAGGCCGACAACGATGCGGAATTGGTCGGAAGCGATCAGCGACACGGGGCTACCTCAGCTTCAACGTGGCGAGGCCGATCAGCACCAGGATCACCGTGATGATCCAGAAGCGCACGATAACCCGGGGTTCGGGCCAGCCTTTGAGTTCGAAATGGTGGTGGATCGGTGCCATGCGGAACACCCGCCGACCGGTCAGCTTGAACGAAGCGACCTGGATCACTACTGAAAGGGTTTCCATCACGAACACACCGCCCATGATGAACAGTACGATTTCCTGGCGAACGATCACGGCGATGGTGCCGAGCGCCGCGCCCAGCGCCAGCGCGCCCACGTCCCCCATGAACACTTGCGCCGGGTAGGTATTGAACCAGAGGAAACCCAGCCCTGCGCCGATCAGCGCGCCGCAGAATACGATCAGCTCGCCCGCGCCTTGCACATAAGGAATCAGCAGGTAGTCGGCGAACTTCACGTTACCCGAGAGGTAGCAGAAGATGCCCAGCGCGCCGCCCACCATCACCGTCGGCATGATCGCCAGGCCATCGAGGCCATCGGTAAGGTTGACCGCGTTGCTGGAACCTACGATCACCAGGTACGCCAGCACCATGAAGCCCGCGCCCAGCGGAATGCTTGCATCCTTGAGCATCGGAATGATCAGCGTGGTTTCCATTGGGCTGTTGGCGGTGGTGTAGAGGAATACTGCGGCGCAGATGCCGAATACCGACTGCCAGAAATACTTCCAGCGGCTGGGAAGGCCGCGGGAGTTCTTTTCGATGACCTTGCGGTAATCGTCCACCCAACCGATGGCACCAAACGCAAAAGTAACGACCAGCACCACCCACACATAGCGGTTGGTGAGGTCGGCCCACAGCAGGGTGCTGATGCCGATGGCGGAAAGGATCAGCGCACCACCCATGGTCGGGGTGCCCGACTTGGACAGGTGCGATTGCGGGCCGTCGTTACGCACGGCCTGGCCGATCTGACGGATCTGCAGCGTACGAATGAACCAGGGCCCCAGCCACAGCGCCAGGACCAGCGCGGTCAGTACGCCCAGAATCCCACGCAGGGTGAGGTACTGGAAGACCGCGAAGCCCTTGTAGAACTGTTGAAGGAATTCGGCCAACAGCAGCAGCATTAATGTGTCTCCCCGCTGGCACCGCACAGGGCCGCTACGACGTGTTCCATCGCAGCGCTGCGCGAGCCTTTTATTAAAATGGTCGTGTCGGCGACCTGCTCCGCGGCCAGGGCCTGGATCAGATCAGCCTGAGTTTCGAAGTGGCGGGCGTGTTCACCAAAGGCAGCGACGGCGTTGGCCATGAGCGGGCCCACGGCATAGAGCGCGCTGACCTTGCCCCGAGCGTAGGCCCCCACTTGACGGTGGCCCTCGATAGCCCAGTCTCCCAGTTCGCCGATATCCCCGAGCACCAGGACGGTGCGGCCGGAAAAGCCGGCGAGTATATCAACGGCCGCGTTCACCGAGGAGGGGTTTGCGTTGTAAGTGTCATCGATGACCCGCGTGCCCGCGGCGGTAACCTGGGCAACGGTGCGCCCCTTCACCGGCTGCACGCTGTTCAGCCCACGGCCAATCTCCGGCAGCGTGGCGCCCATGGCGCGAGCGGCGGCCGCGGCGGCCAGGGCGTTGCGCACATTGTGCTCGCCCAGCAAATTGAGCTGGATGCTTTCTATGCCGTCATTGCAGCGCAGTTCGAACGCCGGGCAGCCGCGGGCGTCGTTGGTCACCGGGCCGGCATGGAAATCGGCGTCAGGGTTGCCCAGGGCGAAGGTGAGCACTGTACGAGCGCCCGCCCTCGCCTTCCAGATCGGGAAGGCTTTGTCATCGAGGTTAAGCACCGCCACGCCAGTGGCGTCCAGGCCTTCGAGAATTTCGCCCTTGGCCTCGACGATTTTCTCCGGCCCACCGAACTCGCCCACATGAGCGGTGCCGGCATTGTTGATCAGCGCCACCATTGGCCGGGTAAGGCCCACGGTGTAACGAATCTCACCGATGCGCGAAGCGCCCAGTTCGATCACGGCGGCCCAATGTTCGGGGGCCAGCTCGAGCAGCGTAAGCGGCGCGCCGAGGTCGTTGTTCAAGTTGCCGCGCGTTGCCAGGGCCGGCCCGCGCACGCGCAGAATGGCCGCCAGCATTTCCTTCACGGTGGTTTTACCGCTGGAACCGGTAATCGCCGCCACGGGACCTTCGAAGGCATCGCGGTTGACCTGGCCCAGCTGGCCCAGTGCTACGCGGCAATCACGAACCACCAACTGCGGCAGGGTAACGCCGGGGATCTCGCGCTCCACCAGCGCCGCGACGGCCCCCTTGGCGGCCACCTCCGCAAGGTAATCATGGCCATCGAAGCGCGGGCCGGTAAGGGCGATGAACAACTGGCCTGGCTTGATCGCCCGGCTGTCGATGCTCGCGCCGTCGAAGCTGCAGTCGGCACCCACCAGGCGCCCATCGAGGCGGCCGGCGACATCGCTCAGAAGCAGAGGCTCAAGCATGGTCTGCCTCCCACGCGGCAAGTGCCGCTTCGGCCTGTTGAATATCAGAGAAGGGCTGGCGCTCGCCGAGGATTTCCTGGTAATCCTCATGACCTTTGCCGGCGAGCACCACGACGTCGCCCGCGCGGGCTTCGCCGATGGCCTGGGCAATGGCCGCGCCACGGCCGGAAATGAACCGCGCCTGCTCGGGCCGGGCAAAGCCTGGGCGAATATCGGCGAAAATGGCTTCGGGCGCTTCGCTACGGGGGTTGTCGTCGGTGACGATAACGGCATCGGCAAGGTCTTCGGCCACGCGGGCCATCAGTGGCCGCTTGCCACGGTCGCGGTCTCCGCCGCAGCCGAATACGCAGGCCAGGCGGCCGCTCGCATGGGGGCGCAGGGCCTGGAGTACTTTCTCCAGCGCGTCGGGGGTATGAGCATAATCGACCACCACGAGCGGCCGATCACCGCCGCCGAGCCGCTGAACCCGCCCTTGTGGGCCGTGCAGATGTGGCACGGCCTTGAGAATTTCATCCAGCGGATAATCCAGCGCTACCAGCGCGCCAATCGCCGCCAGCACGTTGCTCAGGTTGAAGCGGCCCAGCAAGCGGCTGCGCAGGCTGAACGTCCCATGGGGAGTGACCAGGGTAGCGCTGACACCATGGTCGTCAAAACGTGCGTCGCGACAGTACAGCGCAGCGGTAGGGTCTTCCAGGCTATAGCCGATTACCCTCGATACGCCGGGGCGGGAAGCCAGCTCCTGGCCGAACGGGTCATCCAGATTGATCACCCGCGCCCGCAGCGTGGACCAGGCGAACAGCCGGGCCTTGGCCTCGGCGTACGCTTGCATGCTGCCGTGGTAATCCAGGTGGTCCCGGGACAGGTTGGTGAACACCGCGATGGAGAAGTCCAACGCGGCTACCCGCCCCTGCTCCAGGGCGTGCGATGAAACCTCCATTGCCACCGCGCGGGCGCCGGCCTTGCGCAGGTCCGACAGGGTGGCTTGCACCACTACCGCGTCCGGGGTGGTCATGCGGCCGCTTTTGAGTTCGCCATGGAAACCGCTGCCCAAGGTACCGATAAGCCCGCACGGCAAACCCAGATGGTCCAGGGCCTGCGCGATCAGTTGGGTAACGCTGGTTTTGCCATTGGTGCCGGTTACACCCACCAAGCGCAGATGACGGCCTGGCTCGGAATAGAAGCGCCCGGCGATGCTGGAAAGCTGCCGGGCAAGGCCGCGCACGGGAATCAACGGCGCGCTGGTAAGGGGCAATACACTTGCGCCTTCCGCTTCATAGGCGACGGCGGCGGCGCCACGGGCCAAGGCATCGGCGATGTGTTCACGGCCATCGACACGGCTGCCAGGCACGGCCAGGAACAGATCGCCCGGGCGCACGTCGCGGCTATCCAGTGCCAGTTCGCGGATCAACGGGTCATGCCCGGCGTCCGGGAACAGGTGAGTCAATGGCATGCTCATCAGCCTTGCCGTCCTTTGGCGGGTGCGGGCGGCGCTACGGGCGCGGCGCTGGCCTGCTGTTGCGGGGTTGCGGGGAGGTTGTCCGGCGGCACGTTCATCAGCCGCAGCGTGCCAGACATCACCTTGCTGAAGACCGGCGCCGATACCAGGCCACCGAAGTAACCACCGGCGCCGGGCTCGTCGATTACCACCACCACCGCGTAACGCGGATTGGCGACCGGGCCGAAGCCTGCGAAGAGGGAGCGGTAAGCGTTCTCGGTATAACCGCGCGAGCCGATGGTGGCCTTGCGCGCGGTACCACTCTTGCCCGCCACGTGGTAACCGGGGACCTGCGCGCGGTATACGCCGCGCGGCGCTTCAATCACCTGCTGCAGCATGCCCTGGATGGTAGCGGCCACGTTTTGCGGAATGACCTGGGCGCCCTCCGGCTCCTTGTCGACCTTCAAGATCGATAGCGGCACCAGCTTGCCCTGGTTGGCCAGGGTGGCGTAGGCATGCACCAGCTGCAGGGCGGTAACGGAAAGGCCGTAGCCGTAGGACAGCGTTGCGGTTTCCGCCTTGTGCCATTCGCGGTGGTTGGGCAGGTTGCCGACGCGCTCGCCTGGGAAACCAAGCCCCGAGTACTGGCCCAGGCCCACCGACGACATCACCCGGTAGATATTTTCGCCACCAACGTCGAAGGCGACCTTGCTCATGCCCACGTTACTGGAGTTGATCAGGATGCCGGTAAGGTCCAGCACCGGCCCTTCGGTCTTGGACACGTCCTTGATGGTGTAGCGGCCGATCTGCAACGAGCCCGGATAGACGTCCACCTTGTCGGTGGGCTTCCAGCGGCCGGTTTCCAGCGCGGCGCTCATGGACAGTGGCTTCATGGTGGAGCCCGGCTCGAACACGTCGATGATGGCACGGTTACGCATGGCGGCCGGGACCATGGTGCGGCGGTTATTCGGGTTGTAGGTAGGCATGTTGACCATGGCCAGCACTTCGCCGGTTTTCACATCCATGATCACCAGGCTGCCTGCCTTGGCCTGGTTATCCGTGATCGCCTTGCGCAGCTCGCGCGTAGCGAGGTATTGCAGGCGCAGGTCGATGGACAAGGCCAGGGTTTTCCCGGCCTTGGCGTTCTTGGTCACCTGCACGTCACGGATCAGCCGCCCACGGCGGTCCTTGATCACTTGACGCCGCCCCGGCACGCCGGCGAGCCACTCATCGTAGGCCAGCTCCACGCCTTCGCGGCCATGGTCGTCCAGGTCGGTAAACCCGACCATGTGCGCGGTAACGTCCCCAGCGGGGTAGAACCGGCGGAATTCCTCGAGCCCGTACACGCCTGGCACTTTAAGGTCGAGCACCGCCTGACCTTGCTCGGGCGTGAGGCCGCGTACCAGGTAAAGAAATTCCTTCGTGGCGTTGGCTTCGAAACGCTCGCTCAACTGGGCCGGGTCCTGCCCGAGCGCCCGCGCCAGGTCTGGCCAGCGATCCTTGGCCAGTTGCAGCTCCTTGGGGTTGGCCCAGAGGGTGCTCACCGGCGTGCTCACGGCCAAGGGCTCGCCATTGCGGTCGGTGATCAGCCCGCGGTGCGCGGGAATAGGAATATGGCGCATGCTGCGTGCATCGCCCTGCCCCTTGAGGAAATCCCTGTCCACGACCTGCAGGTCGATGATGCGCCAGCTGATGGCCGCCACCATGATGCCGAGCAGGCCCAGCACCACGCGGAAACGCCATGGGTAAAGTGCGCCGTCGAGCTTCATCATGGCGCCACCATGCGAACGTCGGCGGCGTCGGGCACGTGCATTTTCAGTTGATCGGTGGCCAGCGTCTCGATACGGCTATGGGCCGTCCAGGTGCTTTGCTCCAGGATCAACCGGCCCCACTCGGCCTGCGCCTTGTCCCGCTCGTTGAGCTCGGTGTACAGCGCATTGAGTAGCGTACGGTTGAGGTGCGCACTGTAGGCCACCGCGATGGCCGATATCAGCACGGCCACGAACATCAGCAGCATGAGAAAGCTACCGGTTGGCAGAGGCTTGAAGAAGAGCTTGCTCACCGCAGCTTCTCCGCGACCCGCATCACCGCGCTGCGGGATCGAGGGTTTGCCTTCAGCTCGGCTTCGGATGCGAAGCGGGCCTTGCCCAGCGTGCGAACGATCGGCTCGAAACGCTGTACCTGCACAGGCAGGTTACGGGGCAGCGTGTCCGCTTCGCCCTTCTCCAGGCGCCGAAGGAACAGCTTCACGATGCGGTCTTCGAGGGAATGGAAACTGATCACTGCCAGCCGACCACCCACTTCCAGGATATCCAGCGCGGCGCGCAGCCCGGCTTCCAGGTCCGCCAGTTCGTTGTTCACGTGAATCCGCAACCCCTGAAACGCGCGGGTGGCGGGATGCTTGTTCTTTTCCCAGGCCGGGTTGGCGTCCTTGAGAACTTGCGCCAGGTCGCCGGTGCGTTCGAAGGGCTGCACCTGACGGCGCTCGACCACCGCGCGCGCCATGCGCCGGGCGAAACGCTCCTCGCCGTATTCCTTGAATACCCGGGCGATTTCTTCTTCCGGCGCTTGTGCAATGAACTGCGCGGCGCTGACGCCACGATCGGGGTCCATGCGCATGTCCAGCGGGCCATCATTCAGGAAGCTGAAGCCGCGGGTGGGGTCGTCCAGCTGCGGGGAGGACACGCCAAGGTCGAGCAGGATGCCGTTGACCTTGCCTTTAAGCCCCAGGCGCTCGGCCTCGTCGGCCATCTCGGCAAAACTGCGCTGCACAATGACAAAGCGGCCGTCTTCGGCCGCCAGCGTTTGCCCCGTGGCAATCGCTTGAGGGTCCTTGTCGAAGCCAAGCAATCGGCCATCACGCCCTAGTTGTTGCAGCAGCAGGCGGCTATGCCCGCCGCGGCCAAAGGTGCCATCTATATAGCAGCCGTCCGCGCGCACGGCCAAGGCCTCGATCGCCTCGTCTAGCAACACGGTAATGTGGTTGAAGCTGCTGTCAGTCGTCACAGGATCAGGTCACGCAATTCGTCAGGCATGGCGCCCGGTTGTTGGATAGCTTCGAGGTCCGCCGCGGAAACTGCATTCCACGTATCTTCGTCCCACAGTTGAAACTTGTTCAGCTGGCCTACCAGCATCGCCCGTTTGTCCAGGCGGGCGTATTCACGCAAGCGCGGCGGGACAAGAAAGCGGCCACTCGAATCGAGTTCCAGGTCCACGGCATTGCCGATCAGCAGCCGTTGCAGGCGCTTGACCTCTTCTCTCAACGAGGGCAGCGCCTTGAGCTTGGTTTCGATGATTTCCCACTCGTCGAGGGGATAGACGTTCAGGCAACGGTCGACAGTATCGATGGTGATGATCAACTGCCCGGAGCTGCGCGAATTCAGCTCGTCACGGTACCGGCTCGGCATGGCGAGACGGCCCTTTGCGTCGAGACTGATGGCATTGGCTCCGCGAAACACTGTTGAGCTTCCCCGAAAATAGACCCTGTCGCGCTATTGTTCCTTTTGCGCCTATATTTCCCACTTCCTGCCACTTCCCGCCACTCGCGCACACTATAGGAACCCCCTCCCTGCACCGTCAAGGCGCGCCGTCAGTGATTTCCTTTACATATCGGTGATTTACGACACAGATGAAGTGGAATGCGTGAAAAAGCGCCCAAATTCGACTGGGAATACCCTTCCGAGGCAGGGGATTGCGTCAAATAGTTAAAGTAGATTGTGAGGATTAAGATTTTTTCGGTATAGCCAGGAGGGGGTGTTAAGCGAAACGGGGATGGAGGGAAAAGGTGGAGAGTCGGTCTGTAAGCCGGGTTCTGTCGAGGACAGTCATTCCTCTACGGTGGTCATCACTGAACACCTTTAGCAACCTACCCGGTTCCAGCGCGGGCCACGCCTATGGAACCCTATTTGGTCTTGCTCCGAGTGGGGTTTACCTTGACCGCGAACTGTTGCCAGAGGCGCGGTGCGCTCTTACCGCACCTTTTCACCCTTACCGGCGCCGAAGCGCTTAGGCGGTTATTTTCTGTGGCACTTTCCGTAGGCTCGCGCCTCCCAGGCATTACCTGGCACTCCGCCCTATGGAGCCCGGACTTTCCTCCCCCGTGCATGCAGGCATGCAACGGCAGCGACTGTCCAACCGACTCTCCGCCGACAAGGATACAGGCCGGTAGGGGCCGGCGCCACCCCGCGAATCGGTTTATGTCCCGGATCGAAGCGCCCGAACCCGGTGCCCCCGCCGTTTCGCTTAACCTTGGCGCTCCAGCGCTACTTGATAGAGGAGGTTCTTGCGCACGCCGGTAATCTGCGCCGCCAGGGCGGCTGCTTTTTTCAAAGGCATTTCAGCCAGCAGCAAGTCGAGTACCCGCAGGGCTTCTGCGCTGATCGCGTCCTCTCCCACGGGCGCGACCCAGCCACCCACCAGCACCACGCACTCGCCACGCTGCTGGTTCGGGTCCGCCTCGATGAACGCGCGCAGTTCGGCCAGCGGCACGCCCTTGAGCGTTTCGAAGGTTTTGGTCAGCTCGCGGGCCAACACCGCGGGCCGGTCACCACCAAACGCCGCTTCCATGGCTTGCACCGACTCAAGAATACGATGCGGCGCCTCATAGAAGATCAGCGTTCGCGGCTCCTCGCGCAGGGCCTCCAGTCGGCTGGCTCGCGCGGCGGCCTTGGCGGGAAGGAAGCCTTCAAAGATGAACCGGTCCGACGGCAGTCCGGCGGCGGACAGCGCGGCGATCACCGCGCAGGCCCCGGGGACTGGAACAACTTTTACACCGGCGGCTCTGGCCTGTCGCACCAAGTGGTAGCCGGGGTCGGAAATCAGCGGGGTGCCCGCGTCGGAAATCAGCGCCACGCTTTCCCCTGCCTGAAGCTTGGCCAGGAAGCGCCCACCGTCCTCGCGCTCGTTGTGCTCATGGCAGGCCGCCAGGGGGGTTTGAATACCGAAATGCTGCATCAGGCGCAGGGAATGGCGGGTGTCTTCGGCGGCGATCAGCGCTACGCCCCGGAGCACGTCAAGCGCCCGCGGGGTCATGTCGTCGAGATTACCGATAGGGGTGGCGACCACATAAAGTGTGCCAATAGTTGAATCAGTCGCGCCTGAGAGGGTCACAGCACACACCTTGGAAACGCCGGAAAGCGGCCATTGTAGCGGCCTCGGCAGGCTTTTGCCGAATCCGCGGGCGCTACGCCATAGCGTCGCACCGGCGACTGGGCTTGGGTACAATTACCCGTTCAACGATCCGTATCAGGAAGATGTACATGACCGGTTGCCTGCGTCCGCTAATCGCCTTATTCATGGCCATGCTCCTTGCGGCCTGCGCCAGCCAGCCTGGCTCGAACCTGGGCGAACTGCCGCGAACCCCCGCAGCCAGCGTGGAAGAGCTGTTGCAGCAGGCTGCCGCCAGCCAGTCGCCAGACGAAGCCGCGCTGCTGAGGCTGACCGCGGCCAGCAAGGCCATGGAGCAGCACAACGATGCTCAGGCCACGCAGATCTTCGGCGATATCGACCTGAACCGCCTCAAGCCTGCCCAACAGGTATTCGCCAGCACCCTGCTGGCGGAGCTGGCGCTGAACCGCAACGACGCGAAGGCCGCGCTCACGGCGCTTGGCCACCCCAGCCTGCAGCACCTGGGCGAGCTCCCACTGGATCAGCAGATTCGCACGCAGACCGTGCGAGCCCGAGCCCTGGAAGCGGATGGGCAGATACTGGCCGCCGCGCGTGAGCGGATTTTCATGGCGCCCACACTGCAAGGGGACGCGGCCTCCTCGAATCATGAAGAAATATGGAAGCTTATTGCCAGCCTGCCCGCCGATCAGGCGCAGCCGGCTGGCAACGATGACCTCGCCGGCTGGCTCAGCCTCGCCCAGGTGGTGAAAACCCCTGGCACCCTCGAACAGCAGAAGGCAGCCATCGAAGCCTGGCGCGCCCAGCACGCCAGCCACCCGGCCGCTCGCACGTTGCCTCAACCGCTGCAGCAGCTTATGGCGGTCACTAACCAACCCCTGGAACGCATCGCGCTGCTGCTGCCACAGCAAGGCCCGCTGGCCGGGGTGGCGCGCGCGCTGCGCGACGGGTTCATGGCCGCGCACTACCAGGCCATGCAGGCTGGCCAGCCAGCGCCGGCGATCGATTTCTACGACAGCTCCCGCGTAACGTCGATGGATGACTTCTACCGCCAGGCTCAGGCTGCCGGCGCCCAGCTGGTGATCGGCCCCCTGGAAAAGAATCTGGTGAAGCAGTTGAGCAGCCGCCCCCAGCTGCCTATTACCACCCTGGCATTGAACTACAGCGACACTACCCAAGCGGGCCCGTCCCAGCTGTTCCAGTTCGGGCTTGCCGCTGAAGACGAAGCGCGCGAAGTGGCCCGCCGGGCCCATGCCGACGGGCTTGTGCGCGCGGCGGCGATCGTACCCAAGGGGGAATTCGGTGACCGCGTGCTCGCGGCGTTCCGCCAGGACTGGCAAGCCAGCGGCGGCACCCTGGTGGCCGCCATCCAGATCGACCAACCCGTCGCCCTTGCCCAGCAGATCGGCGAGTTGATGCAAGTTCGGCAGACCGGCACTGGCGGCCAGGGCACCCGGCGTCAGGATGTCGATTTCATTTATATGACCGCCACGCCTCAGCAGGCGCAACAGGTCAAGCCGACCCTGAACTATCAATACGCAGGCGATGTGCCGGTGTATGCCACCTCTCACGTATACAGCGCCAGCGGGGATCAAGCCCAGTACAACGACCTGAACGGGGTTCGCTTCTGCGAAACACCCTGGTTGCTGGACACCAACAACAGCCTGCGCCAACAAGTAGCCCGCCAGTGGCCGCAGGCCAATGGCAGCCTGGGCCGCTTGTACGCCATGGGCGCCGATGCCTATACGCTGGCGCCACGCCTGGGGCAACTCAAGGCACTGCCGGACAACCGCATCGAAGGCCTGTCGGGAAGCTTGAGCCTCAATGGCGCGCAACGGATCGAAAGGCAGTTGCCGTGGGCACAATTCAGCAACGGCAAGGTTGACAGGTTGCCGGCCAGCGGTCAGTGAATGGCAAGGTGGCGCCGGGCGAACATGGCCGGGAGGCCGAGGCCTGGGCGGAACGGCACCTGCGTGAGCACGGTTTACGGCTGCTGGCGCGCAACTGGCGCTGCCGCGAAGGCGAACTGGATCTGGTCATGCTAGATGGCGATACAGTAGTATTCGCCGAAGTTCGCTATCGGCGGCACCGCCAATGGGGCGGCGCCCTTGGAAGTATCGACAGCCGCAAGCAGGCGCGAGTGATCAACGCCGCTGAACGGTACCTTTTCAAAGAGCCCGTATGGGCCGATCACCCGTGCCGCTTCGACATCATCGCCATTGAAGGCAACGACCCGAATGCGCCTGGCCTAACGTGGCTCAAGGATGCCTTTGCGAGTTGAAAGCGTTGTCGCTGGCCGATTCATTCAGATAGTTCGCTCACCAGCCTGTGCTGGTGGCGCTCCCGCCTCGCGGGCACAGGTTTTAAGGTAAACGATGGACATGCAATCCCGGATTCGCCGGCTTTTCCAGGCCAGCATCGACACCAAGCAGCAAGCCATGGAAGTGCTTGCCCCGCACATCGAACAGGCCAGCCAGGTGATGGTCCACGCCATGCTCAGCGAAGGCAAGGTGTTGGCCTGCGGCAACGGTGGCTCGGCGGGCGACGCTCAGCACTTTTCTTCGGAAATGCTCAACCGCTTCGAGCGTGAGCGCCCGGGCTTGCCCGCCATCGCGCTCACCACGGACAGCTCCACGCTGACGTCCATCGCCAACGATTACAGCTATAACGAGATCTTCTCCAAGCAGATTCGCGCCCTGGGCCAGGCGGGGGACGTTTTGCTGGCCATTTCCACCAGCGGAAACTCTGCCAACGTGATTCAGGCCATACAGGCGGCACACGACCGTGACATGACGGTGGTAGCCCTGACCGGCCGTGACGGCGGCGGCATGGCTTCCCTGTTGCTGCCTGAAGATGTTGAAATCCGCGTGCCTTCTCAAGTAACAGCGCGCATCCAGGAAGTACACCTGCTGGCCATCCATTGCCTTTGCGATTTGATCGACAGCCAACTGTTCGGGAGTGAAGAATGAGCCCCACCCGCATCGGCCTCGCGGCCCTTACCTTTTGCGTTGCCCTTTCCGGCTGCAGCTCCGTGCTAACGGCCACCCGCGACAAACCTATCGATGACGACCGGGGCACCCGCACCCTGGGCAGCAAGATCGACGACTCACTGATCGAAACCAAAGTGGCGGTCAACGTGGCCAAGGCCAGCCCAGACCTGGACAACGGCTCGCATATCGTAGTTACCAGCTACAACGGCGTGGTGTTGCTTGCCGGGCAAACCCCACGCGCGGACCTCAAAGCGATGGCCGAGCAGGCCGCCGCCTCGGTCCAACGAGTAAAGAAGGTAGAGAACGAACTTCAGGTCATTCAGCCGTCGTCGTTGCTGGCGCGCAGCAATGACGCGGTGCTGACCACCAAGATCAAGACGCAGATGTTCGCGGATAACGCCATCCCCGGCTCGCGCATTAAAGTCGTGACCGAAAACGGCATCGTTTATCTGCTGGGCCTGGTGACTCAACAGGAAGCCACCCGCGCAACCAATCTTGTGCAGAGCGTTTCCGGCGTGCAAAAGATCGTAAAGCTGTTCGAATACATCGACTGACGAGCGGTGTAAGCAAAACAAAAAAAGGCGACCATCAGGTCGCCTTTTTTTCACTTCACTACTTTGAGGCTGGGCCGCCCGCTCGGCCGTGGCGGCTGGCCGCCGGGTGGTGGCTGATCGTCGCCCAGGCCCTGCTCATCCTCGAGCTCCAGCTCGTCATCCTCAAGCGAAGGGACCTCCGGATCGAACACCATGCCCTGCCCATTCTCACGGGCGTAGATGCCCATGATGGCCCCAACCGGCACATACAAGGTATGCGCCACGCCGGAGAACCGGCCTTCGAAGCTTACGGCTTCGTTGTCCATGTGCAGATGGCGCACGGCCGTGGGCGAGACATTGAGCACGATCTGCCCATCAGTCGCGAAGCCTTGAGGCACTTGCACCGCGCGGTATTCGGCGTTAACCAGGATATGCGGCGTGCAATCGTTATCTACGATCCACTCATACAAGGCGCGGACCAGATAGGGACGACTGGAATTCATCGAGGGTTCCTCTAAAACTAACGCATTTCACGTTCAGCGGCAGACAAGCTGGCCTGGAACGCTTCACGAGCAAATTGCCGATCCATATAATCGAGCAAGGGCTTGGCCGCACGCGGCAATTCGACGCCCATTACGGGGAGCCGCCAAAGTATGGGCAATAGACAGCAATCCACCAGGCTTTGCTCATCGCTCATGAAGCAAGACATCTCGGCGAACAGCGGGGATACCCCGGTCAGGCTTTCGCGCAAGTGCTTGCGAGCCTCTACCCGAGCCGCCTCTTTACTGCGCGGATCAAGGAGCAAATCCACGTGGCCACACCAGTCCCGCTGGATGCGGTGCATGAGCAGGCGAGCGTTGGCGCGGGCTACGGGGTAGGCAGGCAGCAACGGAGGGTGCGGGTAGCGCTCGTCGAGGTACTCCATCACCACGGTGGATTCATACAGGGCAAGGTCGCGGTCCACCAGGGTGGGCAGGCTGCCGTATGGGTTCACCTCCATCAACGCCGCGGGCTGGCGGCCTGGGGCGATGTCGATGATTTGCACGGTAACGGCCTTTTCGGCCAACACGATACGCACGCGATGGGAATAATGGTCGGCAGGATCGGAGTAGCAGGCCAACCTGTTGGTTACGCCCATGGCGATCTCCTCGCTGGAAGCAGATAAACGAACGCGCCCGATGCGTCTCCCCCGCACAGGGCTCGGAGCGAGCCGGCAACAGCGAACGAAGACGCCCGAAGGCGCGCGATAACTGCGAATCTTACAACAGTTTTGCTGTCAGCGGGGGCAGAGCCCGCCTTTGCATAAGCCCGCGGCGCGGCCTGCGTACAGATTAGGCGGCAGAAGGCATGAAAAACAAAAAAGCCCGGCTCTTTCGAACCGGGCTTTTTCTTGAAGCTTGAGCAGCGAATTAACGCTTGGAGTACTGCGGACGCTTACGCGCTTTACGCAGACCAACCTTCTTACGCTCAACTTCACGGGCGTCGCGGGTAACGAAGCCAGCACGACGCAGATCGCCACGCAGGGTTTCGTCGTAGACCATCAGGGCACGGGTGATACCGTGACGGATGGCGCCAGCCTGGCCGCTTACACCACCACCGGAAACAGTGACGAACACGTCGAATTTCTCGACGGTGCCGGTCAGTTCCAGAGGCTGGCGAACAACCATGCGAGCGGTTTCGCGGCCGAAGAAGGCATCCAGCGCGCGGTTGTTGATGGAGATGTTACCGGTACCTGGACGCAGGAAAACGCGAGCGGTTGCGGTCTTGCGACGGCCAGTGCCGTAATTTTGAGTCGCCGACATAGTGAACTATTCCGTTAAATCTTCAGTTCTTGGGGCTGCTGAGCAGTATGAGGGTGTACAGCGCCCGCATAGACTTTCAGCTTACGGTACATGTCGCGACCCAGCGGGTTCTTCGGCAGCATGCCTTTGACCGCGGTCTCGATCACGCGCTCAGGTGCCTTGTCGATCAGCTTATCGAAAGTGATCGATTTGATACCGCCCGGGAAACCGGAGTGGGAGTAGTACACCTTGTCCGTGGACTTGGCGCCGGTTACACGAACCTGCTCGGCGTTGATGACGACGATGTAGTCACCGGTGTCAACGTGCGGAGTGTATTCAGGCTTGTGCTTGCCACGCAGACGGCTCGCGATTTCAGTAGCCAGACGACCCAGGGTCTGGCCAGCGGCGTCGACGACAAACCAGTCGCGCTTTACTGTTTCCGGTTTAGCAGTAAAAGTTTTCATTCTTTATAGCCTCAGGGGCCGCCCAGCAAAAATAGACGGCGGAGCTTACTGAATAGTGCTTGCTTTGACAAGGTCAAAGGCAGCCGCATCCAGACGCTTTTGGGGGCTCGGGTCATCGCGTCGGGTTCGGCAAAGGGCCTGTTCGTGGAGGGGCATCACTTCCTCCCCGTGCAGAGCAGGCGAATTATCCGGATTACAGCGAAAACATCAAGCTACTTTTTCAACAGACGTATCGATGCCGAGGCAACTGGACAGCGAACGGCAAAACCAAGACGATAGTGCCAACGAATGACCGTTTTCCCCTACAAGAATAACAACCCATGCCTGTGCTCCCCCTCCGCCCGCTGCGCCGGGTCGCCATCCTTGCCACCGACCAGGTGTTCGCCTCCACGCTTACCCAAGCCAAGGACTTCTTTCACCTTGCCAGCCTGCGATACGGGCGCGAGCTTGGCCTGGGCTTGAACCCCGCCTACGAGACGCGCCTTGTCAGCGAGGGCGGCAGGCCGGTCGTGACTTTCAGCGGCACATCCATAAGCGTGGACGGCGGCCTGGACGATGCCGACGTGATCGTGCTGCCCGCGTTCTCCGATGCCATTGACCCGATGTTCGCGCGCGAGCCCCATGTGGTGCCTTGGCTACGGGAACAGCACGGCCGGGGCGCGGTGATCTGCGGCGAGGCGAATGGGGTGTTCTGGATGGCGGAGGCGGGCCTGCTAGACGGCAAGGAAGCGACCACCTACTGGCGTTTCTATGAGAGGTTCAGCGAGCGTTACCCGGCCGTGCGGCTGAACCGCGACAAACACCTCACCGACGCGGACAACCTGTATTGCGCCGCCGGGCTCACCTCCGCCTGCGATCTCTATATCTACCTGATCGAGCGCTTCTGCGGCATGACGGTGGCACAGGGCGTGGCCCGCGACATCCTGCATGAGGTGCGCCGCACCTATGCGCCAGGGCGTATCGGATTTGGCGGCCAGAAGCTGCATCAAGACCCGCAAGTGCTGCAAGTGCAGCACTGGCTGGAAGCGCATTTCGCCGAGAAGTTTCGTTTCGAGGACCTGGCCCGGGACCACGGCATGAGCATCCGTAATTTCATGCGGCGATTCCAGGCCGCCACCGGGGACAAGCCGTTGCATTACCTGCAACGGCTGCGCATCGAGACAGCCAAGGGGCTGCTGTCCGCGAGCGCCAAGAGCGTGAAGACCATCAGCTACGAGGTCGGCTACGACGATGCCAGCTTCTTCGCGCGGCTATTCCGCCAACACACCGGTGCGTCCCCGAACCAGTACCGTCAGCGGTACATGGCGCAGACCGCCTGACGCTCGAGCGTCAGGGCTTGTGAGCCCGGGAGAGGAACTCATGAGACTGCATCTCGAGCAGGCGGCTGAGCGTGCGCTGGAACTCGAAGTTCAGCCGGCCACCTGAGTACAGGTCCTTGAGCTCCACTTCGGCGGAAATGATCAGCTTCACGTTGCGGTCGTAGAACTCATCGACCATGTTGATGAAACGCCGGGCGATATCATCGGTGGCAACGCCCATCTGCTCTACGCCGCTTAGGATCACCGCGTGGAAAATCTTGCCCAGCTCGATGTAGTCGTTCTGGCTGCGGGGGCCGTCGCACAGTGCGCGGAAGTCGAACCAGGCCACGTCGTCACAGGTGCGCACCGCGCGGATCTCGCGGTTTTCGATGATCAGCACGTCGTTCTCGACCGCTTGCGTGCATTCAGGGGTCAGCGCCCGGAAGCTGTCACGCAGGCTCTTGTCAGCGGCTTCGTCGAGGGGGAAGTGGAACAGTTCGGCCTGCTCCAGGTGCCGCAAGCGGTAATCGACGCCGCTGTCCACGTTCACGACTTCGGTGTTCTGCTTGATCAGGGCAATCGCCGGGAGGAAGCGAGCGCGCTGCAAGCCGTCCTTGTAGAGGCCGTCCGGCACGATGTTGGAGGTGGCGACCAGCGTAACGCCATGCTTGAACAGCTCTTCCATCAGGGTGCCGAGGATCATGGCGTCGGTGATATCGGAAACGAAGAATTCGTCAAAACAGATCACGCGAGACTCATCGGCGAACCGCTTGGCGATCAGGGTGAGCGGGTTTTTCTCGCCCTTGAGGTTCTTCATCTCTTCGTGCACGCGCTTCATGAAGCGGTGGAAGTGGGTGCGGGTCTTTTCCTTGAACGGCAAGGCCTCGAAGAAGGTATCGACCAGGTAGGTTTTGCCACGGCCTACGCCGCCCCAGAAGTACAGGCCTTTGACGGGCGCGGCGTCTTTCTTGCCGAACAGCTTGCCCAGCAGCCCTGGCTTGGCCTGGCTGGCGGCGATGAGGTCGTCGTACAGACGCTGCAGATGGCGAACCGCTGTTTCCTGCGCCGCATCGTGGAAGAAATCAGGACGTTTAAGGTCAGCTTGGTATCGTTCAAGAGGCGTCATAAGTCGTCTGCGAGGCTGTAAAACCGGGCCGCCACTTTAACGGCGGCCCTGCGGGATGGCAATCAAGGCCGCGACCAATCGCCGCGGCCACGGAGGCGGTCAGGCTTGCGGCGCCAGCGCCTGGCGCACGGCTTCGATGGCGAGGTCGCGGCTGGCCTCATCGGCGAACACGGGGCTGTCAGCCACGCACGCGTCGTCGAGCCACAGGCCGAACCCGTTGCCTTCGGCGCGCAGGTCGACGCTGCCTTCCTGCAGGCGCTTGCTGGCCGCGCCGGCCTGCTTGCCGTCGGCGAAAGGCCGAGACAGCAACAGTTGCTCGCCGTCAGCGCTGAGCAGCCGGAAGCGGAAGGTGCCGTCCTGCTCGCGGAAGCTCACGAAGCGCGCGGCTTTTTCGGCTTTCTTGCGGGTTTCACCGCTGCCGGCGACCTGTGCCCGGAACGAGCGCAGGCCAACGGCTTCGCGCAACTGCTCGAGGAAAGGCGTGGCGGTTTTGCGCGCCTTGGCAGCGCCCGCCAGCAGGATATCTTCGAGGTCCGCGGGGCGTTGGATCAGCTGGTGATACCGCTCGCGCGCCTCGCCCAGTTCGTTGTCCAACAGGGTGAACAGGCGCTGCTTGGCATCGCCCCAGCCCAATCCGCCGAGCAGATGACCACGGAATTCCTCGGTTTGCGCCGGCGTCGCGAAGGCGCTGTAGAGCGTGAACAGGTGACTGCTGTCAGGATCCTTCGGCTCGCCTGGCGCGCGTGAATCGGTCACGATCCGGGCAATGGCGTCCTTGAGCTGCTTGGGGCTGCTGAACAGTGGGATGGTGTTGTCGTAGCTTTTGGACATTTTGCGACCGTCAAGGCCAGGCAAAGTGGCCACGCTCTCTTCGATCACCGCTTCGGGCAGCACGAACAATTCCTTGCCCTTGCCAAACAGATGGTTGAAGCGTTGGGCGATATCCCGGGCCATTTCCACATGTTGAATCTGATCGCGCCCCACCGGCACCTTGTGAGCGTTGAACAACAGGATGTCCGCGGCCATCAGCACCGGATAGCTGTATAACCCCATGGTCACGCCGGCGTCCGGGTCTTCGCCCAGCTCCAGGTTCTTGTCCACCGAGGCCTTGTAGGCATGGGCGCGGTTGAGCAAACCCTTGGCCGAAACACAGGTGAGCAACCAGGTCAGCTCGGTGATTTCAGGAATGTCGGACTGCCGATAGAAGGTGGCGCGCTCTACGTTCAGGCCGCCGGCCAGCCAGGTGGCGGCGATTTCCAGGCGCGACCGCTGGATGCGCAGCGGATCATCGCATTTGATCAGGGCGTGGTAGTCCGCCAGGAAGTAATACGAATCCATGCCGCTCTGACGGCTGGCCTCGATAGCCGGGCGAATGGCGCCGGCGTAGTTGCCCAGATGGGGCGTGCCGGTGGTGGTGATACCAGTGAGGATACGGGTGGTCATGGGCGATCGCTTATCAGGCTACAGTCAAGGGGCAAGGCGCGGCGAAACCAGGTCTTTGAGGTCTGTGAGTTTGCCATGAAAGAAGTGCCCGCATTCTGCCACTTTCAGCAGCTCATGGGGCCGTTCAAGGGTATCGGACCATCGATAGACCAACGCAGGGTCTACCACTTCGTCATTTTCTGGCTGAACCACGGTGATCGGGCAGCGCTGTGGCAGCGGCTCTTCGGCCCGAAGGCGCATCACCGCTGGCGCGCACATGAACAAGTGGCGTACCGGGGCCCCTTGGCGCTCCAGCCGGCCCGCGAGGGTGGCGGCCACGAAACCGCCGAACGAAAAGCCCAGCAGCGTGAGTGGCAGGCCCTGATGGCGAATGCGCAACCAGTTGGCGGCGGCGCTGGCATCGTCGACTTCGCCCAGGCCCATGTCATGGCTGCCCGCGCTGCTGCCTGTGCCACGGTAGTTGAAACGCAGGGTGATGTAGCCGGCGTCGCGCGCCGTGCGCTGCAAGGTCGACATCACCTTGTTGAGCATGGTGCCGCCCTGCTCCGGGTTCGGATGGCAAAGCAGTGCCAGCCCTCGCGGCTCGGGAACTTCGAGGTAGAGGGCTTCGAGCTGGCCCACCGGGCCGTCGAGCATCAGGGGGTTTTCGCGGATCACCAAGGGTATGAACTCCGTGACCCTGAGGAGGGTCGACTCGTCTAGCTATCGGTTTGTACCCGTGAAGCACCGATCGGTGGCCCGACGCAACGTTGCGCTTTTCAGGCCCCGTTGCGGTATACAGCGCGGGTGCGAGCCGTTAACGTAATGCAAAGCCGTTTATAGAGGAAGGACTCGTGGAACACTCGCTCTTGGTTTGGTTGCTGCCCACCCTGGCTCTCGTAGTGGGCGTCATCGCGGGCTTCCTCATCGCTCGCCATGCCCCCAATGCGGTACCGGGCGGCACTCAGCGCCAACTGGATGACCTGCAGAAGAAATTCGACAACTACCAGCACGAGGTGGTTACCCACTTCAACAGCACCGCCATCCTGGTGAAAAAGCTCACCCAGAGCTATCAGGAGGTCCAGGACCACCTGGCCGAGGGCGCGAACCACCTGGCGCTCGATGAGCTTACCCGCCAGCGCCTGTTGGCCGCGCTGCACTCCGAAGCCAGCCAGGCGCCACGGGACCGCCTCACCCCGCCGCGGGATCAGGAAGTGCCGAAAGACTACGCGCCCAAAGGCCCTGGCACGCCGGGCATGCTCGACGAGCAGTACGGTTTGAAACGCAAGTAATGAAAAAAGGGCCTCGGTTGAGGCCCTTTTTCATTGCATCTCCGGGGCCCGGTTGGCAGGCTCCGCCTACCCTCACAGGCCAGGGCCCGTCCATGGGCCCGGCGGCATCAGATCGCCCCGCGCGCGCGCAGCAGTTCGATCACCTGCTTCACGCCTTCCTCCACCGACACGGCCTGAGTGTCGACCACAAGGTCGGCATCGAGCGGGATGTCGTAAGGGAAGGACTCGCCCGGGATGTTATCCTGGCCGGCGGTATAGAGGCCTTGGGGATCACGCTCGGCACAGACCTGCGGCGAAGCTTGAACGTAAACGGTGATCAAGCGATCGCTGCCGATCAGGTCGCGCGCCTGGGCACGGCCTTCCCCATCGGGCGCCACGAAGGCTGCCAGGGTCAGCAACCCGGCTTCGTTGAACTGACGAGCCACATGGGCCGCCCGACGCCAATTTTCAGTACGCCCGGCACGGTCTTGCGGCAAGCCCTTGTTCAGGTCATGGCGCAGGTTCTGCCCGTCCAGTACGAATACCGCCCGGCCGAGGTCGAACAGCTTGCGCTCCACCGCATAGGCCAAGGTGCTCTTGCCGGCACCCGACAAGCCAGTGAACAGCACCGTGGCGGGCTTCTGGCCGAAGCGCAGGGCGCGCTCTTCCACGCTGACATGGGCCAACGCGCCATGAGCACCTGCGCTACCGTGCGGCACCACCGGCGGGGCAATGATCATGCCCGCACCCACCGTGCCGTTGGTGAGGCGATCGATCACGATGAAGGCACCCGTGGTGCGGTTGCTGTCGTAGCCGTCCAGCGCGATGGCCGAATCCAGGGCAACCTTCACCTTGCCGATTTCATTCAGCGCCAGGGAGCTCGCGGCGCCTTCTTCAAGGGTATTTACGTCCACGCGGTGGGTGATGCTGGCGATGGAGCCTGGCACGTAGCTGGTGGCGCGCTTGATGTCATACTTCTTGCCCGGGAGCATCGGCTCCTCCGACATCCATACCAGCATGGCATCGAATTGATCGGTGACCGGCGGCACGTTATCGGCATGTACCAGCAGATCGCCACGGGAGATGTCGATTTCATCTTCCATGGTCAGGGTGATCGCCTGCCCGGGGCCTGCCTGCTCCAGCTCGCCCTCGAACGTGACGATGGATTTCACGCGGCTGCTTTTGCCGGACGGCAGCACTACAACCTCATCGCCTTTGTGCACCACGCCGCTTGCCAGCGTGCCGGCGAAGCCGCGGAAGTTCAGGTTGGGGCGGTTCACGTATTGCACCGGGAAACGCAGGTCGGTGAGGTTACGGTCGGCCGCGACTTCAACGGTTTCCAGAATTTCCATCAGCGCGGGGCCGGTGTACCACGGCGAACGTTCGCTGCGATTGACCACGTTGTCGCCCTTGAGGGCTGACATCGGAACGAAATGCAGGCTCGAAGGCGCCAGCTTGATCGCTTCGGCAAATTGTAGGTAATCGGCCTTGATGGCTTCGAACACGCCTTCATCGAAGCCTTTGAGGTCCATCTTGTTGATGGCGACCACGATGTGCTTGATGCCCAGCAGCGACGCGATATAGCTATGGCGGCGGGTTTGGGTCTGCACGCCGTAGCGCGCATCCACCAGAATGATCGCCAGGTCGCAGGTAGAGGCGCCTGTGGCCATGTTGCGCGTGTACTGCTCATGGCCGGGGGTGTCGGCGATGATGAACTTGCGCTTGGCGGTAGAGAAGTAGCGATAAGCCACGTCGATGGTAATGCCTTGCTCGCGCTCGGCCTGCAGGCCGTCTACCAGCAAGGCCAGGTCTACGTCATCGCCAGTGGTGCCGACCTTCTTCGAGTCACGCGTGATGGCTTCGAGATGGTCCTCGTAGATCATCTTGGAGTCATGCAGCAAGCGCCCGATCAGGGTGCTCTTGCCATCGTCCACGTTCCCGCAGGTCAGGAAGCGCAGCAGTTCCTTGCGTTCGTGCTGGGCCAGATAAGCAAGGATGTCCTCGCTGATCAATTCGGATTGGTGACTCATCTTGAGCTCCAAGCCATAAGCGTCAAGCGGCAAGCTTGTAGCTACGGCTAGTTAGAAATTTTGTTGATCAACCCACTAAGCATTCTGGAGAGCTCACGGGTTTCATTAATCCAGTCACTTGCCAACTCAGAAGCCAGATAGTCGATTTCCTCGGCGATCATGAGCTGCGTTCGTAACTCCGCGCAGGGCGCCTTGGCTATTGAAAGAAACCAAGTCTTCTCCTTCACGCTCAGCCTCTCAATCCCTTCAGCGATATTCGAAGGTATGGAAAGGGCAGAGCGAGTGATCTGATCCTTGAAACCAAAATCCCGGCAGTCCGCCATCGCCCGATAAAGCTCGATAGTCAGATTTTTGCTGCGCTGCCAAACAACCAGCCTCTCAAAATCCACAGCGAGTGCTCCTTGAGCTACCCGCGATGCAAGCGGGCAATCGACAAGACCTGAAAGCTACCCTTACCGCTTCTGTCTTGCAGCTTGCCGCTTGTAACTTGAAGCTTAAAAATACCCCTGACGTTTCTTGTCTTCCATGGAGCCGGCGCCATCGTGGTCGATCACGCGGCCCTGGCGCTCGGATGTGCGCGTCAGGAGCATTTCCTGGATGATGTCGGTCAGGCTTTGCGCGTCGGATTCCACCGCGCCGGTGAGCGGGTAGCAGCCCAGTGTGCGGAAGCGGACCTTCTTCTTGACGATCCTGGCCTTTTCCTCGTCGGACAGGTGTTCAAGGATACGGTCGTCGTCGATCATGATCAGCGTGCCGTTCTTCTCGATCACTTCTCGCTCGGCGGCAAAGTACAGCGGAACGATCGGGATCTGTTCCAGGTAGATGTACTGCCAGATATCGAGCTCGGTCCAGTTCGACAGCGGGAACACGCGGATGGACTCGCCCTTGTTCACTTTGCCGTTATAGATGTTCCACAGCTCGGGGCGCTGGTTTTTCGGGTCCCAGCGATGCTTGCTGTCGCGGAAGGAATACACGCGCTCCTTGGCGCGGGACTTCTCTTCGTCGCGGCGGGCACCACCGAAGGCGGCATCGAAACCGTACTTGTCCAGCGCCTGCTTCAGGCCCTGGGTTTTAATGATGTCGGTGTGCTTGGAGCTGCCGTGGGTGAAGGGGTTGATGCCCTGGGCTACCCCTTCCGGATTGACGTGCACCAGCAGGTCCAGGCCCATTTCCTTGACCATGCGATCGCGGAACTTGTACATCTCCTGAAACTTCCACTGGGTATCCACGTGCATTACCGGAAACGGCAGTTTGCCCGGGAAGAAGGCTTTGCGCGCCAAGTGCAGCATTACGGCGGAGTCTTTGCCGATGGAATAGAGCATCACCGGGTTGTCGAACTCGGCTGCCACTTCACGGATGATGTGGATGCTTTCCGCCTCGAGCTGTTTCAAGTGCGTCAGTTTGTCGACCATGGCTACTCACGGATTGCGTTGCAGATAGGACGGCCAGCGGGCCGTGTTCGAGCCGGCCACTCTATCACAGGGCCCGGGCATATCAGCCCTCAGGCTTAGATCCAAAAGATATGAGCATATGCTCCGCGGTTTTTAACCCTTAGATAGGGTTAGGGCAGTCGATGAACTGGTGCTCGATCGCGAAGCGTTGGGCCAGATACTCCCCCAAGGCCTGCACGCCGTAACGCTCTGTGGCGTGGTGGCCAGCGGCAATGAATGAAATACCGTTCTCGCAGGCACTATGAAACGTTTGCTCGGACGCCTCCCCGGTGAGGTAGAGATCGACGCCCGCTTCGATCGCGGTGTCGATGTAGCCCTGGCCGCCGCCCGTGCACCAACCTACCCGCCGCACCGTCTGCCCGCTGCACACCACCAATGGCTCCCGGCCCAGCGACAGCGCCACGCGACGGGAAAACTCCAGGGCGGTCTGCGGCGTATCCAGTGAACCGACCAGCCCTACCACCTTCGGATTGGCCGGATCGAGCGGGCCTTCGACGGTCAAGCCCAGGCGCAGGGCAAGCTGAGTGTTGTTGCCTACCTCCGGGTGAACGTCCAGTGGCAAGTGATACGCCAGCAGGCTGATATCGTGCTTGAGCAACGTTTTAAGCCGCCGGTGCTTAATGCCGGTGATGCAGGGATTTTCCCCCTTCCAGAAATAACCATGATGCACCAGCACCAGATCGGCGCCAGCGCTGACCGCGGCGTCGAGCAAGGCCTGGCTGGCGGTCACGCCGCTGACGATCTTGCGCACATGAGGGCGCCCTTCTACCTGCAGGCCGTTGGGGCAATAGTCCGGGATCTTCGCGCTGCCGAGGTAGCGGTCTGCCTCCTCCACCAATGTGCTCAACGATACGGCCATATAAAGTCTCCACAAGCAGTTTGCGAGCGACGCGGCGCTCGTATAATGGCCGCCATTATGAGCCGTCCCCGGCCGTGTGGAAACGCTGTTACCTTTTAGGAACCCCTGATGTCGATTGCCTTGCGTTACTTCAGCTGGCCATTACTGACCGGCATTCTCGTCGCACTGCTGATCATCCTGCGCTTTCCCGAATGGGTGGGCCTGCCCAGTCAGGACGTGAACCTGCAACAGGCACCCCAGTCGGCGGTAGTCGTTCAGGGGCCGGTTTCCTATGCCGACGCCGTCAACCTCGCGGCGCCGGCGGTGGTCAACTTGTACACCACCAAGGTGGTCAACAAATCCTCCCAGGCCATGTTCGAAGATCCCCAGTTCCGCCGCTTCTTCGGTGACAACCTGCCCCGCCAGCGCCGCTGGGAATCAAGCCTTGGCTCAGCGGTGATCATGAGCCCCGAGGGCTACCTGCTCACCAACAACCACGTGACGTCGGGCGCGGACCAGATCGTGGTGGCCCTCAAGGACGGCCGCGAGACACTGGCGCGCGTGATCGGCAGCGATCCGGAAACCGACCTGGCGGTATTGAAGATCGACCTCAAGAATCTCCCGGCCATCACCATCGGCAGTTCGGACAGCCTGCGCATCGGTGATGTGGCCTTGGCCATCGGCAACCCGTTTGGCGTGGGGCAAACCGTGACCATGGGCATTATCAGCGCCACGGGCCGCAATCAGCTTGGCCTCAATACCTACGAGGACTTCATTCAGACCGACGCGGCGATCAACCCGGGCAATTCGGGCGGCGCGCTGGTGGACGCCAACGGCAACCTTACCGGCATCAACACGGCGATCTTTTCCAAGTCCGGCGGCAGCCAGGGGATTGGTTTTGCCATCCCCACCAAGCTGGCGCTCGAAGTGATGAAATCGATCATCGAGCACGGTCAGGTGATTCGTGGCTGGCTGGGCATCGAAGTGCAACCACTGACCGAGGATCTTGCCGAATCCTTTGGCCTCAAAGACCGGCCCGGCATCGTGGTGGCGGGTATCTTCCGCGATGGCCCCGCTCAGAAGGCCGGCCTGCAGTTGGGAGATGTGATTTTGAGCATCGATAACGAGCCGGCCGCGGATGGCCGCAAATCGATGAACCAGGTGGCGCGCACCAAACCGGGCGACCGGATCGGCATTGAAGTCATGCGTAATGGCAAAACCTTGAAGCTCACCGCGGAAGTCGGCTTGCGCCCACCACCCGCCCCCGCGGCGCCCACCAAGGAAGATGGCTGAGCGGGCGGGGGCCGGCCATCCGGCCCCTCGCTTGGGAAGGTTATTGCCCTAAAGCATCCAATAGCGCCTGGTTCTGCTCAGGCGTGCCGATGGTGATGCGCAGGTACTGAGCGATACGCGGCTGCTTGAAATGGCGCACGATCACGCTGCGCTCACGCAACTGCGCGGCAATCTCGGCCGCGTCGCGCTGTGGGTGGCGCGCAAAGATGAAATTCGCGCCTGACGGCAGCACCTCGAAGCCACGCTGTTCGAGCTCGGCGGCCAGCGACTCCCGGCTTTCGATCACCTGATTGCGGGTGCGGTCGAACCAGGCACGGTCCTCGAAGGCCGCAGCGGCGCCCGCCAATGCGATACGGTCGATCGGGTAGGAGTTGAAGCTGTTCTTGACTCGCTCCAGCGCCTCGATCAGATCCGGATGGCCCACCGCCAAGCCTACCCGCAGGCCTGCAAGAGAGCGGGATTTGGACAGGGTTTGGGTCACGAGCAGGTTCGGATAGCGGCCAACCAGGGAAATGGCTGTTTCGCCGCCAAAGTCGATATACGCCTCGTCCACTACCACTACCGAGTCCGGGCTACCCCGCAGGATGGCCTCGATGGCTTCCAGTGCGAGCAGGCAGCCGGTAGGCGCGTTGGGATTGGGGAAGATGATTCCGCCATTGGGCCTGGCGTAGTCCGCCGGGCTGATCTGGAAGGCATCGTCGAGGGGCACTTGCTCGAAATCGATGCCATAAAGGCCGCAATAGACCGGGTAGAAACTGTAGCTGATGTCCGGGAACAACAGCGGCCGCTCTTGCTGGAACAGCCCGTGGAAGATGTGAGCGAGCACTTCATCCGAGCCATTGCCCACGAATACCTGTGCCGGCTGCACGCCGTAGAAGGCGGCCACGGCCTGCTTCAAACGGTCCCCGTTCGGGTCAGGGTACAGGCGCAAGGTATCGCCGATCTCGGCGTGCATCGCCTCCAGCGCGAGGGGCGACGGGCCGTAGGGGTTTTCATTGGTGTTCAGCTTCACCAGGTTGGTGAGCTTCGGCTGCTCGCCCGGCACGTAAGGCACCAGCTGCTTGACGAAAGGGCTCCAGAACTTGCTCATGGGTCAGGCTTCCTTGATCCGGTATTCGGCACTACGCGCATGCGCGCTCAACGATTCACCACGGGCCAGCACCGAGGCGGTGCGGCCCAGATCGGAAGCACCCTGCTCCGAACAGAAAATGATCGACGAACGCTTCTGGAAGTCGTAGACGCCCAGCGGCGACGAGAACCGCGCTGTTCCCGACGTGGGCAGCACATGGTTCGGGCCGGCGCAATAGTCCCCGAGCGCCTCGCTGGTGTGGCGGCCCATGAAGATCGCGCCCGCGTGGCGAATCTGTGGCAGCCACTGCCGCGGCTCTTCCACCGAAAGCTCCAGGTGCTCCGGCGCGATGCGGTTGGCGACCTCGATCGCCTGGGCCATGTCAGCCACTTTGATAAGGGCGCCACGGTTGTTGAGCGAGGTACGAATGATTTCTGCCCGCTCCATGGTGGGCAGCAGCTTGTCGATGCTGTGGGCTACCTGATCGAGGAAGGCCTGATCGGGGCTCACCAGTATGGCTTGGGCGTCTTCATCGTGCTCGGCCTGGGAGAACAGGTCCATGGCGATCCAGTCCGGATCGGTCCCACCGTCGCATACCACGAGGATTTCCGACGGGCCGGCGATCATGTCGATACCAACCTGGCCAAACACATGGCGCTTGGCCGTGGCTACGTAGATGTTGCCCGGCCCCACGATCTTGTCCACGCGCGGCACGCTTTCGGTGCCATATGCCAGGGCGGCAACCGCCTGGGCGCCGCCGATGGTGAACACCCGGTCCACGCCGGCGATGCAAGCAGCCGCCAATACCAGCTCGTTTATCTCGCCGCGCGGTGTTGGCACTACCATCACCACTTCCGGCACGCCCGCGACCTTGGCTGGGATGGCGTTCATCAATACCGAAGACGGATAGCTGGCCTTGCCGCCGGGCACGTACAACCCCGCGCGATCCAGGGGGGTAACCTGCTGGCCCAGTACAGTACCGTCGGCTTCGGTGTAGCTCCACGAATCCTGCTTCTGTTTTTCATGGTAGCTGCGCACCCGCGCGGCAGCCGTTTCGAGCGCTTCGCGCTGCGGGGCGGTGATGCGCTCAAGGGCTTGTTCCAGGCGGGCCCGGGGCAGAATGAGGTCGGCCATGCCAGCCACCTGCAGCCCATCGAAGCGCTGGGTGAATTCCACCACAGCGGCGTCACCACGCTCGCGCACTGCCTGGATGATCTCGAGCACGCGGCCATTGACCGACTCGTCGGACACGCTTTCCCAGCTCAGCAGATGATCCAGATGCCGCGCGAAGTCCGGAGCTGTGGCGTCAAGTCGGCGGATGGCGGTGGGTGTGGTCATGGCTGGCCTCAAGCATTGGGCAATGTAACGGGACGTTTAATCTAGCAGGGCCACCGCGCCGCCATTAAGCATTTTGGCTATGGCGCGGATAGCGAAGCGCGCCAGGGCGGCGCGCTGAAGGTGTCAGCCGCGGTGTCGTGCTTCCACGGCCTGGCGAAGGCTGTCGATCAGGGCCTGAATACGCCCGTGCTGCATCTTCATCGATGCCTTGTTCACCACCAGGCGGGAGCTGATGGTCGCGATGAGGTCCTGGGGTTCCAGGCCGTTGGCGCGCAGGGTATTACCGGTATCGACCACGTCGATGATCTTGTCGGCCAGCCCCACCAACGGCGCCAGCTCCATGGAGCCATACAGCTTGATGATATCGACCTGACGCCCCTGCTCGGCGTAGTAACGCTTGGCGACATTGACGAACTTGGTGGCCACTCGCAGCCGCCCCTTGGGGGCAGGCGCGCCGATGGCACCGGCGGTCATCAGCTTGCAGCAGGCGATTTTCAGGTCCAGCGGCTCATACAAGCCCTGCCCGCCGTACTCCATGAGCACGTCCTTGCCGGCAACGCCAAGGTCGGCGGCGCCGTGCTCGACATAGGTGGGCACATCGGTAGCGCGCACAATCAACAGGCGAACGTCTTCCTGGGTCGTGGGAATGATCAGTTTACGGCTCTTGTCCGGATCCTCTGTCGGGACGATACCGGCCGCGGCGAGCAACGGCAGGGTATCGTCGAGAATGCGGCCCTTGGACAGCGCGATGGTCAACATGGGAGAAGCGAATCCCTATTCACAATGAGGCCGGTGGAACCCGGCCCCGATTCAAGCCCTAGCCCGGTACGCGACGGATCTTCGCACCCAGCATTTGCAGTTTCTCCTCGATGCACTCGTAGCCACGGTCGATGTGGTAGATGCGGTCGATGAGGGTGTCGCCTTTGGCTACCAGCGCGGCCAGTACCAGGCTCGCCGAAGCGCGCAGGTCGGTAGCCATCACGGGCGCGCCCTTGAGGCCATCGACGCCGGTGACCACGGCCGTGTTGCCCTCGACGAGGATATGAGCCCCCATGCGCAGCAGCTCGTACACGTGCATGAAGCGGTTCTCGAACACGGTTTCGATAACCGCGCCGGTACCTTCAGCCACAACGTTGAGCGAAATGAACTGCGCCTGCATGTCGGTGGGGAAAGCGGGATAAGGAGCCGTGCGCAGGTTTACCGCATGGGCACGCTTGCCATGCATGTTCAGCTCGATCCAGTCCTTGCCGGTGGTGACTTCCGCGCCAGCTTCACGCAGCTTGTCCAGCACCGCTTCGAGGATGGTAGGGTCGGTGTCCTTGAGCTTCACCCGGCCGCCGGTAATGGCCGCGGCCACCAGGTAGGTACCGGTTTCGATGCGATCGGGCATTACCTTGTAGGTAGCCGAATGCAGGCGCTCCACGCCATCGATGGTGATGGTGTCGGTGCCAGCGCCCTGGACGTTCGCGCCCATGGCGTTGAGGAAATGGGCAAGATCGACCACTTCCGGCTCGCGAGCCGCGTTCTGCAGCACCGTACGGCCTTTGGCCAGGGCCGCGGCCATCATGATGTTCTCGGTACCGGTAACGCTCACGGTATCGAAGAAGAAGTTGGCGCCACGCAGGCCGCCTTCCGGCGCCTTGGCCTTGATGTAACCGCCTTCGACGTCGATGACCGCGCCCATGGCTTCGAGGCCGCGGATGTGCAGGTCGACAGGGCGCGAGCCAATGGCGCAGCCGCCTGGCAAGGCAACCTCGGCCTCACCGAACCGGGCGACCATCGGGCCGAGCACCAGGATCGAGGCGCGCATGGTTTTCACCAGCTCGTAGGGGGCGACCAGCGTTTTGATGGTGCGCGGGTCGATTTCGACCGCGAGCTTTTCGTTGATCACCGGCTCGATGCCCATGCGCCCGAACAGCTCGATCATGGTAGTGATGTCGTGCAGGTGCGGCAGGTTCGCGACCGTGACCGGGCCATCGGCCAGCAGCGTGGCGGCCAGGATCGGCAGGGCGGCGTTTTTAGCGCCGGAAATGCGGATTTCGCCATCGAGGCGAGCGCCGCCGGTAATAATCAGTTTGTCCATAACACTCTCGAAGCCTGTGGCTCAGGTGCGCTCAGCCCAGGCTGCGCGGGTGAAAAATTTCATCGTCACGGCATGGATGCTGCCATCGGCGATCCACGGGTTCAGGTGCGTATAAATCTGTTGCTGACGCTTGACCGGGCTAAGCGCGGCCAACTCGTCGCTGACGATGTTCAACTGGAAGTTGCAGCCTTCGCCTTCGACTTCCACCTGGACCTGGGGCAGCTTCGCTTCAAGGAAGCTTTTAACTTCTAGGGCCTGCATGCTTAACCTCGATCGGCGCCCTGTGCGCGCGGGTCGGCCATGATACAAAAAAAGCCCGCTGGCTGCGAGGGTGGCTGACCAAGCGGGCTTTGCTTCGTTTTACAGACTAGGCGCGTTCAAGCAGGCCCGCGATGCCACATACCTCGGCAATCTGGCACAGCTCCTGGGGAAGGGCCCGCACCTTGAAGCCCTTGCCCTGGGCTCGGGCGTCACGGCTCAAGGCCAGCAGCAGCGAAACGCCGACGCTGCTGGCCTTTTCAACCCCCGAGCAGTCGACCAACACCTGGTTACCCGGCACCTGCCCGACCAGGGCCTGCCCCTGCCGACGCAGCTGGGCGCCGGTGCGGTAATCCAGCGTGCCAGCGAGCTTCAACTCGCCCTCGGCGAGTTCAACCGAGGCCAGGGTCATTGCTGACCCTGCTGCAAGGGCTGGTCGCCGGCGGCATCCTTGGCCTTGGCGACTTCGCCAGCCCAGCCGTCGATCGTTTTGTCCAGATCGTTGCCGTTGCGCTGCATGGCATCGGCGAACTGGTCACGGAACAGCTTGCCGATGTTGATGCCGTTGACGATGACGTTGCGCACTTTCCATTCGCCATTCACCTTTTCGAGGGTGTAGGACACCGGATACACCGCGCCATTGGTACCCTTCACCTGCATGCCGACCGAGGTGCGGTCGCCGCTCTCATCCTTGGGCGCGTCAACGGTGATGCCCTGGTTGTTGTATTCGAGCAGTGCATTGCCATAGAACTGAAACAGGCTGCGCCGGAAGTTTTCCTGGAACCGCGCCATCTGTTCAGGGGTGGCCTTGCGCGAGTACTTCACGGTCATGATGCTGCGGGAGATACCGTCGGCATCCACTACCGGCCCGACGATGCGGTTGAGCGCGTCATAGAAGGCGGAGGGATTGCTGCGGTAGGTTTGACGGTTGGCCTCAAGGTCTGCCAGCAGCTCGCGGGTCGTGTTCTGAACCAGATCGTGTGCGGGCGTGGCGGGCGCGGCGGTGGCCAGCAACGGCACCGCCAGCAGCATGGCGGCCAGGGCTCTACGCAGAATAGATATCATTGGAACTCCTTATTTCGCCTCTTTGCTCACGTTGTTGAGCAGGAATTTTCCGATCAGATCCTCAAGTACTAGCGAGGATTGTGTGTCGTGAATTGTCTGGCCGTCCTTCAATACAGCGCTTTCGCCACCCACGCTTACACCGATGTACTTCTCGCCCAGCAAGCCCGCGGTCAGGATCGAAGCCGTGGAATCGACCGGCAGGTTGTCCACGCTTTTGTCCAGCTGCAGGGTTACCCGACCAGTGAAGGTATCGCGGTCCAGGTCGATCGCGGCCACCTTGCCGATGGTCACACCCGCCATCGTTACCTTGGCTCTGACCGTCAAACCGGCAATATTGTCGAAATAAGCGTATAGCTTGTAAGTGTCATGGGCGGCGCCCGGCGACAACCCGCTGACCCGAAGGGCCAGCAACAGCAGGGCGAGAATCCCGGCCAGCAAAAACAGGCCGACACCGACTTCCAGGGTGCGGTTTTGCATCAGAAATCTCCAAACATCAAAGCGGTCAGAATGAAATCCAGCCCCAATACCGCGAGCGAGGCATAAACGACAGTGCGCGTGGTGGCTCGGCTGATCCCTTCGGAGGTGGGGTCGCAGTCGTAACCTTGGTAGACGGCGATCCAGGTGACGACGAAGGCGAATACCACGCTCTTGATCACCCCGTTGAGCACGTCTTCGGTAAAGCTGACGCTGTTCTGCATGTTGGCCCAGAAAGAGCCCTCATAAACGCCCAGCCAGTCCACCGCCACCCATGACCCGCCCCAGATCCCTACCACGCTGAACATGGCGGCCAGCACGGGCAGCGAAATGAACCCGGCCCACAGGCGAGGCGCGATGATGTATTTGAGCGGATCGACGCCGATCATTTCCAGGCTGGAGAGCTGCTCGGTAGCCTTCATGTTGCCGATCTCGGCCGCCAGCGCCGAACCCGCGCGCCCCGCGAACAGCAGCGCGGTGACCACGGGGCCGAGCTCGCGCAGCAGAGTCAACGCGATCATCTGCCCCACCGCCTGTTCCGAGCCATATTTGGCCAGGATGCTGAAACCTTGAAGCGACAGCACGCCGCCAATGAAGATGCCGGACACGACGATGATGGCCAGCGACAGCACGCCCACCGAATAAAGCTGGCGCACCAACAGCGAAAAGCCGCCCGATACGCCGCCGCGACTGAACAGCGCGTGCACCAGAAACAGCGAGGCCCGGCCCAGCCCGGCTACCACGTCGATGGCAGTTCGGCCCAACAGGCGAACCCGCTCCAATAATGACCTGTGGCGCATCAGCGCTTCCCCAGAAAATCGTCGGCCAAGGCTGGCGCGGAAAAGTGAAAAGGAACGGGGCCGTCGGCCTGGCCCTTCATGAACTGACGAATGCGCGGGTTATCGGACGCCATCAACTCAGCCGGGGTACCCTGCCCCAACACCTGGCCATCCCCGACTACATAGAGGTAATCGGCGATGCTGGCGGTTTCCGCCAGGTCGTGGGACACCACGATGCTGGTAATCCCCAACGCATCGTTGAGCAGGCGGATCAGGCGCACCAGCATACCCATGGCGATAGGGTCCTGGCCCACGAACGGCTCGTCGTACATGAGAATCTGCGGGTCCATGGCAATGGCGCGAGCCAGCGCCACCCTTCGCTTCATCCCCCCCGACAGCTCATCGGGCATCAATTCGATGGCGCCCCGCAGACCAACGGCCTGGAGCTTCATCAGCACGATGTCGCGGATCATTTCTTCAGGCAGGTCGGTATGCACCCGCAGAGGGAAGGCAACGTTCTCGAACACATCCAGATCGGTGAACAGCGCGCCACTCTGGAACAGCACCCCCATGTGCTTGCGCGCGTCGAACAGGTCGCTGCGCGAAAGCCGCGGAAGGTTCTGCCCATTGACCCAGACCTCGCCGGCGGAGGGGCGCAGCTGTGCACCCATCAGCCGCAGGAGGGTGGTTTTGCCGGAGCCGGACGGGCCCATGATACCGGTCACTTTTCCACGCGGAATGCGAATGTCCACGTTCTCGAAAATGCTGCGCGCGCCCCGCTTGAAGGTAACTCCCTTCAGCTCGACGGCGTAGGCTTGTTCGGCACTCATTCGTTCTCCTTGCGATGCGGCACCCCAGTCAGACGTGCGGGCCAGAGGCCAGGGCACATGCCGAACGGGGTCGACGAGCGGCGCACTATATCACCGACCCCGGGCCATGACAGCGCGCACCGGGCCACCACCTGGCCTCGAGCGGCCTGCCGGCGCGTCAGGCCGGCCCGGCAAGGCCAAGGCCGCGCGGCGCTTCGGCGAGGGTGGCGGGATTCGTGCGCCGCGTGTGCAATCCAGATATAATCCCGGCCTTTTCTTCGGATCGACCTGCCCCGCATGAACCAGACCCGCGATCTCATCCAGTCGGCACAGCGCACCATTGGCCTTGAAATAAAGGCCGTGGAAGGGTTGCTCGAGCATATAAACGCAGACTTCGTGCGGGCCTGCGAGATGATCCTGGGCAGCGATGGCCGGGTTGTGGTGATGGGAATGGGCAAGTCGGGCCACGTCGGGCGCAAGATCGCCGCTACCCTGGCAAGCACCGGCACGCCGGCGTTCTTCGTGCATCCCGCCGAAGCCAGCCACGGCGACATGGGCATGATCACCCCGAACGACATCGTGCTGGCCCTATCCAATTCGGGCACCACGGCTGAAATCCTCACACTGCTGCCGTTGATCAAGCGTCTGGGCATTCGCCTCATCAGCCTTACCGGCAACCCACAGTCCACGCTGGCCCGGGCGGCCGAGGCAAACCTCGACGCCCGGGTCGAGCACGAGGCCTGCCCACTGAACCTGGCGCCCACCTCCTCCACCACGGCGGCGCTGGTGATGGGGGATGCGCTGGCAGTCGCGCTGCTCGAAGCCCGCGGGTTCACCGCCGAGGATTTCGCCTTCTCGCACCCTGGAGGCGCGCTTGGGCGCCGCCTGCTGCTCAAGGTCGAGCAACTCATGCATACCGGCGCGGCATTGCCCACCGTGGCCCGCGGCACTCCACTGCGCGAAGCCCTGATGGAGATGACCCGCAAAGGGCTCGGAATGACCGTGGTAGTGGAGGAAGATGGCCGGCTGGCCGGGGTATTCACCGACGGCGACCTGCGCCGAACCCTGGACCGCAATCTGGATGTGCATGCCACCCCAATCGAGCAGATCATGACCGTACACGGCAAAACCGTAACCGCGGACATGCTCGCCGCCCAGGCGCTGAAGATCATGGAAGACCACAAGATTGGGGCTTTGGTGGTGGTAGATGACACTGATCGGCCGGTGGGCGCGGTCAACATGCATGACTTCCTCCGTGCGGGGGTCGTGTAATGGACCATACCCTGCTTGAGCGGGCTAGCCGGATCAAACTCGCGATTTTCGATGTCGATGGCGTGCTCACCGATGGCCGCCTCTACTTTCTTGAAGACGGCAGCGAGATGAAGGCGTTCAATACGCTGGATGGGCAAGGCATCAAAATGCTGATGGCCTCGGGCGTCACCACCGCCATCATCAGCGGGCGCACCAGTGCCGCCACCGAGCGCCGGGCCCGCAACCTTGGTATCCCACACCTTTTCCAGGGGCGCGAGGACAAACTCGTGGTGCTCGACGGGCTGCTGGAACAGCTTGGCCTGACCTACGAGCAGGTCGCGCACCTTGGCGATGACCTTCCAGACCTGCCAGTCATGCGGCGGGTGGGGCTGGGCATGGCCGTGGCCAACGCGGCCGACTTCGTTCGCCGGCACGCGCACGGGATAACCCAGGCCAGAGGCGGCGAAGGCGCCGCCCGCGAATACTGCGAACTCATCCTGCGCGCCCAGGGCAACCTGGATGCCGCGCTGAACAAATACTTGTAGGTTGCCCATGCGAAACCGAAAGTTGCTTGCGCTTGCCGTTGCGGTACCGGTGGTGGCGCTGCTGATCGCCATTGGCTACTGGAACGTGAGCCCTGAGCGTTTCCTCGATAATCCGCGGGCGAACGTGGACGCGGGCACGATCGACTACTATGCGATCAACGCCCGCACCGTACAGTACCTGCCCGATGGCAAGATGCAGTACGAAATGACCGCCGACCGGGTGGAACACCTCAAGGCAAGCGAAATCACCCACGTCACCAAACCCGTGATGGACGTGTACCGTGGCACTACCTTCCCCTGGCATGTGGTGAGCGAACGCGCCGAGGTGAACCCGGACGGCACCCAGGTCGAACTCATCGACGCCGTGCGGCTCAACCGCACAGACCAGAAAAACCGCACAACCGTAATCACCACCTCGCGCGCGACGGTCTTCCCGCAGAAGCAATATGCGGAAACCGACCAAGACGTTAGAATCGACGGCGCCGGTGGCGTTACGACTGCCAAGGGAATGAAAGCGTATTTGAACGACAGCAAGATCCACTTGCTGTCCACTGTAAGAGGACAGTATGAGGCTCGTTAAAACCCTCCCCTTCCTGCTTGGCCTGGGCGCGGCACTGGGAAGCGTGAACGCCTTGGCGCTGCCGACCGACAGGGACCAGCCGATCCACATCCAGTCCGACGATGCCCAGCTCGATGACAAGCAGGGCGTTGCCGTGTACACCGGCGGCGTGGTCATTACCCAGGGCTCGATGAAAATCACTGGCAACAAGGTGACGGTCACCCGCGCGGCCAATGGTGATGTCGACGTGTTCACCGCGGTTGGCAACCTGGCCTATTACGAGCAGAAGCCGGCCGTGGACAAGCCCATCGTGCAAGCCTACGCCGTCACGATTCAGTACTTCGCGTCGCAGGACCGTATCGTGCTGATCGACAAGGCCAAGGTGATCAACGACGGCAACACGTCCGAAGGCGAGAAAATCGTCTATGACACCGTTCGCCAGGTCGTGAACGCTGGCCGTGCCACGGGCACGAAGATCACCGCGCCCCGCCCGCGCATCGACATGGTGATCCAGCCGAAGAAGAAAACCGACCAGCCGCAGAAGGCGCAGTAATGGCGACGTTGAAGGCCCAGCATCTGGCCAAGAGTTACAAAAGCCGGCAAGTGGTCAGGGACGTGAGCCTGTCCATCGAAAGCGGGCAGATCGTTGGCCTGCTTGGGCCCAACGGTGCTGGCAAAACCACCTGCTTCTACATGATCGTGGGGCTGGTGCAGGCTGACCAGGGCCGCGTGCTGATCGATGACCTGGACGTGAGCCACCAGCCCATGCACGGGCGCGCCAAGGCCGGCATCGGTTACCTGCCTCAGGAAGCTTCGATCTTCCGCAAGCTTTCAGTCGCGGACAACATCATGGCGATCCTCGAAACCCGCAAGGATCTGGATGCCGCCGGCCGCCGCAAGGCACTGGAAAGCCTGCTTCAGGAATTCCATATCAGCCACATCCGCGACAACCTCGGCATGAGCCTGTCCGGGGGTGAACGCCGTCGGGTGGAAATTGCCCGAGCCCTTGCTACCGCGCCCAAGTTCATCCTGCTGGACGAACCGTTCGCGGGGGTAGACCCGATCTCCGTGGGTGACATCAAGCAGATCATCCATCACCTGAAGGCCAAGGGCATTGGCGTTCTGATCACCGACCACAATGTGCGCGAAACGCTGGATATCTGCGAAATCGCCTATATTGTGAACGATGGCCAATTGATTGCAGAGGGCGATTCGGCGACTATCCTCGCCAATGACCTCGTGAAGGAAGTGTACCTGGGGCACGAGTTCCGGCTTTAAGGCCTTCCAAGTGTAAAGACCCCTAGGCAAACATCGCAGTTTCAGGCATATAATTTGCTTAAGTTCAGGCGCTCCGATGGGGCGCCCGTTGTGGATGGCGCCTAGCGCCGGCAAACAGGGTGTCAAGCTCACGCCATGAAACCATCGCTTGTCCTTAAAATGGGCCAGCAACTGACGATGACACCGCAGTTGCAACAGGCCATCCGCCTTCTCCAGCTTTCCACTCTGGACCTCCAGCAGGAGATCCAGGAAGCGCTTGAGTCCAATCCCATGCTCGAGCGCCAGGAAGACGGCGACGACTTCGATAACACCGACCCGCTGGCTGACAAGGCCGAACAGTCCGGCCCGAGCGATAATCAGGAAACGCCCTACCAGGAAACCAGCTTCCAGGAAACCGCCAGCGCGCCAGAAGGCGGCGAGGAAGCCGATTGGAGCGAGCGTATTCCTGATGAATTGCCTGTGGATACCGCCTGGGAAGACATCTACCAGACCAGCGCCAGCAGCCTTCCCAGCAGCGATGACGACGACTGGGACTTCACGACGCGCACCTCCGTCGGAGAAAGCCTGCAAAGCCACCTGCTGTGGCAGCTAAACCTTGCGCCGATGTCCGACAACGACCGCTTGATTGCGGTGACATTGATCGACTGCATCAACAACCAGGGTTATCTCGAGGAGACTCTCGAGGAAATCTGCGCGTCGTTCGACCCGGAGCTGGACATCGAGCTCGACGAAGTCGAGGCCGTGCTTCATCGCATTCAGCAGTTCGAGCCCGCGGGCATCGCCGCGCGCAACCTGGGCGAATGCCTGGCCCTTCAATTGCGCCAACTGCCGGCCAAGACCCCCTGGCTGGCCGAAGCACAGCGGTTGGTGACCGATTACATCGAACTGCTTGGCAGCCGCGATTACAGCCAGCTGATACGCCGCATGAAGCTCAAGGAAGATGAGCTGCGCCAGGTGATCGAGCTCATCCAGAGCCTCAACCCGCGGCCTGGCTCGCAAATCGAATCCAGCGAGCCGGAATATGTGGTGCCTGATGTCATCGTGCGCAAGGACAACGACCGCTGGCTGGTCGAGCTGAACCAGGAATCCGTGCCGCGGTTACGGGTGAACCCTCAGTACGCCGGCTTCGTGCGCCGAGCGGACAGCAGCGCCGACAACACCTTCATGCGCAATCAGTTGCAGGAGGCGCGCTGGTTCATCAAAAGCCTGCAAAGCCGCAACGAAACCTTGATGAAAGTGGCCACGCAGATCGTGGAGCATCAGCGAGGCTTCCTCGACTATGGCGACGAGGCCATGAAACCGCTGGTATTGCATGACATCGCCGAGGCGGTAGGCATGCATGAATCCACGATTTCACGGGTGACCACCCAGAAATACATGCACACCCCTCGCGGCATATACGAGCTGAAATACTTTTTCTCCAGCCACGTCAGCACCTCGGAAGGCGGCGAATGCTCGTCCACAGCCATCCGGGCGATCATCAAGAAACTCGTGGCGGCGGAAAATCAGAAAAAGCCGTTGAGCGACAGCAAGATCGCTGGTTTACTGGAGGCACAGGGCATTCAGGTAGCACGCCGCACTGTCGCCAAGTACCGTGAATCCCTCGGGATCGCGCCGTCCAGCGAACGCAAGCGGTTGATGTAAGCCTGGCCCGGAAGCGCGCGCAGTCGCTGGCACAAGGCACGCAAGCCAGCGCCGCGCCCGGGATGCCACCAGCGTTTCAGTGGCAGGTTTCGCCTGCCTCTTTATGCACTGGCAATAAGGAGAAGCGGTATGCAAGTCAACATCAGTGGGCATCAACTGGATGTGACCGACGCCATGCGTAGCTACATGACCGAAAAACTTGCCAAGCTTGAGCGGCACTGCGACAAGATCACCAATGTTGAGGTGATCATGGAAGTGGAAAAACAGAAACAGCGGGTCGAGGCGACCCTTCGAGTTCCCAAGTGCGACGTGGTAGCCCAGGCAGAACACGACGACATGTACGCCGCAATCGACCTTCTCACTGATAAACTCGATCGGCAATTGCTCAAGTATAAGGAAAAACAGCAGAGCCACCTGCAAGGTGCGGCCGCTCGCTGACCCCCCAATGATCCGAATAGAAGACATCCTGACCCCCGGCCGCTCCCTTGTGAGCGTGCCGGGCGGCAGTAAGAAAAGCGTACTCGAACAGATCGCCGCCCTGATTCACAGGGACCTGCCACAGGTTAGCCAGCAGGCTGTGTTCGAAGCCCTCATTGCCCGGGAAAAACTGGGTTCGACGGGTTTCGGCAATGGCATCGCCATCCCCCACTGCCGGCTCGCCAATTGCCCCAGCCCCATGAGCGCACTGCTGCATCTCAAGGCGCCGGTGGACTTCGACGCCATCGACGGCGCCCCGGTCGATCTCATCTTCGTGCTGCTGGTACCCGAAGCCGCCACGGACGCCCACCTCGAGTTGCTCCGCCAGATAGCCAGCATGCTCGACCGCAAGGACGTGCGTGACCAATTGCGTTCCGCCGCCGACAGCGATGCGCTGTATCAGGTGGTGGTAAGCACCCAGACCGGCGCCTGACCCTCGCATGCGCCTGATCATCGTCAGCGGTCGCTCCGGCTCCGGCAAGAGTACCGCCCTCGATGTGCTTGAAGACAACGGCTTCTACTGCATAGATAACCTACCGGCCGGGCTGCTGCCCGAACTGGCCGAGCGGGCGATCATTCACACCGAACTGGCTCAGCCACTGGTTGCCGTCTCCATCGACGCCCGGAACCTGCCAAGCCACCTATCGCGTTTTCCCGCGTTGCTCGAGGAAGTTCGCGAGAAGCATATCCAATGCGATGTGCTGTTTCTGGACGCGGATGAAGAAACCCTGCTCAAGCGGTTTTCCGAAACACGCCGGCGGCATCCGCTCACCAGCGCCAACCGGTCATTGGCCGAAGCCATTCGGGTAGAGAGCGACTTGCTGGGCCCTATCGCCGACCTGGCTGACCTGAAGATCAACACCACCAGCCTCAACCTCTATCAGCTTCGCGATACGCTTAAATTGCGCCTGCTGAATAAGCCGGATGTTGGCACCGCGTTCCTGTTGGAGTCGTTCGGTTTCAAGCGGGGCATGCCGGTGGATGCAGACCTGGTCTTCGACGTGCGCTGCCTGCCCAACCCCTACTGGAAGCCCGAGCTGCGCGAGCATTCCGGGCTGGAACAGCCAGTGACGGAGTACCTCGCCGCCCAGCCGGAGGTAGAGGAAATGTTCCAGGATATCTCGGCCTACCTGCTTAAATGGCTACCCCGCTTCGCCGCCAGCAATCGCGCTTACGTGACAGTTGCCATTGGCTGCACGGGAGGGCACCATCGCTCGGTCTATCTGACCGAGCGCCTCGGCGAGCTCCTGCAACGTACCCTCAGGAACGTGCAGGTCCGCCACCGGGACCTTACCTGAACCCAAGGACTTACCACGCAATGCCCGCACTCGACATCACCATCATCAACAAGCTGGGCTTGCATGCGCGCGCCGCCGCCAAGTTCGTCGGCGTGGCCGGCCGTTTCCCCTGCCAGGTTCGCGTGGGCCGCACCGAAGCCAGCCTGGTGGACGGCAAAAGCATCATGGCGGTGATGATGCTCGCCGCGGGCAAGGGCACGCAGATTCACCTCAGCACCGAGGGTGAGCAGGCCCAGGAAGCCCTCAATGCCTTGGCGGCACTGATCAACGACAAGTTCGACGAGGGGGAGTAACCGCAGTAGCGGTGTCACACCATGGGAAGCGGGGGGCGGGCCCCGCCGCTTCCGCCAGGTTCACGGTTCCTCCGAGGGGGAGGCGTTACACCGCGTTAACGGCCGCCTGGTAGCGTTTTTCCACTTCAGGCCAGTTGATCACGTTAAAGAACGCGCCGATGTATTCAGGCCGGCGGTTCTGGTACTTCAGGTAGTACGCGTGCTCCCAGACGTCCAGGCCCAGGATCGGGGTATTGCCTTTCATCAAGGGGCTGTCCTGGTTGGCGGTGCTTTCGACCACCAGCTTTTTCTCCGGCGTCACGCTCAGCCAGGCCCAGCCGCTGCCGAAACGGGTCAGCGCGGCCTTGGTGAACGCCTCCTTGAACGCATCCAACCCACCTAGGTCGCTCTCGATCGCGTCTTTCACGCTCCCGGTCGGCTGGCCGCCGCTGGCAGGCGCCATCACGGTCCAGAAGAGCGAGTGGTTCGCATGGCCACCGCCATTGTTGGCAACCGGGCCCTTGAGCTTTTCATCGAGGGTGGCGTACTCCGACAACAGTTTCTCTACCGGCCACTCAGCGTACTCGGTGGACTCCAACGCGGCGTTGAGGTTGTTGATGTAGGTCTGGTGGTGCTTGGTGTAGTGGATTTCCATGGTCTGCGCGTCGATGTGCGGCTCAAGCGCGCTGTAGTCGTAAGGCAAGGCAGGTAAGGTATGGGGCATGTCAGTGGACTCCGTATCGCGGATGGGCGCCGGTATGGCGCGACTGTTGGCCCATGGCACCGGCGAGCAGGCTCGAGGTGCGGGGGTATTCGCCATGGACGGCGATGAACCCCAGCAGTTCCGTATAGGTGCGATTGCTGTGACGAAGCGCTGCCTCGCGAAGCGGCTGAGGCAGGTTGGGTTGGCCGGCAGCCGCCAAGAGATGCTCATGGGCGGCGCACAAGTACTCGGCGCTTTCCTCGGGCTGGTGCAGGTGCAAGTGAAGGTCCGCGAGGTTGTGGTGGGACACCACGAAGGCCATCACGGCCTCGTCGGCGTTACTCCAGCGCTCGAATAGAATCTGCGCCAGCGCAAGGGCGCGCAGGTAATGCTCGCGCGCATCCACCCACTCCCCTTGGGCAAAGAGGGCATTGGCGCGTTGAATGGTCTGTTTCCAATGGTCCATGGCCGCTCCGCTCGATAGCTGACGTGGAGGCGAACTACACCTCGTGAGATTGACTATTAGTTGATAATCAATCTCATTGCAAACGCAGCGGCCGGTTTTTTTACCAGGCTCAGCTCCCCGCGACGGTCATGCGCTCGATCAGGATAGAGCCGGTGCGCACGTTGCTTCGTACCTCCAGGTCATTACCGACGGCCACGATCTGACGGAACATCTCCTTCATGTTCCCGGCAATGGTCACTTCCTGGACCGGGAACTGGATCTCGCCATTTTCTACCCAGTACCCCGCCGCCCCACGGGAATAATCACCGGTCACCATGTTCAACCCACTTCCCATCAACTCGGTAACCAACAGGCCCCGGCCCATGCGCCGAAGCAGCGCGGCCTGGTCTTCATTGCCATGGGTAACGAAAAGGTTGTGCACACCGCCCGCGTTGGCGGTGCTCGGCATGCCCAGCTTGCGGCCCGAGTAGGTGCTCAGCACATAGGACACCAGCCGGCCGCCGTCCACGAACGGTTTGGCGTAGGTTGCCAGGCCATCGCCATCGAAACCGGCGCTGCCCAAGGCCCGCGGCATGTGGGGCCGCTCATCGAGCGTCAGCCATTCGGGGAACAGTTGCTGGCCCAGCGTGCCCTCCAGGAACGATGACTTGCGGTAAAGGTTGCCCCCCGATACAGCCGAAAGGAAACTCCCGAACAGCCCACCCGCCAGCTCCGCGGCAAACAGCACTGGCACTTCACAGGTAGGCACAGGGCGCGCGCCAAGGCGGCTCGCCGCACGTTCGGCGGCCTTGCGCCCGATCGCCTCCGGGGAAGCCAGCAAATGGCCCTCGCGGTTTACGTCGTACCAGTAATCGCGCTGCATCTGGCCATCTTTCTCGGCGATCATCACGCAGCTAAGGCTGTGACGAGTCGACGCATAGCCGCCAATGAACCCATGGCTGTTCCCGTATACCCGGCAACCTTGATGGGTCGACACCTGGCTGCCGTCCGCGTTGCGAATGAGCGGATTGGCATCGAATGCCGCCGCCTCACAGGCGAGTGCCAGCTCGATGCTCGCTTCAGGGCTGATGTCCCAAGGGTGGTACAGATCCAGCGCGGGCAGGTCGCGGGCCATCAAGGCGGCATCCGCCAGCCCCGAGGCTTCATCCTCGGAAGTGTGCTTGGCAATGGCGAGCGCCGCCGCGACGGTTTCACGGATGGCCTCCGGGCCGCTGGCCGAGGTGCTGGCCGAGCCCTTGCGCTGGCCAAGGTAGAGGGTGATGCCGAAACCCTGGTCGCGGTTGAATTCGACGGTTTCCACCTCTCGCTGGCGAATCGAGGTGGACAGCCCCTGCTCCAGGGATACGGCCACTTCGCATGCGCTGGCACCCTGACGCCGGGCTTCGGCAATGATCTCCTCGACCTGTTGCTGCAAGAGCGGCAGCGCCTGGGGACCAACGCTATCGACTGCTTTCATGGGATTCTCCACACTTCAAATACGGATCGCGGCGAGGGCCGGTGCTGGCCGGGCCGGACAATCGGCCCCCGACTGGTTATCATGGCGGCGTTTATCAGCGGACGGCCCCCATGGTTGATTCATACGACGATTCCCTCGGCGAGGGAAAAAGCAAGACACAGGTCAAGCGTGAACTCCACGCTCTGACCGAGCTCGGCGAGCGCTTGACCACGCTCAAGCCAGACCTGCTCGCCAAGTTGCCCCTCACGGAGCCGCTACGCCGGGCCCTGGAAGAAGCACCGAAACATACCGCCAACGCGGCACTCAAGCGGCACAGGCAATTCATCGGCAAGCTCATGCGCGACCAGGACACTGACGCGATACTCGAACTGCTGGACCAGGTGGACGCGTCCACTCGCCAGTACAACGAGCGTTTCCATAATCTGGAACGCTGGCGCGATCGTTTGATCGCCGGTGACGACACGGTACTGGACAGCTTCGTGACCCAGTATCCCGAAACCGATCGACAGCACCTGCGTTCGCTGGTGCGCCACGCCCAGCACGAAGCCACGCACAACCGGCCACCTTCGGCGAGCCGCAAGATCTTCAAGTACATTCGCGAGATAGACGAGCAGCAGCGCGGCCTGCGATAGGCCACGCCCGCCTGCCGAGGGGCGCCCGGCTCACGCGCCGGTGCCGCCCACGGTGATCGCATCGATCTTCAATGTGGGCTGGCCCACGCCTACCGGTACCGATTGCCCATCCTTGCCACACGTACCTACCCCGCTGTCCAGCGCAAGGTCCGTGCCCACCATCGATACGCGGCTCATGCACTCCGGCCCATTGCCGATCAGCGTGGCGCCCTTTACCGGCGCAGTGATCTTGCCGTCCTCGATCAGGTAGGCCTCGCTCGTGGAGAACACGAACTTGCCGCTGGTGATATCGACCTGGCCGCCGCCGAGGTTGGCGCAGTACAAGCCCTTCTTCACCGACTTGATGATTTCCTCGGGATCATGCTCGCCGGCCAGCATGTAGGTATTGGTCATGCGCGGCATGGGTAGGTGCGCGTAAGACTCGCGGCGCCCGTTGCCCGTCGCCGCCGCGCCCATCAACCGGGCGTTGAGCTTGTCCTGCATGTACCCCTTCAGAATGCCGTTCTCGATCAGGGTGGTGCATTGGGTGCGCGTGCCCTCGTCGTCGACACTCAGCGAGCCGCGACGCCCCTGAAGCGTACCGTCATCCACGATGGTGCAAAGGCTTGAGGCCACCTTTTCGCCGATGCGGCCACTGTAGGCCGAACTGCCCTTGCGGTTGAAATCCCCTTCCAGGCCATGGCCTACCGCTTCGTGCAGCAACACGCCGGACCAGCCTGAACCGAGCACCACAGGCAGCGTACCGGCTGGCGCGGGCTTGGCTTCCAGATTCACCAAGGCCTGGCGAAGCGCCTCGCGGGCATACCCCATGGCACGCTCTTCATCCACGAAATACTGATAGCTCGTACGCGCGCCGCCGCCGTGGCCGCCACGTTCGCGCCGGCCGTTCTGCTCCACGATCACGCTCACGTTGAAGCGCACCAGTGGGCGCACATCCGCCGCCAGGCTTCCGTCCATGGCGGCCACCAGAATCCGCTCCCATACGCCCGCCATGCTGACGGTGACCTGCTGGATACGCGGATCGAGCGTGCGGGTATAGGCGTCGATGCGTTTGAGCAGCTCGACCTTCTCGGCGCGGGTCATAACGTCAAGCGGGTTGTCGGCTGCGTAAAGCGCCTCGACCGCCGGGGCCTGGAACGCCTGGACGCGGCCCTGCTGGCCGGCACGAGAGATCGAACGCGCGGCCTGCGCGGCCAGGCCCAAGGCCTCGCGGGTAATGGTGTTGCTATAGGCGAAGCCGGTTTTTTCCCCAGCCTGGGCGCGCACGCCGACACCTTGGTCGAAATTGAAGCTGCCTTCCTTGACGATTCCGTCTTCAAGGGCCCAGGACTCCGATATCTGCGCCTGGAAATACAGGTCCGCAGCATCGATGCCGGGACCGGCCAGTTCGCCCAGCACGCCGTTGAGGCTGTCCAGGCTCAGGTCGCCGGGGGTCAGCAACTGCGCGCTGACTGTGGATAACATCTCGCTCATGTTCACTCCGCGAAAGAGGCAGGCCGCAACGCGCCCTGCGAGGAAAACCGCCGATGCGTCTGCACCGGCATACGCTCACGGATGGCCGCCTGTTCGGCGGCGTCCCGCGAGCTCAGCAATACTGCTTCACCCGTTGCCTGCTGCGCCACGAGGCGGCCCCAAGGGTCAACGATCGCCGCTTGGCCGTGGGTATGACGGGGGCCGGGATGTTCACCACCTTGGGCCGCGGCCAACACATAACACTGCGTTTCAATGGCGCGGGCCCGAATCAATACTTCCCAATGGGCCGCGCCCGTGATGGCCGTAAAGGCCGAGGGGACACTGATCAGCTCGGCGCCCGCTTCCCTGAGCTGGGTGTATAGCTCCGGAAAGCGCAAGTCGTAACACACGCTCAGGCCGAGGCGACCCACCGGTGTTTGCGCCACTACCACCTTTTGACCGTAGGCGTAGTCATCAGACTCCCGGTATCGGGCCCGGCTGTCCTGAACATCTACGTCGAACAGGTGCAATTTGTCGTATCGGGCGGCGGTTTCGCCCTGATCATCAAGTAGCAGCGAGCAGGCGTGGGGCTTGCCGTCGGGTTGCCCATCGGGCGGCAGCGGCACGGTGCCGGCTACCAGCCACAGGCCAAAGTCCCGAGCGCAACGACGAAGCGCGGGAAGGATCGGGCCCTCTCCCAACGCTTCGGCGCGTGCGATGCCGGCAATGTCGCGGCGGCCCATGGCTGCGAAGTTTTCAGGCAACACCGCCAACCGCGCCCCGGCCTGGGCGGCCTGCTCCAGCAAGTGCCTGGCTCGCGCCAGGTTTACCGCCAGATCCGCCTGGCTGACCATCTGGATTACCGCCAGCTCCATTGGCTCCTCCCGGCTGTGGTGGAATGCGTTCCCTTGCATCCTAACCCACTCACCGCTAGCGGGCTAACTATCGGGGCGATCAACGGGATTTGTCGAAAGGCCGGTCGAGGCTGAGCTTGGGTTCCATGAGCGGCCCTTCGACACGGTATTTCACGCTGATCAGGCGCGACACCCGGTCACCCAGCAGCTTGTCCGCGAGGAACAACGCACCGCCGATGGCGGGAGCGCCGACGATGAGCGCGGCGATGGGCAGGTTAGTGCTCACGGGCAGGGTCACCAGCAGCCGGGCATCCACGCGGTCGGCGGCCATGTCCAGCGTGCCATCGAGTTCGAGGTTGCTGGATGGGCCCGCCAGGGTAATGGGTGTGCGGGTCACGTATACGCCGTCACTGGCCGCCAGCTGGCCCTTGACCTTGTCATAGCTGAGCCCACGCCCTAGCAGGTCGGAGAAGTCCAGGCGCAACCGGCGGCCGATGGCGTTGAAATTGAGCAACCCGAAGACCCGCAGCGCCTGCGCGCCGCCCTCCACTTCTACGAACTGCCCGCGGTTGAGGGTTGCGTCCAGGCTACCCGAGTACCGTTTGGGCGATGCCCAGGCGGGGGAGCCCGGCCATCGGCCGTCCACGTCGAGGGCGAAATCCTGGCTGGTCACCGAGGGAGCGAATCGCCAGGCTTGAAGAATGTCGGCCAGGTTGCCGCCACGCACGTTGCCCTTGAACCAGCTGACGGTGCTGCCGGGGGTACCTTCCCAGCCGCCGTTGCCCTTCAACTGCATCCCCTTGAGGCCCAGGTCCAGATCGTTGAGCGCCAGCCCCCGCTCGCTCGAGCGCAGCTTCAACGACCAGGCGCCCACCAGGTCATCCCCTTGCCACAGGCGAGCAATGCGTATGTTCACCGGCGGCAAGCCATGGGGGTCGATGTCCGCGAGCGGGTCCGGCGTGTCGGGTGGGTTCTGCGCGGTGGCTTCCGGCACGGCGGGCGCTGGCAGATGCACATCCTGCAAGTCGATATCCAAGGGCATGCTCGAGCTGTCGGGCAAGGTCGCCTTTCCGGTGAGCCTGGGGCTGTCCACCCGAATCAGCCAGGCGCTTGCCGCGCGGTCCAAGCGTAGGCGAGCCGCTTCCAGCGACTGCCCAAAGGCGCTCAGGTGGGCGATCGTTACGTCCGCGCTGCTCACCGGGAGGGGCGTTTGGGCAACGGGCACCGACGCCGGAGCGGGCGCCTTGGGCTGTGGCATATACCGGTCCCTTACTGCCTGCCAGGCTTTGAGGTCTAGCGATTCCATAGTACCGCGCAAGCGCAAGCCCGTTGCTTCAGGCAGGCTCGCCGTACCGTCGCCCAGCAACAATTCCCCACGGCCTGCGCCTGGAGCGCTGGAGAACTGGCCATTGGCGGGCTGGTACACAAAACTTGCCAGGCCCGCGTAGCCCACGCGCATCGACCGATCGTTACCTTGCAGGCCGAGCTCGAAGCGGGTCGGCCGGCTGTCTCCGGCTGCCTTGCCGTAGGGTGCGGGAAGGTCCACCGTTGCGCCAGCAAGGTCCGAGTCGATGCTCAGCCGGCTGTCTGCGCCCAGATCCAGTTGCAGCCGGTAGGGAAACTCCCCGCTGGCCGGTAGCGGTTGGGTATTGCCCAGCCAGCGGCTCAGGGTAGCGACGTCCATGCGGCCGTTCACGTTCACCCGTGTCAGCGGCGAGCCAGGGCTGCCCTTGGCTTCCAGGCCTCCGGTAAATGCCTTGCCAAGCGCCTGCCCGGAAACACCCTGCGCAGATAACCCCTTGTCCAGGTCGAACCGAAACGCACCCTTAAGCTCACTGAGTTCCAGCGCGGGCTCGGCGATTTTCAGCCGGGCTGCGGCTGTATTGAAATCAACGACGACCTTGGGCGCCTGGCCATGTGCAAGCGGGATGTCCAGGTTTACTCCGCCGCGAAGCGGCCCCTCACCCTGCCAGCCGGCAAACAGTTCGCCGGTGCCAATAGGCGCCGTTTGCAGGATTTTCACGCCATCGCTCAATGGGCCATCGAAACTGCCGTGTACCGTGAGGTGAGGCACTTGCCCCTCCCCGGCGTGTGGCACTTTCACCTGAACGTCACTGACCGCCGTGTCGAGCAGTTGACCGCGGCTTGCGTCTATACGGACGTCGCCGTCCTGAATGTAGACGTTCCCATCCACCCCGGTCAGCGATGGCCATCCGGGCTGAAACGCGAGGGTGGCATCGTGCACCTTGAAGAACAGCGTAAGGCTGCGGGCATGATCGGGCGCGGCGTGGGCCAGCGAACCCTGGTACTGGAAGTAACCTTCGTCCACGGCGCCTTTCTGTACCGCGGTGCGCAGCCAGTCCGCCACTTGCGGGCCGAGGGCCTCCGGCAGGTATTTCGGGGTGTATCGCCCGTCACCATCGCGCAGGCCCACCCGCAAGTCCATGTAGGGCTCCAACCCCTCCCCGAACGGCAGGCGAATCATGAAGTCCGCCGCGATCCGGCCTTCTTCGCCCAGCACCTGAATCACCGGCGCGACCAGGCTGAAGCCGTCACTGTTCAAGCGCCAGCCAAGCCGGGCGTGGGCTTCCTTGTAGTGCCATTGCTGCTTGAAGATCGGCCACAGGTGCAACATGAAGTCTTGGCTGGCCAGGCGTAACTCACCCTGCCCAAGGTCGCCCGCGATGCTGCCGCTGACGTTGGCCGCCCCTGGCGCGTTGTGATAGGGCTCGAAGGCGATGCCTTCAAGGTTCGCGGCGAAGGCCAGGCGGCGGTCGCCGGTGTCCTGTGGCCTTGCGGTGAGCATAAGGTTACGCAAGGTTCCACGGGGCTTGAGGCTGTCCACGGCCAGCGCGGCCTTCTCGGGCCAGGGCGCGTAAGCGTCCAGGAGCGGCAGCAACGGCGCCAGGTCGATGCGGTCAGCTTGTACCTGCCACTCTTCGCCGATTTGCACGGCCTTGAGGCGCGTATCCCAGCGCTGGCCACTGATGCTCATGGCCAATGGCTGGGCGATAGCGGTATAGCCGGTGCCGTTGCGCTCTATCCAGGCGCTTACGGCAACGTCACCTATGGAAACGGGCGCGCGGCCTTCCATGCCCCCTTCAACCCGCGGGGCGTTCATGCGCAACGCTGCGCTGGCCAGGTGTTGGTCCGCCCAGTTCAGCCAGATCTCGCCGCCTGCCTGCAGGGCCTGGAAGCGCCACTGCCCTGTGAGGCCAGTCGGCAGCCATTTCGCCCAATCACTTTGCGGCAGGCTTAGCCATGCATGGCCATTTGCATCTCGCCAATGATCGTGGGGCACGCTCGCGCGCAGCTGAGCGGCCACCGGCTTGCCGTCCGGCAGGCTGAAACGCAGGTCGAGGCGTTGCTCCCCCAGCACTGAGCGCAAGCTGGCACTCAGGTAGGTAAAGGCGACCGGTTGCTGGCGCCACGGGCGCACCGTGAGTTGGCTATCCAGCACATTGAGTTCGCCAAGTTGGCGCAGGCTCGCGAACGCCTGGCCTGGGTCGAACGGTGTGTCATCCGGGTGTTTCGGCAAGCCTTGCAGCGCCCATCGCCCGTCTTCACCTTGTTCCAACGTAAGCTGCAGCCCTTCCACTTGAAGGGTATCGATCTGCGGTTGCCGGTTGACCAGGCTGCGCCAGAGCGCTGGCACTACGCGCACCCGTTCCAGATGCAACGCGCCCGGGCCGCTGCCTAGCGTCACGTCACCGGCGACCACTACTGGCGCCAGGCCGCTCCAGGTGCCTTCCAGCCGCCCGATCCCCACCGGCATGCCAAGCGCCTGGCTGGCCTTGGCCACAAGTTCGGGGCGGTAATCACTTACCATGGGCAGCAGCTGGCGACCGAGGCTTACATAAAGCGCCAGCAGGATCAGGAACAGCGCGCAGGCGCCGAGGCTCCAGCGAACGAGCGCGCCAGCCACTTGAGTCAAACGCGCCATGGGAAGGGCCTTGTACGGTTACGCAAATGACTCAGAGCAGCACCACATCGTATTGTTCCTGGGAGTACATGCTCTCTACCTGGAAGCGAATGGTACGGCCAATGAAGGCTTCGAGTTCGGCCACGTTGCCTGACTCTTCGTCGAGCAGGCGGTCCACCACTTTCTGGTTCGCCAGCACCCGATAGCCCTCGGCCTGGTAGGCCCGGGCTTCGCGGAGGATTTCGCGGAATATCTCGTAGCATACGGTTTCGGGGGTTTTGAGTTTGCCGCGGCCCTGACAGCAGGCACACGGCTCGCACAACACTTGCTCCAGGCTTTCCCGGGTGCGCTTGCGGGTCATCTGCACCAGGCCCAGTTCGGTGATCCCGATAATGTTGGTCTTGGCGTGGTCCCGCTCCAGCTGTTTTTCCAAGGTACGCAACACCTGGCGCTGATGTTCTTCATCTTCCATGTCGATGAAGTCAATGATGATGATGCCGCCGATGTTGCGCAGGCGAAGTTGGCGGGCGATGGCCGTCGCCGCTTCGAGGTTGGTCTTGAAGATGGTCTCTTCGAGATTGCGGTGGCCCACGAACGCGCCGGTGTTCACGTCGATGGTGGTCATGGCTTCCGCGGGGTCCACCACCAGGTAACCACCGGACTTGAGCGGCACCTTGCGCTCAAGCGCGCGCTGGATTTCATCTTCCACGGCATAGAGGTCGAAGATCGGCCGCTCGCCGGGGTAATGCTCAAGCCGGTCGGCGATTTCCGGCATCAACTCGCCCACGAACTGAGTGGTTTTCTGGAAGGTTTCCCGGGAGTCGATCCTGATCTTTTCGATCTTCGGGTTCACCAGGTCGCGCAGGGTCCGCAAGGCGAGCCCCAGGTCTTCATAGATAACGGTGGGCGCGCCAGCTGTCTTGATCTGGGTGGCGATCTGGTCCCAGAGCCTGCGCAGGTAGCGAATATCCATCAGGATTTCTTCGGCTCGAGCACCTTCGGCGGCGGTGCGCAGGATGAAGCCGCCGCTTTCCTGGATGCCTTCCTTCTCCACGCAGTCACTCACTACCTGCTTGAGGCGCTCGCGTTCCGCTTCTTCTTCGATCTTCAGCGAAATGCCCACATGACTGGTGCGCGGCATATACACCAGATAACGCGACGGAATGGACAGCTGTGTCGTAAGCCGCGCGCCCTTGGAACCGATAGGATCCTTGGTGACCTGCACCACCAGGCTCTGCCCTTCGTGCACCAACGCGCTGATGGTTTCGACGGCGGAGCCTTCCCGCAGGGAAATTTCAGAGGCGTGGATGAAGGCGGCGCGTTCCAGCCCGATATCGATGAAAGCCGCCTGCATACCGGGGAGTACCCGCACGACCTTGCCTTTGTAGATGTTCCCGACGATGCCGCGGCGCTGGGTGCGCTCCACGTGCACTTCCTGCAATACACCGTTTTCCACCACCGCCACCCGGGATTCCATCGGGGTGATGTTGATGAGGATCTCTTCGCTCATGACAGGCTCTCGTCAGGATGGTTGCCCCATGATGCCCGGACTGGCGACGCCGCGCGACGCCAGCGTGCGATCACTGGCTGATGCTCGACTGCCAGGCGGGAATCCCGAAGCGGGACAGCAGGGCGGCAGTTTCGCACAGCGGCAGCCCGACAACCGCCGAATAGCTGCCTTCGATCGCTTCCACGAACACCGCGCCCAGGCCTTGAATCGCATAGCCGCCGGCTTTATCCAGCGGCTCGCCACTGGCCCAGTATGCGTCGATTTCCCCCGGTGTAATGTGTCGGAAACGTACCCGGGTGCTCACGCAGCACACTTCGCTGCGGGCCTTGGTGCACAACGCTACCGCCGTGAATACTTCATGGTCGCGCCCGCTCAGGCCGGCGAGCATTCGGGCGGCGTCCTGGGCATCAAGGGGTTTGCCAAGGATCTGGCCGTCGCGAATCACCGCTGTGTCCGCGCCGAGCACCACGGCATCCGCGCCCAACTGGGCCAGCCCTCGGGCGGCCTTGGCGGCGGCCAGGCGTCGTACATAAGCCTGGGGGGCTTCGTTGGGCAGTGGGGTTTCATCGATACCCGCCGAAACAACCGTGTAAGGCACGCCAATCTGCGTCAGCAGTTCACGCCGGCGAGGGGAACCGGAAGCCAGGTACAACGCAGTCATGGGGACAGCTCCTTGTCGTGGCGCGCTTCAGTTGATGTTGAAGCGGCGGCGCAGGCCTCGCAGGCCGTAGCTTACCCATGGCCAGAGCAGCGCGCTCACCACCGCCGGCAACACCAGCGCAAGGGTAGGTTGGCGGTTGCCGGTAAGCGCGCTGAGCCACAGCTGCACCAGCTGCATTACCCCCAGCACCACGAAGATCACCAGGCTTTGCTGCCACATCGGGAACATGCGCATGCGTTGCTGAAGGGAAAGCACCAGGAACGTGGTGAGGCTGAGGATAAGCGCGTTCTGGCCCAGCAGGGTGCCGTAGAGCACGTCTTCGGCCAGGCCCAGCACCCAGGCGGTGGTCATGCCCACCTTGGCCGGCACATTCAAACACCAGAAAGCCAGCAGCAGGGAAAGCCACAACGGGCGCAGTACTTCCATGAACTGTGGCAGCGGCGAGACGCTCAGGAGCAGGCCGATCAGGAACGTTACCCAGATGATCCAGCCGTGGTTACGCCGGGTATTGACCATCAATGGGCTCCTTGAGGCGTGGCCGGCGCCATTGGCGTGGCGGGCGTGGCAGGCGCGTTGCGAGCGGGATGGCTGGCCGGCGTGGCGGCCCGGGCCGGGGCCGAAGTGGCCGGATGGCTGGCCGCGGGCGTTGCCGGGTGGCTGGCCGCGGGCGTTGCCGGGTGGCTGGCCGGGGCGGCCGGATGCTGCTCATGACCATTATTGGCCGGGGGCGCCGCGGGGGCCATGGTTGGCGTGGTGGATGGCGCTGTAGCGGGGCCGGCCGCCGGCGTTGCCGGGGGCGCGGCGCCCTCTTCCACCTGGGCGGCGTCGGCGGCGCGCTGTTCGGGGGTACGGCTGTCGGAAAACACCAGCAGCACGTAACGGCTGCGGTTCAGCGCAGCCGTGGGCACGGCCCGCACGATCGCGAAAGGTTGCCCGGAATCGTGAATCACTTCCTTCACGGTGGCGACGGGATAGCCAGCCGGGAAGCGCTGGCCCAGGCCGGAGCTGACGAGCAGATCGCCCTCCTTGATGTCTGCGGTATCGGCCACATGGCGCAACTCCAGCCGCTCGGGATTGCCCGTGCCGCTCGCAATGGCCCTTAGCCCGTTGCGGTTGACCTGTACCGGAATGCTATGGGTGCTGTCCGTTAGCAGCAGCACCCGTGAGGTGTAGGGCATCAGCTCCACGACCTGCCCCATCAGCCCACGGGCGTCGAGCACCGGCTGGCCGAGGGAAACACCGTCGCGCTCACCCTTGTTGATCAGGATGCGGTGGGTGAACGGGTTCGGGTCCATGCCGATGAGCTCGGCCACCTCCACTTTTTCGTTCACCAGCGTGGATGAGTTCAGCAGCTCACGCAGCCGGACGTTCTGCTCGGTCAGGGCCGCCAACTTTTGCAGGCGCCCCTGAAGCAGCAAGGCTTCGGTCTTGAGCTTTTCGTTCTCGGCGATCAGTTCGGTGCGGCTGCCGAATTGGCTGGCCACACCCTGCCACAAGCGCTGGGGCAGGTCGGTGATCCAGTAGGACTGCATCAACACCAGCGACATCTGGCTGCGCACGGGCTTGAGCAGGGTGAAGCGGGCGTCGACCACCATCAGGGCGACCGACAGCACGGTCAGCACCAGCAGGCGCACACCCAGCGAGGGGGCCTTGGCGAACAGCGGTTTAATGGGCTGTTCCTCCTGGGCAAGAGGACGAGAGGTCTGTCATGAATCGGCGCCGCGGCAAAAACGGAGGAACACACAAACGCCCGGCTGCCACAGCAGCTCGAACAGGAGCTACTGTAAACCACCGGGCGCCACACTGGCTCATTCGCTGGAGAGCAGGTCCATGGTGTGCTTGTCCATCATTTCGAGCGCGCGGCCACCGCCACGGGCCACGCAGGTGAGCGGGTCTTCGGCGACGATCACCGGCAGGCCGGTTTCCTGAGCCAGCAGTTTGTCCAGATCACGCAGCAGCGCGCCGCCGCCCGTCAGCACCAGGCCACGCTCGGCGATGTCCGAGGCCAGCTCGGGCGGCGATTGCTCCAGCGCGCTTTTGACCGCCTGAACGATGGTCGCCAGGGATTCCTGCAGCGCTTCGAGCACTTCGCTGGAATTGAGCGTGAAGGCACGCGGCACGCCCTCGGCCAGGTTACGGCCGCGCACGTCGACTTCGCGTACTTCGCCGCCCGGGTAGGCGGTGCCGATTTCCTGCTTGATGCGCTCGGCGGTGGATTCGCCGATCAGGCTGCCGTAGTTGCGGCGCACATAGGTCACGATGGCTTCATCGAAGCGGTCGCCGCCCACCCGTACCGACTCGGCATAAACAACGCCGTTCAGGGAAATCAGGGCGATTTCGGTGGTACCACCGCCAATGTCGACAACCATCGAGCCGCGCGCTTCCTCTACCGGCAAGCCGGCGCCGATGGCGGCAGCCATGGGCTCTTCGATCAGGAAGACCTCACGGGCACCGGCACCCAGAGCGGACTCACGGATGGCCCGGCGCTCGACCTGGGTCGACTTGCACGGCACGCAGATAAGCACTCGAGGGCTGGGCTGCAGGAAGCTGTTTTCGTGAACCTTGTTGATGAAGTACTGAAGCATCTTTTCGCAGACGCTGAAATCGGCGATCACACCGTCCTTCATCGGACGAATGGCTGCAATATTACCCGGGGTACGGCCGAGCATGCGCTTGGCTTCGGTGCCGACGGCCACAACGCTCTTCTGGTTACCGTGAGTACGGATGGCAACCACCGAGGGCTCATTCAGGACGATACCGCGCTCACGCACGTAGATAAGGGTGTTGGCCGTTCCCAGGTCGATGGACAGATCGCTGGAAAACATGCCACGCAGTTTCTTGAACATGGAGAAGTGACCCTGGCAACGCGTGGGTAAAAAAGTGCGGCAAACTCTAACAACGGCGGGGATTTTGGGCAAGGCGCCAATATGTTAAATTGGCTGTTTTTCCGGGCACACGGCCCCACGATCGCGGCTCTGTGACCGCATTTTCGCGGCTGTGTTCCCCGCCGGGCGGACCGTTTCCGCCTGTCTTTCCCTGGAGATCTCCCATGGCGCTCGAACGCTCCGACGTGGAAAAGATCGCCCACCTGGCCCGCCTCGGGCTATGCGAGGCCGATCTTCCCAGCACCCTTGACGCTCTGAACAGCATTCTGAGCCTGGCAGACCAGATGCAAAGCGTGGACACACAAAATATCGCGCCACTGGCCCATCCACTGGAAGCCAGCCAGCGCCTGCGCCCCGACCAGGTTACCGAACACAACCAGCGCGAGGCCTATCAGGCTGTCGCACCGGCCGTCGACAGCGGCCTGTATCTGGTACCGAAAGTCATCGAGTAAGGGATAACCGCCTGCCATGCATCAACTTACCCTGGCCGAGATCGCCCGCGGCCTCGCCGCCAAGCAATTCTCCTCCGAAGAGCTGACCCGCGCCCTCCTCGCCCGCATCCAGGCCCTGGACCCGCGCCTGAACGCTTTCATCACCGTGACCGAAGCGCTGGCCCTGGAACAGGCCCGCGCGGCCGATGCCCGCCGCGCCGCCGGTGAAAGCAGCCCCTTGCTGGGCGCGCCGATCGCCCACAAGGATCTTTTCTGCACCCGCGGCATCCGCACCAGCTGCGGCTCGCGCATGCTCGACAACTTCGAAGCGCCCTATGACGCCACCGTGGTGGAGAAACTCGCCGCCGCCGGCACCGTCACGCTCGGCAAGACCAACATGGACGAGTTCGCCATGGGTTCGGCCAACGAAAACAGCCACTACGGCGCGGTGAAAAACCCGTGGCAACTGGACCACGTGCCGGGCGGCTCCTCGGGTGGCTCGGCGGCTGCCGTGGCGGCTCGCCTGCTGCCCGCCACCACCGGCACCGACACCGGCGGCTCGATTCGCCAACCCGCGGCCTTCACCAACCTCACCGGGCTGAAGCCGACCTACGGTCGGATTTCACGTTGGGGCATGATTGCCTACGCTTCCAGCCTCGATCAGGCCGGCCCCCTGGCGCGTACCGCCGAAGACTGCGCGCTGCTGCTGCAAGGCATGGCCGGCTTCGATCCGAAGGATTCCACCAGCATCGACGAAGCGGTGCCCGATTACAGCGCCACGCTCAACGATTCCCTCGAAGGCCTGCGCATCGGCGTGCCGAAGGAATACTTCGGCGCCGGGCTGGACCCTCGCATCGGCGAGCGGGTACAGGCCAGCATCCGCGATCTGGAAAAACTGGGCGCTGTGATCAAGGAAATCAGCCTGCCGAACATGCAGCATGCGATCCCGGCGTACTACGTGATCGCGCCCGCTGAAGCTTCCTCCAATCTGTCGCGCTTCGATGGCGTGCGCTTCGGCTACCGCTGCGAAAACCCGGTGGACCTCACCGACCTGTACAAGCGTTCGCGTGGCGAGGGCTTCGGCCCCGAAGTGCAGCGCCGCATCATGGTGGGTACCTACGCCCTGTCGGCCGGTTATTACGATGCCTACTACCTCAAGGCCCAGCGCATCCGCCGCCTGATCAAGAACGACTTCATGGCCGCCTTCCAGGAGGTGGACGTGATTCTCGGGCCAACCACGCCCAACCCGGCCTGGAAACTCGGCGCCAAGGGCAACGACCCGGTAGCGGCCTACCTGGAGGACGTTTACACCATCACCGCCAACTTGGCCGGGCTGCCCGGGCTGTCGATGCCGGTGGGCTTCGCCGATGGCCTGCCGGTGGGCGCGCAATTGCTGGCGCCTTACTTCCAGGAAGGGCGGCTGCTGAACATCGCGCATCGCTACCAGCAGGTTACCGACTGGCATCTCCAGTCGCCAGAAGGGTTCTGAGGAGCAATACACCATGCAATGGGAAGTCGTGATCGGGCTGGAGATTCATACCCAGCTCGCGACCCAATCGAAGATTTTCTCCGGCAGTGCCACCACGTTCGGCTCTGATCCGAACACCCAGGCCAGCCTGGTAGACCTCGGCATGCCGGGCGTGCTGCCCGTGCTGAACCAGGAAGCCGTGCGCATGGCCGTCATGTTTGGCCTGGCCATCGACGCCGAAATCGGCCAGCAGAACGTGTTCGCCCGCAAGAACTACTTTTACCCCGACCTGCCCAAGGGCTACCAGATCAGCCAGATGGACTACCCCATCGTGGGCAAGGGCCACCTGGACATCACCCTCGAGGATGGCACCGTCAAGCGAATCGGCGTGACGCGCGCGCACCTTGAAGAGGACGCTGGCAAAAGCCTGCACGAGGACTTCCAGGGCTTTTCGGGCATCGACCTGAACCGCGCCGGCACCCCGCTGCTCGAGATCGTTTCCGAGCCGGACATGCGCAGCGCCAAGGAAGCCGTGGCCTACGTGAAGTCCATCCATGCGCTGGTGCGTTACCTGGGCATTTGTGATGGCAACATGGCCGAAGGTTCGCTGCGCTGCGACTGTAACGTGTCGATCCGTCCCAAGGGTCAGGCCGAGTTCGGCACCCGCTGCGAGATCAAGAACGTCAACTCGTTCCGCTTCATCGAACGGGCGATCAACAGCGAAATCCAGCGCCAGATCGAACTGATCGAAGACGGCGGCAAGGTTATTCAGGAAACGCGCCTGTACGACCCCAACAAGGATGAAACCCGCTCGATGCGCAGCAAGGAAGAGGCGAACGACTACCGCTACTTCCCCGACCCGGACCTGCTGCCCGTGGTGATCGAGGATGCCTTCGTGGCCAGCGTGCGTGAGTCGCTGCCCGAATTGCCGCCGCAAAAGCGCGAGCGCTTCCAGAGCCAATATGGGCTTTCCGCGTATGACGCCACGGTTCTGGCTTCCAGCCGCGAGCAGGCGGATTACTTCGAACGCGTGGCTGAGCTGTGTGGCGATGCCAAGCTGGCTGCCAACTGGGTCATGGTCGAGCTGGGCAGCCTGCTCAACAAGCAGGGCCTGGACATCGAGCAGTCCCCTGTGAGC
>Ga0265797_10000522_pt1 | contig 69431 bp, 62 predicted proteins | sample P2T30metagenome_FD_192433 | JGI IMG/M metagenome (GOLD analysis project Ga0265797, IMG submission 192433) | Plant litter microbial communities from East Loma Ridge, Irvine, California - P2 T30 | ecosystem: Environmental > Terrestrial > Plant litter > Unclassified | place: USA: California...
CGTCATGCGTAACCAAGAATGGGATGCCGCCCTTGCCCAACTGCACCCTCTTGACCTTGCCGAGCTTGTACTCAGCCTCCTCGCCAGTGATGCGGTGGACGGTGAAACGGCCCTTGGTGTCGTAGACAAGGCGGAAGTGCTCGCCAGTCTTCTCGATGGTGATGACGTCCATGAAGCCAGCAGGGTAGGTAGGGTCGGTGCGGACCTTGCCATCGACCTTAATCAGGCGCTGCATGACAATGGCCTTCATCTCGCGACCGTTGAGGGCGTACTTCAGACTGCGAAAAAAAATTGGCGTTAGTCCTTGCTTTCTCATGTTGCCGCCTCTCCCTCATCTCCGTGGAATTTTCCCATCGCGTACCGGTTGCGGATGAAGACAATGAGCGGCATGCAGTCGCGCAGCTTGTGCGGACCAGGGGAGGCCTTGGGCGCATAGCTGCCGCTGAGCTTGTCGAGCAGCCAGTGGCTGGGTGCTGACAGACGCTTCTGGTGCTTTCCGGGTCCTCTCATCTTGACGGTATGGTTGTCGGGCTGCTGTCGAAGAGTCGCTTGAGGAGAAGTTCACAATCGCAAAGCCAGCCAGGCTGGAACTACGCTTGCGAAAAGTGCGGGCCTGTGCGCAGCTGCCAAGCTCGGTGAAATCAGATTTTCCGTTGGCCGACTTTGAGTGCTACGGGATGAGCCGTGGACCCTACTTTCACTTCACTCTTGGCCTGGCCTATTGAGCTCCATCTCGTGCCAGTGCAAGGCAAGGCTACGTGAGCAACCTCAGGTGACGAGACTACCCAGACGGACCGTGGAAGGGCTCTTCCGCTGTTACATCACGCAATCAGGAGCCATTGTGATGGGTGAGCCAACTCGACGAACAATGTTCTCAGACCACTCGTTCCGGCCTCGATCCGGAGTAACCGTCGGAAAAGCTACATCTGTGTTATCGGATGGCCTGGCTTTCGTCCCGGATACCATGCACATGATGCTATAGTATCGCTCAGGAACCCTTCGCTTGCTACACGGATCAGAAACAGTGCATCCGGCATTCGTACAATGCATAGTCCAGGGCCTCCCGCCCAAGAAATCGCCTGGAGGCACGGTGCATCCGGACGTAGCACAAGCTGTGCTTCCCACCATGCGTACCCAATTCGCACACCCAAACTCGGTCGTGTTATACATGTAGACGGCTGCACAACTCGCAGCCTTGACATCGGTAAAGCATTGTCACACTCGCTCACCTCACTGTACATCCACACACTACTTATTTCTTTCTTACACCGCAACATATTGATCACTCGATACACTTGTCTCAGTGCTGTCATTGTATTCATCCCAGCAAACATCGATTCCAACCTCTATCAATGTCTAACTAACGTCGAAGAAACAATCAATATGCTCTGCAAACGGACAGTCCTCGCTATCGTGCTTCTCGTCTTGCAAGCTTGCGCCAATATCGTCTTGGGCGACGTTCGACCAGCTTGCAATTACCTTCTACCAAAGGCTCGTCAAGGTTGCCTTCGTGGTCAGACATGTCTCCCAGACAACTCGTAAGCATTGCCCCAACACCTGGACCTACCGCACGACTAACGGCACATAGCTGTGAGAAAAACTATGGTCCTGGTATCCGCGGTCGACATATTGCTCGCGATGCTGGCTTTGACGACCAATTTGCCAATGTACTGGCGAATGGTATTGCTGCAAGTGCCGTGTCTGATTACAATGATGATGTAACTCAATCCTCGCCACCGCAGCTTCTCGACCTCATCAACCTCTCAATCGGCTCTGGCATACATTCTGCTCCCACTTCTGTCACAATGTCAGTCACCACTCCGGATGTTCCATACCCCTATGGCTCCGATCCCACATGCACAGACTACCCAAGCGCTCCAGCAACGGCAACTACCTCCAACACCATCTCGTTCTGGCCGCTTCCTACCATTTGCTTCAAATCCCCTGCACTTTGTGGAACTGAACCATCCCTGTGGACCATTCATCTGGACAAGACGAAAAGCCCCCGTACGATTACCCCGGCTGCGCAGACTGCACATCGTGAGCGTCCTCAAGGATGGCTTGCACCGCCCCGCCCTCAGGTCGTCACTTCTCCCTTACAAACTGGGTATATCGGATCAACGGGAGCAAATCCCGATTATCCAACCGCACTTTCCACAAGTCCGGTGCGCGCAGCACAAAAGGTCCCCACCGCACATGTCATGGGACCGACACAAGATCCCCAGGCAGCGCATTTGGAACACCCGGCTCTGAACCTCGACATGCCTCCACACGGCCGAGTCAGACGGACTTTCCCCTCCCACGACCAAGTATCGGAACCGTTACCAATGGAACTCGACGCCCGAGCAAAGATTCCGAAACCTCAGCCACAGACCGCACGTGCGATGGGAACACTCGGCGCAGGGATCGGAGGACCTCAGATTGGTGGACCTGACAATGGCCATCCAGTGGGTGCTGGCTCATCCTCTGGAAAGCTTAGCAATCGAGAAGAGCTCGCCGCTCTTGTTGATCGACGAGAAGCAGGCGAGCAGACGTCTACTGAGGATAACGACACAGATACTGCGACCGATTCGATTTGGGACTCGCATGCCAATCCCGTCCGCGGTCCCGCTGACAGCTTCATGGTGGCCTTGATGGTTACCATATCATCAGCAGTAGTGCTTGTGATGACCTTGTGAGACTTTCTCATCAGTGTTTGCCAAAGTCTGAAAACACCATCTCCACCAAAAGATCCCAATCTGTTGGGCAAAAAGAAGAAATAAAAGAAGAAATTGAGGCGCATCAATGTCAGTTGGACGATCGTTTGTAGCTGAGTGAGATGTCGACGGCCTCGATTAGTGTGCGTTTCCTTGGGTGTGGAAGTCAAAGTTCGTATACAGTATCAATTCACGTTTCCTTATTCTTCTTTTTCGATTCTCAAGACTGCTATATGCTGCCAAGCTTTTCCCTTTTCTGTAATGTTCTACTCCTTCACATGAGCCATGTGGCAACCTTGAAAGAAGAAATGTGAAAGCTCTTCGGCCACAACTCTCTGTAAGAAAACTCCACGCCTGATTCCCATTCTTATATCTGATAAAAGCACCGAACATTACGCGCTAAAAAGCAAAGAAAAATTGACCATAGAACTCCATGCGCCACGCTAGTTGATGCCTGATTGAACGCCTTGAGTCGCGAGTGCAGTCCTGTTCGCCATGTCGTCTCTGCTTTCCTCGATGGGTTGTCCGGGTGGAATTGTGGAAAAGCAAACTTGCAATGCATGCATGCGTGCTTCTCACTCCATCCTCGGCTTCTTGTTCCCGTTGCCGCCGCCGCCCTGCATGTTCTGTCCACCCATGTTCATGCCGCCGTTCCAGCCTCCACGGCCGCCCATCATGCCGCCTCCTCCGCGGCCTCCGCCATTCATGTTAATGCCGCCGCCCATGTTCATCATGTTGCCCATTCCCATGGCGCCCATGTTGCCCATGGCTCCCATGCCATTCATGCCGTTGAAGCCGCCGCGACCGCCTCCCATCATGTTGTTCATCATTCCTCCACGGCCGCCGCCCATCATGTTGTTGTAGCCCATGTTGCCGTAACCAGCCATGTTGTTGTTGAAGCCGCCCATCATGGGGTTCTGCCAGCCGCTGACGGTGGATGGACCGTTCATTCCCCAGTTTGCATTAGCTCCGGCACCGCCGCCGCCACGGCCCATGTTGTTATTGTTGTAGCCGCCTCCTCGTTGGTAGTTGCCTCGGCCGCCGCCGAAGTTACCGCGGTTCTGATAGTTGTTGTTGTACGCACCGCCTTGGTTGTTGAATTTGCCTGCCTGGCCACCGAACTTCTTTTCGCCGACAGCACCATCCTTGCCGCGGTAGGGGTTGCCCATTGGTGTGTACCATGCCTGGAACTTGTCTCTTGCGCCCGAGCCGGGTTCTTTCGCTGCGCTTTCGGCATTTGCGCGTTCCACTTCGCGCTTTGTCGCAGTAGCGGCAGCTGGAGATGTGAATTCGAGATAGGCCTCGCCGCGACTCTTGCCATTGATCTTGTGCTCTCCAAAGGCCAGCTCTCGTAGCTCATGCTCGGTGTTGGCTGCAGCACAGAAGGCGCGCACATCTTCTTCTGTGGTCCACCAGTGGAGTTCGGAAAGCTTGAGTGATGGCAGAGCTCCTGGGTCGACGGGACGACCATCGGCAGCTACGGGCGTTTGGCTAGGAGGACGCTGTTGAGACTGATCCTCGCTTTCGTCGTCAGGCGCTTTGCGTTTGAGGCTTTGCTGTGATGTGTTGGATGCTGGCTGGTGTGAGGCCTGCTGGTCGTTTGCACCATCGCCGCCGTTTACTATTGGGTGGCCGTTGCTTTCGCCGTTCTGCTCATCATGGCCAGACTGTTCCTGTGTCTCCTCATAGTTATAGTCGAAGTCGTCGCCTTCCGCTTGCTGCTGCGGCTGTTGCGGTTGCTGCTCTTCCTCATCGCCATAGATGTCAATATCAAAGTTGTCGTCCTCGCCCGACATGATGTGCAATATCCGCTCACGTTATGATGCCGCGAGTGCTACCGACAACGGCACTGTCACGAGAGTACGCCCCAGTCGGCTCCCTAATCGCAGCTGTTCTGTTCCTGAGTATGTACACTCCGCTCCGCTCGTCACGAGGTCTGAATCAAACAGGTCAGAATAAGTACATGGAAAATCGAGAGAAAGCGCTCCACTCTTCACAGCTTCTCTGTCCAGCATCCGCGCCCGCGCCATGGTCAATACGTACAGAAGCGAGGAGTATACAATGAAAAAGAAACAAGAGCTCGCAGGTAGAGCTTATAGTGTTAAAAAAAGAAGAAGCCCTCAAGCTATCGCGAAACAGTATTCTCCCAGCCTTGTCGGTGTTCACCACCTGGTATCCGTGCTTCAGCCCTGTCCTTGCTCTTGTACAACAGTGATGCGTGATATCGGGTTGTGGCGATGGACGTCAGTGTGTTTGAGTGCCGCAGTCGTATCGCAATCGCACAGAGTACGATGAGTAGGAATCGTCTTGTGATGGGAGGGTGTTGATCGTAGGGAGTGAGGAGTGTTTGGGTGGTGAATGCGATGGTCTCGGTGGCAGCGCAACGGCACCCTGACGTCCAGCCAGCTCCAATCCAATCCGGGGCAAAGGGCAAGCGCCAACGCCAGCCCAAACAGGAAATTACCTAGGTACAACCACGACGATCAGCTCGAGAGACCCTGGTACATGTCAACACTGCGGCGAAACGAACAATACCAGAGCCAGCTACTACAATAATCACCAACAAGCAGAACCAAAAACATAAATCTCTCATGTCGTTCTGGGACCGCTACCTCGCCCCCGGCGACCTTCGCGCCCGCCGTCTGGCCCTCGCACCTCCGCCACCTCTCGCGACAGAAGAACAGCTCCAACGAGCCGCAATCCGACCCTCCACAACCTCAGCAGCCGTCGAACGCGTAGATCCTGCACGTCGAGCACGCCGACAGAATGCATTGTTCTTTGGTGGTATTGCCTTCACCATGCTCAGTGCGTGGGTAACACGCCGCTCGCTCATTCGTAAGCGCCCGCCTGTACCAACAACCTTCACTCCCTCCAATGCTCCTCTGCCGAAGGGCGAAGGTGGGCTGGATGCTATAGAAGCGCTTGGTCTCGCGACTATCAACACCGTATCGGTCTTTGCGACTGCCATTGGTGCGGGCTTCATCTACTGGGACATCGCGGACATCGAGGACCTGAGGGACAAGGTGCGGAAGGGTGTTGGTTTCGATGTGTATGGAGGCGAGACAGACGCAGACAAAGAGATTGAGGGCTGGGTGGCGGAGGTATTAGCGAGGAAGGACGGCTATGGAAACCTCAAGGACGAGATTGTGGACAAGTTGATGGAGCTGGAGCAGAAAGAGCGGGCTAAGAACGAGGCGCAGGCCATGCTTGGTATTCAGAAGCGGTAGGGATGTATAGTGTGAGGAGGCCGATGTAAAATATAGTATGATACCCACGAGCAATAATTCTCCATTTCTGTTCTGACAGTCCATGATCGCTACTTTTTTCAAGAATGCTGCCGCTTAAAGTAGACAGGGCTCATAACAATAGCAGAACAGGTCTAACATCTCTCTTTCACACTTTGACACCAGCCTGGCCATCCCGGTTAGCACGCCACACGCCACCATCAGCAAACCACTCCTCCTTCCAAACCTCAACCTTCTGCTTGACCTCCTCCAAGCACTCCTCTCCAGCCCTCCAAGAAGCCTGTCGATGAGCCGACGACACAGCAATGAGAATGCTCTCCTCCTCAATATCGACCTTGCCCAGTCGATGCGTAATAGCGATCGCAACAAGACCATGCTTCTCACGTATGGAGCGCGCAATAGTCTGCATCGTGCGCAGAGCCAGCGGCGGGTATGACGAGTACGCAAGATGTGTAACGGTCTCGCCATCGAACGAATCGCGAGTACAACCTACAAAAAGACCTAGAGTTTTAGCTTACTGCGTGGTGTCAGTGAGGGTGTAGCACTTTGTGGTACAGGAGAGTCATACCGGCGAACAGGACTACGGCGCCTGCTTTGGGGCTCTTCACGCGATCCATCATGGATTTGGCGTTGAGCTCGTCATAGGTCAATGAGACGTAGACATCTTGTTCGGATAAGGATTTCTCGCCATCGAAGAGACGGGCTGAGAAGCCTGCACTAGTTTCACTTGTATTGGGAGCTTGGTCTGACATGTTTTGGTTTTGTGAGTTGGCAAAAATCGAGGTTGTTACTAAGATGCTCTATCAGTAATAACACTAGGTGGCGTGCTTCCAAACAAGCTCCCAAAGCGGTGGCGCAACGCGGCGGGTTGAAAGGCAAAGCGGCGGCTATCGGAGGCTCTGCCGCAGAGAGACCCTTGCTTGCACGCCCTGTCAGCGAATGGAATTGTCAAGTCAATTAATCACCCGCCCGCGCGCAACAAATACTATCCCATACAAGCAACACCCACCGCACATACATTCGCTCAAACCTCACATACACAATTATGGCCGCCATCAGACCACCAACAAGGCGCTTCGTCGCTTCTGCGCTTTCCAACACCCGATCCTCTCTGCTCCCGCAGAAGCGCTGCTTCGCCACCACAGTCAACGAGCCCTCAACCGTCACAGCAACATCATCAAAACCTCGACCCTCCACCAAGTTCTCCGACCGTCTCAATGCCGGTCCCTCATTCGGCGATTTCGTTGGCGGCAAAGCAGAAGAGCCCATCTCACCCGAGGAAGCGCTCGAGCTCAAGACCGTTCAAATCGGTCCCGAAGGCCGCAAGAGATCACACACCCGTCTGCCAGAGTGGCTAAAAACACCCATTCCTGTGAACAACAACTACAAGAAGATCAAGAATGATTTGCGAGGACTGGGTCTGCACACCGTATGCGAGGAAGCAAAGTGCCCCAACATTTCCGATTGCTGGGGTGGAAGCGATAAGAGCGAGGCGACGGCGACAATTATGTTGATGGGCGACACATGCACACGAGGCTGCCGCTTCTGCTCAGTAAAGACGTCCCGCGCTCCTCCTCCTCTTGACCCTCATGAGCCAGAGAACACCGCCGAAGCGCTCTCGCGCTGGGGACTTGGCTATGTCGTCCTGACGATGGTGGACCGTGATGATTTGGTAGACGGCGGCGCGCGCCACGTCGCAGAGACAATCATGAAGATCAAGCAGAAGAACCCCTCAATCCTCGTCGAAGCGTTGACAGGCGACTACATGGGCAACACCGAGCAAGTAGCCACCGTCGCCCGCTCTGGCTTGGATGTCTACGCGCATAACGTCGAGACCACACCCCAACTCACACCCTACGTCCGCGACCGTCGCGCTACATTCGACCAATCAATCGCCGTTCTCCGCGCCGCTAAGGAAGCTCGCCCGGAGCTCATCACCAAGACCTCCATCATGCTCGGCCTGGGCGAGACAGAAAACCAACTGTGGGAAACCCTCAAGCGCCTCCGCGAGGTCGGCGTCGACGTCGTCACTTTCGGCCAATACATGCGCCCGACAAAGCGTCACATGAAGGTCGAGGAGTACGTCACACCCGCCACTTTCGAGCTCTGGCGCCAGCGTGCGCTCGATCTGGGCTTCATGTACTGCGCTTCAGGACCCTTGGTGCGCAGCAGTTACAAGGCTGGAGAGGCGTTCATTGAGAACGTGCTTAAGAAGAGGGCGAAGAAGTCACAGCTCTTCGCTGCCGAGGCCGCGGCCGAGCTTGAGGCGGCGAAGAGCACATAGAGAAGATCGGTGGTTCGTTCCAAATCTCGACACAATTTCTTTCAACATGCATGGCGGCGCACCTGTGGGCATTCGGCATTTTCTGGCGATTTTTATACGGGCGTTCTACATTACAAAGGATATGGATAAACTCACGAGGCAGCTCAACGCGGGCCTGGAGGCTATAGGTACGGAACGATTCGGGAGCTTTTGAAGGTTAGAAAAGCCCGGGTTACATGTATAATTTTTCAAATTTCTCAACAAATGTACAACGCTTGAAATTTATGGATATGAATAAAGAAGTGACCACCCCTGTCAAATTGTTAAATCCTTCCGAAAGTTAAAAACCCGGCATCTGTAATAGAATACAAAGACACTCTACGCTGCGACAGGAGGCGCGGGACCAGTCGACGACGCGCCACCCATGGTAGGAGGCAAGAAAAGGGGCATGTAGGCCTAGATAATAAAGTCAGCGTGACGTTCCTCGCCGTAATTTTAAACCCGTCCGTTCAAGCACATTGGGCCCCAAGATCCAATCGCTGTCCGAGAATTGAGAGATACGTACAACACCAAGCGACATGGCAGCCATGCCGACTTGCAGGTAACTAGGCGTGGTGGCGGCGGCGGCTTGCGCGGGCGTCTCGCCGAGCCAGCCCTGGATGGCGAAGATGACGGCCGTCCAGCCGATCATCTTGTTGCGGGTGAAGATCTGGGATGAAGAATCACATGTTAGATGGGAGGGACATGGGTGGAAGTGGTTGGTGGGCTGCGAGGGAGACACGTACGGCGGCCATGGGGAGGGTGGATGAGATGGTGCCTTGGAAGTCGTTGTTCTCCTTGTCTTGAGGGCCTTCGGTGTAGGGGACGACTAATTCGGTTGTTAGGTGCTTGTTCTGAAGAAGGAGGGTGTGAAGATTGAAGGGGATCGTGCGTACTGAGCTCTGCTCTCCTCATGTCTTTCTTGGTGGCCATTGTTGCGGGTGTTGAGGATCTGAAGGTTGGGGAGTGGACAATTGCGGGTCGAGGGTGGTGTAAGGGAGGGTTTCAGACGGCAGCGGGTTATGGTATTGTGGAAGTGCTGGAGTGGGCTGGGAGTGAGTAGTATTGGTATTGGTGTCTGCCGTCGGCGCTGCTGTGAGGTCTCGCTCAGGCCAAGCTGTCGTCTCGAAGTTCTCCGCTAAAGGGTCTGGGGAAGTGCTAGCGGCGGTCTCGCCTAACGCCTCGTGCTGGTTGTCCTTATCGTTGTCTTCAGCCGCGGAAGGGGAGGCATTGACATTGGCATTGGCATTGGCAGTGGCAGCATCAGCAGCGCTCTTCATCGAAGGTCGACCAGAACGTTTCTTCGTGCGACAATGCTTGAGCAATTCGAGCAGATCCTCCGACTTTGCGGCTCTTTTCATCCGATAGCAAGTCGTCCTGACAGTACCGGGGTCGATATTCAGCATCGAAGCAATCTCGACTGATTTCAGGCCTGCGCCGAATCGGAGAGAGACTATCGAAGCGCGCACCGCGATGTCTAGTTCGGATCCGCGGACCATGATGGATTCAAGACGATATACGAGGTGGATGTGATTGTTAACACGAATGGTACGAATAAGTCGCCGTAAAAGTTTGCAACGCGGAGGTTGCCGTGGACAGACTTTGTCCACACTCCGAGCATCGCACTTTCTTTGGAAAGACATGTTTACATGTTTGGGAACTAGGAATCAAGGTTTCAGTGGAAGGAAAAGGTCGTTTGTTCTGTTCATTGATTCCGAGATACAAATTCGAACACGAAACTCCCGTAAATTCCAGTGTGTTTCTAGCTAATCTATAACAAAGGAAACTTATCGACATGCAATCCACGCACGCTGCCATATGGTCTAGCTCTCAGATACTCCGTCCCAAACTCATAGACGAGTTCCCAGAGAGCAGCGGCCCTCCACAACTGAAAACGTCTCCTTCCGGCGCACCAAACAGCCTACTATCATCGAAGTACTCCTTACTGTAATCGATATCAACACACTTGTAATTATCCGGCGGGGCTCCACCAACCGGTCCAACGTGTGGGCAATGTACATCCGGCCGGATGCGCGTAAGGATGAGATGAATCGTGCGGCAGACGATGTTATCACCCCAAGCCTCGTCGAAATTGCCAAAAGGCTTGAACTGCAGATCCGCAACGCACGAAAGCGTGCTGCTGTACTGCTGGTCTTTCCCCGTGCATAATTTTTGAATCCCCGGGCATAGGGCGACTTTGGCGACCTTTTGAAGCGCAAGGTTGTTGAAGTTGATTCCTACTGCGGCTGCGGTCCAGGCTTGCAGGTTCGGAATCCAGGCGTGGTATCTGAGCACTTTGCCTTCATCGTCGAAGCGCCAGAACGCTACCTAAAATCCGACTGTCAGCCATGAACCACAATTCTGAAGCACTTTTTCCCAATCATACCTGGCTCAATGTGGTGGTCGGCTTGGATCTGTCGATCTCCCCAGTCGTCTTGTTGAAGCGGGCTGTGCGCAGGTAGACCAGCGACGCGGCGACTTCTGGACAACCGGAAGTGAACTCCACAACATCGGCCGCGTAGAATCCAACGCCATTCGATATCTGGGGCGTTGGGGCCAGGGCGAAGAAGTATTCGATGGAGTCGGCAAATCCAGAAAAGTTGCCTACTGGCGAGACGCGGCCGGTGGCATCCTGGTTGAAAAGGCCTGGTGGAACAGCCTCGGCGCCGTGGTTCACTATCGGAACATTGTTTGGGTAGACCGTCAGGTTGTAGATCCTGCGGATTGTGTCTAGGTTGCGCTGTGCGTAATCGGGAAGGCTCGAATAGCTCGTGTTGTTGGTAGGACCATCACGCGGAAAGCTTAATGCCGAGCAAAAAGAAGATGTGAGCAAGTAGAATATTGAGAGTGAAAGAGTGTGGCTCAACATCTTCGCGGCTTGCTTCTCGAGCTGGCAAACTTGAACGGGGCGATGAGCAAGTTTTTATGGTTATCGCAAGCACTACATACTTTCACATCAAACCAGGTACGAACTATCAATACACATAACGCTAATCTTGAGTGCCAACAACCCCTTAGGCGCCCGAGACAGGTAATCGATGAGTGCATGAGGCACTTTGTCGTTGATGTGCAGGGGATTGAGTTGATGGGCCTCGCCAGACTACAATCCGTTGCAAGTGTATTGGGCGACTCCACATTTCCAGCTGCCACTACTGTAACTCTCAACTCACGCTTGGTATCTCAAACGCCGGGACTCAGCCATTAATACCTACCCGCAACATCCTAAGTTTTCCGGGGAGGAGTTTAAACGATCGGAACGGAGCTTGGAAGGAGCCGACTGCAAATGTTGATTATGTTGTGCTTCAGAGACCAAGATGAGATATGAACTCTTATCCCATCCACAATTGATACTGATCGAAGGTTTTGGCGCTGATCGTGCCTACCGTTGAATGGCAATCTGGCACAAGTTCCACATCGAAACTTTAAGCTTTTGAAACGACTACTACAAAGTATATCTAATCACTTATACGGAAGTCAAATAGACGACCCTTTTTTTCTTGTGGAAAACCAACTGCCGAGAACATGAGAAGCATTACGGTTGATACATCGAGAGCCTCCGCAATAACAATGGCAACACATGCTATGCGAGCAGCTTGCTGCCAAGTGGCTGGACAATCGGTTTTCAAACTCTTGTGCGTTGGATCATTCTAATTCCGATTTCCCAGAGTCTCTGACATCTTCTTCCGATGGCGACTCACATCCGTTCATAAGATTGATCGTTCGGTCATCATGTTCTAGAGCCATGATGATGAGCGCAATGTCAAAAGATGAGGATCAGCATACTTTATAGTAAACTTTTCGAGGCCCGTCCTTCGTAACACCCCAACACCTCAAACATGAACTCACGCTCTCCTCATGCAAGCTTCTATTTTGACCCCAACCAAACATCAATTTCCATCATAACTCGTTCCATATTCATCCACATCTCACCCCTTTACATATCAGCCGCCGCCTTGAACAATACCTTGTGCACCTTCCTCGCCTCAAAGTCCTTGTAAGCCTGAGGAGCGTCCTCCAGGGACATAGTCTTTCCAGCAAGCCATGATACCTTGCCCTGCTGCTTAACCAACAGCTCCAGCGCATCCTCGAAGATGGAGCGCACAGGGCAACGACCAAAGGCAATAGTAGCGTTCTTGCTGTAAAGCTGGAAGCCTTCGAAGCCCAACTTGTGGTTGTGCATGCCCACGGACGAAATAGAGCCCCAGGGGCGGATCAGATCCAGACTGAGCTGCAGAGCGTCTCCGTGGCCGACGACTTCCATCACGACGTCAGCTCCGCGGCCGTTGGTGACTTTCTTGATCTCGGCGACGGGATCTTGCTCTGTTAGGTGGATTGGGATCGCTCCGAGGGCTTTCGCCTCTTCGAGGCGCTCGGGCACAGAGTCGATTGCGTAGACGGTGTCGACCATAGTAGTGGCGCAAGCAATTGCACAGAGACCCACTGGACCGCAGCCCACCACGACGGTGGTGAATTCCTTGCGATCGCGAGCGTTCAGGTTCTTGAGGAATCTGCTTGCTGCGAAGTAGCCGGTAGGGAAGATGTCGGCCATCAAGACAAGCATTTCCTCGGGGATGGTAGTGGGTGCTCGCACGCAGGTGGAGTCGCAGAGGGGCACGCGAACGTACTCCGCCTGTCCACCGTCGATGCTGTCGGCTGATAGTGCGTTGCCGAACAGTTGGCCCTCAGCACATCGGGATGCTTGGCCGCGGACACAGTAGAAGCATTGGCCGCATGCTGTGTAGAAGGGCACAACGACCTGGTGATGAACTATTAGTATTGATTGATGTTTTGGAGCATGATAAATGGGAAACATGGATCCTCCGAAGTGCATGATTGTGGTATGACACATTACCCGTCATAATCTATGCACGCCACAACAACTCAATCAATGAAACTCACCTTCTCGCCGTATGAAAAGTTCTTGACCGCGCTGCCCTTCTCCACGATCTCGCCAACAAACTCGTGACCACAAGTAAACCCAGCAGGAACGTCCAAGTGGCCACGGTAGAAGTGCAAATCGCTACCACAAAGTGCCGAAGTCGTGACCTTGAGAATACAATCGGTATCGGTTTGCAGCTTGGGATAAGGCTTGTCTTCCACCGCAACCTCGTGAGGGCCCTTGTAGACGACGGCTCGCATCGTAGCAGGTGGTTGGAAAGACGTCATCTTTGGTCGGTAGAACGCTGGGATGTGTTGTTGTCACGGGAATTGTCGACTTGTATAACAGGGTTTGTTCTGTTCCAGTTGGACCTTACACAATTTCGATACAGTGATTCACGCTTCTTGTGGGACCGATAACGGCGTCGAAATCTGTGTTCTCGAAAGCTTGTGGCTCCGAGAGTAACCGGATAGGGCGCGCCTCAGGGCGCGTACGACGTACATGTATTACGCATGGCCTACTTCCAAGAACACCTGACTCGCAGCTACGGCGTCTTGATTTAGACGGGTGACATGTAGGGCTGAAAATCCTCCATGTGCTACGAGAAGTTTAGAGTTTGTAGATTTTTGTCTTTAGGGTTAGTGTTTGGAGTTAGCTCTTTAGTCTCTATCCCCCTTACAACGATCGAATATTGCTCGTGCCTGCTCCAAGAGATGTAATGGCCAGGTACAGAGCGTAAGTATGCAGTAGCTGAAGAACGAAAGTGGTAGCAAGCTCCGACAGAGCTCTGATAAGCCTCGGAGTAAGCAAACAAGCTATTCGCTCAAAGCTTCAGCTTAAGCTGCAGCATGCGTGCAGTATCGATGTCACAATCTCAGTCACTGTACATGTATCCATTTACCCGGCAGGTAACTTTCACACAAGGAGCTCCAACGCCACGAGTTGTCCAAAGGACCCAATATTCGAGTAGGTAATATATTGGTCAGCCGCAGACTCCCACGCGATGCTCATCAGACACTAGGGGAGGTTGATATAAGAAAGGCCCATCAACCACGCTGTGTGCTGACAGTGCCTATCTTCGATCCATTCTATACAAGCCTTCGCAAATATGTCGACGGTAAGATTACTCAAGTCCAAACACAGGTCATAATCACTGACAACAACACAGATGAAAGCAGCCGTAATCCACGAACCCGGCGGACCCGACGTCTTCAAGATCGAAGAGGTACCTCACCCACACAATGTAGAACCCACGAAAGACAAGCTAACCATACACCAGCGTCCAATCCCCACCCCCAAACCCGGCCAAGTCCTCATCCGCATCAAAGCCAGCGGCCTAAACAGAAGCGAAATGTTCACCCGCCAAGGCCACAGCCCCAACGTCCACTTCCCTCGCATCCTAGGCATCGAAGCCACAGGTCTGGTCGAAGACGCTCCCGGCGGTGAATTCCAAAAAGGCGATGTCGTAGCTACTGCCATGGGCGAAATGGGACGTGCTTATGATGGTGGCTACGCGGAGTATACGTGCGTCCCAGCAACGCAAGTCCAAAAACTGACAACTACTCTCCCCTGGCCTGTCCTCGGCGCATGCGGCGAGATGCTGCAGACGGCCTACGGGTCGCTGTTCAACGCTCTTCAGCTGAAGAAAGGCGAAAACCTACTCATCCGAGGCGGCACGACGAGTATCGGCCTGGCTGCATCAGCTATAGCAGTCAACCACGGCGCCACAGTGCTCTCCACGAGCCGCAGCGACGCGCGAACGCAGTTGTTGAAAGACCGCGGCGCCAGCAGCGTGATCGTCGACGACGGGAACGTCGCCGCTAAGATCAAAGCAGAGACTGGTGGTGCAGGCGTGGACAAAGTGCTCGAATTGATCGGGACGGCGACGCTGCTTGATTCGCTGCAGTGCGTGAAACCGCATGGCATTGTCTGCATGACGGGGATTGTAGGGAACAGTACGTGCCCATGAGACAGGTAACTCCCACACCACGAAGACCTACTCACACTTCCCAGGCTGGACCCTCCCCTCCTTCGCGCCCATGGGCAGCATCCCCACATCCGTCTGTCTGACCGCGTACTCCGGCGGACCGGAAGAGTTCATGCAGACTCCGCTGCAGGAGCTCGTGGAGCAAATCGAAGCAGGTTCGCTGCAAGTGTCGGTGGCGAAGACTTTCAGACTGGACGAGATTGCCGATGCTCATCGTATGATGGAAGAGAACCGAGCTGGAGGGAAGCTGGTAGTGCTGCCGTGATTATGCTGTCTTCGCCGTGTAAGGCCGGCTTCTTTATGCCAAATCCGTTTCGTTTGTGTAGGTTGATTAGGGCTTGTTGTGCTCTCGTAGCTTCACTGTCGCTCGAACTCCATCTCACGATCAGAGGATATATGCCGCAGTCATGTGCTTTCGATGCTGGTATCTACATGTCAGTCGTAAAATCGCATTCGGTGTCACGTGTCGAGTGTACATCATCCCGACAGCCTCATTTCACACCTTACCTGTGAAAAGATGAACATACCAATCACTCCCAAAGCAAGCAAGTATGTGACGAAGAGCTGGATAATAAAAGAATCGACCGCTTTGTTGCTTCTGGGCTTCCCTCATCTAGTAGTAAAAATTCTATCCTTTCGTATGAGTCTTTTCGCGATCTCTTGCTTGCTGTCGCTTGCAACTGCTCTCGGATCTGCCCCGAATGTGCTCCTGACGCCAAAAAAAAAAAGCCGCTATTTCATGCAAATTCCAGCCAGGGCTTGGGCCGTGGATGGAGAGGAAAAGAGAACGGAAAGCAAGGGGTTTTTTTTTTGTAGAGAGACAGATCTTAATTATGACTTGGTTTCGTGTGAGGGGTATTTAAAGAATGGAGCACTTGCTTCTCTTGGGCTTGGTAGGGGGTCGGGGGCTTATTACGGCTCTGTTGTGAGAGTGACATGTCAGCAATGTTCCACAGAACCAAGATACAGAATGCACTCGGAAGGTATACTCACTTGATCGCTTCATCGAACACGCTCTTCAGATTCCGCTGGGTCAAGGCTGAGCACTCGAGGTACTTGACCGCCTTGATCTCCTTGGCAACTTGCACTGCTTGTTCGTATTGTATGGGCTGCATCTTACGCTGGCGCAACTGCTCTTTGACTTCCGGGTCGTCGCGCAAGTCGAGCTTGGTTCCGACGAGGATGATTGGGACGCCGGGCGCGTGGTGCTCTATCTCAGGGTACCACTGCGGAGAGAAAGCGGTCAGCACGAATGAATTATGTCATATAAAGACTTTGGAACACATCCAAACAGTCCTTCTCGTTCGCGTGGATTCTCTTACCTTAGCCTTGACGTTGTCGAAACTGGACGGCGAAACAATGCTGAAGCAAATGAGGAAGACGTCGGTCTGAGGGTAGCTGAGCGGACGCAAGCGGTCGTAATCTTCCTGACCCGCAGTGTCCCACAGTCCCAAGCTGATGGGCTTGTTGTCGACCATGACGCTCGCCGAGTAGTTGTCGAAGACGGTCGGGATGTACTCGCCGGGGAATGCGTTGGTGGTGTAGGAGATGAGCAGACATGTCTTGCCGACGGCACCGTCACCGGTGACGACGCATTTCAGCGACTGGGTCGCCGGAGCAGCCATCTTGGTTGTGTTGTGTTGTGTGAGTGTGAGGGGGTCAAGTTGGCGGAGGTGGCCGATAAGGTCCCCTTGGGCGAGTAGAGGGGTATTATGCGGTGAGGATAGCGGAGGCTGAGGTGGTTCGGCGCGGAAGTCGAATGTGTTGCAGTGCAGTGTGATGCGGTATAGCTTCCAAGCAGTTTACCCAACTCGTTCGCAGCAGAGCCTCAGACAGCCAGATCGTGGTACGTGCCCCGAGTCCGTGGGAGCAATGCAATGCAGGCCACGTCGAAGTGTGAAGTCAAGCAAGCAGGGCTGCACTGGACAGCTCGACAGACACTGCTCGGGTCAGGAGAAGTGTTTGGCTGGGGGCAAGTGGGCTGCCGGTAGTTGCAAGTGGACGGCTGGCCAGGCAGCGTCGGGGTCCAATTGGCGGCGCGGTGGTGCGGACGGTGGAGAGGGGAGGTCAACAGCAGCACAGCAGCAGCACAGCAGCAGCACAGCAGCGACGAGAGCAGCAGCACGGCAGCACAGCAGAGCGGAGGGGGTCCCCTTGGATCGTGGTTGAGCCCTGGCTCGTCGCTCGCGCTCGGGCCGTTGGGTGTGGTGGTGGCGGGCTCAGCCGACGGTACGGGCAGAAGGGAGGAATCTAGGCTCGGATGGGATGGATAAGGGTGTTGGGTTGGTGAAGTGTTGTACTGTATTGCAGACAGCAGTAGTGGTAGTAGTAGATAATGTACACCGGGGCGGGCAAGCAAGCAAGCAAGTGAGGTGAGGTCGGAGAGCGGTGGTGGTGGTGACAGGGCTCGCAGAGTCTCTCTCAGTCTCTCTCGCCACAGCAGCAGCCTGAGAGTTCCAAGATTCAGTCCGCTCAGCTCTCTCTCTTGCAGCAGCAGCCCGCACGCCCGCACGCCAGCACGCCAGCACGCCAGGGCTTTGGGCGGTGACTAGCCCGAAAGCGGCACTTCCTGCCCGCCAAGCCGCGACCGTCAGCTTGGATACCTTAAGTATGCATGTATGTACAGACATATGGAGCATAGTGCCACCTCCAAAAGGCCCCACGGCGCTTACACCGACCAACTATGGAGTGCGAGTCGTAGCCCCCATTGCCGGTCCAATGATTGCCCGCGGCCAGTACCGTCGCCCTGCTATAATATGTGCGCGATAGCACATGGCCAGGTAGCCACAAGCGTGTGCCAGTCGCCTACAAAGCCCGAATCCGGCCGGGAGGAGGCACAACAATGCCTTGTTGGCTGGGCTTGCTTGTCGCGATATGGCATACGCCACGGACAGTGCACCGAATGTGTGAAGATCACGACTGCAGCACACAGATTCATGGTACACACGACAGACACGTACCGTCACAGTGGCAGGCCACCGCAACAACCCGTGAACACAATCTCGCGGATCGTCCGGGATCGATCGACCGCATTGATCTCCTCCGACCCACATCTGGTGATCATAAAACCTTCTTTCTCTTGCCTTGAGAAGCACCTTGACAAATCTTTGTAAGAGAGATCTGGTGACGAAAGATGCAGAGGCAGCTATCTGACAGAGCCCATCCGAAACATAGCCATATACATCCTGTATAGTCCCCGCTTATACACACACCACCGCCTGATATCACCTGCTGAACGAGGACTCCGCGGACAAAGTCGTCCATTTCCTCCATTGGGCCCTGTACACATACATCCATGCATGTGTGTCTCTCATCTTTCCACGGCACATGCTGCGGCCAAGTTTCATGTGACGCGGAAGAGGTGACTGTAAGCAACATGTCGAAAAAAGCGTGCAGCAAGGTTCCATGTGATGCGGAAGAGGCGACTGTAAGCTATACGGAGAAAAGTGTGCAGCAAGAAGTATTTCATGTGACGCCGTGTAGCAACGTATGGATTGTAAGTAAGCAACCAAATATGGAGAATAAAGGCAAATCATACAGCAGTAACTTTCGTGAATAATGCTAAAAAAAACATATGACCGATGCTTTCTGTAGTAGTATACTGTACATGAAACAATGGTCTTGAAGTAACGATCCAGAGTAGGTATGCCACGGACAATAACAACGAAGAGACAAAAAAAAAGTACATGCCCACCTTTTTTCCTCCCCTTCCCCAATTCGTATAAGCCATGTTCCCCATCTGTAGAGTGATTTTTGTTCTTTCATACCATCATGTTCCATACAAGAAACAAACAAACAAACAGAGTAAATGTGCAGATAATAGATAAAAAGAACCCCCATCGCTCGAACGCAACAAAACCGAAACAAAAAATGATCCCCAACCCAAGAAAGCAGAAAGAACCTTTGCAACGCCATCGGGAGAAGAAGAAGAAGAAGAAGAAGAAGAAGAAGAAGAAGAAGAAGAAGGAATCGTCTTCAACTTCCCTTCCATAAACGAAAAGAGAATTTCAACATGATTTCTACTCGCCAAACCACTCAAACGCCCTCCTCTTCTCATCCTCCTCACAGCTTCCTCGCCCCAAACAACCCCAAACTAACCGCACAATCATTCTCGCCCATCACCGGCGTCGGATCCGGCATGATCTCCCAATTCCTCAGCGGGTAAGGCGTCAGTTTGCGCTCCATATTGTTCGCAGTAGGCCTGGCGGGCCCGCCGGCACTGCCTGGCACTGGTGGCTGTCGACGGGCGAGGGCACGCTGCTGCTGCGTTTGCGCGGGCTGTGCTCGCGAGGATAGAGCCAGGTTTGGCGTTGGTGTCGCTGCTAGGGTGTTGAAAGAGCCGAGGAGGGAGCGTAGGATTGGGGTCGAGGGGTGGAAGTGGCGGGAGAGGGAGGAAAGGGTTTCTTCGGGGAGGTGGTCGGCGTGTAAAGCGGTGACGTCGTGGATGTAGTCGGTGAGAGACTGCTGGCTTTCTAGGCGCGGATGGATGAGTAGAGAGCAGAGTGCTGAGACCAGTTGGGTGCGAGCTTGTTTGGCGTTGTCGCTCATGGGTGTGGCCTGAGCGGGAAGCGTGCAGAGGTGTAGAATGATGCTCAAGCGGCCTCCTATGTCGTGTAGCCTGCTCTGGTAATCCGATGCTGTTGCGTCCAGCTCACCGAGTATCTTCTCCTGGGCTTTTAGTTTGTCTGCAAGCAGCACCAGGAATTGGGCGTCGTCCTCGCCTTTGATCGAGTCGTAAGTCACGTCCAGTACTTGACAGAGCATCTCAGCAGGATGCTTGTCTTCTGGACGATCTCGAGCCTCGACCGGGCACACTTCAGCCAGTATACTACTCCTTGCCCACACGTGGATCTCCCTCAAGGTCTCCGGCTTGGCAGCTGACAGTAGCTGGGGCCACACCTCGGACTTGTCAGCGACGGCTTTCAACAAAGCGCTTTTGACTGCGTGCTCATTTCCCGTGTTAGTCATGGCCTGACTGGTAGTATAAATGTGAAGCCATCCGATCGAAAAAGGTGCGTTCAGCGCATTAGCCGAGCGGATGACCTGGCAAGCTTCCAGACTAGGAGGTGCAGTTGCTGGATTATCGCGTGATAGCAATGCCTCGCTGATACGCGCGGCCGCTTGCTGTACATGCGCGGAGTGGTCTTCGGTGAAGCAGCTCCGGAACTTGTCTGGATGACCGGTGATTGTTTGCAAGGTCAAGTCAAGTGCCCAACCAGACTCTAGTGAGAACGCCGGATCTTCTGTAGCTTTGCGGAGCAAGCTCATGATGTCGTCTGGATGGTCTTCGCAAAAGCGCTGTTGCTGAAGCTTGAATGCGTAGTCTTCTGCTAAGCTGAGGCCAGCGGGTGATGTGGGCGCTGCGATAAGCTCCAAAATGCCGCCAGAAGCTTTTGGCGAAGCCTGCGAGCCAGCAGCTGTGATCGCCTCGAGTCCCACGCATCTGCTTGCCACAAGTGCAACAATACCAGATGAGCTGACGACATTGCCTTGGGTTTTGAGCATAGTCACAGAAACGTAGTCTCTCGCCAGCTTCTCGAATCCTGGGCCATCCACGTTGCGTAGTTGGTCAAGCCATCTGTGTACGTTGCTCTCCACTCCAGAGACTTCTTCGCCAGATTTGCTTGCGCGCTCCATTACTCGCAAGAAGACGCGTTGCATGGTCTGTTCATCCATGGAATTTCCGCTTGCGAACACCGCGTCAATCTCAGAATCGTTGTCAAGAGTACCTGCTTGCATGCCAATAATGTTGTCAGAAGCGGGCGAACAGACTGCTGCGCTATGCTGTTGTTCGTACGCGAGCAGGTCATTCTTGAGCATTTGTGCGTCCTGAGCTCTTTCCGGGAAACGTTTGACCAACGCAATGTATGCGAGCAGAGATGTGCGATCCAGGGTGGCCCTTCTCAGTATTCGGTGCTGTTCCATCAAGCGGTCGATCGATTTGTGCATGATCCCCAGGACAGCGAAGCTGAGTGCATGCTTGTTCAATGTGTCTGCTGCTGAAGCCAGTAGGCGGAAGTCTTCAGTTGACAATGCAGCTTCAATGAGGCCAGCCAGCGCTCGCAGGTCACCAAATCTCTCGAGAATACCTCTCATCACACCGAAAGTCGTCGATGTCAGGTTTGAGACGCCGTCTGAGTTCAAAAGCTCGCGACACATCCAGTTGCTCACAGTCAATTGTGCGGAGCCGGAAAGAGACGTCAGGGCGTGTCTATGGTCTTCAAAGTGCTCGTCAGGGGCTAAGAGTGCTTGTTCGATCGCAATCTTTGCTTTCGCGATCAGCGACTCTTCATCGTCACCTTGTCCAAGACGCTCGAGAAGCGTATTTCTGAGATTGCGAAGACGCTTTGGCATCTTTTCAACGGGCAACGAAGCCAATAAACCTGTGGCCATGCTGGACTTGTTCGGTCTGAAAGCTGCGCCACTGGTGATGATCCACTGTAGATACGCGCCGGTCGCGAAACAATCGTGCGACATGAGATCGCCAACAACGGCCCGGACGTCTTTCGCCTCAGGTGGCAAATCAGAAGTCGGCTGTTGGAGATAAGCCAGAACAGCTCCGTTCGTGTCGTGGCCAGCTGCATGTAGATGCGCAACAATCTTCGCAGCAATGTAGATCCGTGCAAGGCCACAACGATAGACAGTGCTGGACCAGTGTAGTACAGCTCGCACAAGCTCATACGTGTCAGATACAAATTTCAGGCATCTTCGAGGAATTGCGTCAATGTCAGTCTCCATGTCGATATTATCAAGCATCAGGTAAAGACTGAGTAATGGGCTGCGTGTCGACTCGACCGTCCGTCCCATTGGCGCAGCCAGGCGTTCATTTCGTCGTGCAATGTTCGTCTTCGCATGTTGTAAATCCTGGCCTGAGCTCGGTAGCTCTTGATCCAGCAGCTTCTGGTATTTCTTCCATCCATGAGGCAAGATCAAACAATCATTGGCAGTCGTGGCCAATACAGTGATCAACTTTTGTAGTCTCGCTTTCAACGGTTCGAAGGCCGCATTCTTCTTCTCGACAACAAGGCGTAAATGCTCCAGTAGTGCACTCGCAAGCTTGCGACCTCTGCGTCCAATCGTGACCAAGCCTTTCCAGTATATTTGTACAATGATCAGCCATAAAGGCAATGTGGCCAGCGAGGCCGAAGCAAAAGTCCTCACGAGCCAGTCCAGATACTCGTCTCGATCAAGAAGACCTTCGCTGTAAAATGCAGAAACCAGTTTGATGGCATAGTCGATCTTCGCTCGCCAATTTTCTTGCCCACATGCATCCGCAATAGACTCAAGAAATTGCTCAACAGATATAGTCCAGTCGCGGACCCATTTTGTCTCGCCTTGTGCTGCAGCAGAGCCACTGACGCCCTTTCTTCGGAAAGACCTGAGTTCGTTGGCTCCCACACATTTCGCTAGCCAGACAGCGCGTTGTAGAGGGATGGACTTTGCGAGACACTGCTCCATGAGCAGCTTGCCTCTAATGCCATGAGGGATAGTCCTACTTTGTCGACGGAGTGGGATGTTTGTGTTGGCCAGATCCTTCAACCAGGCTTCGCGTTTTGTATCCGTCACCGTCACTCTTGGAGGAGGCTTGAATGTGCTCGGAGCTGTACACTTCGCCAGACCCTGTCGTTTGTCGAGGACCTGTGTGAACAAGTGGGATAGTGTCTGTAGGGCAATGTTATTCTTCTGGCTCAAGTTTGGCCAGATACTCTGCCGAGCGCTGTTGCTTTCGTTCTGACTGGGTCCAGGCGGCTTGTCGAAGAAGCCTGTCTTTATGACTTGTTCATTAAGGATGTCCTCCGGATGTAGACCAGTCCAAGGGCTGAAGTCGGCTATCGTCTTAGGTGGTGGGAGTCGAGTTGCCATCGCGGGAGGAACAAGACCTTCTGACTTTCGCGCCGGGTCGTTGGGTCCTTTCCTTCGTGGGCCACGTACGGCCATAGTCCTGTTGCGCGGTGGGAAATCAAGCGGTTCCCCTGCTGTTTTGGTGTATGCATCTTCGACTGTCTTTTGCGCGTTGACCGCCTGTTCCTTTTCGGGGCTGCCCACGAGCGCGCCTTCCGTTTCTAGTTTTGCTTTCTTCCTCGGTCTCGTCTCTTCCACATCGTCGTCGAGGTCAATCGCGTCGATTACACCTCCCAGCCCCACCCGTTCACGGTTCTGCTGCCACACCTGGACATTCTTCGCATCCGCGCTGTCGACCGTCAAGTCGACGAATTGTCCCGTGTTGGAAGCCGATCGGACATTATTTAGGCGCGAGGGGTTGTTTGGTCGGTGGATAGTCTGCTGTAGATGTGTGCCAGAGTAGGAGCGCTGGGGCTGGGGTGGCCGTGTTACATTGGCGGCTGCTGTTGATCGATTTAACATGGCACTGTTGGTCGCCCATGCGCGCAGGTGGTGAACATTGCTTCGCGATTGGATGTATATCTAGCGGGCCATGGCGGTGGTGGTGCTGTGGAGGGCAGCAAGGCGCATGACGTTGGGCGGGTGTATGTTGGTATGATAGGGAGCGGGTGTATGTATGGGGTAGTATTGAGGAGGAGGAGGAAACAGACAGGTCGAGTTGCAGGCGAGCCTCAAGCTGGCGGGTAACACAAGGCACAAGGCGTAGCACAAAGAGCGGACTACAGCGCGGGAAGTAGAGGCAGTGAGACTGCGGGCATATAGAGGCGGCGGCACTCGTCTAAGCAGGGACAGGGACAGACAGACAGACACGACGAGATAGACACGGACGCCTCCTCCTCGGGACAGATGGCGCGGCAAGCCGTGGGAGTGCAAGAGTGGGTGTGGCAGTACCTTACTAGCAGTGGGAGTGGGAGTGGCCGTGTGGGTGATGCACCGGTGCCAGCCAGCCCTGAACACCTAAGCAGAGCCAAAGCCAAAGGAGCCAGCAGCCAGCCAGCAGACAGCAAGGAGCAGTAAATGCGGCTAGAAGCACTAAGCAGCAGCACTGCAAGTGCACCTGTGAGCACGGGAGGATGCTTCGGATGCGCTTCCAAACTTCCGGAGAACACGCCATCTGACACGACATGATGGGCATGGCACGACGATGGTGAGAGAGAGCCTCCCCGAGAGCCAGAGCCATAGGCAGATCCACCATCATCCAGCATCCAGCATCCTCCAATCTCACCCGCACTGCACAAACTAAACGCCACCTTCACCCGGCGGAGAACACAGCAAGAGGCTGACGGCAAGAGAACCGTGCGGTACGTGGCTTGACACGCTATCACGTCAACACCGCCAACTCTCGGCGCGACTTGCTCATTCCGAAGAATTACCTTTCCTTCGTAGCCAGAGTGCATCTTGGAACGCAGCCTCGCCTCGCCTCGCCTCGCCTGACCGCTCCGACCGAGGCCTTCAACCTTCACAAATTCCCCGGCAGCACAAGGATTGGAGGACAAAGGCCGCCAGCACAGTATGTACGTAACTCCGTAACCCGACTCGCGAGGTGACACGCTCAAGAGCAACCTTCGAACCGATCGGCCAAGCCATCTAGACACGTGCCCGACGAACATGCCTGTCTTATTCGGGAATTATGCATGTCTCTCAATCCTGTGCTGCTTTCGCTCTTGCACGCCGATTTGATAATATCGCTCCTATCAGCGCCGCGCGATTGGTAATGTGCTGGCCTCTTTTTTACCCGTGTCTATCGCCTTTCTTCTGCTTATCAACTCCAAAATAGCATTGATAGACGCAAACGCAGTGTCCTGTGCAATTTGCGACCTGCATAAACGGGTTTGTTTATCTTGACACTGCATGCCACTATTGCTTCGGAGCTGTGGAGCATGAACTCTCGTTATTCAGATCACATTGCAGATCAGATATGAAACTCCTAGCCTTCCCGCCAACAACGTCTGAATCGAACAGAATTATCCGAGCATATTACGTTCAACTGTAGACCTTTTCGGCCACGCCGGCAATAATCTCCCCTCCAAGCTTGTTAACAGCTCCGCTTCTAAACTTATGGTCTTTTGCGATTCGGCTTCTCGCCCATTCTGTCAATCATCACATCAGCATAATGTTGTCTCCAGTCAGCATGCACCCGGGAGCATGCTCAACTTACCTTCAGCAGTAACGCCATCCACATCTCTACTCTCGCCCTCCCTCTGCAACCCTAACCTCTTCAGCAACGGACTCTCCACAGGCCGCAGCTTAACATCAGCTTGCGGCCTGGCAAAATAAATCAAACTCAGCCTCGCCTGCCCAGCCTGCTCCTCCGGTGGCCTCACCACGCGATGCACCGTACTGCGCAAATACCCTCCGCTCAAAAATTCGAGCGCATCCGCCACATTGACGATTATAGCATCGCGCGGCGAATGCACGTATCGCCACTCGCTGGGAGCAGTCTCGCTCGCTGGCGTCAGCACCTGCAGACCTGCTACCGGCTGGTGGAAGAGGAAAGTAAGCGTGTTGTAGTCAGTGTGCCCTCGCGCCCAGATGTTGTCGACTTCCGCATCGGCTTCGCGCGTGCGCGGGTGGTATTTCATGTACCGCAAGTACTCCAGCCCCGGCGCATCGTACGCATGCCTCGAAACAAAGAAATACCTATCAGGTACTTCGAGCGCGATGGCGAAAACCCGCAGCAGCGGCAACAATATCGCATCGTGGATGTGCCGCGAGAAGGCCTCGATCTCAGCCAAATGCCGCTGCACAATATCCGGATGCGAGAGGTGAGCGTGCTCAGTCGTGAACTTGGCGATGTTGTAGCGCTCGTCTGTGTCGCGCGCCGCGAGGGCGCCTGTCGAGCGAGGCTTGTAGCCGCGGAAATCGCCGGAGGCCGTGTCGCAGGTGTATTTGAGCTTTTCGTCGAGGGGGAGGTCGAAGATGGCGGAGGCGAGGGCGTATTGCCGCCGGATTTGGGTGTCGGTTAGGCCGTGACCTGTGACGTGGAAGAAGCCTTGTGGCGATACCGTCTCGGTCAGCTCGAATTGCTCGAATGCGGCCATTGAGTCGTGTGCAGAGGGAGTGCGTTGTTCACGGGCATACCGTTCTTGTTGATGAAGCCGACGACTTGTTTCGCTAGTGCTTCTTCGACGCCTGGCGAGTGGATGTTTGAGATGTCTAGAGCTTCGAGTTCTACGTACGCCACTGATACACACGCTGTCAGCTGGACATGTTGGCTATACGGGCTATAGATTCTCTACTTGCAGTCTTGTTCTGGACCCGGTGGGTACTGGTACTCGTTCAGGTCGTCCGGTTGTGTTTTTGACATGTTTTCTACCAGCGCTGCTTATTACAGCTATTGCTAATTGATTCTACCTGGTATAGACTTTATATCGACATGGTCAAATAATAGCTGAGCATGAAACCCTCAAGTAACCAGCCGGTCCTCGGAGGCCATGCCGCTAACAGCGATGGCGCAACTTGTGCCTTCGATCAGCTCATAGCAAGATGACCTGGGGTAGCTATATAACACTGATCCAACTACCTATGAGAGCATCGATAGGGGATCTATGGCCCACAAATTCGGCACCTATTAGTCTTCTGCCTCTTAGAGATTGATAATGCGTTTCGGGCAGATCAAAACGGAACCTACTATCGTTGTTGTCTTTCGCTCCTAGAGTGATAAGAAAATTAAATTCCATTGTGGGATGATTCGAAAGTTGACTGTTAGAGAGCTCTAGAATGGATGGGAATAGGTGTAAGCATCAGCTTCAACATTCGAACCTGCCTGCAGTGACCCGCGCGCAAGAACGGCCATTGTCCGAAGCCGATGAAGACGATAAGGTAGCACGTCTGGGAAGGAGTCGTGGCGTGATCCATAATAGATGCCGATGTTGAAACGAGAGATAAGCTACTGTATCTTACCTTGGCTATAGCTTATTATGCGTTTGCTCTGTGTATCCATTGACTTTACAGTCGAAAAGAGGTTTATTGGTCGAACTCTTGGAGAAAGCGTTCCGGGTTTACAACGACCGTCATGTCTGCCAACAAGGAAACCACCACTGTGGAAGCAAAAACTCTGTCACAACCGCAGTCCGAAGAGACATCGCCCGAACGCCCACTCACAGAGAAGAAGAAGAAGCCATTGAAGCGACGCATTCGAGAAATCCTTTGGGACTCTTTCGACCGGACACCGGAGGAGCGATGGTTCATTCACAAGATCGACTTCTTCATCCTGACGTGGGCGAGTTTGTCGTACTTTAGCAAGAACTTGAACACCAACAACGTCAGTAAGTCATATCAGACATACGCCAAACGCCATGTTGAGACATGTTTGTTTGACAGCACTGACACGACGCAGGCAATGCTTACGTCTCCGGCATGAAGGAGGATCTCAACATCGTCGGGAATGAATATCAAATGCTCACGACTATGTGGACGATGTATGATTCTGCTGCGGACTTTGTCACGATGGTATCAACTGACGGAAAGCATAGTGGTTATGTGATCTCTCAGATCCCGTCTCAGCTCATCTGCACGCGAGGTAAGATAGTCCTCAGCAGATGTGAATAATCGATCCGCAGAGCCATTCGATGTTGATATACTGTGTAGTACGCCTCTCACTGTGGTGTCCAAGCTGGGAGTTATTCTGGGTCATTGTGACCTTTGCGACTGCGTCGGTCAAGACTACTCATCAGTTGTATGCTTGCCGTTTTCTGGTACGAAACCATTTAGCTCTGAAATTGTTACCGCTGTTCAATTCTAATTATCATCCCAGGTCGGCTTAGCTGAGGGCACATTCTATCCAGCAGTACACACCGTCCTTGGTGGATGGTACACGAAACAAGGTGACCAAAAATTACCCCAGTGCTCCTCCATGGCCTGACTGACACACTGTAACCGCAGAACTCGCAAAGCGTGCTTGCATCTTCTTCGCCTCTGCGTTCAAAGGATCGATGTTCAGTGGATACCTACAGGCAGCCGTTTATGAGGGGCTTGATGGTCGTGGTCTCAGTGGATGGCGCTGGCTGTTCGTCATGGATGGGATCATCACCCTGCCCATGGCGTTATGGGGTAAGCATATCATCCTTGCAACCCTTCTAGATTACGCCAGGCGATAATGCGAGGCACTCTTGTTCAAATATCACTGACAAATCAACCAGGATACTACTCCCTCCCAGACCTTCCCAGCAACACGCGTGTCCGATGGCTCACACCCGCCGAGAAAACGCTCGCCGTCGACCGCATGCAGAAAATCGGCCGCGCCCTCGAAGAACCTTTCACACTCGCTGGCCTGCGTCGTGTGCTTGGCAAATGGCACGTCTGGGTCTACACCGCCTACTACACCTTCTTCATCTGCAGCGAGAACATCGGCGGGTTCATGAACCTGTGGCTCAAGAGCCTGGGTCGATACACCGTCGCCGAGATCAATGTCTACCCAACAGCTATGCCCGCGATCAAGATTGTGACTACACTGCTGTATGGCTGGACGAGCGATGCGTTGCAGTTGCGCGCGCCGATAGTGTATTTTTCGCTTACGGTGTGCTTCTTTGCGGCGCTTAATCTTGCTGTTTGGGATGGTGTGCCGTTTCAGCTGAAGTGGGCGTCGTATTATCTGACGGGGTGAGTCGGTCTTCTTCGCCTCCAATGTAGTCTTCTGGAGATGATATGCTGATTCTGGAATTCTGTGAACAGTTTTGCCCAAGGAAGCGGTCCCATGTTCCTGGTAAGTTGCGGCTGACTTGCATCCTCAGTCCGCTGTGAGTAGTCACAAAAGCTGACGATATTCCTAATTGGCAGACAATGGTCAACGAAGAAACCTCCGGTGACAGTCTCGAGCGGAAGCTCATCCTGGGTTCAACCAACGCCATTGCGTAAGTTCGCCTCGACCGTATCGATCTTTGCTTCCGGAGAAATGCTGACTTTGGTGATACCCTCAGATATGCCTTCAACGCGTGGATCGCATTGATCACATACGACACCAGATACGCACCGCGATTCTTAGTTGGCAACTCTGTGACAGTGGGCTTGATTGTGAGCGCAGCGCTGACGTTGACGCTGGCTCTGTGGCTGCAGCGCCGCGATGCAAGGCGGGCCAAGTTGGTAGCTTCGCAGAGTTTAGTATTTGACTGAGGGCGATATGTTTAAGACTGTGCCGGACTACAGGAATATCGTTGAGACAAGTCACCCATACCAGCAGCGGGTCGAAAGTGGCGGCAATTGACACCAAGCTTGGTAGCATTTCGAAGTCATGGTTGCTGCAGCATTGGTGCTGTTCAATAAGCTTCTCTAGAAATACTCAAGAAACGTTCCACCTGGAAAACACATAATTACCAGTTATGTCTTTTTTCTTGTCTCGCACTAAATGCCGTGAAGCGGCCGACTCGAAATTCTCGGCTCTGTCCGGCTTCGCAGTGAGGACCTTCAGAACGGTTCGAGCACGTCACGAACTCTTCTTTCCTGACTAAGCAGCTTCAATATCTCATTACATCAATCATTTGGAAGGGATTCCATCGTCGAAAACGTCCACACGGCCTAGACATCTGGCTTCAAGTAATATAGAGCATATACTGTCTAGAGACCACTATTTCCAAGTTCCTAACGATCCCTGGATAGTACTGTCGATTGAAGCAAGCTGAGCAAGCCTGATCTAGCGGGTAAACCGTTCACAGGTCGGGGTTCGAACGTCCCCTCACTCCTGATCAAGATTTTGAGGTATAACATCATCAGATTGATGATCACACTCAACAACAGCAAGCCTGGTCTAGCGGTTATGATTTCTGTCTAACAATCAGTTGCAACATGAGCTCTATTGGCAGCACAGACGGTTCCCGGTTCGATTCCGGGGGTTTGTAACAGATGGTTCTTTTTGCCTTTTTGACCGACTTCGAGTCGACAGATCGTCTCCAGGCCCTACATCTTTGATGAGGCCACAATTTTGATCGATGGTAGGTTTACAGTACCTACTCTGAGCCTTGATCCCAAGTACAGAAGTGCTTGACGCAACGACTATCCATCGATCCAGTACGAGGTCAGGAGAATTCGAGGAGACAACTTTAGCGAGAACAACAGTTACAGGGATGCTTAATCTCGGTTCCTACATACAATATATATTCTGGCGCTCTACCGCTTTGGCTGTGGCCTAGCGTAAAGCAGGTTTGCGGCGTATCCTGAACGAGGACGCGAGGACTTGTCGCACATCTTTTCCAAACCGAAGCGTGGGCGCGTATTTCCTTTCACAATGTTTCTTTTCTGGGCATCCCACGATCGATTCTGTGTCGATTCGCATGGATCTACGAATGTGGCCAAAGCCTGACTTCGGTGTGACGAGAAGAGTTCGGCTCGCGACGTTCACTTGCAGCGTTGTTGTGCTCTTGTTTGTTGCAACTTTAATCTACAGCGGACCACTATTCGACTTGAGGCTATCGAGCTTGAGCATCAATGGAAGATACTCGGGATCATTGTCGCAATCGAACGAGGACTACTACGATTGGAAAACGCGCTCGTCGTTCGGGCCTGTGAGCCAACCAGTAGCGGACAAGAGTACAAGAGAACTCTGTAACGCTTTCCCAAAGGACTTCCTTCGCGACGTTCAGCCTATCCTCAAGACTGGACATGGTGTGCTTGAGACCAGAGTGAAGGTCCATCTCGAGAGCGTGTCGGCGTGTCTGGACAGCAACCTCTGATATTTTCCGACTTAGACACCAAAGTTGATGGCCACCAGGTTATTGATATTCTTTCAGACCTTCGTGCTGATTTTGTGCACGGTAACGACCAGCTTGAGAGCTATGTACTCCAGAAAGAGTTATCCCAAAACGGAACACTGGGATCAGAAGCAGCATCCCGGGTTAAAGGCTGGCAGACTGACAAGTTTAAATTCTTGCCTCAAGTCTCGCGCGCATGGCGAATGCGACCAGAGAAGAGGTGGTACGTCTTCTACGAAGATGATACATACATCGTCTGGGGCAACATGTTCCGTCTACTCACCAATTTTGACCCCGACATGCCATGGTACTTTGGCTCTCCGTCACCAGGCGCAGGTGGATTCTGGATGGCTAACGGCGGTCCTGGTTACGTTCTCTCACGCGAAGCGGTCCGAAGACTTGTCAAAGACGACTTCAATAGCAACGGCGCTTTTGTTGGTTCTGCGTTGACTCAGCGATGGGAAGACCAAATGATGCACGATTGCTGTGGTGACTCTATACTTGGCCTGGCACTTCACGAAGACGCACAGACGAATCTGAGCGGTCTATTCCCTGTGTTCCAGCCACACCCTTTGCACGGCATCCCACTCAGCGATGCATACTGGTGCCAGCCTGTCATATCCATGCACAGGACTTTCGCTAGGGATATGGTCTCACTTTGGCGATGGGAAGAGAGCCGACGAATCATGCAGCGACCATTGCTCTTTGCTGACCTGGTCGACTACCTCAACTTGACCAAAGTCGCTATCCGCGAGGATTGGACAAACAGCGATTTCCGAGGCTATCGAGCACCTGGCGAAAGCGCACATGCCTCATTTGACGCGTGCGGGCAAGCTTGTAAGGCGGATCCGGGTTGCCTGCAATGGACGTACCACTTGCGAGATTGTGCATTTGTGTCCACGATTCGCTTGGGTCAATCCATGGAGCCTGGCTTCGAAAAATGGAGATCTGAAGAGCAGAAGGCTGCTGAGTGGACCCATGAAGAGAAGCGGTACATGGCTGGCTGGGACCTCGAGAGCATCAAACGATGGATGAGCGCCGAAGGTCGGGACTGCAAGACTGCACGCTGGGTGACGCCAAGTCTGAAGAGAATCTTTTGAAAATGTTAAAGAATGTAAAGATAGATGTTGCAATAATTTTGTCGTAGATTTCTGAAATAAACTCCCTCGTAAGTCGCAAAAGCGGCATCGACAAGTTTTTGGGAACCCGTGTCCTGAAGATCGTATGGCAGGAGCAATTGACTCCTACATAGACATCTCATCAGATACGATCAAGTCCCCAAAAATTCAAACTAATTCCCACTAACTGTAAGATCAGCGTAGTATTTTCACGTAAAGTCGAGAGGCTCTCACACGAAAACAACAACAGCCCGTGTGCGGAGGTGAGCCGTTGTGGAATTTTGTCACCTCACCTCCTGAAGAAGCTTTGCCTCTCTTCAACATGTCCACACCACTCGAAAGGGTGCAACACCTGCTTGTCACACCTCAAAATCCACCCAGGGAGATCGAAGAACTCGATTTCCAACACTGTATTGAGCTACACAATGCCATTCTCGAGCATGGCTGGTTGAGCTCTGGACGCTCAGCAGAAGACTTTCAATCGCAATGCACTCCATATTATGAGCGTGCGGCCGAGGAGATCGACGAGAAGTGCAGTACTTCTCTCAAAGCTTTCTTCCAAGGTGCTCGCGATGTGCCGCCTGGAGAGTCCCGCTTTAACTTCTTTTACAATGTTTCTGTGCTAGACTGTGCGTTTGGCTGGCATGATTATTATACTGAAGATGAGAACCGGATGTTGAGATTGTACACGGTGAGCGCGGGGTTATTTGGCGATCCCGATGGTTTAGTGTAAGTTCTTATATGCTCTGTGACTATAGAATCGATACTAATGATGAATTTAGCTATGACCAGCACATTCACCAAGCCATGATGCATTTCGATATCAGCGACGAAATGGAAGAGTCAAATCCGTGGCAACCCCTAGAAAGTATTCTTTCGGTCTGGATTGGAATGATCTAACGTGGAAAAGCCGTCGCACTGCACGACAATGTGTGCAAAGCTAGCTACGATGAGTCGGACTGGCCGCTAGATGCAAATAGCCTACGGTACGAGGTCAAAGGGCCGCAACGAGACCCTGCTACAGGCGTCATTAGGATCGGCCAAGCGCCACCTTGGACTATTGTACCGTGGACTGAGCAAGATTTGACCGAATGCCTAGAAACCTGGGAGATGGCTGTCGACTCGATCGAGGAAAAAATGTCGCTTCCGCCACAGACGCAGGAAAACGGTCTTGTTGACCTTGCAAGCATAGAAGCCCTCCCGATTCCTGAGGGTTTCGTAAAGCAGTTCATACTGCAAGCAAAGAAGCCACGCTTTAGTTTCTTTGCGCCAGGCTTGCGTCTCCCGACTGCCAGTACTTTCGTGAGGCAGCCTTTCATGTCCACGCGCAACCCGAACGAGGAAGCCTCAGAAAAATTCACCCCTCCGATCCTAATGTTCCGTGGCGAAACCAACGTCTCAACAAGCTCACTATCACCCTTGTCGTTCGGCTATCCCCACGAAGGCCCCGAACCCACAGAGTGTCCATCTGGATTATACTTCGGGCGATGCGATCGCACGGATGAAACTCCATTTGAAGACGGCTGCGAACTCCTGCTACCTTTCGAATTCGAGAACGGATGGGCGAAACAGAGCGATTTCAGTGATCTGGTCGATCGCGAGCCCCACGAATCTCTGCTGCAGAGCGGAGTCAACCCGTTTAACCAGCGCCATCCTGTGCAGCTACAAGGTTTCCTCGAAATCGTCGTTAGGAACTTGCAAGATGGGAACTGGTCGGTTGATGAGCACGGTGTTGCCGGAGGGCTCGATGTGTGGAAGGAGGCTGATACGGAGAAATGGCAGAGTTACTGGCTTCCACTAGGTCCAGGGATGTTTTGGTAACATGCTGTCGATATAATGTCGACAAATCAATACTTGACAACTCAGTGGCTACAGCGATATGAGATTGAGAACTTAAAAGCTGACACAGCCCCTCCCACGCACTCTCCACTGTTGTGCTTTCTTAAATATTAGGCTCCATGATCCGGCACACACATGATTTATCCTACTTTGGCTCTAACGCAGCTCAAACAACAATGTCGTGCCCCTCGTCGGCAGGAGCATTCGCGCGTTGTTGTTAGAACGCTTCATCGCTATGCACGTTCGCGCTTCTCGCCTTTTGTGAGCGCTATTATAGTGTTACCAAAGAAACCAGAAAAGTTGCATTGATCCCTGATCCACACAAAAGCATTGCAGGTCTCCTTTCACTGCTGTCACGCTCAAGACCTGCTCATGTTGGATGTCATGATACTCTCTCACTGGGCATATATCTCGCACCGGTATTCAGCTGGAGAGCACAAGCATATGATGTTAGGAAAGTAGTGATTCGAAAGATCAACGCGTTGTAGGCTAGTCGTTGACCGTGCCGTAAGGGGATAGAATAGACCTAGCAAAGTCGCCGATGAGACGTCGATTGATTGACGATAGTGTCTAGGAACATTCGAATGGCAATAAGATAGGCATTCGTTTGATTTTTCATGGCCGCAACGATCGCTTGCAATCTCGAAAGAAGCATCTTGCGGACAAGCTGCAACCTCTTGTGTATTCGCACAACCCAAGACGGTCAGCAAGTAGATATTGGAACAACGATCAAACCGCGGCGATGGAGATATGATTGAGCGATCTTGATCGGCGAGTCGTTATGATTCAGATGATTCTACCCTCCGTCCGTTCCTTAAATATAATGCTTCTTCTGTCGCCAGACCAAAACGCATTCGCGAAGACTTGATTCCTTAGAAAAAAGCAGAACTCTCGTCAATATATCACAAAGAACCGCCGCCTCACATAGTCTTGTTGTCAACTCACTACATGAGTACGGATTTGAGATCAAATCGGATGGTGCAGGCCAGTAGGCGTCTGCTCAAGCCGCTGCCAGCCCCGAAATTCTGGAGGTCCAAATTTCGCCCTGTCCACTTCTCAACGCCCCCTTTCGCACAAATCATCTCAGCCACCTCTGTGATCTATTACGATCGATTGAACAAGAACTTATACGTGTGTAATAACTAGATACAGCCCCTGTGGGTGATTTCAGACGATCGGAACGGCAAGTCGACTATCCACACCAAAAATCGATATCTCGAGCAACCAAAAACAATTGCATCGAGCGATGCTGGATCTTTCCGGAACGGGGAATTGAACCCCGGCCTTGTCGGTGCTCTAGTCACTGAGAGTGATATGAAAGCGACATGTCCTAGCCACTAGACCATACCGGATATGAGGTAGATGGAGGTTTGTGAACTGTGGCACTTTATGAAGCTACATTTGACCGGCCCGAAGCCAGGAGAGGAGCACATGGAGCAACATCTAAATGCATAGTTGTCGAATGATACTATAGTAAATAGCCAGGCTATTCTGGATAGGGAGGAGTATAAATAGATCACCAGATCTAGTGTGCGTCTAAAGACTAGAATGCGTGAACCAGTCCCTATCTTCTAACCCCCACGTCACATGGTATTGATTTGAGTAATTGAACCATCTCAGGTTTGAGGGAACGGGAAGCTTTAGGCGCAGGCAGGCGATGCGCTCTCGAGTGGTGGATCCCGTTCTCGATCAATTTATCTTCTTCTTGAGTTAGCTAGTATTGGATCGAATGCCCATTTCAAGAAGCGAAAGACCAAGGGCACAGCGCGTTCTTACCATCAACTATAGACGTAACAAATTGATATGCCACCGAGAGACTCTGCACGCAACACAAGCGCACCGGCTGTTGTCGTCCATTGAAGGGAAGCTGGGTAGCTATAGCTATGTATTTGCAATCGAAAGATTTGCTTCTGATCAATCTTATGATGCTAGGATTACACAACATTCACCATCGGGACGACAGCCAGCTAAACAGGCGATGTTGAAAGATTGGGCTACTATCATGGTACAAGTAATGTAACACCTCCGCTCAATTTGATGCCAGATATCAGGAGGCTTCGGAACGGCCAAATCACAACAGCCATTGTGCATTACCCGGCCAGCTACACTAGGTATCTCCTCCTTAGAGTTCATTGTAGTCTATGTCATGATTTTCGGCAATCGTTCACGCTGGTGCGAGGACCGTTTTCGACACCGGATGACGAATATCCAGTTCATGTCACACCTGCAGACACGTTGCGATATCGACAGCTATCGTTCCATCCTTCACAATCGAAACGCCTAAAAGAATAGCGTAACGCCTTCACGGGGCACAGAGCAATATCCAAGACCCTCTTGAAACCAGGGTTATCCCCAGAAGGGGTTTTCGGTAGCGCCAGCCACCGGACTTGACCCTGGTAGGCCAAGTGGAGACTCGGTGACGATCGTTTCCTGCAGCTGTGCAGATGTCTTTACTTTCGCCCGCTGTTGAGTCCTCCCGAGTGCGTGTTTACTCGGATCGACATTTATCTACTGTACCATATCCTACCGAGAGCCCCAACTGCCTTGCAACTCCCGAGTGCACGTGACTCGTAGGCGACTGAAGTGAATGCCGTCCGTCTAATCTCCGCAGGCGCTGCCCCCCTGTCGCACCACGTCGCATCCTTGTCGCACATTGGCCGGCGTGTGCAGCGTTGATTGCAGTACCATGGCCTCAGGAATATCAGGAATATCGGGTGCTGGCAACCTGCAGGACCGCGACTATTCCATCCCGCATAGGCCTCCGCCCGCGCCTCCGTCTGTCGCATCGAGCGCAACGAGTCCCAATCGATCACCAGAGATCACACAGCAGCAGTGGGTACGACAGCAGCACCAGCAGCACAAACGACAGAAGAGCTCGGGAAGCGGGAGCATTGTGAAGGAACGGACGAGAAAGAACAGCTTGAGCGGGCTCTTGCGCAGCGGCTCCTCAAAACACAAGCCAGAGGCAGTCACCATCAGCGACCCTCTCACCGCGCCTCCTCTTCCTCCTCCACCGCCGCCGCCTTTTGGCGCTCCACCACCAATCCCATATCACGACCAAAACAAACACTTTCACTTTGGAGAAGCCGCCACAGTCACGAGCACCGCATACTCCATCCCTCCGAGCCAACCACCACCAAATCATTCATTCGACGAGTCCGAAGAGCAACCTCCAAATACCAGGATCTTTCGCTCACTCTCGCACTCCGTGTCAAGAGAAGCCATGTTGCGACGCGGTAGCAAGGCGAGACAACAGCAGCAGGCGGAGCTCGAGCGCCGGGAGCGCGAGGCCCAGATGCTGCCCAAACAACCACCTCGACTGCCTAGCCACCATCCTTTGATGGCCATGCCCACCTTCGGAGGCGAAGACGCACGCCCAGACAGTATTGCCATGTTCAATGGACAAGGACAAGCCCAGCAGAATCGCGGCCCAGCACCCTCGAGCTACACTCACAACTATGCTCAAAATCCCATGCAGACTGCCGCCAACTTCTCCCGGCCTGGTGTGGCGTCACGAGACAACTCCAGCTCCCCAGCGTATGCAATCCGAGGTGCATCAGCATCAGTCAGCCCGCCACCCGCTGCCAATGCCACATTCAATGGAGACGAAGCGACCGAGAGAACTGGAAGCATGACAAACCGAGGCCGCTACGATTACACCGCTGCCGCTGCGCAGGCGGGTCACGTGAACAGCCCGAGGAGAATGCGCAGGCGGAAAGACCCTACGCCATTTAAGTGAGTATACCCGGCAGAGCTTCGAAAACAAAAATGCCTGTGACTGACCCTTCAATAGCGTACTCGTGGTTGGCACGAAAAGCAGCGGCAAAAGCTCGTTCATATCCCTCCTCAAACACTCACTTGCCATGCCGAGTACCAAACGCGAAATCGACCGCCAATCAGCACAAATCAAAGGTAATTTCGCCTCCACTTATGTCGAGACGGAAATGGAGGGTGAGCGAGTCGGCCTGACTCTTTGGGACTCGGCCGGCCTGGAAAAGAGCATTGTCGACCTCCAATTGAGAGAGATGACCACTTTCATCGAGTCCAAGTTTGAGGAGACTTTCGCCGAAGAGCAAAAGGTGATGCGTAGTCCGGGTTTTAGGGATACCCACATACATTGCGTCTTCCTTGTGCTTGATCCTCTCAGGCTGGATGCAAATATCGAAGGTGCCTCGCCCAGCGAAGGAGGCCTAGACGACGCTCTTGATGTTCAGGTTCTCCGCGCACTTTGGGAGAAGACAGTCGTAATTCCGGTCATTGCAAAGGCGGACACTCTTACCACCAAACACATGTCTCACCTCAAGCGGGCTGTCTGGAAGAGTATCAAAGATAACTCGATGAACCCTCTGGACGCGCTCGAACTCGAAGAGGATGAGGAGGAGCAATACGCAGACTCAGACGTTCTCGTCGAAGAAGACGAAGACGACGATTTTGACCTCCCAATCCAGAGCCCCAATCGACTCAGCTCTTCCTCAAACTCATCCAGCTCCTCCAGCAGCCCCAAAGTCAAGTCTGCATCCAAGCGCGTCTCGCACATGCGCCATGCATCGCAGGCCGGCGCTCTCGCTGACGAAGAACCCTACCTCCCGCTCTCGGTCCTCTCTCCGGATCCATACACTCTTCCAAAGTCTGGAGTCGCCACCGAAAGCGAGCTCTCACGTGTTTTCCCATGGGGCTCTGCTTCACCTCTGAACCCTGATCACTGCGACTTCTCCCGCCTGCGCGACTCTGTCTTCCTCGAATGGCGCAGCGACCTACGCGAGCTGAGCCGGACACGCTGGTACGAGCAATGGCGCACCTCGCGTCTGCGCAACGTCCCCGGCACGAAGATGCGCATCAAGGGTGGCGTGACGCCTGTTGCATCTGTGCCTAAGGAGGGCAGAGGCGACGTTAGAAACTTCTCGTCCGGTGGCGTGGGAACTGCAGGTGTTCCAAGGACCGTCAGTGGCGCCACACAGTCGACTGCTGGCGCTGGAACGGTGCCGGTTGGCACGGCTGTCAGCACCCCAGCAAGCGCATACTAAGCATATGGATGTACACCGACGAACAGCAATAACTTTGGACTACATGTTTCGCCGCAGGAATAGAGCGCCATGCTGGATGTCAAAGTAATGTTGGAATGGTGAAGAAGTGGAGCAACGAATTGTTTGCCAGCAGGTCAATCCTGAGAGAAGAAGCAGGAGTACTCAAACGACTCTCTTATATTGGCCTTTGAAGGAAGAAAATTGCAACGAGCATAAAGTTTGATGGTATGGGAATGGGTTGGGATTGTTTTCACGTTCAGCGCTGTCTTGGTTTTTTCTTTTTTAGTTACTAGATATACCCCCTTTCGTTTGTTAGCGGTACGAAGTTGACTTCCTTGCATACGATTTTCTTCGCTTCCGTGTCACTGGAATGCAAGGTGCGACGAGCACGCGATTATGACATTCATGCTATCGACTCTCTGTATCAAATTACAGGGGTCTAAGTTTGTTCCAGAATACCTCGTTTACTGCTCGCCGAAAAAAAAAACCAGAGGTCATGTAACACTGCAGACTTTACAGATTGGAATTCTATGCACTTCTCGGAATCACTTGAGAATCACAAAACATTCTTGCGAATAATGTCATTATCTTGGCTAAATCGTTATCCTGTCTAGAGCACATTTCATTTCATCTCGCAAATATACAATATACGAGGAGCGATCCTCACATTTATTGCGCAGCGCTCCTCTTGTCCTTCTTGCCACCACCATACTTAGGAGGCTTGCCGTGGTGACCACCGTGGTGGCCAGGCTGGTCGACCTTGGTATCAGTGTCAAGAACAGCAACACTGAGCTGGGGCATGCTGAAGTGGAAAGCACCCTTCTTATCGGCGGAGATGATAGTGGTGGTGGACTCGACGATGTTGTTGCCCTTGAGCGGGTCGTTGTACTCGTAAGGGTCGCCGCCGGGGTTGGTGAGCAGGGTGAGAGTGGCCTTGGTGCCGCGCTTGACGCCGTCGAAGCGCACGGTCACGGGCTCGTCGGCGCCGTTGGTGGTGTTGTAGCACGCGCCCTTCCAGACGAGAGCGTCGCGGGCGTCGTCCTTGCCGGCGCCCCACCAGACGGGGCCGTAGGAGCCTGTGGTGGGGAGAGTCTCGGAGATGGGGTGGTGGGCGAAGAGCGACCAGACGTACCAGGAGGTGGAGCGGGTGGTCAGGGCGGGGTCCGCGGCGAACTGGATGATGGTGATGGCCCATTGCCAGCGGTTCATGTTGCGGAGGACAGGGGCGTAGAAGGTAGCGGGGATACGGTCGGAGTTGCGCTCGTAGCCGATGAGGGAGGCGGCCTCGCCGACACTGCCGATCCACCAAGGGAAGTAGTAGAGACCACCTTCCCAGCGTGTGCCGTTGTTGACGTGAGTGGCAGCGACCTCGCCGACGATGTGACCGTAGTCGTTGTCGAAACGGTCGAACTCGTAGACAAGCTCATCGGGCTCGCGGTAAGGGTGGTAGTCTCCAAGGACACCTTCGGGGTAGGTGATAACGTCAGTAGCGTTCTGGAGCTCGAGAGTGATCGGGTCGATTCCACCAGGGTCGCTGGATGCAGCAGAGCCAATGACCTGGATGTCAGGGTGAGCCTCGGAGATAGCATCGTAGAATTGCTTGAAGCGGAACTCCTTGTATGAGTTCCAGCCATCGGGGTAGCCAGCCAACCAATCCTCGTTACCGATCTCGACGTAGTCGAGTCTGTAAGGCTCAGGGTGACCAAGCTCAGCACGGCGTGCACCCCACTCAGAATCGGCTGGGCCGCTGATGAACTCGATCTCGTTGAGGCAGTCCTCGACGAAAGGCTTAAGCTCCTCGGGAGTAGTGAAGTTGCCGTCAAGCGCAAGACCAGCGTAGCAACCAACAACTGCGATATGTATTAGTAATGAATCGTCTGATGGTAGTTGTTGCCATGCTTACCAATTTCCAGACCCATGTCCTCAGACCACTCAAGGTACTCCACCAGACCAAGACCGTGGGTCTGCTGGTAACCCCAGACACCTTGGAAGCCTGGCCTGTAGCGGAGGGGTCCGAGAGTGTCCTTCCAGTCCCACTCAGTACCGAGAGTAAGACCCTCAAGCATGTTACCACCGGGGAAGCGAATGTAAGTCTAAATCAAAAGTCAGCAATGCAAAAGTACACGTCAGAAGTATCCAAACTAACCGGGTTCAACTCCTCCAAAGCCTCAGCAATGTCAATACGGAGACCGTTCTTGCGGCCCTTGTAAGTAGGAGGGAAGACACTGATCAAGTTGAAGTCCAGAGTGCCATTGGAAGTGCCCTACAACCAAATCAGTCAGTCAAAAGATCAACACCATCAATGAACAACCACAGTTCCAACTCACAGCAGGGTCAAAAGTCACAGCAAAAGTGTTATTGCTGTTTGGTGCATCCTTCTCAGGCTGCAGCACAAACTCATGCTCGACCCAATCATTAGCCACAGCCTTCGACTCAATCTTCACGCTGCCGAAAACATCGTCGGTCAAGTTAGACTTGAAAGCAGCGGTGAAACTGCCCTTGTACGCGCCCTTGACCCAGAAGGAGCCGGTGTACTCTTGCGAAGCCTTGACGTCCATGCCCCAATATCCCTCGTTCTCAAAACCAACGGGGCCAGAGCCATTGCCAGCAGCGCTCACGCGCATGGAAGCAGGCAAGGCGTCGGAGAGAGGCTGGCCGAGGAACTGGATGCTCAGGCTGGCGCCGTTGATGGACTGGTAGTGGTCGGTGTTGACGGGGAAGGCATCGCTGTACTGGAAGGCGCGGTTCTGGATCAGCTCGGCGTAGATGCCGCCGTCACCGCTGTTGTTGATATCCTCGTGCAGGAAGCCATAGCCATAGTCGACACCGAAGTGCTTGGTCGAGTTGCCTCCAGAGGAGCGGACCTTGACGTTGACGGCAGCTGCGGTAGCGATGCAGCTAGCGGCCAGCACGGCCTTGTTCACAAAGCCCATGATGGTAGGGAAAGTAGAGGAGGAGGTGTTTTTTGCGCAACTCAAGGAGTCCCTGGGAAGCTGCGGCGATTTGCAGACATGGTTCCTCTTAACCCATTTTATATATCGGCTCTCGCGCCAATGGCCACGAGCAGCTCAAGAGCTTGGCCACTCTGTAGCAATCGTCATATTTTTCCTGCTCCACCACCGAGGCTGCTCAACTCTAAGACCCATGCCATGGTGCAGTCCTGATTTTATCCGCCGGGAAAACACAGGCCGGGTGTTTATACCATGTGTCTGGCAAAGCTACCGGGTAGATCACGAACTTTCTTAAGTGCAAGATGCCAAAAAGTGCGGGTTGTGGAGAGAGAGTGCGGAGCTCGAGGGCGGGGAAATGGTTTGTCTCTGCATGGTCATGATGGTGATCCCGTCCTGATCGGCAGCAACACGAGGCTGGGCAGAGCTGTCAAAACCGCTGAGAAGCTTTTGAGCTGCTGCGAACTCCATCAAGGAAATTATCAGGACTTGGGCTTGGCGTGGGCCGAGATGAAAGTGTAGCAAAAAGCCATCGCCTTTCAAATTAGCCGGGTATTCGATCTCGCATTGATGAGCTCAAGTCATGATTTTGTGGCTTGGCCGGCAGGATCTTGGTGTAACGGGAGCGCGACTCGGTATACTGTGTTTCGAGAGGCCCCGCCGCATGAAAGACTTCCCGATGATTGCACCACGCCATGGAGATGGAAAGCCCCACAGGCAATTGTCTCTGGCAAAAGCTCGTTGATTGGAGACCAGCCAGTCTTCGCGTTGGATAGAAGATAGATTGAATGTACCTGATGGAATATCCAGTGGTCCCGGTCGGCCCAGAAAGGATCTACAAGAACGCATCTTGCATCCAAGTAGGACGAACCAACCACCGTGCAACCGTGAAGATCCAACTCCCAACATCACCACACGTGGACTCGAATTTCGCAATCATCTTTAGGCGCGCATTAGAACGCAGAACGCAGAACACCCAACTCTAATTAACATTATAATCTACATCAAATACAGGCCCGCCCCGACAAACACAGCAGCAAGTCCAAAGCTAGTCTCCATCTTCCGACCCGCACCACCAGTGTACGGGTGAATCAACGCACTAGTATGCGCAGCAGGAGTCGAAGAAGCACCCGTGCCAGTCGCGATGACAGTGTTGTTCGACACGCCGTGGCCGTGGCCATGTCCATGGCTGGTACCCACGCTCGTCGGGTACGGCACATGTGTGGTGGTGCCGACGGTGATCAATGTAGAATTGGCCGGAATAATAGGGCTTTGCGTCGGCACTGCGATGTAGGATTCCGGAGTCGACGAGGTGTTTGATGACGCAAGGGTGGTAGTGTAGCCGGAAGGAGCAGCAGGAACAGTGGAGAGGGTTGCGAGGGTCTCCGATGTGGACATGTAGGGCTTGAGAGTGGATACCGAAAGCTCGGGTGAGGATGTGGGCTTTGAGGGCTGTTCGGTGGACGACACGTCGCTGGCAGAGCCGTATGCACTTGGAGCAGCGTACGGCGAGGCTCCGTACGCCGGTGGGGCGTATGCAGTGATCTCGGCGGCCACATCTCTCTTGCGAGACCTGACGCCGACGCAGTAGTAAGTGTTTCCCCAGAAAGAAGTCTGGCAGTTCTGTCCGTTGTTGCCCAAGACCGAGTTCCATGCATACAGCTGGGCCGTCGTGATTCCGGCGCGGTTAGCAAAGACAGGGCAAGAGCCACCGGGGTTTGCCATCAGGTACTTCGAGCAAGTCGAAATGATACCAGACTGGGTAGGGCCAGGAGCTGGCGCAGCGCCAGTGGGGGTTGGTTGAGTGGTGGTGACGGGTGCGACGTAATTGGGAGATACACCAACGCAGTAGTAAGTGTCGCCCCAGAACGAAGTCTGGCAGTTCTGTCCATTGTTACCAAGGACAGAGTTCCATGCATAGAGTTGGGAGGTAGAGATTCCGACACGGTTGGCAAACACAGGGCAAGAACCGCCTTGGTTGGCTTTCTCGTACTTCGTGCAGTAAGGCGTAATGCCATCCTGAGTGGCGCCAGGAGGGGGTGTGACACCAACGCAGTAGTAAGTGTCCCCAAGGAATTTAGAACCACAGTTCTCACCATTGGGACCAAGAACACTGTTCCATGCGTAGAGCTGCGCCAAGGAGACGCCAATGCGGTTCGCGAATATCTCGCATTTGGCGCCACCGGAGTTCGTCTTCTCGTATCTGTTACAGTTTGAGATAACGCCAGACTGGATGGGACTGGGAATTGTGCTACACTTGCTAATATCTGTGTCGATAGTCTGTCCAGAGGTAACAGCCGTGACGATATCCTTGGACCACGTAGTGTAGTCTTTGCCGCACACGACATTCTTTTGGGAATATGTAGACTCCCAAAGCATGATACCGCCCCACTTCGCGTTCGGTGAGAAGCGCTGGACGATGTCCTTCATTTCAGGCTGGGTGAGATAGTCGGATGCCGCTGCTGCCTGAGTGGATGCAGGCAGTCCAAAGTAGATCTTCACGTTCGGGTTTTTGGAGGAGGTCTGCGTCCACCTCAAGAAGCTATCGCCAGCAGCATAGTTGACAGCAGCACGTCCTGAGCAAGACGGGTTGTTGTAGAACTGCACAAACAGCATGTCGAACCAAGCATTAGCGATCGGCCCGGCGAGGTGGAAATCGGGCAAAGGGCACTGAGGTGCGCCAGAGATGTAGTAGTTCTTGGAAGTGTCCTTGGGGAACTGCGTGTTCTTCAAGCGGTTGATCATCGTGGCATAGCCACGGCTCTGCCAGTCGTTGATCGTGTTGCCAGAAGCGTCCTTAGGCGGCGATGCGGTCATGTTGCTCTCGATATCGAAGTCGAAACCATCGACGACTGCGTCGCCAAACGGACGGGGCAAGTATGATGAGGTCCATGCAGGGGTGCGAGGTCCAAAGGCTCCCCAAACAAAGTCGGCAAAGCTGTTCGCGCTGTTGTCGTTTGCGATGTAGTAATTTTGCGGAGCAGCACCACCGAAAGAAAGGAAGATCTTCTTGCCATAGGTTTTCTGGCACTCGATGATGTCCGATGCGATGCGAGGGCAATTCATCTTCAACAAAGTACTGCCACCATTTTGATTGGTGAAAGTCTCGTCTCCACACGCATTGCCAAAGTTAGTGCCTGGGTATCCGCCGGGGCTGTTGTCAGGGAATGCATTGACGAAGCCAATGTTGACAATATCAACAGCAGGGTTCTTGCAAGTCTCAAGCAGAGGTTTCTGGTCGGGACCTTGGCCCCAGTACACAGCAACGTTGTTCTTGGCCGAAGGATTGAAAGCCGCAGAAACAGAAGTAATGAGTACGGCCAAACTCAGGCCGCGAGATGTTGAGGAGAACATTTTCAAGGTGAAGGAGTGAATGTCTAAAACAATGAGAGTGGTTCCCTAGTAGGGTATGTGAGTATTGCTGTGAGGTAAAAGGAGTGACTGGCCAGAAGGCCTAAAACGAAAGGACGCAAACGACCGTTTGCAAAGAAGAACCACCACACAAGAACGAATAGTTGACAACAAGAGACAAAGTGAGAGCAAAACAAACCCTTTCGAGTCGGCCTTCTGGCGCAACTATAAGAAGCCCTCACATGGCCGCTACACAAACAGCACGAGGCAGCCTTCACCGGTCTCACACCTCAAGTGCTCGCGCGAAGGATGCTGTGGCTGATCGTATTTCGCGGTAGCGTGGGTTCGGTAAGAAGACGGTCCCCTTGGTCCTTGTGTGGTTTGGCATGTTGGATAGCAAAAGACCGCACTGGGCTAGGCAGAAGGGCGGCTAGCCTTCCTCGGACCAGAGATACTTGTAACTTTAATCTCGGCTCTAGGCAGCTAACCCCTGAAGGCGTTCTTTTGGCGACAGCATGGCATTCTCCATTGAGAAGGCGGGATAGCGTAGTTGAAAGGTCCGTTGCCTGACTGGTGGAAGTGCATGCGCGTGGTAATATCGCTAGCAGTGCCAGAATAGCATCGTGTGTATACTGCAGGGCCGCCGTCCCGGTGTAGACATGTTCATGAAAGATTAGTAAGAGGTGATATAGGGCATTTCACATGCACGTCCAAGATCCATCGGCACAACGAGCAAGCGAGTGCTTACTCACCAGCAGACAACACTAGATCAGATGAGCAGTGCCGTGCCGTTCTTACCGCGAGAAAATTGCGATCGCTTAGATTCCACCGAAGCGCCGTCTTGCCGTCGTGCGGTGGAGTTGTTTCTTTCTTCAGCTGCGGAAGGATTACTAGTTAGGGCTCGAAAGGTGCAGGTGCCTCCCTGTGTCCGCTAAGTACTACGGGATGATCCGTGCACGATTCACGTGTTTGCTATCATCTTCTTCACAGGGTTGGGGTTGGGGTTGGGGTGGAATGAGGTCCTTCTCTACAAATCGAAAGACATCGAGCAATTCAATACATTGTTGGTGTTTCATACCCTATGCTTATTCAATGCAGGTATCAGTATGCTTTGAATCCATTCATTCGGTCACTGGAGCTCTCTTGTGCATCTAGAACACAAATCTCGTTTCGACATCTCGAATCCATCACAAACATTATCAACCAACCACAAGACACAGCCCTTGTGATGCCGTCCATCACCTAGAAACCCAAGTCGACACGATCAAGCGGGTCGCGTTGAACCCCATTTTCGGAAAATTGTGCCTGCAAAATCATCCAGGCATTTATAATCGTAGAGTAGTGTCTAGCGCCGAACCATCTTAAACCAATGCCCATTCCTCATCGTCCCAATACCCAAAATTCCCACCAGCGCACCGTAACCATAAGCTCTATACCGGCAAGCCGTCCTGTAGTCGTACATCCCAATAAATTCATAGCTCTGCTCAAACCTCGCCCCATCCACCGACACCACTCTCTCCATAGCCGCCACCGCTCGTCACAACACTACCAGTCGCACTGTGCCCGAAATCCCAATAGTGTCTCGAACTCGCAGCGTCCTTGCTCCGACGGCTGCGTTTCGTGCTCTGAGAGGCACAACTGCTGCTTCCCGCACGTTTCTGCATTTGGTGTCTGCGCAGCAAGGAGTCGCGGCGTTTGCTCTGGGCTGCTGCACGTTCAGCAGCACGGGAGACGAGCGGGTGTTGACGTCGAATCTGCTCTGCGCGGCGTTGGGAATCGGTAGAGGTGGCCCATGAGGCGGGTAGAGGACCGGCAGCTGGTGTGGCTTGAGCTTGAGCTTGAGGCGGAGGAGACGGAGAGGCAAAGCGGCGTCGTAGATATGAGAAGATCATGCCGACGTCGATGTCGCGCTCCCAGTACTCGCGCTCTTGCTTTTCACGGGTGGCTTCAGCTGTGGAGAGGTGGACTGGCTCTTCTTCAATGCCCCATAGAGAGGTATCAGGCTCGGAGGAATGAGGGTGCTGTGGCATAGTCGGTTCGAAGAGCAAGTCGGAGGAGGCTTTGTCGGAGTCGCGAGTGTCGAGTTTCCGGCGCAGTTGGCGGAGACTGGGCTGTTTTGCGGGTTGGTTTTGCTGAATAGGAAGCCCGGCATAGTCATTGGGCAGCTGTTGCATTCGCTGATAAGTGCTGAAAGCACCCTCGTGCTCGGATAGTTGGTGTACCAGCAAACCCAACTCTTTCGCAATGCGTTCCATTAGCTTGACCTCCCATGAGTGATCGTGGTCGCGGAACGTGACTCTTGATTCTGCAGCTCCGGCGGCAGCGATCGGTGAAGATTGGGTCGGTGTTGCAGTAGGAGTCGGGCCACCAACCAGTTCTTCTCCAAAGATGACAGAAAGTGTGTTCTCATCGAGACCGATCAAGTCCTGGATGACCCTACGTGTGATCCGTTGCCACCAAGACTCGCTAGGCTCCTGCTCCTCGCTCTTCTCCATCTCAGGCTCCTCGTAGATGATAGGATTCTCCCCAGGCTCCGACTGCGCCATGATACTCTCAGGTATCGCAGATACCTCGGAAATCCTTGTAACGCCACTCATCTTACTCATGCGCCTTTGCCTGCGTCTAGTCTCCTTTTCGATCTCTTCGACAACAGCCTTGCTCTGTTCAAGCCTCCACTTTTCGATCCTCGCCATCTTCTCATCCGCCGGATCGAGTTCGTGCTCTTCTTCGACCTCATCGATTCTCCTTTGAAGACTGCTTCGTCTCCTTACATGTCGTCTGCGGTGCGGATTGTGTCGCTCGAACTGCCAGAGTTGCTCCTGCAGGCCAGCTGAGGAAGTAAACGTACCGAGTCCGTCATGCGTTGGGAGAAGTGTTCCACCAGATTGATCCAGCTGGTATGGTGTTGAAGAGAAAGGGTCGTGTGAGAATGCGCGCAGACCATCGTCGAGACTGTCCAATTCTGCGCCATCGTCTTCGGCTTCCGTTCCCTGGCATGTCGCTTCACCTTCGTCTGCGGTGCTTGCGATGGGTTGTGATCGTACGTGCGTCTCCAACGATCCGATTTCAGACAGATATGTCGCCGTCCGCGGTGTCTGCGAGGTATGTGAAGCGGAGTCTGTGTTCTGCGCTGGGGCGAATAGTATCCATTCCTGCGATTCCTCCAACGTCCTCTTCTTGGATGGTGAAGCCGGTGCTTGCGTCTCGTTGGCGGGTCTTGATACCGAGACTTGGCGCGCTGCCTGCAGTCGCTGTTGGGGTTGTTGGAAAGCCATGATTGGGTGATGGGTAGCGCCTCGGAGGGCGGTCTATAAGGGTTGAAAGAAGTGGTTTAGGACCGTCGCCTGGACGGCGAGATGGTCTTGTGGTGTAGCCTGTCACGCGCAAGTATTGCTCGTCGTGGTACCGTCTGGGTGTAGCAAGCGTCACGGTGGTATCAGGCGAGTTGCGCAATAGTGGGGCTTGTGGCGAGGTGGTTAGGAGAGTAGATAGAGGGGGATTGATGTGTGGTTGAGACGGATAGCGATAGTGTTACAGGGGGGAGTGAGCAGGATTGAGAATGGTATGCAGCAAGGCAGACGCTGCCCGACGTCGGGACAGTGACAGTGTTTGATGTGTGCGAAGAGATCACGAGGGCGGCTCTCTTGGGCGGTGGATGTGAGGATGCGGGCCTTCTGGCGCGAGCTAGCGGGGAGTTGGTGGAAAGGCTGCGCGTGGGGTGCAGCAAGCAGGAAGCAGGAGCAGAAGCAAGCAAGCCAGCGCCAGCCTGTCGCAATAGATAAGGCCGATGATACCACGATGCGGTAATAATATTAATACTATTTCTCTCGCCTTGCATCATGTCTCGCAGTGGTCGCACCCATGCAGCTAATGAATAATCACATCGCCTTTATTATTATTATTGCCTTGTATACATGCACCCCGTTACATATACAGCATCGCCCACAGCATCCTGTCTCTCGGTGAGCGCAGGCCGCATTCCTCGACTCGCTACACGCTAAGATCGCGCCTGTGACGTGAGACACTCACTCCTTAGCCCGACCCGCCGATTCCACTGGGAGATCATAGGGAAGCACGTCGGCAGCACTATGGCACATCTCTCTCCAACGGAGTAACTCTGACACATGTCCCGCTCCTCAGCTCTCAGCAAAGCAAGAAAAGGAGCTTCTAACGCAAACTTTGATGATGACACGAAGAAGAAAGAGGAGAAAGAAGATCGAGGCTGAAAAATTCTCTCCAACGCTCGCTCGCTCGACAACGTGTGACCCAACCTAATTCCGATCAGTGCCATGCTTTCGGTCCGGGAAGGCTACACTACATGTACATGTCCTCATGTCGTTCGCTTCTTGTCAGATTTGCGTACCGACCGACTTCCAGCATGCATGCAGGAGGAGGTGTGGCGTGGAATGCCGTTTCCCAACGTGATAAGGCGTGCTGTTTGGCCAATTCGGAGAGGCTTGGTTACAGGTGTACATGTATACATAAGGTACTCGCGTTCTTGAGTCAGCTTTGAGCGGTGGCTGAGCAATCCGTTGTCGGAGGTCGGACATCATCTCGTCATTATTATTGTACCGTTACACGATGGGATTCATAGATCTCAATGTTGCCATCTGCTGTAAGCATGTTCGATCCGTACATGGACGTTATACTACGAAGGCACACGATGACCCAAGTAATATGTCTTGCGATTTGATCCCGTGGTAATTGCTGTTTTCCATGTCAGTCTACAAGCACCGATGCCGAAACACTGGTCTGCTTCCGTGATCATTTTCTATTTTACATGCCAGTCTACAGACACACGTGACACATTGCAGGTCTCGCTTTCGTGATCAATGGCATTTTCTTCTTAGTCTATAAGCCCCAGCAACAAACTACACAAAAGCCAAACTCAAACCACCTACTTCTTCAAGAACTTCTCAAAGTACGCCTCAGCGCCCATCTCATCGAGCCTACCATCCTTCTCCCTAACCTCCTTCTCCGAATCACGCATGTACTGCTCAACACGCTCCCTAACAGCAGCATCACTAGCGCCAAGAATCCTCGCAGCCAACAGCGCAGCATTGATGCTGTTGTTGACGCTAACCGTCGCTACCGGCACGCCCTTGGGCATGTTGCAGATGCTCAGCAAGCTGTCCATGCCGTCGCCGATGGTGGGCTTGACGGGGATGCCGATGACGGGCAGCGGCGTGTGCGCGGCCGCCATGCCGGGGAGGTGCGCGGCGCCGCCGGCCGCGGCGATGATGGTCTTGATGCCGTTGTCGGCGGCCGCGGTCGCGTACTCGGCCATCCAGGTGGGTGTGCGGTGGGCGGAGGTGATGCGGGTGGTGTAGGGGATGGCGAACTTGTCGAGGATGGCGAGGCCGGGTCTGAGGACGGGGAGGTCGGAGTCGGAGCCCATGACTACGGCGACGAGGGGCTGTTCTTTGATTTCTCGGGCGGGGGTGTCGGAGGACTTTACCTTGCCTTGGTCCATGAAGTCCACGAGAGGCTGGATGGTCTTCTCTGCTTCGGCCATGGTGGGTGCGGTGATGGTGACGTGGCCCATCTTCCTGCCCTTACGAGCATCGCCCTTTCCGTAGAGATGCACGCCCTCACCGCCGAAGAGCTCGAGAGCCTTCTTTGCGGCTTGAATGTGAGAGTCGGGTGCTTCGCCGCCGAGGATGTTGAGCATGATAGAGGGCTCACGCAGCCTCAGGTTCTTCTGGGCGATAGGCAAGTCGAGGATGGCACGTAGGTGAGCGTCGTACTGTGAAAGCGGGCAAGCCTCGATAGTGTAGTGACCAGAGTTGTGCGGGCGAGGAGCAATCTCGTTGATAAGAAGAGTGTCGTCCTGCTGCAAGAACATCTCAACACCAAAGACACCCTTGCCCCAGAAGCAGTCGACAGCCTTGCGGGCGAGAGCCTGCGCCTTCTCGTTGATGTCTTTTGACACGCCGCGGGCAGGAGAGTATGTAAGTTTGCAGATACTGTTCTCGTGCACAGTCTCGACAGTGGGGTAGGACAGAACACCATCCTTGGTCTTGACGACCATGACGGCAAGCTCCATCTTGAAGTGCGACCACTTCTCGGCGTAGAGGTCCTTGTTAGCACCGAGAGCCTTGAGAGCAGCATCAAAATCAGCCTCAGTCTTGACAGGGAAGTTGCCCTTGCCGTCGTAAGCCTCTCTGCGAGACTTGAGCATCAATGGCAAACCAAGAGTCTGCGCGGCTTTGGCGAGTTCATCCTTGGTGGCGGACGCAAGAGGCACAGACTGCGCAGTGTCGACATCGTACTTCTTGAGATGCTCCTTTTGCAGGTACTTGTCCTGGATGGCGCGAATGGTCTTCCAGCTAGGCTGCACGTCCGTGGTTGCGGAAATCTGCTCGAGGAATTCTGTGTTGACGTGCTCGATCTCGACTGTGACTACATCTGACTTGGCCGCCAATTTTTGGATAGCCTCAGAGTCCTTGAATGATCCCTCGACATGGCCATCGTGGTTTGTGATTTGTTTTGCGGACGATCCAGCAGCATCCAAAAAGTTGACTTGGACATTGAGGCGGTTGGCGGCTTCGGCGAGCATGCGGCCCAATTGGCCTCCACCGAGGACACCGACAGTCTTCTCCATTGTTACTTCAGAAATTAAGGAAACGAGATTTAGGAACAATGTGTATACAGCAATGTATTGCGGTGGGGGTGTGACACTGAGTCTGCGATAACTGTACGAGAAGATGCCGTCCAGTCCAGTCAAACTTTAAGCTTTGCGCAAACCCCCAAATATGACTGCTAAAAATCTGGAGCAAGCTTCCTTCACTACAGCGATCATTGCCTAAGTAAAAGAGTGCTCATTTGTGCATAGTGGCATTCACGACGAATTTCTTCAATTTGATGGCAAGGCGTAGAGACCTAGATTTATAGTAATGGCTTAAAGAGGGTTTCACGCACAAAAATCTCTGACGAACTACAAGGCTTTTGCATTTGTCGTTGGCAGATAAATCGGGTTTGCCCTGCAAGATTAGAATCACATCACATGCGCTTGAACGTCACTTCCACTGGAATTGGGACGATTGTGAACGTGAAAAACACAGCAGGACATGCACGAGCAATTCGCAAGCAGCATGCAGTTCCACTGCTTCATTTTGAGGTTGGGATATCTTGCAAGCATTTTCATTTGACTCCTTCAAAGCCTCCATACAACGCCATGTGCTTCGCTGTGCACTGATATCCGTCGCAGAGTAGACCTGAGGTTTTTGGCCTCTTCCAGAAAAGCAGATGACCAGCGGGAGAGCCGCATGGCCATGCTTGATCCGCAATTCCTCATCAGGGTCGTCCAGAAGGTGCTTACACCTTGAAACCCTTGGAGCGTCTGCGACCACGGGCACGCTCGAACTTGCGACCCTTGGACTGGACGAAGGGCTTCTTGTCGGTGTGGGGACCGAAGCCGAAGTGCTTGTTGGCCTCACGGGAGTTCTTGGGGCCACGGATAAGGATGACGTTGGCGCCAGTGGGGGCACGGAGGGCGAGCTGGTCGAAGGTGATGCACTCACCGCCGGCGGCGACAATGCGGGCACGGGCGGCGGCAGTGAAGCCGAGAGCGCAGATGGAGAGCTTGGGGCACTCGATCATGCGGACGTCGTCGGTGACCTTGGCAACAGTGGCCATGATCTTGCCCTCGTACTCCTTGTTGGAGGTGGGCCTCTTGTTGAGGGAGGCGATCTTGGAGAGGGAGACCGGGGCACTTTGGATGGAACGTTAGTAGAGCTCAAAACGCAGCATTGCCACTTGCTCTAGGGTATCAGCCATACCGGTGCATCTTAGACATCCTCAGGCGACGGAGGACGACCTGGTTGAAAGCAGAGTCGGTCCTGCGGGCCAAGAAGCTGTAGAGCTGGAAAATGGTCAGTAACCATTCCGGATCGATTCCAATGGGTTTCCACGCTTGTCTACCTTGTGAAGCAAGAGCTTGTAGTCGTTGTTCGACTTGGGCGCCTTGCGGTGACCATTGCTATGATCTGTATCAGTGTCCGTCCTTCCAATATGCCTGGTTTGCGCTCAAAGCCCTGGCGCATCGCTCCCGGCATCTTTCTGCGCACAGTTTTCACTCACGTCTTGTGCTTGTGGTCGGTAATGTCGATACCCATTTTGGCGGTGTTTCCCGGTGTCTGGTCGTGGGTCGGTTGTCGTGGTCGCCGGTGGGAGTCCGTAAAACCCAGAGGTATGGAGGAAATTCAGCGGAGGAAGGTGCGATCGAACTTTGCCAAGCCGCGACTACACCGAGAACTTTGCGAAGAGTATATTGATGCCTCAGGCTATCGATGTGATGTGTGGGGTTACGAGATAAACTGAAGACAAGCCTACGGCTTCTTTTCATTTTATTGGTGTCACCACATTACGATGAATGTTTGACAGGAAGCAGAAGACGTTCTCATGGTGAAGACCAAGTTTACTAGCTCCCTCTGCTTTCCTAAAATCTTCACGGTCGAAAGCGTACACTACAGTCTATCGATTCCTTCCTCCTCGACCTCTCCTCTTACTGACCTTGGTCTACAATTGGGTGTATTAAACAATCAGGTATCCACGATTGTTTGTCCGGATCATGAATGAGCTTCGGAACATACGAATTTCTGAGAATCATATCTTATACAATCTGCTATCAGCTTGCTATTTCACCCTCTACCTCTCATGATATTGAGCACTTGCTTGCAAGAGGCCTTGTCATGGCCAGCCTCACCAACTGTTCATCCAGAGAGCGTGTGAGATGATTTCGCCCAGAATGATTCTACAGCCGACGCATGATGTAGGCATGCCCGCACAGACAGGCAGACTTATGTTCACGCAGAGCGAAAATTGTTATGCTGGTCAATGGATTTTATACAACTCGTGACCGTTACTCTCCCATCCATGGAGTCCCACCAAATTATACTACTACTAATACATCATCCACCGGCCCTATACTTTGTTTTGTTCAAGCCTCGTCCTGCCATGCGATGCCTTCGTGCTCATCCCATTTCTTGGGCCCGTGAACTGCGAGCTGAGCGCGTTACATGGCACGTGTTCCTCTTTCCAATCATGTGCATTTTCTAAGTGACTCTGGAAGTCAAATGCAATGAAGAGGCCGACTTTTGTGTCGTGGATCTCGGCGGAGAAGAAGCTTTGAATGCGAAGTGTCTTCCTTACTCAATCTCGACTCTTTCAGTCGAAGCTTCCTGGTGGCTTTGGTGACTCCATTGCTCGCACGCGTGCAAGTACAGATGAACCCCTGCGCTCTGTAGGTCGACTTGGGGCTTGAAGTGTTGACGAAGTTTCAACGGGCGTGGAGGGAGCTTCGACGGGTGTAGAGGGAGTGTCAACAGTGGCAGAGGGAGCCGGAGTCTCCTCAACAGCGATTGGTGCATCTTTAGCTGTTTCTTCGTCGGCTGTCACAGGCTGGGCCGAAACCTCCTCGATGGGAACCGTCGCATCCTTGGCGGGTTCTTCGTCAACCTTAACTGGCTCAATCGAGGCCTCCTCGACAGGCACTGGCGCGTCTTTAGCGGGTTCTTCATCGGCCACGACTGTGTTGTCTTCCTGGATCGCTGCCACGGGCGCGATAGACGCATCCTTTGTGTTATCAGGTTGTTCAGAAGTGGCTGCTGCTGGAACGGTGTCGGTTCCAACGGCTTCAGGTTCTTCCGGTAGGACAGACTGCACCGATTCAGACTCGGCCACAGCGACCGGAGTTTCTTCTGTGGCGAGCTTTGGCTCTTCCACTTCCACTGCTGGTTGCGGGTGAATGGTGATGTCCTGCGCTTCCGCCGAGGCGGGCTCTTGCGTCTCGACTTCAGGCGTAGGTACGACAGCAGCGGTTTCAATGACCGGCTCGTGCACCTCCATGTTTTCACTGCCTGAAACAACTGAAGGTATCTCTTGTGGCTCCACCACCTCCGGCAGCACAGTCTCCGCTGGTGTTTCGGCGGGAGGTTGCACCAGGTTTCCGCCAAGACTCATAGACTGACGGTGGCTCTTAAGCACGTCTAGCAACTTCTCGTCTGGCCCAGGCTTCTTATCTTCCTCTGTGATATTTAGCTCACGTTCCGTGACTTGCACAGGTTCTGAGGTTGTCTCCGCTTGCACGGCCTGCACAGCCTGCGAAGCTTTTCTCGCAGGGCTTTCCTGCTCGGGAATGCTTTCCAGGCTCTGCCTCGCGCTCTTCAAATTCGAGTTCGAAGGCGTACCCTGCTTCACCAAGCTAGGGATAACACCACCGCCCTGTCTTGCCCAGAACATGCGCTCTCTCAACCTCACTGCTTCTTCCCAAGCGCCCTTTTGTTCTTCCTCGTTTTCAGCGCGCCAATGTCCATCACGTACCATTCTCAGGAAGCCGACGAAATCGCCCGCTGCTCGTGTTCGGCCCAGGCAGTAGTCGCATAGAGGATATCGCTGAGCACTTTCCTCTTCCGAAGTTCTAAATCGGTGTTTTCGGACATATGGTTCTGCCTTTCGCTGCTCGCCACACAAAGCGCAAGCAAAGATTGGACCGTAAAACTTGGTTTGAGGCATGAAAGGTTCCACAACCATTGATCCTTGCAATAGAGAAGAGAGGACTGTCCGACGAGAAAGGAAGCTGAGTCCGGGTGCAAGATCGAGACGCAGAGTAGGCTCGATGTCTTCAACGAGAGAGCGCTTGTAGAATTTGGTGTCTTTGAGTAGCGGAGCAGTGCTAACGAAGTTGACAGATTGTGGACTCGAGTTTGTGGAGAAGGAGAAAGCGCCAGGCAATGAAGGAGAGTTGCTTGAGGCGAGATTTGTTTGGCTGGTCGAAGTAAGGCCGGCGGAGCCGTTGCCTGCGCTTGGTGCCCGCGAATGGCTCATGGCCTTCCTCGCTGAAATAAGGAGATCCTGGAAGTCGAGGTATGCTGGGATGTCGCTCCGCAATACAGGCGTGAGTAATTGCGAGAAGTACAGTGGGTGCTCGGGGGGAATGTCTGCGATGTTTGACGCATTTGGCGAAAGCTGCATCGCGTCGAACATAGCTGCAGAAGATCCGATAGGCGTGGAAGGAACACTGTCTCGGCCTGCTGAGGTGTCGTTATCGCCGCGCTCCGACATGCGTCCCATAGTCAACTTGAGGTCTTGAAGTTGCTCCTGCTGAGAGGCAAGTAGCAATTCTGTGTCACTGATCTGGCCTCTAAGTTGTGAGTTCCTCTTCTCTACTGCCTCCGTGTCTTTCCGTGCAGCAGCCACCATAGTATTGGCCTCCTCGAACAGCGCTGTGGTCAAACTTTCCAACTCGGCATCCGTTTGTTTCCGCGCCCTCTCTGCTTCTTCTCGGAGATCTCGCTCCCTTGCAAGCTCGGCCCTCAATTCCCTTATGGTCTTGTCGACGATGCTCTTCCTAACTAACAGCCCATTCGCTATCATGTCGTCTAGCGACTTCTTCTCCGCTCTCAAGCGCACATTCTCCCGGTTCGCCGCTTCAAGCTCATGTCTTGTGTGTTGTAGACTGTCGTCCAAATTTGTTTGGTAGTTGATTGCATTGATCAATTTTGTGCTGAGCAGCGACACTTCCTGGCTCAGGTCTGGTTGATATTCCGCATTGTCGCTGCCGCTCTGGGCTGGTGGCCGAGGGGACGGCGTCCGTGTGTCAATTGTGTGTTCGTCGCGTGTGGGTAGCATGTTCGAGTGTGGCATGGCTACAGTGGCCATGCTCTCCCTGAGCTCAGTGGAAGCGAACTCCGCCAGCTTGAAGGTCACTGGCGCAGGATGGCGCGACTCGCTCGGCAGAGTAGGAGGTCAGGCGAGGGATGGGTAGATGCACGGTCGGGTCAGGCGGTCATTGCCAGTAGCCGACAAGGAGACTGTCGCTGGTGGAGGGTGGTGTGCAGGTGCCTGAGGACGCGGGGCGGACGCGAAGAGGTGGATCTCGAGGCGGAGGCTGATGAGGCAGGGCAGCGATCTCTGGACCAGCAGGTTGGTCTGAAGTCGCCTAACAACACTGACAGCAACGCCCCGTTGGCCTAGAGAAGGTGGATGTGCGCACGGCCCAGAGATTGCTGTGGGAGGGTCTCTTGGATGTGGTGGCGTTTGTTGCAAGCGAGCCGCGGCCAGAGTGTTCGGTTGTGGGTGGAGCAGCAATTACAGCTTATCGTCAATGTAATAAATCCTCCTGCTGGCGAGATCGGAATATCATGCCTGTTGACGTAAGATATCACGCCGAAAGAAATGGCAGTGATGGGCACCCAAGGGAAGCCGTTGCACTGCCCGAGCGCCACCACGACAGCGCTAGTTGACAGCGTGACAGCTGAACCTTGTTCTGCAGACATATAATCAGATGCCCGTGCCCGTATATAAGCACGCAGACTGGCCGTCTGTGCTCGAGACATATCGCACGTGTACCTCTTTATCTTGAAACAACTCCATTCGAGACATCGTCGTTGGTAACCTTGACTACCTGCTACACATAGTACCATTCATTGTTGGCGAAGAATATACGAAATGGCAGACACTCCACGAAACGATTCTGGATATGCACCGAAGCCAGACAGTAGTCCCGAAGTCAAGAAGAACAAGAAAGAATCGAGAGGATTCGCTGGTGCCATGAAGACTTGGCTGGGTGTGTTCCCAATCATTCCAACAACGATGATAGCTGACTGGTGGCTCAGACATGCTCGTCGCCTCCGTCTCAAAGTCATCCTGAGCATTTATATATTCTCGTCTGCCTCAACGTCGCAACCGCCACCCAGCGAAACCTCCCATCACCGCTCCGCCAAACGATACCTCATCTCAAACTCAACCTCACTCCCCGCCCTCTCCCTCCCATCAACAACATCCACCAACATCCGCTCCGCCAACCCCAGCGCCAAAACCGACAGCGCCAGCCTCGCCACCTGCTCAAACTCATCCCTCTTCTTCGCCAACCTTTCCTCACTCTTCAGCCTCTCATCCATCGTATCGATCGAAGCCTCCCAAACGCGCACGAGCTCTTTGTCAACCGCCAATTTCTCCTCATTCAGATCGGAATTCGGCATAGTCTTGAGCGCTTCCAGCTGTTCTTTCAGCATTTCCTTGCGGTTGCGCAGATTCTCGTGATAGGCGTTGAGCGTGGCGATTTCTCGCGCCGTGCGCTTCTGGCACGCTTGCAGCTCGGCGTCGACGGCGATGGCTTGCTGTAATTTGAGCAAGAGGTTGCCCGCCAGTGGGAGACTGGCGTCCGTGTCGTGTGCCGTGTTTCCTTCTCTGATCGATTTCTTTTGCTCGGCGGTACTGCTCATGAACAATAATCCTGCGTCACCGCTGTGCAACCATTCCCATCCACTTTTGGCGAGTCCAGATCTTCTTTTCAGCATGTCTTTGACGTTGTCGGCGACAGCTCGTTCTTCTGTCTGCATGCCCACGCTAGTCGACTCGTAGGTGTGGACTTGAGTGAGCTCGATTCTTTTGACTTTGCCTTTGCTGACGCGCCGGACGATTTCGACATCGCCTAGGAGTGCTACGCCACTATATGCTGACTCTGGGCTCTTGGGCGACTCGAGCACGCCGAGTTTGACTCTTGGAGATTGTGGCGGGCCGAAGAATGTTCGTAGCTTTGGCGATATGGACTGCGTTGATCGTGCGCTCGGTGAGGCCGGGTTCTGCTGTTGGGGGCGTTTCTTCGCATTATGCTTTCCTGGGAGCGACGGATGCGCTTTCCCATGTTGCTCTGGTCGTGAGCTAGTGATGGATTTGAGTTTGGATATGAATGAGATCATGTTTGCGGTATCGTTGCGCAGTTGTGATGCTGGGAATTCAAGTGAATCGTCCTCATTTGTTCTACATTGATGCTACATCACCCTTTTCGAGGTCGACGTGCGATTGCAACAAAGAACGTTCGCAGGTAGTCGAGTTGCGAGTCTTCCTTCTTTGTTGCGGACGCATCTGGACGGTATTCGACACCGCGCGCTTGCTGGTGACAAAGGCAGGCACCAGAAATGGTCGAGAGTGCGATAAATGTTGTTTCTCAGCACTTGCAGTTTAATCTCGTTGCAATACAATTTCGGGCGGTCGACGGTAAAGCAAAAAAAATCTTCTGATGTGCTCCAGGAGAGGACACAACAGTGGTATACGAGCCTCCGCTATCGATCGAACTGTTCACTGCGAGGATCGAATGTTTTTGATATTTGTTAAACATAATGAAACGTCGGTAGATGTGAACAATTTTTATTACAACAGATCCGTAGCTACATAGATCAATTAGCTATGCGCCACGCGCGCAAGGGCAACTGCTGCAGCTTGAGCGCTTGCGGTCGGATGAACAGCCAGAACGTCACGGCGCCAACGAGCACACACATGACGTTGACGAGGTAGTATCCTGTTTCAAAACACATTAGCAAGTGGAACTGTTTGAGATGCGAGGTTTTCTAACATACCATCCTGTGAGATATTGCAAGATCCACCGCCGTCGATGCAACGGTGCTTTTCGGCTTCAACGACACAGCTGAATGGCTGTGTGATGAGATCGCCCTTGAGGGTGTCGAGTTTAGGAGAAGTGGTGGGCGGTTGGCAAGTAGCGACGGTGAAAGCGTCGACGAATTTGAGGATGAAGAAGCGAGGGAAGGTGCCGCCGAGGTTGCTGACGCTGTGGAAGTTGTTAGCAAATGGCACAGTGAAACGCAATTGGGGCATGAGAAACGTACGTAGCAAGAAGAGTCATGTAAGTGCCACCGATCGCGGGATCGGCAATCTTTGCGTGGAAAGCGCTGATGGCGACGAACATGACGGTGCTCATGAAAGTACTGAAAACGTGCTCGACGATGACGGTGAGCAAGTAAGGAGTCGTGGTGCCGCCTGCTGGGAAGGCCATGACCACGAGTTGGGCGAAAACGGCGGCTGCCAGCCTGCCCACGAATGCCCAGCACCATACTCTGACAGGCTGGTATTTCTCACTCCACATGCCGGCATAGTAGCCAAGCATGATTTCGAAAGGAAAGTCGATAAGAACGGTAAGAGCCAAGTCTTCCTGGCTGAATCCCTTGTCCAGCAATTTGAGGTTTGTGACAGCGTCGTTGGCCTGGAATCCGATCTTGGCGATCAAGTGGATGACGATGAAGATTTGGATGTTGCGCAGTTTCAGGATGCCGCCCATGACCTTGTAGACGTCAAGGATGCTGTCCTTCTCCTTCGTGCGGTCTTCGCGCTTCATGAATGCTAGACCAAGGGTCACAACCAGGTAAGCCCAGCCCCAGAAGATAAGGTAGCCATCCAAAGTGAACAGACCACTTTCCTGAGGCACGGCGCGGAAATATTTGTTGGCGAAATCGGGACTGCTGAGAGCAAGGAAGACGGTGTAACTCAGGAACTGGCCGGCTGTAAGACCAACGGTCTGCGCAGTCGAGGCGTAAGAGAGGTTGGAGGGCGAGAGCAAAGTGAGCGCCCAGCCGTCCACAGCAATATCCTGGGTCGCGCAGAGGAATACCAGCGCGAACCACCAGCCAGTGAAACCCCAAATACCAGCTCCACCGTTTGCGCCGGCCTCCTCCATCATCTTTTGTGCGCCAGATCCCAACCAGATCATGCTCAGCCCGCTGAACATTTGTATCGGTAGAATCCAGCTCTTTCTCCTGCCGACCTTCGGGCTCCACAACGCATCCACAATTGGGCTCCAGAGCAGCTTCAAGCTGTAAGGGTAGGACGCAAGACTGTAAACGCCAATTTGTCCGTAGCTCATGTAGTTCTTGAGAAGGAAAGGCACGCTGCCTCCTGCCAGACCCATAGGAACTCCCTGCAGGAAGTACAGCAAGACCAAGAGCATAAAGTTCCTGCGATCCTGCCTGGGCAAGTCCCAGAAGCCACTGCTGCTGGTCTCGGGGTTGCCGGGTGTTGGAGGAGGGACATGGTCGAGGGAAAAAGACGATCGGCTCATCAGATGAGCTGTTTGCGTGGCGCTGTCGGGAATTTCGAGAGAAGCAGAAGGCTTCCCTCTTTCCCTGAAAGATCCGTTCATACCGCCGTTAGACGTTGGAGATGCTGAAGATGTCGATCCGTTGGCGTCGTGTACCCGGCCTCGCGGATTGGGCGACCGGGACTTCGACTTCTTGCTCGGCATATGTGAGTGATGCGCTGGTGTTGTCGCGCTATCCAACTGTTCGTCGTGTGAGTCGTAGGAAAGATCGGTATTTATCGACAAAGAACCCCTGTGGCGTCTGGCCTGTTGTGAAAGATCTACAAGTTCGTGGCCAGTGTCGGCTGTGCTTCCTGAACCGCGGACCTCGTGCACTGGCAGCACAGATTGTGATGAAGATGCTGCAAAAGAAGGCGGGACAGAGGAGAAATGCGAAGGAAAAGTGTCACCCATTAAACGCGACGTGGCCGAAGGGTCGCGTTCCCCATTGACCCCCCCTCGTGGACCGCAATTGTAGACTGGCCTTTCGGAACGATGCTAAAGTGGACCTGCGGCGGTACGGACGGTACGGCGCGGTCGTGTCTTCTTCTTCCTTTGTCCCTTCGAGACTAGCCTAATCTCGTCGGTGATAAACTGGGGAGATGCTCCGCTGAGGCACACTGGTTAAGGTAATGATGGGAGCCGGTGAAGGATTGTAAAGAATACATTTCATGAGGGACACTCACCGATCGACTGAGACCTGTCGGCATGCTGATGTCAAAGCCAAGGGGCGTGGCCTGTGGGCTGAGACTTCAAGGTCGTTTCATGCATGTAGCAGCAGAGGCCACCAAGTTTGTCCGAACAGCACAGACTATCAGAAAGGCATATCTAACTTATTTTATTCCATTTCGCCCTAGTTAAACCATGAGCCTCAGGTTTCCAAAGCTGGGCAACCTGAAAGCACTTGTCAACTCACGTGTCGAGAAGATACGCCTAAGATAACGCATGTCATCTGACTTCTACAGAGTTTACACACCTCCCAATAGTTCGCTCCAAGTCGCCGCACACCTCGCTTATCAGTGCCGGTACACGGCCCTCATGGCGTGTGGCGCGTCAGCTTGGCCAGACAGTGAGACACAAAGTGCCGATGAAAGCAGAGCGAATGTCACGATACCACCACATAAAGTGTCCTGACCGTTCATCGCCCGTCTGGTACCAGCTCAGCTGCATGCACACCGGCCGACTGACCGCAGCAATGATGCTCCCTGCACATCTGGAGTCGCCGAAGTGGAGCTGAGGCTGCTATATCTGCATCTGGATTTAACCTCAGCTCGCTGCGGCTAAGACTGTTGCTGCCAAGATAGGGAAAGGGCGCTGAGATGATACTCTGCTGCCGACAGCCGCACAGCCACGGTGTCGAATCACCGGTTCTTGCGCTTTGTATCTACGAAAACGCCAAAGCATGTGACAGTCGGCCACCGGGGCCAGTACTAAAGGTAGACTACGCTTTCGCTGCAGCGATCGCGTGGCCTCTGCAGCGTGCAGCCTTACCAGCAGCATGCCCCTGCCAACGATCAGGCAACGCAAGGCTTAGCCCGTACCAGCTGGACCTTCCGTTCGGTGAGTTCACATCTTCTGATCGCAGCCTCCAATGCATTTTGTCAGGTATATATCTGCTCTTCCATCCCATTTCTCCAAGTCCGTCCCATCTTCCCCACATTCTTGGGACTAGTCTCACCCTATCTCATCATCTCCCTCCATACCACCATACACTGCGGACACGGACACCAGGTGCTCAGCTAGCAGCACAGTATGGCACTGAACGCCTTGAACACGCTTGTCGGACTGCCTGGCGAGGCGCTCAAGCATGTCATCAACACCGTAATTGGCACTGTAGGCAATGACGGCATCTTGGAGATTGCATGGAACGTGTTCCGCAGAGCAACACAAAAAGCCATCCTGACCACAGTTGCTGTGATCTTGAAGACAACTTTGAGTGCAATGATTGGCTACCTCGGACCTGTCGACTCTATCTGGAAGGCTATCATCGACAACCCTGCCAACCAGGAGCTCTTCGACACCCTTAAGAAGGACTGGTGGAAGGTCGCCCGTTTCCTTGTTGACTTGCTGGAACCAATGAAGCGTTTCGTATGCGCCGGATCTACCGATGGTGTTCCACCGCCAGAAGCTGTCAGATGGAACGACTACAACGAACTCGACCTATCGCAACCAATGAACCGTCACGCTGCATTGAGCCAAATCCAACGATTCTTCAAATCAATCATAGAAGTCTTCCGCCAGAGGGACCTGAATGTTGGCGACTTCGTGATGGATACGAAACTTGAGACCGACTGTACCGGACCAGCTGAGACGATCACAGCGCTCAAGCGTGAAAACGACAAAATAAAGACAGCCGAGACTTGGCTCTTTGTCAATGGTATCGCAGGCGAGTTCTATTGGAACCATCTGGCGATCAAGAAAATCCAAGATTTCTTCTTCGATCTTGACAGCAACCCAGAAGACAAGAGTGACGAGACCGAAGCGCGCCGCACAATCATCAATGGTGTCTTCAACAGGAGTGACGGCATTCTGTGGGACCTAATCGAGTGTGCTGGCGAACGGCGACCAGAGAAGAGCGTAACAAAGCCGCATCCAAACACTTCATCCAAAGCTCCTCTGAGCTCTCGCACGGCGAGTAGCCGCGATGCCCAGGAAACACTCTCAAAAGCTCTTCGATCAGCTCTCTCGGAGTCCAAGACGTCAGGCAAGGACATCATCATGATCGCTCACTCACAAGGCTGCCTTCTCCTCCGTCTCACTCTAGAAGAGCTCGTCTCCGACAAAAAGGGAGACTTCAAAGACGTGATGCACAAGCGCTTGCACGTTTACACCTTCGGCAACCCCGCCTACGACTGGGACGTCCACGCTCACACCGCGAGTACGGAGCACTTTGCCAATGAGCTGGACTACGTGGCGAAGTTGGGCGTCTTGCGACAATACAGCAGCAATTCCAGAGAGAGCGTTAGAAATGATCTGACATACTGCTCAATCTGCAGGGGTAGGGATAAGAAGCATTCGCCGAGGCAACGAATCTTCGTCAACAACAAGGGGCAGTCTGGTCATCTTTTCGGCAGTCAGTACAGTCTGCAGTCGAAGGACTATGATTGCGTCAACGGCACAGGCCCGTCTGCGTTGTTGTCGCGAGCATTGCGAGCGGAGCGGAGACCTTGAGTTTCTTGTGTTATGTTTCTGATGGTCATGAGCACGTGTTTGGAGGGTAATGGCTTCGGTTCTGGATGTGTGTTGCATTTATAGGCAGGGCGTTAAGGGGTGTTCAAAAATAATGATACGTTGTCAATCTGATGCATATTCACATTTGTCTCTACGTTCCGCTTCAACTTGTGCAGAGAAGCATTGTCGTTGCCAGTGAGCCGAAACAATCGCGAAGGAAAACACATTGCATTATAGCTGACTTGCCAGATCTCACTCAAAAGACCAAAAGCAGAACATCTCGTTCAACAAGACTCTCTCTCTCTCTCTCTCTCTCTCTCTCTAACTCAGCAGCATATCAGTCGTGATACAAACCGCCTTCTTCCCATCAACAAACGGATAAAACTTCTTACCCTTCCTACGCTGGTTGCGGCTGCACTGACCACCATAGCCAGCACCAGCCCATAGGCAAGTCTCCGCGCGACGCAGCCAGTACGTACCGTCGGTCCACTCGACGCACTTGTAGATGGCGGTGCCTTTGCTGCCGCCCTCGCCGTAGAGGCCGCAGGCGTAGTCACCCGGAGGGACGTCGTCGCCGCCGCAGCGGCCCATCCAGAGGGAGGCGCGGTGGGAGTTGGTTTCGTAGGGGACTTGGCCGATGTGGCAGAGCTTGGTCTGGTCGTTGTAGTCGTAGGCTGTGACGGCCGCGGGGAGGGCGACGGCCAGGGCGATGATGTTGGTGAAGAGCATTTTTGTGGTTGTCGTTTTTGTGGGGTGGTGGGTTTTTTGGTAGAGCAAAAATATATGAGGACGGAAGTGAAAGGGGAAGGCAGGTGATACAATAGTCTTATACGACTAGGTTACTTGTGAGAGCCGAGAGGATGACATAAAGGAGGATACAAAGGAACAATGGGGAGAAGAATAGAACAGGAACTCGGCTGACAATGAAGCCCCAGGCGCATCCCGATATGAACAAAGGGCTGCAGGCTCCGGCATTCAGGAATCAGGACCTGCTCGGAGTTCTGTGTGACACAGCGGATTATCCAACAGCCATCGTTTGTAACAAACTTTCGTTCGAGCACTTCGATAGAGACAAGTCACTCGGCGTTTACATAGCGATGCACGGTTCATCATATGGACCATACAAGCAAACTCACACTAATTGATCGACGCCCACTTAGAAGCGATCATCGAATTCATCCCAAGCATAATCCAACATCGGGTCATCGGGCATGGTATTACTTTCAGGCAGTCCAGATTGCAAATAGTCTTCCTTCTGCGTTACGGTCACCCGCCTTCCTACCCAAGTGAAATGATTGTGCCATTGAGGAGGTACCTCACCAGTGAGCACGAAACTCTCAACCTCGTACTTGACAAGTGAATTGTCTGGATGTTCTTTGACAACTGTGGATTTCCGCCCCAGTGGCCCCCAAGGCTTAGTTAGGGTCACTAATGCCGAGGAGTGTGACTATACGGAGCTCGGGTAGCTGGCCAGCGATGTTGTGGAAGAATTGCCGGAAGTCCTCGGTGACCATGTGTATATGTGAAAGCGTAAGACGGCGTAGAGTGTCCTTGTGCCGTAACAACACCTCCTCGAGATATCGTGAGGTCGTGCCACATGAGCTGATGGCCAGCTCGTAGAGATGGGGAAATTTGAGGTCTCCCAGAACGTCCTTAAGGTAGATCTCCCTAGGACCCAAGAACTTCTGCTGGTAGGTCGCTTGTTCGCCCACAAATGTGAACGGCGAGAAATGGAGCTTCAGTACACGTAGGTTCGTGGCGACCGCAAGCATTTCCCGGAACCTGCCCGCTTGGAAGTTTGCAGTGGCCTCGCTTGCAATGATGGTTGACTCAAGCTTTTCTTCGGCCTCTGTCATAGACAGCGTTATCAGTCTGAGTCGTCGCAGTGGCTTGATAAGCACCTTGACGTCCGACACTTGCTCATTGTTGCGAGGATTCTATAGGAGATAGCCAATTCCAGCCAATGTTAAGCTGTCAAGCTGGTGCTCAGAAGCCACCGCAGTATGTGCAAGATTGATGAGTTGAAGGACTCCGGCATTCTCCCAATTGTCCCTTTCATCTGGTGGGACCATGACTTGATCGAACGCGGTTCGGGATGCGTTCAAGCGTCTACTGCAGCTCGCTTGACATGCCAGTGTAACCTCGCGCAGATTGCGACATCCTTGGAAAAGCTCACGTAGACAGTCGCGCTCATGCTCCTGGTATTCTACACGTCCGTAAGTTTCACACAATTCCATGTAGGACCGGAAAGGAGTTGCATTGTGCGGACCAGGGCTCTCAGAGATGCCACGGCTGTTTGGTCTCGCAAACCAACTATATTTCCAGGCACGGCCGCGGACATCATGCGGCCGATCACACATGTAAAACAGCGATTTCATGCGCTGAGACAGCACAGGATGCTTTGCGATCTCTTTGAGAGCACGGAATTTGTCGTAGTGTGAGACTAACGGTACCTCCGTGCCAAAGTAATCGAGGCCAGCAGAAGACAGGATGATACATGTTCGACGTAGTGTGAGGACATCTTCAAGTGGCAGGTATCCAAGTATACAATGCAACAGTTCGGGCGCCAACTTCTCCAGTGCTGAACGAGGTGGAGGCTCGGTATCACACACACTGGTGGCTGCCATGGTGGACCGGGTGTCGTTGTCGTATCACATGACAGTATGGCGCCCAGGCTATGTTCAAGTACTTGATAAGGACGCGCAGCATAAAAGACAATTGCAGATCACAGAGTACAAGTCAAGAAGAGTTCGTGTTTTGAGTTCAAGTTCGTAAGGGTCGCGATGTGGTCAAGGGTTCACTCAATATAGCTTCAAAGTCCATACTTCTCGCTGTGCCACTCAAGCACCAGTACGGAGTTTGAATCTTTACCACTACGAGTTACAGGCTTGGCTTCTCGCATTGTAGGCTCAGCCTCCTTTGCGCCTTTTGTGACATCGTTGCCTTTCAACAACAACTCACTCATCACAGCTAAGCCTCATTGCTCGAAGGAGCCGCTAAAAAAAACCCAAACATCCCCAGTCTGCAGAGTTCAGCAATGCAGTGCATGATTTACGTCTTTCTACTGGCTGGCACGAAGGCAGACGGCGGGTAGTGAAACGCGTGATATAGCAGGCCTGCACATTAAAAGTCCATGTGGCAATATGCAGCGATTTTTTGGTACAGTTGACCAGGGTTAATATATCTATCACCTGGCGGCCCTGCGAACTAAACAATACTTGAGCACCCTCAGTTATCTTCCCATTGACTGTCTGGACATTGTTGCCATAAGGGAGACAGTTGATTGTATACAGCCACTTCGACTCGCGATTGCTTTCGTCCAGCTATCTGTCATCGATGGAGAGATGCGTCGCACCATTCCCGGGTGTATCGGACATTGCAGGTCCTGGCGTAAGCTCTGCTCTGTCCCACAAAGGAAGCCGTTGGCTGAACTCGTTCTAATGGTCCACAGATAATAACATCATTTGTCGTCACAAGTTTCCTCACCAGTGTGACAGCCTTGGTCCATGCGTACAGTCCCGATAACGGAAAGACCTTTGTCAAGGGATTGAAAGAGCTGTGGACTCTGGCAAGTTCCACGCTTTCGCGAAAAGCAATCATCACTCGCAATCAGCGCTCTCGGAAATGGATACATGAGCTCACTAGTGTGCTTCTCGAGGGACTCTGCGATGTTCAACTCATGACCGGCATGGCCATCACCGCCGCAGGTCTGGCTCAGCGGAACGACATCTCGCTCTATCATCTCGCCATCATCTACAACTTATGGCTTCTGACGACCAACTCGCTTTGGGCAGCACAATCGCCGGCCTTCGGATCAATGCGAGGATACCAAGACCCCTCCAGCATTCATGGCTTGCGGACATCGCCTACATGGTATCAAGCCAGACTTCGTGGTCTTTGCATCTTGATAAGTGTCATCTTGGGGTCATTAGTTCAGTATGAGCTCATCCGAAGGACACGCGCCTGGAACCATGATGAAAGCGGCCATTGTTATCGTCCACCCAGCGCCTTAGCACCAGGAAGTGAATGGTACTTCTTTGCTGTTCGATGCATCTACCTGACTGATGTGATCGTCGAGGAGCTTCTCGAAGTGCTGCGCGTCACCGCATCTGATGCTCAAAGATTTGCGGGTACACGTGGTCCATGCGAGACCTTGCTGAAGCAGGTCAAAAGGGCCAATAGCAGCCTGGATAAGATTTTGGACGACGCCACGCAGCATCCCAAATCTACTCACGCGAAGGCTGCATACTGGTATCGATATCTTCCTAAAAAGACTGGCTTACTCCTCCTATCAGCTATGTTGTGGATATCCTTGCAGTGGCTTGCGACCTGCGCGATCGGGGAGGGTACTCCGAGGCTCACCATACTCGTTTACTGTGCTTATACAATGTGGGCCATGCACGATATCATTGCACTGAAGGTTCGCAATGCAGAGCTGATACAAGGATCCGAGTCGGAGTGGGAGTTCGGGCAGGTTCTTTCGATGGTTTTGCTGGTCTATATCTTGTTCAGCATTATGGATGCCAGTGAGAAAGCCACGAATTTGCAGAAGAGCAGACGAAAGGAGCCAGAAGTGCATGGTGTAGTATGACTAGGTACCATAGTATGAACCCAATTCTTCGATTGGTTGACCCATCAGTCATAGTGAGGATGTTTGGAACGCCCTAATAAGAGGTCAATCCGTAGGTGATTGAACAGGTTGACAGGATCCACGTGTAAGTACAGCGGCAATTGGACAAAGCAGTCGATAGTCATGGAAAATTTCAGTGAGCTCCTCATCAACTGCAGCTACGGTGATATCTCTTTCACACTGGACAGCGCCCTCTTAAAAATCAGTGCTTGATAAATCAGTGAAGCGTTAAAGATGTCTTCAAACACAACAGCGTGCAGGTTCATGTTTTCATGTTAGGTAACTTCAAGTTCATTCAGCCAGGGTCCAGAAGGAAGTCTCAAGCCTCCTCGGCCTCGTCCCATCGTTCCTGCCTCAGGCACATTCAAGATTCGACGTTCGCTTCTTGGCATTTGAATTCGCACTCCCGCCCGAATTCGAGACTGGCTGGCTCAGGAAGACGACGAGACCGCAGGCGACTTGACGATAATACAGCGACACTCCGAGACTCCCAGCCAAAATGAAGTGTATGTATGACCGGATGCGCGCGTATGCACTCATGCTGACAATTGAATAGTCCTCAAGACTGGCCGTGTGGTACGATTTGACTTGCGATAACCTCAAAAAACCGCGAAACCGGAAAACTAACATAGCAAAAGGCCATTATCTCCCGTGGACGCTACGCCGGAAAGAAGGTCGTCCTCCTCATGCCCGTCGACAACGGCTCCAAGGGCCACCCCTTCCCCCACGCCATTGTCGCCGGCATCGAGCGTTACCCTTCCACCGTCACCAAGCGCATGTCCAAGG
>Ga0265797_10000523_pt1 | contig 69373 bp, 56 predicted proteins | sample P2T30metagenome_FD_192433 | JGI IMG/M metagenome (GOLD analysis project Ga0265797, IMG submission 192433) | Plant litter microbial communities from East Loma Ridge, Irvine, California - P2 T30 | ecosystem: Environmental > Terrestrial > Plant litter > Unclassified | place: USA: California...
ACTTTATTTATAATTCTATCTAATACTTCTATTTATTCTTCTATTTATATTCTTCTTTATAATACTTTTAGATATTATATAGTATTTAGTATATATATAGATATAGTTTATTCTAATTATTATTATTTATATACTTTAAGCTATTAAAGTAAACTAATAGTATATCTAAAGATAGATTTAGATAGATAGTATTAGATTATATAAGAGTAATATTATAAAGATAGTAAAATTTATTAGTAATATTATATTATTATTATTAAAAGAAATAACTATATTATTTTCTTAAGTATTCTTTAACTTAAGTAGAAATAATTATAATCTAGTATCTAGTATAGATAGTAATATAATACTAAGAATAAGTTATAAAAAGATAATTAAATTTATTTATAATAAGAAAGTAATAAAGAACTATAACTTTTATCTTTAGAAGATATTCTTATATTTAGTTTAGTATATTTATATATATATTTCTAAGTATAATTATAATTATTAGCTAATAATAATACTTTTATTACTTATTTTTAATTCTTAGTAGTAGTATTTAAAAGTAATAGATTATATTATATAGAATTTATATTCTTACTTAATTAACTTTACTATAGAAATAAGTATAATTTCTAACTATAGTATATTAGTAATCTTATATTTTTTTAACTTAAAACTTAGTTAGTAGAAAGATATATATATAAATACTAAGATTTTATAGTTTATAATAATTTACTAGATAGGAAGGTAAATAAATCAAGTTAGATACTACTAAATAAATTATACTGGTTTTCTTAATCCTAAGAGTTACTCCATACTCAAATTCAAATAAACCATGTCGATTTATTTGTCTTCTAATAGTAGGTGGTACTGCGGGCTGCGTGTTGGCGAACCGCCTGTCAGAAGATCCGAATGTGTCAGTCCTCGTGTTAGAGGCTAGCGACGACTGTAGTGCCGACAGTCGCGTCTATACTCCTAGTCTGGCAGGTAGTGTCTTAGACAACCACCACTTCGATTGGTAATACATTTCAGAGCCAGCTCCTAGTATGAACAACAGACAAATCAAGCACCCTCGTAGGCGCGTGATACGTGGCAGCAGCACAATCAACTCGTTGGCGCTCATCTATCCTTCAGTCGCGAACATCGATGCTTGGGCAGAACTCGGAAACAAAGGTTGGGATTAGGACACCCTAGCGCCATACTTCCTCAAGTTCCAAACCATTGTGCCGCCGACTGAGCAAGTGAAGAAGCAGCTTCATATCATACACAGCGACGAAGCCATCCGAGAGTCAAATGGCCCAGTCCAAGCTTCGTTCCCAATCCACGCCACGGCACTTCAGAAAGTCTGGCTTGACACATTCAGGACGTTGGGCCTGGAGAATACCCGTGATCCGTTGAATGGACACGCGATCGGAGGGTACACATCGACTTGCTACACCACTAGAGACAGCCATGAACGTAGCCATGCAGGTGTGGCATATCTGGATCCCATTCTCGAGCGGCCAAATCTGTCAGTCCTAACTGGTTCACAAATTGGCGATTCGCAGCGACGGCGCAGAACCGAAAGTCTATAGAGTAGTCTACTCACAACATGGTGTCCTTCGCAAAGCCACGGCCAAGAGAGAAGTGATGCTTGCCGCAGGAACCTTCAACACACCACAGATCTTGGAGCTCTCTAGTATCGGCGACCCTAGTATCCTTAAGCAACACGGCATTGACATTGTCTACGCCAACCTCTCTGTTGGAGAGAACCTGCAAGATTACATACGGCTAGGGCTCTCCTTCGAGGTCACTGACGATGTTCTAGGACGAATCTCAATGCCTGTTGATGAAGCCCGCCGGCTGTACGAGGAACACCGAACCGGACCATAGACGGAAAACGGCGCCTTCACGTTCTCCTACACGCCGCTGATACCCTTCCTAGATCCCGAGGGACACAGTAAACTGAAGGCCGTACTCGACCAGCATTTGATTGACGACGGGAGCCAGTCGCCGTTTATCCGCAAGCGCAACGAATTCATCCGAAGCGCCATTGAATCCGCTAGCGAAGCCACCGCCGTCTCATTTCTAAGCCGGAGGCCACTATACAACTCGGAGGGCGTCAACTACATCACCTTCAACTCCATGCTGTCCCATCCCTTCTCCACCGGCACAGTGCACATCACCTCTCCAGATCCCCGGAAGAAGCCTAAGGCCGACTTCAATTACTACTCGCACCCCCTTGATGCGGAAATCCACGCGCGACATGTCCAGATACTAGCAAAGCTGGCCAACACAGAACCCTTCGCATCGTACATCAAACCCGGCGGCAAAAGGCTTCCGGAGGGGTACTCGTCTGATACCATCGAGGATGCTAAAGAGTTGGTGCGAGAGTTTGCGACGACAAACTACCACCCCTGCGGCACCTGCTCGTTGGGCGCTGTGGTGGACAGTCGCCTTAGGGTGAAAGGTGTCCGCAACCTCAGGATTGTCGATGCGAGTGTTATGCCCATCATACTAAGAGGCAACATAGTAGCAACGGTGTACGCCGTCTCCGAACGTGCTGCCGATCTCATCAGCGATGATCTGGGGATTCGGAGGACTACATAGAGAAAAGGCAAGAGGGAACAAACACTGTAGACAACCTGAATGCAACAGAATGTTCAATCGACAAATCGTAATACAAGTCTCTGTACTTAGTCTACACCTAGCAAACGTCGAAGCTCCGCCCGAAACACCGCTTCATTCTCCTCAACAGTCGACGGCTTAGCAGCAACAGCATTCCTCTGATACCTACGGTAAAAATAGTCGAAAGAGTGCTCGCCCAGCTGAATAACATCAAGAGCAGCATCCCTGCGACCATTCGCAACGCCGTACGCTTCAAGGAAGAAGTGCGCATTACTGTAGAGACCTCTAGCCAAGCCCTTTGCATCAGAGTAGTAGCGGAACTCGGTGGTAGGGAGGTAGAGGGTCTTGAGGTTTGTGGCTGTCGCGAGGGACATGAAGGCGCAGTGGTTGAGGGTTCTGGTGTTGCGACCCGTGCAGAAGCTTTTGATGTCGACGGACCGGATGCGCTGCTGATTGCGTGGGCCGATGATTGTGAGGAACCGATGGAGGGCGTCGGTGTCTCGGAACATGAAGTCTTGGTCGTAGAGGATGTCGATGGCTTCGTGATGGATTTGTTTGCTAACGGCGAGGATGTTCGGGACGAGAGGGCTGATCGCGGGCGGCGAAGAGGATTGGCTGTCTTGGTCTTGGACGTTCTTTGATCTTGCACATCCGGAGTGGAAGCCACCGTAGCCACGGCGATGTCCACGCCCGGTGCCTGCACGTCGCGTGGGTGGACATTCGTCCGGATCGTAGATGAGAGTCCGACAGACCGTTCGTCGGTAAGCTTTGGTTTTTGTCGTGATGCATACGCCGTTGACATCAACAAGAGCCATCTCGTAGATCATGTCGCGAAGCTCTGGAGGCAACTTCATGAATGGGAAAGGCTTCTCAGGTTTCCGACGAAGGACGGAATGCCTCGCTTTCTTCATCGGGGCCTTTTTGGGCTTCTTCTGCGTCGATAGATGAGTCGAATGTCTTGTGTGTGAAGATACGGGAAAGGCATACCTTGTTCTTGCTGTACGTGCGGTCGTCGTTGTCACTCTCATCATCACTGCTTTCGTCGCTTGGAACTGTTGCGATATTCTCGTCGTCCATCAACAAATCGGCCAATTGATCAGGCTCCGTGTAGGATACGACAGTCCGCTTGCGCTTTGGGGCGTTCATCAATGGAGTGACGGAAGTAGTCGACATGTTTCTGGTTGATGTCTGATTGAGGATTTTGTTTGTCTGAAGAGCAACTCATCGATTTACTTCACTTCATCTCATATATGTAGGCATTTCGGAGTACATGATGATGTGCTGTGATTGGCCAGCTCCAGGCAGCAGAGGCATAGTGCAAGCGCTATCTCAGGCATCAGCGCGGTGGCGGCGAGTCAGGGCATGTGAGGCGCGTGTTGGACCTGCTCCATCGTCATCTCTTGTCGCTTGCTTAAACATACTAGCATACGAGGAAACATGTGTAAGGAACGGAAGACATGGGACAGGAAAACAAAAGAGCATTTGCCTAGCAGAAGATCAGCAAGTTCGCCGTGACCTCGGTGAGCAACTCCGGTCGATTACTCCGAGCACCTCCGAGCAGCCGTAGAAGAAAGAGATGCGTACTGCGCACGTATGTTTGCGGCAAAGAGAGTTGTGTCTGATACAGGTAGAGCTGCTGAAAATCGTACATTGGTTGCACAAGGAACGTGAACTGATGATTCATTCACGAAGACGCGAATGATCTAGCATTCAACCTGAAGAGTCCACGTGACCGAAACAGTATCCCTCAACTACCTATTCACTGGATGCTCTGTTGGGATCAGCAGGTAGTAACAGAAGCATGGACTGAAATATAGAGAGTCGTTGTGGGCAGTGTCCCTCAATGACCCATTCACTGCATGCTCTGTTGGGATCAGCAGGTAGTAACAGAAGTATGGACGGAAACATAGAGAGTCGGCGTGGGCAGCAGCACATCTCGATGAAATGTATCGGATCTGCACTGTTTGGCCCAAGATCCTGCCAAAGACTCCGCTCGATGACCCCATCAACGGTGGTATCCTGTATCCTGTAGCCGCGCGACGTCCATGTAGAATTGCGAAATATATATCTTGTAATTGACGGCTGCCGACCATTGCCTCAGTTTGCAGCAGAAAGCAAAGAGCAGACAATGGGATGGCATCGCACATGGCTCGTGTATGGCACGTACCCTCTTCGTCCCCGAGTGATAGCCACCGTCGGCGACAAGATTGTTCGTGGGCCTCCTTGGGCTGTTCCATGGTAACACGTCCAGAGAAGCGCGGAACTCTGCCTCGGCAGCAGGCAGGCAACAATGATCCCGCTGCATGGTAGTTCGAGCGTCGTGATCGTAAGGAAGGTTTCGACAATGTAATCTTGTATGGTCCGACCATCGGATAATGGTGACCGCCCATGCATAGCCGACACAGAGCGCTCGCGTAGCAGCAATCAAACCGCAGTTTCCCAGTGGAACGACCTTGCAAAGCCGTCTTCTTCCTCGCCATGACCTCAACTCCCAACTCAAACATTCCCACTGACACTTCCCAAGAAGTCCAGCGAGTGCAATCCTCTTCACTCCGCCTTATTAGGAGCAAAGAACACATCCTTATAGTACCTAGCCTCGGCGATACTCTCCAAAATATCCGCCTTAGCCTCATGCTTCCCAGCCTTCGCAGGGCTCTGCTTGATGACGTCCAGCGGCGCCCAGCGCTTCGCCGCCTCCTTGATAGCGCTGACATCCAGGATCCGGTGGTGCAGATACGACACGACCTGCCTCCAAGGCTCCAAGCGCAAGAATCTCTGGTCGGCGTGCACGGTGTTGCCGGCCAGCAGGGCCTTTTTGCGCTCGGGCACGTGCGACTGGATGTAAGCGAGGAGGTCGTTGGAGGCTTGCTCGGCGGAGGTAGTGGAGTCGAGGCAGGCCTGGGTGAGGCCGGAGTCGCGGTGGTGCGAGGTGCACCATTCGCCCATGGCGTCTAGTTGTTCGCGCGAGTGTTGGATGACGGCTTCGTAGCCTTGGTCCAGCAGGTTTAGTTCGTAGTCGGTTACGAAGCAGGCGAGGGACATGATTGTGTCTTTGCTTGTGTCGAGGCCGGTCATTTCGCAGTCGATCCAGACTAGAGGGTGTTTGGAGCGGGATTCGGGCATTGCGACGGTGTGTGGTTTGGGGAGGGTGGAGAGGGCTGTGATGGTATGGGGGTTTCGTTTCGGCCGTTTAAGTACGGCGAGTGGTCGTGTTTCAGGTGGGTAGATGTTTAAGGATGTTTGTCCGGATTACTACAATTTGTCGTCGTCATGAATTGAAGCTCGTGCTTGAACGTCGAGGTGAAAGTGGAAGTTCACTCAGCAGCAAGCAACAACAAAACTTGCTCACTTGACATCAATCCACAATTCCCCGTCTTGAAGCTCTCAAACATGAATCGGAAGCCGTAATGACCAGACTCCATATATGTAATGTGCCAACGACGATCGAACCCTTCGTTTCATCAACCACCACCATCTCCCAACCCAACCTCTCAAACCAACTCCCCACTCCTCCTCTCACAACTCTCCAAAGTCTCCTGACTAACCCTCGGAGTATTAAACCCACTCGTCAAAAACTCATCCGAAGGCCGAGCATCAGTATCAGTCTCATCATAAAACCCAATCATAGGCTGGTTCGCCTCGTCGTCATCGCTCTTCCCCTTCATGTTGCCGCCAGCGAAAATCCGAACACTCGTGCTGTCTTCGGGACGACGACGGTCACGGCGCGAGCAGCAAGTCGGGTTCTCGCAGCAACAGACAGGCACCACGGCTCGCCGAGACCAGGAGATCGAGGGGAAGCCGCGGAGGGCGAGGTAGAGGTGGATGACACTTGAGCTCGATGGTTAGGGAAGGGAGGATGAACAATAACAATAATGGAGTAGAATGTCGGACAGGTAGTAGTAGGTAGGTAGAAAACTCACAAGTTGACCATCACAGGCACAGTCCCATAAGCACCCAACATAACCAAACCATCACGACCATACCAAGTCGACAATTTGCCTTGGGCCATGAAGATCCAGCTACAAATGTACGCATCAAACGTTCGTCAGCGAGATCCAGAAAACAACCACCACCACCACCACCAACAAGAAAAAGTAATCAGTAGAAAACGAACCCCAAACTAACCTAGGCAACAAAACCGCCAACAAAAACCCCGCCAACCCCAAATTCACAAAAAAAGTAGTCTTATGCAACCGCGGTCGTCCATTAACAGTAGCAGCTTGAAAAGCAGCAGAGAAGAACACAGGCGCGATGCCGAGGGCAGGCAGTGGTCTGCCGCTGACGATTCCGCACGGGAGGAGGAGGGCGAGGGCCGGGATGAAAGAGCAGATTGCCACGAGGCGGAGTTTGCGGTGTTGGTCGAGGTTCTTCTTGGGCGGGGGTGGATGTTGTGGTTGTGGGTGGTCTGGGGCCATTGGGGGGGATTGGGGGGGATGTCCTGTAGGTGTACGTAGGGATTGGTGGAAGATGATTGCTGCCTGGGAGATGTCAATGGGTGCGAAGTGGTTACAGTACCGATGAGGAAGGCGAGTGGTGGTAGACAAGAGAAATGGCAAATTGCAAAGGAGAGAGAATCAATTGTTGTTGTTGTGTCTACTTCATGCTGTCAAAGGCTATTCTAGGCTGCAGGATTCCAAGTCCGTAGGATTTCGCTGCCGAGGGGTGAAGGCTGCAACTCTGACCCGAGATAGAGAGTCGTGTTTCACCTCGAAGCCCACTGATACCTATTTAGGTAATCCATGATATCTATAATTTACTCTCAACCCTTGGAAAGCCATAGACTTGTTCGAAAAGAGATCGATAGAGAATCGTATTTCACCTCAAAGCCCACTAACATTAATTCACGACATCAACAACTTACCCCTAGGTACCCCCAATGCCGGAAAGCCATAGACTTGTTTGAGAAAAAAAGATCACAATGATTAACTGAGCAATCTCGGATTCCTCCAGCACTTGCACATCTCGAACGATCATCCCTCCCCCGAGGAAGAAATAGAATTATTAGAACAGATCTCAGCGACGCCAGCTGCTATCCGCACATCCCAATCGACATGTCTCACGCCACGAGGTTCTCCAAACAAGAACCTCTCAGAGCACACCTAGCCTCTTCCACCCAAGACCATCATCATCCCTCTCCACCCGCTCGCTCACATCTGCGTAAGCGAACGAAGCGATGAGAAAAGACCGCCACCACAGCCACTCGACTCTCTCGAGCCAAGCAGCGTGAGCGGGACGCCAGAACAGCCGACACGTCATGTAGTAAAACCATGACGATGCACTGCTAGCGATGATGGGTTTCCAGGTCGACCACAAGAACAGATCAGCCGAAGCCGAAGATTCTCAGTGAAGAACAGGACCACCGGTGTTTGGTGAGGCTTGCTAGACCTTTTTGCTGGTGTCCCACCATTGAAGAGAAAACCACCCCCATGTTTCCCTTGTGTATTGCCGGTGTTGTAGACCGACCTCCTCGTACCACCACCCTCATGCGAGACCGTTAGTTTAAATCGCTTCGCGGGTGAGTCGGGTGGGTGGCTCTCGAAGCTTGCTTCGAGGAGCCACCCACCCTCCCCACCACCTCCCCCGCCCACCAACCCCTGTCATGTTAGCGGGCCTTGCCAATGCTGATCAACTCTTCACGACACGGGGTGAAGCAACAAAAAGAGAAAATAAAGAAATACACTGATACATCGCTCGCTTGCTTGCTCGTCCGCTCTGCCTGTGCGTCGGATCGAGTAGCACCTCAAAGCATATCATCTGTAATCGCGCAGGGGTATCATGTAAGCAAGTCGCTAGGAGAGGACCAAGAAACTCCACGTTACCAGCGAACAACCATGCTTCATCACCGTCTTCCATTCCTTCCGTCACTCGGTCCACTCATGTTCGTCTTCCTGATGCTTGTCCTTTTTTTTTATGCTTTCCCTCCACCCATTTGATTCTTCTTTCGAAGTTTCCGGGCAGCAAGTTTCTCCTTGCGACGTTTTTTCTTGGCCTCCTGTCTCGAGTTGGCATCCGGAAGTTCCGAAAGTTCCAGAAATGGCTCCGGATCCAGAGCGTTCTTGTCGTCCTTGGGTGCCAGTCTGCGGGATCGTCTCACTCTGTTCTTCTCTGTCTCTGTTGATACGGTCGCTGCGACCTGCGGTGCGGCACTGTTTTATGTTCGTCAGCATGTTTCTGTTTTCAAGTAGTCGTCTCCATGAATGCCAAGAAGTCCGGCGATGTTGGCGGCTCAGTTTTGTTGGACACGTTTGGCGGCGGCGGCGGTGGCGGCGGTGGCGGCGGCGGAAGCTCGTCAGGAGGAGGAGGGGGTGGGGGCGGCGGTGGAGGAGGAATATGCCCACTAGAACTCATGGGGTAAATGGGAGGTGGGGCATAGTAACCCCCATGCTGAGCATGATAAGTGTACTGAGCCCACTGCGCCGATTGAACCTGCTGCAGGGTTTGTGAAGGACGGTAATAAATAGGTGGAGGGGCGTAACCACCGCCATAGCGAAAAGAAAAATCTCCCAATCGGGTGACATCGACATACGTTGGCTGAATGGGTGGAGCATACTGACTCTGGGTTGTGGCAGCCTGCCTGGCTTCTTCGGCGCGCTTTTTCGCCTTTTTGTTAGGTTTAGGAGCCTTTGGCGCGGGAAGTATGCCCGGTGGTAGGACAGGAGCGGGCGCAAGTGCGGGTGCTGATGAAGGTGCACCTTTGCCGTACAATTGCTTCAGCCGGTTGCGCTGGTTTTCGACAGACTGGTAATTTCCACCAATGATGCACTCAAGGATGCTAGCCGTGCTGATGTGCCCTGATGAGAGAGTGGCCATGTAACGCTGAAGATCACTGTAAGCGCTGCGGAAGCGACCGAACACGGTGTCAATCTTGTGCGAGCCGCCAGAAATGTCGTTTTCGGGCTTGTTTGGGTCAATGATGGTCAAGCGCTCCTTATTTTGCATGGGTTTCGGGTGCTTGTCCTTGTCGTAGTGATACGGGGGATGCATGAGAATGCCAGTGCTTCTGATGTCGATCTTGTTGCCATAGAAGTCCAGGAGTTTCATGAAAATGTCGCCGTAATGCTGGGAGGGGTCCATGGATCCGGATTGTATCTCTGGCATAGTCTGCAAGATGTGGGTCACAAGGCAGATGGTTGTGAAACCACCAACGCCACCACAGAAGACTTCGTTGAGACCGCGCATGACCAGCACTTGCTTGACGAGAGCCACAAGGACTGGCATGGCAGGAAACTGCTCCTTCCAAGCTTCGAATGTTTTGAGGGCGGGAAATCCCGAGTCGTTTTCGAATGAAATGTCGACCTTGATCCCAGTGCGTTTGTCGGTGAATTTCACGAGCGGCACCTTGACCCTTCCAAGCCATGTGGATGTGCCCGGCTTCGCGATTCCGAGTTTGTCGATGTGGGCGGAGAGGGTTCTCAATTGATTCTGAGAGGTGCCGATCTGGCGGACTCCGCTGCTGAGGAAAGATCTTGACATCACGACCAAGTCCATGTCAGCAGTGGGCAAGTACAGCCCAGACGCGAAGGAGCCAAAGCAGTGAACCTCTGCACTGGTGGCGTGGCCATTGGCCCCACTCCAAGCGCGGATGGCAGTTTGGATCCTGGCGACAAGGTCGAGGCGGGCATCAACCTCATATTGGCGAGGCTTGACGTACTCGTAGAAATCGCAGATTTCTTTGTGCAACCTGATAAAGTGTAAGTAAGGGACGTGTCGCACTGATTTTTGTTTGACGTACCTTAACCCGACATCGGCGGTATCGCTATGATCGACTGTAGACCATGGGGTCACGGGCTGACCTGCCACCGACTGCCAGTCCTCGATGACATCGCCGAATTGGCGGGTGTCGCGAGCCTTGCGCTTGGGAGGACGTGACACGTGCTCGGGAACAATCGAGCGTTGCGGGCTGTTGTAACCTGAGCCACCGTGAGGCGACGACAGGCCCTGCTGGCGCCTGTTGCTTGGCGTGTTTGTGTTCGGCGATCCTGTGTTTGTCTCTGGCGCAACTGCCGCCAACGTCTTACGATGGAAGGAGTCACGGTGACTGAAGGATGGCTCGCCAGTGCGCGCGGGCGACTTGCCTGCTGGAGCAGGAGGCGAGTCCATCTCAGCGTCGCCATCGTCGTCGAAGTTGAAGGAGATGAAGTCCGCATTGTCAGCAACCTTGTCGGTCTTGGGAGCTTGTTCGTTCTTGGCCTTGCGAATGACCTGGACAATATCCTTCTTGGGGGCGCCAAGAGTCTCGGGCGGCGGGAGCGCAGTGTACGGGTCGGGGTTTGACCACTTGGGAGCGGCGGATGCATCAGAGGCTTCGATCTTTGTGCGCTTGCGGGGTGCGTCGTCGTCTTCGGAGTGCCCTCCCTCGTTGGACTCGATTTCGGCTGCATCCTTGAAGCGAGATTGCCCCTCATCCATGCCTTCGACCATGCCTTCGAACTGCTCTGGTGTAGTTTCTCGCGATCCGGCCAGCTTGTTCAAAATGGCGCGATCGTGTGCTGGCTTCGGGCCAAAGCCGCGGAATCCTCCTCGACCGCGTGCAGCGCCTGAGCCTCTTCCGCGCCCTTCATGGCGGGGTCGCCCACCATCTCTGTCGAACCTCCTAGGTCTTTCGTGGGCAGCGCGCGGTGCATCGGGCGCGAAGCCATTCGGTGCCCTTGGTCCTTGGGCTTCAAAGGTGAAGTTCTGCTCGGGTCGATGGCTCTGTCCGCCGCCAGTAGCAGCGCCTCGGAAAGTGAAGCCGCCTCCATTGGAGTTTCGAGATTGATCTTGGTACGACGAGGGTGGCGGTGCTTGAGGGCGGTAGGATGAGGTGCCAGGCGGGCGGGAATCGTAGTAGCTCGGCGGCGGAGGCGGAGGGTAGTGGTCGTATTGCTGCTGGCGATAGTTGCGGTCGCGCGATCTGTCGTAGCCGGAGTCTTGGTAGCGGTTGCGGTCATTGTGACCACCGCCGCCACCACCTGGGCGGTAACTGTCGCCCATTGTTATGCGCCGATGCGGGTGTGCAGATGGTGGGTTAGGCTGGAGTGATGTGGTGTTGGTATAGTCGGTGTGGGAGTAGATCCCAGTGGAAGAGACAGGTTGCAGCGCGGGCGCGGTGGGCAGTCGCGTCGTCGAGTGAGTTCAGTCGCATTCGATGTTCAAAAAGTTGAGCAAGTCGCGCGAAAGTTCCAAGGCGGGAGTTCGGCTAGATCCGAGGGTTTGCGGCTTCGATGCTCGAGATTAACCCTAACCCTTGACAGCCAGCTCAGCTCTCGGCTATTGGACCTCCTCGAATAGGCCGGGAATAGTCTCGCGACAAGAATAGCATACGAAGACCTTGATATACCTCGGGGCATTTGGCGTCACCGGAGTTGCATTATCCTGATTGAATATCGATCCAAAAACATATAGGTAGTCCATTTCTATATCGTTCACCGTCTGCTAACTCTATCGTCTTGCTTTGTGAGGCAGGCAATACTCGCATACATCTCTCAACCCAAGTGACAACAACATAGCCAGTACCATGGTGCTGGACAATGTCCAAACCAACGGAGGGACCAACGGCAAAACCAACGGAGAGACCACCAACGGGCACTCCATGTCAGCACAACCAGCAGTGACAAAGTTGCTGGCCTCGTTCGTTGCAGACGCCCGACCATCACAACTAATCACAGAAATCCGAGCCAAAGTCAAAGAAGTGCTCATCGACTTCATCGGCGTCGTCGTCGGCGCAATAGGAAATGCAGACTCCACCGAACCCATATACAAAGCCATCGTGGCCCTGCAAGGCGCCGGAAACACAGGGACATGTTCCGTCCTCGCAAAGGGCAAACCGCACATGCTGCCTCAATACGCCGCCCTCCTCAATGCAGCCTTCGGCCACTCCCTGGACTTTGACGACACCTACGCCCCAGGAACAGTCCACGCGGGTGTGACAGCCATCTCAGCCGCCTTGACCCAAGCCGAGATGCTGGGCGATGAATCCAGCAGTGAACGCTTCATGCTCGCCATCGCCGTCGGTTACGAGGTGACATGTCGTCTCGCCCACGAGCTCGGCTACGAAGCCTACAGCCAGGGCATGCACAACACCTCGACAGCCGGCATCTTCGGCGCAGTGTCCGCCATCGCCGTCCTCCGAAACCTCCCAGCAGACACGATCGAAATGGCCTTTGGTCTCGCGGGCAGCAAAGCAGCCGGCTCAATGCAATACCTCGACAACGGCTCCTGGAACAAACGCCTGCACCCCGGTTTCGCCGTCCACGACGCTTTCATATGCGTCAACCTGGCCTCGGCAGGCGTCATAGGCGCGACCCGAATCTTCGAAGGCAAAATGGGCTTCCTACACGCCTACAGCCCGAACCAAAACAAAGACCTGCACCGCCTAACGTCCAACCTAGGCTCCTCATGGGAATGGCTGAAATCGAGCCTAAAACCCTACCCAGCCTGCCGAATGACCCACGCCCTGATCGAAATCGCCGGAAACCTGCACACCTCCCACAAAACCAACAACAACAACAACAACGCCAGCAACGCCAACAACACCATCACCCCCTCCTCCATAACCAGCATAACCCTAACCCTAACAACAGCCAACAACTCCCTCGTAGGCGACCCAACCCCCAACAAAATCCACCCAGCCAACGTCATCGACGCCCAATTCTCAGCCTACTACCAAGTCGCCAACGCCCTCCTCTACGGCTCCGCCACAGGAATGGCAGCTTACGATAGACTCAACGACCCCGAAATCCACAGCCTATGCGACAAGATCACCGTGCGCATCGACGACGACGCGATCAAGCAGTTTGGCGCCAGGCTGGAGATTACGTGGGCGAGCGGGAAGAGCGAGACGATCGAGCAGGCGTTCCCGCTGGGCGAGCCGGAGCACCCGTTTACGCGCGAGCGCGTGGATGAGAAGTTCACGTCGCTGGCCGGGCCTGTGTATGGCGAGGGGAGGGCGGGGGAGATTATTCGTCTGATTGACGCTTTGGAGGAGCATAGTGTGGAGGAGCTGCTTGTGAAAGTGAGGTGAGCTGTGTTGAGGTTGAGGACGACGATTATTCGAAAACGTATGATGATGAGCTGGCGTTTTGTTGTTGTTGTTGTTCTGGTTTCCCCATCTCATAAGTTCCTGCTTACACAACTACATTGGAGAATGATGATGATAGTCATGATGATGATCAATGCATACATGTAAGCATGACAAGTAGGTAGACCTACAAATCTTCACAAACCCGGTCTCATCTCATATCCTCTCGCTCTAACAATTCAATTCATCACCAGCGTTCTGCCTCTTCAATCAAATTCGCCTTTTGGACGACGGGGGCAGGAACAGGTACGACCAGGTCCAGCTTTCAGATACTATGTAGTTGATGTGGTGGAAAAAGGACAATGCCCTGCAAGACGGACTGATCTAACATTCTCCCATTCTATCATCTAACTCTTTCTCAACTTTTTAGGTCACATATACCAGACGATCGCATCCCTACAAATCGCATTTCCAACGATCCAAGCTAAAGAGAAAGATAAAAGTTGCAATCGAAACAAGCCAGCCAGCCAGCTACATGTACCTAGGTAGGCCCTTACATGTAGGGAACCAAAAGTCATCATACACCGTAACTGCAACCCCTATTAGGTACACTTCTAAGGCCACCTTACAGCTCCTTACAGCTAGTATCACTCAACTTGATCCTAGTATCTATATACACGTACATGTACGTGTGTAACCCCCCTTCGAAGGATAACTACCTATTAGTACACGTAAATACAATTGATAATAATACCGACAAAAGAGATAGGAGAACAGGAGTACATACATACATACCTTAGTAAATAAAAACATCCCTAATAAAACACCTTATTCCTTAACCTACCTACCTCACCTACCTCACCTACCTTACCTATACTATAGTACATACATACTGCGAGCTCGCCTCCATGCCTCCCTCCTTACACACCGCAGCATCCGAAAAAAAAAAAAAAACAAAGATCGAAAAAGAGAGTGTTAAGAAAGAAAGAAGAAAGAAAGAAAACCGAGAAAAAGAAGGAAAGAAAGAATAGAACGAAGGCTTAAATAATGACATAACATGTAATAAGAACAGTGTGAGTGAGATTTCCATATAACCTTTGAGTTTCGAAAGTACATGCACGCAAACATGCAAGCAAGCAAGAAGGAAGGATGCCTCTGGAACACAAACAACCCAATCCCAATCCCAATCCCATCCCGTGCCTCCAGTCCATTCCGCCGCCCCATGCATACAGACATTACACGCGGATTCGCCGTTGTTCCATCCGCCAAGGGAAAAGGGAAAAGGGAAAAAAGAAACATGAGATAAGGCAGTAAGAGGATATGCAAAATGTTTAAAAAGGAGAAACTCCTCGCTATGCCTGCCTTGCCTTGCTATGCCTTGCTTTGACCTGCCCTGCCCAGCTCGGCCCAGTATGTTTCTTTCAAAGAGAAGGGAAAAGAAATCCTCCTCGTTTTCCTTCGCCTGTGTCTTCTTCTTGAGATTCTTCACATCCATAACCACCACTAATCACCACCAATTCAGGATGACTTTGTTGTTGCTCTGTATGTCTTGTGTGTTTTGCCCCCATTCTTTCCCAGTCTGCATACAGTATGTGCACGGTTCCATCTACATAGTTTCTTCTTGCTCGGAGAAAACGTCTTCAAGCAACTTCCACTCGCTAGGGAGCGCTAGTCACATTGAGAGCGGGGATGCTAGGAGCCTCCTCCTTTGCTTCGCCCGGGATCGACGGGCTGCTGATTTTCGAAGCATCCGGAGTGGCCTGGTGCTCGGCCTTGCTGCCCTTCTCGCGCCAGGTGCTGACGGCCGGTACGTCGGCGTAGATGCGCTCTTCCTCGGTCTTGTACGCGCGCGGCGTGAGTTTGATGAGGCAGTGCAGGGGCACATTCATCCAGGGGCTCTTGTCCTGTGCGGAGCCCATGAAGTAGGCGTAGATGCAGCGCAACACTGCTTGGTGTGTGACGATGAGGATGTTTTCGCTGCGCTCCAGCTCCATGATGATAGGCTCGAGGCGGATGACGACGTCGCGGTAGGACTCGCCGCCGGTGTAGCGGTAGTTGTATTTGTCGGCGTCGCGGGCTGCAAAGTCGTGGGGGTACTGTTGTTCGATTTCGGCGTACGTGAGGCCATCGCAGACGCCGGAGTCCAGCTCGTCGAGCGCCTTCCAGGATAGCTTTTCGTAGGGCAGGTGGTGGGCCGTTTGAGCCGTGCGCTTGAGGGTTGAAGTCCAGACTGTGAGGGGACGGTCGCCGGCGGATTGCTTGACGAGATCGGGCAGGACTTGGGCATACTTTTGGCCGCGTGCTGAAAGGTTGGCATCTCCACCGATTTGGCCGGAAACATTGTACATGGACTCGCCGTGCTGGGAATGAGGTCAGTCTTGGGCAGTTTGCAGGATTAAATGTGGCGGACGTACTCGACTTATCCAGATACTTCTGGGCTTGATGTGAAGGTTCATGAGGTAGTATACCACACGCGACTGCAGATAATCGTGTATCCTGTTGATGATGACCTGGCTTCCCACGTCGATGATTTTGCAGTATGTCATGTCGGCCTCGTCCTCGTCCAGTGTCTCGTACACCCTCTCGTACATTGTGATTCGCTGTCTGAAGTCGAGCGCCGCTTGTTCTGGGTCCTGCCCTTCGTAGTCGGGACTGGTCGCTTTGACTTCGCGAATGTTGGACATGATCACATCCTCGTCCTCGCACTTGCTCTCAACGAACAAGGTCTCGACTCCCTCGGCATCGCAAACGTCCTTGATCCAGCGGCGGCGGCTCTTGGTGCTGTTTGTGGCGTCGAGAATAGCAATGAGGTTGTTTTGTCCTTTGAACCACTTCAACATGTCGGCGACTGCAGCTTCAGCGGCCGCCCTACGAAGTCGCTCGCCTTCCTTGTTGTTCGTATCGAAAAAGTCTGCCGTAGGCTGTGGTGTGTCGGTACGGCGGTAGTTGCCGACATTGAAGCATTTTGCGGTGATTGAGAGCCAGCCCAGATACCGGACAACTGTGAGAGGATTAGCGGGCGATCCTTACATGCATGTACGCACTTAGCAAGTGACGCTTACCTTTCTGTGCGATCAAACTCTTGCCTCTGGCAGGCAGACCAACCATGACAACACATATCCGGGTGTCTTCCACTTGGACACCGACTCCATTGACCTTGGAGCTGGGCCTGGTCCTCGAGGCGGGGAACATGAACTCGCCCTGGGGAGACCATGCGGTGCTGGTGCGACGTTGGTCCGCGATGGCGGTGTTTGCGACTGGCTTGTTGGGAGGAGGCATGGCTGACGGCATTGCGTGTGAGAGGGAGTGGGAGTGTTCGTGATGGTACTCTCAAGACTCGAGACTCGAGACTTTCACGGGTCAGGGGAATATGGCGATAGAAGCGGGCGAGAAGTTCAGAGGGGTGTTTGATCTTGCTGTGTGAGGTCTGGTATGGTCCTTCCTTCCTAGCGACTTCATGCAGAGTCGGTCGGATGCGAGTCGAGAGTGTAATGGGCAGATTGAGGGCGACGCCGTGAGGCAGTTGATGGATTACCGGAAGCTGGAAGCCGATGGCGGGGCGGAGCCGCGGTTGTAAGTTCTCAAGATGGGAAGTCGAGTGTGTAGAAAAGAGGAAGTGAGGTTGAATGGTGTAGCTGTAAGAGGAAGGTTTGGTGGGTGTGGATGAGAGATGTGATCGGCAATGGAGATGATGATACAGTGATGGACTTCCTCAGGCTGCACTACAACCTGTACGATTTCGCTCTTCTCATCAACATCGTCTCATGTTTGTGGAAACAGCAGCAAAAGACAGTCAACGGGGCGATTGCGGGGACCACAAAGGGCCTGGAGCCGACGCGGTTTGCACGGATTATTGCTCGTGATGATGCCTGAGTACGAACATGTGCCCCACGGTAAAACTGAGCTGCGCTACTGACTGACTGACCGACCGATGACAACGAATGACGATTAGGTACGCTCACCGACAACCTAACCACTCTCAAACCAATCGCCGCCCCTGACCAATCCTATCCGTCCGCGGTGCCTGATGCTCGCCGCCGAGAACCGGAGCGGAAGGCCTGCCGGACCTGTCCGCCTCTAAGCGTGCGAGTGAGCATCCGACCGGTTGTCAGCTGCAAACATCGACTGCATGCAGTACATGTATATGGAATGCACTGTACATGCTGTGCCTGCAATGTCTTTCACAGACATCGAGACACTCACATGTGATGGGCATGACCGTACAACGCGTCAAACACAATACGTCTCGACAATCAGCCTCTGCTCGAATTCATCAATGCATCGGGATCCTCCTCTTGCACCAACAAAAGCCGGCAGATCTGGGGACGTAAAACTGATGCGGTGTGGAGAATGGAAACAAGCTTAAACCAGCTTCAACCGTACTACCAAGTCCCGATGGTGGAGATGCGATGCGAGTCTTTCTAGATGCACTGCAGGCAATATGCATGAGATTTTTTTTTTACACGGTCTAGATTGTACTGCATCCAGGATTGATCGAGAGGCTGAACGAAGGTTTTGCTATTGATGTTGAGAGCCTGAAAGGTGAGCTGCAGTCGCGATTCACTTGTTACTGTTTCCGAGCAATCGACTTGACGAAAGCATAGATCGAAGGAGGTCAAGTATGTACAGGAGTGCAGTTGCTATTGTACATGATTTCAGTGCTATGCCTGCACCTGAATTATATGCAATGTTCTGTGACTACTAACCCAAACTGGTGGCGGTATAGCAACTGTCACGTCAACGCCCGAATACTCAAAGTTTCGTCTCGTCAGCTCCTCATTCCTCTTCAAACTCCTCGTCACAATCTCGCTCGTCAGATGCTCCTTGCTCGGTCAACTCCCTCTCTGGTTCGGCATCTCCAGCCCTAGCAAGCTCGTCGACAACCTCTGCCTCGACGGCATCCGCCTTGACGACAACCTCTTGAGTCGCATTCTTTTCAAGCAGCCATGCTCTGATAGCTTCCCCATGGACGTCGTCTCTTCCAGCCATGTCTCTAAGCACATCCTTTTCAACTTGGGTGTCGATCGCCCACCTCTCTTCTCCAACCAAGTCTCCTCCAGCCGATTTCTCCCCAACAGCATCTTCCCCGACAACTCCACAATCAACAACTCCATGATCAACACCCTCACTATGGAAACCCCCATCACCATACCCCCTAAACCTAGCCGCCGGAAACCCGTCTTCCACCCTCCGCCTCCTCCCAGCAACCAACATCTCAACCTCCACCTCCAACAAATTCACCACCTCCAACCCCGTCCGCCTCCCTCCTAGCGCCAGCTTCGCCTGCACCGCCCTCTCAACCTCGCACCGCTTGCCGAACTCGACGAGAACCTTCCCATCCCAGAGTCTACCGACGATAACCCCGTCGGCATCCTGGAGGGATACGTCCTCCGCCACCGTGTAGGCGAGCTGGTAGTCGACTCGGAGGATGATCAGCGCGGCCAGCAAGTCCAGCTCGTCGACGGGGAGGACACGGCTGGGCGTTGCGTGTTCTTCTAGCAGGAGCGAGGGTCCGGGGTGGGTTCCGAGGAAGGCGTGGACGGCGGTGAGTTTACGCTCAATGGCGAGGGGGAAAGGTGAGGGAGGCGGGGTGGTCTCTTCGAGAGACTCATGGCTGTAGCCGTCGTCGTCGCCGGCCTTACGTGGTCGCTTTTGGGACGCTATGGTGGTGGATTTCCGAGGGGTGGCCCTTTTTTTGTTCTTGGGAGGAGTCGCTTTCTTGTTGTTGTTGTTCTTCTTCTTCTCCTCGGGGGTGGGTTCCGCGGAGACTTCGTCTGTGGTGGTAGGTGTGGCTTTTTTCTTCTTTCTCGCTGTCGCGGGTTTCGTGGCTTCGTCTGTTTTGTTATTAGGTGCAGTTTTCTTCTGTGGTTTCGTAGCAGTAGCAGCAGGCTTCTCCGCAACTTCGTTCAAGGGTGTAGCTTCAAATTCGTTATTATCACTCTCCGCAACTGGCTCTGCGACTTCCTCCCCTGCAGGCGTGGCAAGCTCGTTTCTCGCAGCAGGCTCTCCCACGGCTTCTTCGACAGATACCGCTTTCTGCTTTTTCGAGGTAGCGGGTTTCGCGGCTTCGTCTGCAAGTACGGTCGCTTTGCGCTTGCGTGCTGCATGTGGCTTCTTCTTCTCGGCAGTCCCTTGCCTCGCGTTCACTCTCTCGGTACCTTCGCCATCCGCTGCGTCGGGATTAGGTTCACACACATTGTTATTCTCGAACGTTTCCTCTCGGGCGGTCGAGACTTCTGTTTCGATTTGCTTGCCCTTGTGTAGCAGAGGTGAGTCCTTCGTCGCAACTCCCACCGTGTCGATATCGAGCATTCTAGCGGCTAGCTCTGCGGTCGTTGGAGTTTTGGGAGTTTTGGGTGACGTGACGATGACCGAGGGTGGCGATGAGAGGCTTGCTTTGCGCTTGGGAGGCATTTTTGGCGGTTTGTTTCGTGTGCTGATCGATGGTTGGGATTTGTTGAAGGATCGAGGTTGGACCCGATTTTTTAGTTGGGCATTGTAAAGATTACATGTCGCTCTGGTTTTGGCGAAAGCGGAAGTATGCGACAAGACAAAGGCTTTGTTGGTGTGGAATGCTGGGTTTTTGGGAGTGACGAGAGTTTGGTGGAGGTGGGTGAAGGAGGTGTGAGGTGGTGGGACTTAACTTTGGTCTGGGTGAAGGCGACAAAACCTGATACCTATTGTTTGGACTTCATCATTGTCACATGCTGGATTGTTGGTGAATGCCCGTCGAGTCAGCTCGCGCATGTGAAGAGGCGCGCGCACGTGTCTCCTGCGGCTTGTGATTGGCTCGTGAAGTTGTGGTATGTGAGTAAAATCATGGATTCAGAAGAAGAGAAACACAGAGCTGTCGAGCTGGAGAGTGTGAAGACCGTTCGTCTTCTCGCCGACGAAAGTGTTGCACATCCGGCATTCCACTATCAGAGAGTTGGTGTAACTCCCGTCCCTTACGACCTGCCCATGATGTGGCCTACACCTTCCTCGTCTCACAAGCCTGTTCCACTCTCTCAAGGGTGATTAGGAGGACATGAATGCTGCGTTGTATGGTAGTACTAGATGGGATCGAAGCAATTAGCGAAGTAGTGACAATGCCATGTCCACTCTCACTGGCGATTATTAGCGTTTTTTGGGCCGATTCATCAGATGGTAGTATCACCAGGCCCCGCACATCTAGTGAAGCATTTCTCCTTCGAGTGCACACACCTCCATTGGTAATGTTTGGCAATTCGGTGGTTAAGCTAGACGGTTGAACCATATGTTGATGATGTGTCCTGCTTGGCGGGGGGAGCAGCCGCTGGTTCGGTCTGGCGTTTTCGTTTGAGGCTTGGGCCGCCGGACGGTATGGCTGCGGTTGTTTCTGGTCAGCACGATAATGGAGCGTATGTAGGCTGCCTGCCAGACTGCGTCTGGCGATTGTCGTAGCGTCGTCCGCTTCGAGGGTTGCCGTTGGCTTGAGGGGGCGCCTGTTGATTTGATTGCTGGCTGTACCTACATGCGAGCCGCTTTCTCCTGCTAAGTCTCTTCATGTTTCTCGCACACGCGAATGAAGTCGTCAACCGAGGTGTCTACGGTTGGTCGTGGGATGACGTCCCTTATGGATGGATCTAGGCGTGACCAGGCCTGCGAAAGCTTGATATGTTCCTCCCTAAATTCCGCTTCTCTCGCTAGACGCACAACGGTTGTGAGGAATTCGGCGATACTGCGATTGTTGCCGAAGCTGTCGAAACTGAACCATTCAAGGTCAAGCAGGCGAAGGGCTTTGAGTAGCAGATATCTTGAACTTGCCTAGGAGCAGTGCTCCCATCACTCGATGCCGTGGCCGCCAAGCGTTGATATGCCTTCCCGCCTACTGTACCGTCAACCCAAGAGTCATCGCTAGCAAAACAACCGCTTGCGTTGCAGAACGAAGGAATACATTACCATTGCGATGGAAGGCGCCTGTTGCGATAGGACGAGTTGGTGGGATGTTCGATCTGGTCATGCTTACCACTGTGCTTCGCTGGACAAGAACGACGGTACCGGTGTCCTCACTCCAACCTAAACTCAATTGTTAGCACTACCGAATGTATTTTCTGCAGGCCGTTGCCCTGCTATTATAAAGTATAGAGCCCGGCCTGAAGATGTCTCTTGTACCCACATTCGCAACTCCACACCGCAGAGCATACCATACCACAAGTCCATAGCCATGTCTGCTCAGCCTACTACCAGCGCTCTTCCCACCGCTTGCCACATGTAAGTTGGCCCGAACGCCTTAGATAGCACCGCAGCACATCTACAGCATACTGATCAAGCCTCGCAGCATTCACGACTGGACAAACGACAATGAGGAGAACGTCGAGCTGGGGAGGATCCGCAAGAAGTTCAAAAACTCGTACGCCGTCAGGAAGTTCGTGTTTGACATGGAGGAAGCCAAAGTCTGGCGCGGCAAGCAGCCACCTCTCGAGTACCCGGCGGAGAGGAAGAAGCCGGCGACCTCGAGGAAAGACAGCGCATCGCCTCCTCGCAAGCGCCGCTCTCCAGCATCGCCGTCTTCGCCGCTGAAGAAGGCGAAAGGCAATTCTGCGCTTCCCACTCGCAAGCGCTCAAGTCCCTCCACCAGCCCTTCAAAGAAGATCTGGACGAAGGAGCAGCGAGAGACTGCCACGGCGAAGAAAGTCCAGGAGGCTGCTGATGCTGCATGTCTGGGCGTGCGTCGATCGTCGAGGGCGAGGGTGCCCACTGAGAAGGTCCTTGAGTGAGTTTTGTCGCATTGCTGGTTGATCTCTGTGATGGTTTGCTGATTGGTATTGATAGTGCTTGAACCTTTGCCGTCTTGTCTTCGACCAAGTGACAGTGCCACGAGACAACTCGTCCCCTGCCGTTTTCTGATATTTTGCATGCAAATTGCGTCCGCACTGCTAGCGAAGCTTGTTCTTTCTGTTCTTGTTACTCCTCAACACCGACGGAGTCTGGCACCATACACTATAGATAGACATTCACATGCTAGTGTTTAATGACTGATAAATTATCCACACACCATCGTGGCCTGGTATCTGCATACCACTCACATGTTCTCTTTTGCCTCCATCTGTTGTGTCCGTCATAGGGTAGATGAGTATTAATTTTGAACACGAGCAAAGACGCGAAAGCGAACAGAGGTGAAGTCCTCCACACTACTAAACAAAGAAAGTCACACAATCTCCGTCACCTCAACCTGAAACGGCCTTCATCGTCACGTGATCTTTGTGCTCCTTCCCGTCCGCTTGCGAAACGTCATAAAGCCGAGCCGATCTTGGATCGTGGTGGAAGTTTGAGGCAAGAGAGAAGCCGTGCACGAGCTCCAAATGTCCTACGATCGGTAGCAGTGAGCAAACCAACAACCACACCGCAAACCTCTTCACCTCACACACACTCTTACACACCCTCACCCTGCTATTGCGCTGCGCCATCTACACGCAGCACAATTCAAACACCCGCAACACGACCGCGCCGACCCTCGGAAGAGCTCCGTTCGCCAGCGCCTGCACCGCTGCGCTTCCAGACCTTCCTTTCACTCCAGCATCCATTTCATCAACGCGCCCACCGCGGTACGGTGTCACTTGCTGGACAAAAATCGGCACCGACGACAAGACCACCATTCACCACCCCGTCATACACATGAGAAGCTCCTGCCGTTGAGCACCTGCACACTCAGGCCGCGGTAACCTGATCTGACACAGCTTGGTCGCGCAACCGCACGGCCGCCGCCACCATGGGGAGGATCAAGAAGACGCCGTCTGAACGGCACACCGCCACCATCTCGCCGGCCATCACAGAGTTCGTCCGAGACGCAACAAGAACCCCACTCCATCATCTCCCAGCAAAGCTCGAAAGCTTCCCGCGATTATGGCCACTGCCCCGCGGCGACCTCTATCACTGGATTGCGCTGCTGGACCGCTTCGATCACATCCTCGAGTTGTTCAACAAAGAGTATGCTTTGTGCGAAGGGCCTCAGGCGCAGCCATTCGAGTGCAGATTGCTGAAGAAGGGCGATGAAGAGGAGGGCATGCCATATCCGTCCACAGGCGCCCAGGCGCAAGAGCTGGAGCAGCTTGGGTTTTCGAAAGAAGGCGACAGGGAGCTTGTGGAGTCCATCGTGTACTTCACTCGCATTCTTCTCGAGCACTGCGGTAACCGGAGTCTGTATGCCAGCAGTGGACACATCAACGATCTCCTGCACACTACATCTTTGAGCCTGCTAAAGGCCACATTGAAGCTCGGACTGCGTCTTGCACAGCGCTACCAAGTTGCTCGGTACAAGAACAACTCGGCGTCCATGCAACCTACCCTGCTCGCAAACCACTACAACTTCAACCTTGACAATCTGCACAAAGTCGCGCTGCCATTCCCCAAGCCACCGAGTTCTCTTTCGAACGTGGCGCCTACAACGCCAGGTAAGGGCAAGGACAAGACCATTCCTGCATCTTCATTCAACCCATCCGATCTCGCCACACTTGCAAAGGAACCGTTGTCTAGCACATTGAAGCGAGAGCTTTCGAATGTCCACGTCACGTTCTATGACCAACCGGCAGTCTCTGCAAAGCCTCACGCAACACAGAGCTTTACTGCCGAGGATGTGCAAACCTCCCCCACGCCTGTGCGTAGAATGTCGGCTCTCGGTCCCACGCGTGATCGTCCATCCGCTGGAGACCGCAGCCAGAGCTCCATCGACGTCAGTGACAGGCCCGTAAAGTCGCTCGAGACTGACACTTCAAATGCCCCAAAGACCTTCCAATTGTCAGCTTCGCGAGTTGCCGAGACACCCGCTTGGCAGCTCGTCCGCGATGCGCTCCCTAGTGTACCGAAAGATTCGCACTACGATCTCCTCAACAGGACTCGCATTGCCCATGTATTCGCATCGTCACAGCCTGAGATCCACCTTCTATTGGAGACACGTCTCCTGGCAATTGCCAACCTTGCTTACGCTGTTGGAGAGACTAAGTTCCAGGAAAAGATCGGACAGGCCGACGGAGAGGAGCCTCGTAGATTTCATCTGGCGCAGCAACTATGTGACCTCTTGCAACCTGTTGCAAACGGCGAAAGTGTGCTCACGCTTGATCTTGAGACCACGGTTCTGCAAACGCTCGAAGCACTCGTCCGTTTGAAGCACAAGTGGTCGGAAGTCGTTGAGGCGCTTGCCATCACAGTAAACCATGGCATATTGTACTATGAGCTCCGCAAAGCTGTTGCCACCCTTCATCAGGAAGACCACACAGACACTGAGCTCGAGCTGAGAGAGACTGAATGGCGGACCGCAATCATGATACTAGTGGATACTGTATCGCAAGCCAATCCGCAAGCTAAGTATGCCGAGCGGATGCTCGCTGCTGGTGTCATGGACATCGAGATTGAAGTACTGACCCTTCGCACAAAACGTGCGGAGCGCCACCAAGAGAAAGTCGTCGGCTTCCTGGACTCCTACATCCACAACATCAGCACCTCATTCCAAGCCTTGTCCAACCTGAAGGGCCTCGACATCCTCAGCGATCTTGCCAAATACGAGGTCGACACCTCCCTGGAGAACCTGCAGCGTGGCCAAGGAATGCCGGCCAGCTACAAATCCAAGGTGATCGACTACGACATCCCCTACTACCAGCAGGCTACTCTACGCGCCCTCTTCAAGTTTATCGTTCACCTTTTCGATCACAACTCAGGTGTGCATGATCGTGAGCTACGCAATCTTCTCGACTCTCCTCAGATGCTCGGCGCCTTGCGTACTGTCATCGCTAGTGCCGGCGTTTTCGGATCAAACGTCTGGTCTGGAGCGGTCAACACAGTCAGCAACTTCATCCACAACGAACCGACAAGCTACCAGGTCGTCGCCGAGGCAGGACTCGCCAAGGGAATATTGGAAACCATCACGAAGTCCACCTTGCCCGATGAGATCCCTGCGGGCTTTGAGCCCAAGGTCAGCTTTGAGCCCGAGCCGATTGAGGTCGTTGACGGGGAAGTACGGCATCCAACAGTGGGAGGTATCTTGCCCGTCGGAGAGACGATTTGCGACATCCCCACTGCGTTTGGTGCCATCTGCCTTAACGAGAATGGCATGAAACTCTTCCAACTGTCAGGTGCGTTAGACAAATTTTTCGACATCTTCGTCTCGCCAGCCCATGTCCGGGCGCTCGAGGACGAAGGCTTGGCTGCCGCTACCGTGGGTAATGCCTTCGACGAACTGTCCCGTCATCACCCTCAATTGAAGGAGCAGATTCTGGCTGCCGTCATCAAAATGGTGAAGAAAGTCCGTTCCTTAACACAGACTATTGCTGAGCAGTCCGCTGTTGGGGGCAAGCTTTGGAAGCTTCCCGCGGGCACTGACGACGCTGAAGTCGCTGGTGGCCAGCGCGCTGTTGCCGGACACGGGACTGTTGAGGCCAGCGCCCGCGTGACCGCCATTGAGATCAACGAAGACGCTTATGAGCGCGCGAAAGCAACGCCATACATCAGCGCGTGTGCCAAATTCTTGGAAGGCTTTTTCCACAACGCGACGATGTGCCAGAGCTTCTGCATCAATGGCGGCGGCGAGGTCGTGATTGATCTCGCCACATCACCCAGTAATCCTCCGGACTTGGTTGCATACTCTGTCTTCAGTAAGATGGCGACGGTGGTCAGGCGTATGTGCGAAGAAAAGCCACATCTAATGCTGCCAAGTTTGCTTGCTCGGACACAGGCTGCGCTGAAGGACCTTGCGCCTCTGATCGACTCCACCGAGCCCGGTAGCTATTTCAGACAATTCACGGACCACAAACTTTCTGGCTCCATGGCCGCTGGAGCAGAAGGGACCACGGTCATCAAAGCCTTGACATCTACACATGTGCTGTCCCACATGCTTGGCCGCGCTCTTCTGCCCAACCACACAACCACTCGCCATGCAAGCGTCAACCAGATGTTCACCTTGCTCAACTTCACGGACGCCTACGTCGAGCTTGTCGATGCGTTCAGCAAGCTTCATTCTGCTTGTCTATGGGAGAATCTGGCCTTGAAGGAGCAATTCTCGGATCATGAAAAGTGGAAGAACGGCACAGACCCCAAGCCATTCTCGCCACGCCGCATCAATGCGCAGGGCTTCGTCGAGTTACCTCAAAGTAACAACAGCAGCGAGGGCAAGAGCGATAGTGATCCGAGGGGCCTCTCCGCCGCTGAGATTGGAGAGACCAAAGCTGAACTTTTCGCCTTCAAGAATACGAGAGCTATTCGCTATCTTGTCTCTCAAACCCCCACTGGTATCGAATCTTTCTTCCAGAACTTGGGCCAGGCGTTGATTCCAAAGCGTACGACCGATCTGAACACGAAACTCCACGCTGGACTTGTCGCAGACCACCTGGCGAAGTCTGCTCTTAGTGAGCTCGAGGCACGCAAGCTTGGTCAGGTAGATGAAGCTGCCGAGCTGAAATACGTTGGTCATGTCATTCATTGCATGACTCGCATGTTCCTCCGCAGCTCTCACAGCATGGACGTGGGCAAAGAGACCGTTACTCTTGTCCTTCTCAAATTCTACTTGGCAGGTGGTTTCGAAAAGTTGCAGGACAGCCTCAACTTCTTCAGCAACGTGCTTTCTCGCGACGGGGAGAAGACTGAAGATGTTGAAACTGCAGCACGTGAAGGACTGACTACAATCCTGAGCTTCTACAGCCAAATTGTCCGATCGAAATGCATCAATGAGGCTGCTCAGTCTTCTCTACTTTCTGTCCGTGGAACCGACAACGCCGACTTCTTCTCCCCTGGTCAATTCCTTGTCGAAATCCGCAAAGTTGTGCTGGACACGGTCTCCGGTCTGTGGCACTCGGATGCGATCGTCAAGATGGGCGATCTTAACGTGAAAGCCATCATTGAAGTTCTGAAATTCATCCTGAAGGCCGAGGGCGAGGAGCGTGCTATTCCTCGTGGCGAAGGTGCGACTCGTCGCGTTGCAACCACACAGCCCGACTTCACTCTCAAGAGTCACAGCAACGTTGAGAAGGTGAAGGAGGCCGGGTTTGAAGGCGATCTCGCGCGTGAAGCTCTTTACCGGTGTAACAACCATGAGGGCAATGCTACAGAGTACGCGGCCCTGCGCAAGAACCACAACGCTTCCCGTTTCAAGATTCCGGGTGGTGATAAGGAGCCGGAGGTCGCATCGTCGGCTGAGGAACCACAATCTACCGAAACCACTGCTGCCTCGTCCGGGGACTCTGCGCTGCTGAGGAGCAACTCGCAGGAGGTCCCATCGTCAGACCACGACATGTCAGACGACGACAACTTCGGCTCTCTTGGCGCCCTCCCGGCCGACATGGCCCACTCTGACATGCGCGCGATGGCCGGAGAGAGAACTCAGGCGCTCCGTGACATCTTGCGCATGGAAGAAGACACTTCTGCCAAGCCGCCAGCGGAAGACACCAAGAGGCCCTTTGTCACTGTCGAGGACTTGAGCGAAACTCGAGACCAACTACGCGCAGACGTCATTGACCGCTGTTTGGAGGTCCTGAGCGTGCAGCCGAACATCACTTTCGATCTGGCAGACCTCATCCAGGCGGCTGTTGCCAAATCTGGCGAAGGCGCGAACCCGAAGGCCGAGATCGGCAACACACTAGTGTCTTCACTGCTCTCGCTTCAAGGCGAGGACAGCCCTGGTTCTGGCGCCAAGATCTCATCGTATGCTCACTTGGTGGCTCTGATCATGCAGGAGAGAGACTTCTTCGACTCCACCCTTGACGAGTTGAAAGATAACTTCGAGTCATTCATTAACTGGATCCAACTCCGTCCAGACCAAAAAGCGGAAGATGCTCCGTGGATCGAAATGCTGTTGCTAATCATGGAGCGAGTGCTGGCCGAGGACGAACAACCAGTCGAGGTCGAGTGGACGCCGCCTACAATAGAGGATCCGTTGAAGCCTCTTCCTGAACCCAGGCTTGCAGAGCCCGTGGTACCAGCAGAGACTCGCGCACAGCTTTTCAGTACGATTGTCGACCTCTTGCCCAAGATCGGGAAGAACTCATCGCTGGCATTGTCGATCACCCGAGTCCTCGTGATCTTGACGCGTCGCCGCGATCTGGCCTCCCGTCTCAGTGACAAGATGTGCATGTCTCGTCTCTTCCTCATGGTGAGACAACTCGCCGGCGCTGTTGGCGAGAAGCTGCAGAGCTCGTTCCTGCTTATTCTCCGTCATCTCATCGAGGATGAGCAAACCATTCGGCAGATCATGAAGACCGAGATCAAGAGCGCTTTCGAAGGCCACCGTGCTATGCGCGCGATTGACACCACATCATATGTTCGCAACATGTACCACTTGGTCCTTCGCGATCCTAAGATGTTTGTTGAGGTCACACAAGAATTGCTTGAGATCCCCCGTTTCGATGGAAACCCGAACCGCGCACAAAACCTTGCTCTGAAGCCGGTGCCGAAACCTGACGAGAAGCCCCAGGAAGTTCCGGAGGGCGAGTCGAAGGAAGAAACTAAATCGGACCAGTGGGCTAAACCCGCCGAAGCCAAGCTTGCTGCTACGGTTGATTCCACTGATGGCATCGTGTCTTTCCTTCTCCGGGAATTGTCCAGCTACCGTGAGGTTGAGGACAAGCCGACTTTGAAGAAGCCTGAACTCAAATCCACTTCTTCCGGCGACAACGTTAACACAACTGGCGATGTTGAGATGCCTGATGCAGCCGCTGAAGATAAAGCCAGCGACGACAAGAAGGATGAAAAGCCTGTTTTCAAGCCCGAAGAGCACACCATTTACATCTACAAGTGCTTCCTCCTTCAATGTCTCTCTGAGCTGCTTGCTTGCTACTCTCGCACCAAACTCGAGTTTATCAACTTCTCCCGAAAGGCCGAGTCGCAGCCAGCCACGCCCTCTAAGCCACGTTCTGGTACTTTGATGTACCTTCTCAATGCGCTCTTGCCTACCGGATCTTTGGAGCACAAGGACGATATCGCACACCGGAAGAGGCAAGTCCTGTCGAACTGGGCCACGACTGTCCTCGTAGCACTATGCTCGCAGACCCAGGAGAAGCATAACTCACGCTCCGCCAGCGTAGACGTCGTGGAGGACGCCGACGTTCTCTTCGTGCGTAAATTCGTTTTGGACCACGCGATCAAGGTGTACAAGGACGCCACGGTTTCGCCTGAGCCACTGGACCAGCGCTATTCCAAGCTGCTCGCGGTCGCAGACTTGTTCGATCGTATGTTGAACGCAAAACCCGACAGACACAGTCCCATCAATGCGTCTGGCTTCGACAAGTCGCGCCAGCAGCTCGGCCGTCTCATGTACGAGAAGAACTTGATCGCCGCCCTCACATCTTCTGTGGCTGAGCTCGATCTCAACTTCCCTAACGCCAAACGTGCCGTCAAGCACATCCTCGTCCCGCTCAAGACACTCACGGACCTCGCCGTTGATCTCAGTCAGCGTGCTGAACTCTCTTCCGCGCCAGGTTCCAGTACCGAAGAGGACGAAATTGCCTCTGATACTTCCGCATCTGAAGAGGATTCTGACGAGGAACGCGAACACACCCCCGATCTCTACCGTAACTCGGCATTAGGCATCTACAACGCTGAGGACGACGACGATGACGAGGAAGAGGGTGACGAAGACGAGGAGGAAATGGAGGACTATGAAGGCTATGACGAGGAGATGGAGTTCGACGAAGACGACGCTGCAGCCCCAGGCGATGTTGTTAGCGACGACGATGACGATGAAGACATGGAAGGCCTTGAAGACGAGATGGGCCCAATCGAAGGCATGCACGGTGATCGTATGGAAGTTGAAGTCATCGATGAGTCCGACGAGGATGACGATGATTCTGACGACGAAGTCGATGATGACGAGGATGAAGAAGGCTTCGATGACCACGATCTCGAAGAAGTCACCGGCGATGAAGAAAACGCGAGCATGGCCGACGACATGGAGGAGGTTGATTGGGAAGACGAAGTCGACGATTACGACGACGATGAAGACGCTGCACGCCACGGCGGCCCTCTCGACCACATCGCTCAGGTACTCGGCGAGCCCTTGGATGGTGCGGACCAAGACGGTGCCCTTCAAGTCGACATGGGTGGTGACGAAGGCGACGAGTTCTTCGAGGATGAGATGCCGCCTGGTGAAGATGACGATGAGGAGGAAGATGAGATTGACTACGATGGCGACGTTGTATACGAGCCTGAGCACGAAGATGAGGAAATGGATGAGATGGGTTGGGAGTGGGATGTGCCGCCACCTGCTGCGGGCCGTCACCATCACCACCACCGCCCTGGTGGCCTGAACGAGTTCCTTGACTTCATGAACGCTGATCCCTTGCGTCCGGCACCTTCTCGCTACCACCGTGGCCCTGGCAACTCTCGCGGAGAAGAGGAGGGTACTAACCCGTTACTCCAGCGGTCCCACGGCCCCTCCATGGGCGGAGACCCTACAGGAGGCGCGACTCTTCCCACCCTTCCTCGTGGCGCGCGCACTGGTGGTCCGAACATCATCGGCGACTTGGTCGCTGCAATGAACCGCCCAGGAGGCGGCGCTGAATTTGAACGCATTAGCCTCAACGTCGATCCCCGTCAACTCATGGGCGGCCGCGGCGGCATGCCGCCTGTCTTTGCCATTACTTCTCGTGGCGGTGCGCAGTTCGTGGACATCGACCCTCGTCGCCCGTGGCGTGAGCAGATTCCTGGTTTCGGCCCAGCCAACTCTCGTGGTGGCGCCACTACTGAGGAAGGCCAAGCTGTGGACTTCCGTCCTATGATCACATCTGTGCGATGGCAAGAAGAGGCGCGCATGCTCTTCGGTGGCAAGCACCACGAGAAAGCGACTCGCGTCATTCACAGCCTGCTCAGACTCCTCCTTCCTGCTGCCATGGAAGCCAGAAAAGTTAGCGACAAACAGGAGGCTGAGCGTCGGGCTGCTGCCGAGAAGCTTCGTGAGGAAGAGAAGAAGAAGGCTGAGGCCGAGCGCAAGGAGCGTGAAGAACGCGAGAAGAAGGAACGCGAGGAGAAGGAAGCCAAGGAGGCCGAAGAAGCAGCTGCCCGCGCTCGAGAGGCTGCTGAGACTACTGCCCAGGCGCCCGAAGGCACCCAAACAGCATCGATGGAGGGTGTTGAGCAAAACGCCGCTGCCGCTCCTGGCGAGGCCGCCGCCGAGCAAGCGCCGCCTCGTGAGCGCGTTACGATTACTATTCGTGGACGCGAGCTTGATATTACCGAGCTCGGTATTGATCGCGAGTACATCGAGGCCTTGCCTGAGGAGTTCAGGGAAGATGTCATCATGGGCCAATTTGCCGAGCGACGTGCAGCTGAGCGTGCAGAGGCTCGTCAGACAGGCGAGGCTCCCAGCGAGATAAGCAGGGAGTTCCTTGACGCTCTTCCTCCAGAGATCCAAGCTGAGCTTCTCGCTTCTGAGGCAAGGGATCGCAGACAGCGCGAAAACCAAGAGGCGCGCCGTGCGTCGCGAGCCCAGGGTGGACCTGTCGCACAACCCCAAGACATGGATCAGGTTGACTTCCTTGCAACCCTTGATCCTGGTCTTCGACAGACTGTCCTGATGGAGCAAGACCCAGATATGCTCAACATGCTCCCTGAAGAGTTGCAGCGTGAGGCGCGCGAGCTTATGGGCGACAGGCCCAGGCACCGCGCTCCCAGAGACGGGCGCACCCGTGTAATCAATGTGCCAGCCGGTGGAGCTCAGCCGCCAGGCGAGGAAGAAGCTGAAGAGAGACCGCGTTCTAGGCCGGTCGTGCAAATGCTCGACAAGCCAGGCGTTGCTACGCTCTTGCGCCTGATGTTCGTCTCGCTCCATCACAGGGCTAAGACTTCCTTGCATTGTATTCTCTCCGACGTCTGCAAAAACAACCAAAACCGTGCCGAGGTCATCAGCATCCTGCTTTCGATTCTCCAGGACGGTACCGCAGACGTTGGTGCTGTCGAACGCAGTTTCGCGCAACTGTCTCTCCGCGCAAAGCAACTGGCTGGATCCAAGACTCCCCAGCCGCTGAAGCGCACATTGACTGGCCAGGTGGTTACTCCTGCTACAGAATTGTCACCGCTCAATATCGTCCAGCAATGTCTCGGTACCCTCGGCGCTCTTTCTGCCGACAACCCCAAGGTGCAGACCTTCTTCCTTTCCGAGCATGAAACCATCAGCAGCCAGAAGACAAAAGCAAGCAAGAAGAACAAGGGCAAGGAGACCAAGGCTCCCAAATACCCTCTGAATGCCCTGTTAATGCTGTTGGACCGCAAGCTTATCACCGAGAACACTGGCGTCATGGAGACTCTGGCTGGATTGCTCAGCCGTGTCACTCATCCCCTTCATCTCTTGACTAAGAAGAAGGAAGCAGAGGCCAAGAAGGAAGCAGAGAAGAAGAAGGCTGACGAAACCAAGTCCGCTGAAGCCACAGGCGACGTTGCCATGCAAGAGGCTTCTGCTGAAGCATCTGGCAGCGCACCCACTGAGACAAAGCCTACCGAAAACAAGGATGCTTCCGAAGAGGACAAGAAGGATACCAAGCCAGAGCCCAAGAAGAAGCGTGAACTTGAACCGCCAGAGGTTCCTGAGGAGAACATCCGCCTGGTCATCAACATTCTTGCTCTTCGCGAATGTCCCAGCAAGACCTTCAGCGACACCCTCGACATCATCAAGCATCTTTGTGCCATTCCTGGTTCCAAAGAAATCTTTGGCAGAGAGCTCATCCGTCAAGCCCAGGAACTCAGTCAGAGTATTGTTTCTGACCTTGAGGATCTTGCTAGTCAAATCGGTACAGCCAAGACTGGTGTTGATCTCCAGGGCATGGCTCTTGCCAAGTTCTCATCATCAGGCTCTCAACAGCGTAGATTGCTACAAGTTGTGATCGCGCTTGACCACCTCTTCGACCCCAAGCGTGGAATGGGCCAGAGCGCAGCCACCGATTCAGTCGATCCTCAGCTTAAGGAAGACATCTTGGCTACCCTCTCCGAGAGCGCAACCTTCGAGAAATTGTGGAAGAACTTGAGCCTTTGCCTCACGGCTATCCGCCAGAGAGGTAACATGGTCAACGTTGCTACCATTCTACTGCCGCTCATTGAGACTCTGTTCGTGGTTTGCCGCAACAGTGCTCTCAAGGACTCTACCCCCGGCAGTGTTGAAGTGGCGATCGGGTCTCCGCCGCCAGAGACAAGGATGGAGGGCTTGTTTTTCAACTTCACAGAGGAGCACCGCAAGATCCTCAATGAGTTGATCCGCAACAACCCCAAGCTCATGAACGGCAACCTCTCCATCCTAGCCAAGAACTCCAAGGTCCTCGAGTTTGACAACAAGCGCAACTACTTCAACCGCAAGCTCCACACGCGTACCGACCGAAACCAGCCGCACGGAAACTCAATCCAGCTGAATATTCGTCGCGACCACGCATTCTTGGATTCGTACAAATATCTCTACTACAAGAGCGGCGAGGAGATCAAGAACGGCAAGCTTAACATTCGCTTCAACGGCGAGGAAGGTATTGACGCAGGTGGAGTATCTCGCGAGTGGTTTGCTGTCATGGCTCGCCAGATGTTCAACCCCGACTACGCCCTATTTAACCCTGTGGCTTCTGACCGAACAACCTTCCACCCGAACAAGCTCAGTGGCATCAACGACGAACACTTGTCTTTCTTCAAGTTCATTGGTCGCGTGATTGGAAAGGCGCTTTACGAGGGCCGCCTGCTTGATGCCCACTTCAGCAGAGCTGTCTACAGACGTATGCTGGGCAAATCGGTCTCGCTCAAGGACATGGAGACGCTCGACCTTGACTACTACCGCTCCCTTGTTTGGATTCTCGAGAACGACATTACTGATGTCACTTTCGAGACCTTCTCCGCCGAGGTTGAGGCGTTCGGTGTCACAGAGACGGTCGACCTGATACCTGGTGGTCGCGACATCGAAGTAACTGAGGAGAACAAGCGAGAGTACGTCCGCTTGGTTGTCGAGCACAGATTGATCAAGTCTGTCGAGGCCCAACTGGATGCCTTCCTCGGAGGCTTCCACGACATTGTGCCTTCGGACCTCGTTTCCATCTTCAACGAGCAGGAACTGGAACTTCTCATCTCTGGTCTCCCAGACATTGACGTGGACGACTGGAAGAACAACACCGAGTACCACAACTACCAGAGCACTTCACCGCAGATCCAATGGTTCTGGCGCGCCGTCAAGAGCTTCGACGAAGAAGAGCGCGCGAAGCTGCTGCAATTCGTCACCGGTACCAGCAAAGTCCCATTGAACGGCTTCAAGGAGCTAGAAGGCATGAACGGCTTTGCCAAGTTCAACATCCACCGCGACTACTCCAGCAAGGACAAACTGCCAACAAGCCACACTTGCTTCAACCAGCTCGATCTCCCCGAGTTCGAGAGCTACGAGTACCTCCGCCAACAGCTGTACACCGCCGTCACAGCTGGCAACGAATACTTCGGCTTTGCTTAGGCGAGCTCTTCCTACAAAAGAAAACCATATGTACATGCATAGCACAGAAGTCTACTGAGCGCGGCGTTATGGAGCGGAGTTGAGGGTTGGGAGACTGATTTGCTTTTCTCGAGCGAGGCATGCAGGAAGTGTTTTCATTTGATGTTTTTCTTCTTCTTTCATTCTTTCAATGGTCTCAAAAGACTACTCTCGTTCTGCTCGTTGGTGGCAGTAAGGACGGAGTGCAGGCCTGAAACTACTTGCGCCGGCGAGCGGGCGGGTTCTAGTAGATAGCGAAAATGGCGTACGGAAGATGGGTGGATGGTAGACAAGTGTAGCAATAACTTTTTCTCAAAACGTGATTTCTCACTGTCGGTCTCATGTAATTTCCCCTTCATAGTCACATTCGTTATACCAAGCATGAAGGGATCGTATCCTTGGGTGTCTAACATTGTTGACAACCCACGATAAATTATCGTTGAGACTGGGAGGATCTAATTTGCGTTGATGAGCATTGAATGCGTCTCAGTGTTTATTTCTTCACCCAAACATATTGAAAACTTGCATCTTACTAGCGAGACCGTCGATTGATACTGATGAAGGTCAATATGCAAGTCCAAGCCATAGATTGCAGCTCTGCTGAGCTTGACGATCGCATCGGTTGCGTTAATGATGGTCGGTCGTGGGACATCGGCAACGATGACATTGTAAGCGTTGCCTTCCCAGAGGACTGCCCGCATCGTTGCATTGATCGCAGAACTGATGTTGTTGAGAGCCATGATCGTTGATGAGTCGAGGTTTCGGGAACATTGGTTGCAGAGGAAGGCTGATAACAGACGACGGGTCTTCACTGTGTTGAGCTCTGCTTTATATGGTTTGTTGACCTGCACAGCTTCTTCATCTGCCAAGGCATTGTTTCTTCTGGATCGTTCGTGATTTCTTGAGTAAGGTGGTCATTATGGTAGGACATAATGCCAGGAACGATCAACGCAACATCATCCACGCGCGTGGCTTCTGGGGCTCCATTGCAGAGTGTTGGAGGTAGAGTCCACTTTGGCGCCATTATTCCATAGAATTGATACGTGGTGACGTGTAGTCGATGAGAGAGATAAAGAAGGGTGGGAAGATTAGAAGAAGAAGAAGAAGAAGAAGCGGCCGCGTAAAAGAAGAGGCGGGCGGAGTCTGCGGACACCGCGCCAAGGGACGGCATGCTCACCGACCTAGGGACGCGGCCGCGAAAGCCAATGGGCGCGGACATTTGCTTTCCTGTTCATCCCACCCTTGCAGACATCCTCCGCGCCCCAAGTACAGCTGCCACCGACAAGTGTTTACCGATGTTGAAGTCATGAACACGATCGACGGATCCAACGACTCCGAGCGAGCGGAGCAATCTTGTGCGTCCTGCAAGCGCCTCAAACGACGATGCTCTAAGGACCTCCCGACTTGTCTGCTGTGCTCTAGAGTGGGCAGAAGATGTGATTATTCCACCGGTCCCGTGACACCTACGAGATCGGATCCGGAATGGATCAACGCGAGACTCCAAACTCGACCAGGAACCCCCAATAATGCATTCTTGTTTCGATCAAATGTTCTTCCGAACCCTTTCGTCCCGCCGGACCCTCCCAGGGAGCCGTCGAAACTGGCGACGTGTTTTCTGGACTCCGTAGCAACTCGTGGTGTCGATGCTGCTTTACCTTGTGATTTACTCTGGCGGGATGTATGTCCTGGGATGGACGAAGTTTCTGTGGACGAAGCTGCGAGTATCATAAACCGATACTTCAGTACAACACACTCATGGCTTCCAGTTGGTAAGGTTTGCCTTGAAATGCCGCAGCATCGCCGTCTAATGCCAGTCTGCAGTATCAAAACTTCGGGTCATGAGATTGCTACGCAGCCCACAAGTATTCGCCGATGCAGATGTGCAGGTACTGCTGCACGCAATGCGGCTCGATCACGACGATAGCCTAGCAAGACAGCATTTGTCCGATGACGATCATGCCAAAGATCAAAGGGCTCGTTATCAGCAGATCAAGACAGCACTCTTTGCCATAGAACAGTCCGCACGATTCTCGACAAACTTTCTCGCCGCATACGCTTTGCTTACCCTTCACGAGATCGGACACGGCATTTTCCCAGCTGCCTACCTCACGGTGGGCAACCTGGCGCGATTGTTCTGCGCGCTTGGTCTCCATGATCGGAAGAAGGCCACCCAAATCCTCCCTCGTCCAGGTATGAGCTTAGTCCGAGATCATTAATAACGATGGAAGAACACCTAACGCTCCGTCTCAGAGACCTGGACCGAGACCGAAGAGCGACGTCGACTATGGTGGGCAGTCCTCATCCTAGATCGTTACGTCCACATCGGATTCCGCTTCCGTCCACTATGCACCCCAAAGATCCCCCCCGATGAGATACTGCCAGCCCGCGATGCCGCTTGGGACATAGGAGTAAGATTTGCACCAACTGTTCACCTCAAACAAAAGAACGACCCAACCCACTGATCTCAACTCAACAGGAACTAACAGTCAACCCCCTCCTCGTAATGAGCATCGAAGCCTCCACCTCCGTCGATCCCTTCGCTCGAACCTGCCAAGCCTCCCATCTCCTGGGCTGGGTTTGCGAGCACGTGAACCAAAACCCGTCATCCGAAGACGCAGACATGCACTTCCAAGAAGCCTTCACCATCTCCGGTGCCCTACGAGCCCTGCTAACAATGCTCCACAGCGAAAGCGCTCACACACCCGAAGCAGAGCGCCACAAGCTGTTCGCAGCCCGCGGCATCGCGTACGCGGCGCTCAACACGCTGTACGACGTGCACTCGTGCATCGAACCGGACAACGTGGAAGCTGTAGGTGGGAATCGCGGGCTGAGGTTGGACTTGCAGCAGCATGCGCTCGACGGGTTCAAGGAAGTGATAGCGGAAGTTTCGGCCTTTGCGGCTGAGATTGGACGACACGGTGAGATCCACGGATTTGGTACGGTCCCTGTGCTGGTGCTGTTCTCGTTGTACACTGTGGCTGGGACTTATGCCTGGTATGCGAGGGAGAATGCGGCCGAAACGCATCTAGCGGCTCTGGATGATTTGCGGAAAGTGATGCGCATCATTGGTCGCTCGAAGTGGCGAGTTGCGGCTTCGTATGTGAAGATGCTGGAAGGGCAAGAGTACTCGTACCAGGGTGCTTGTTACCAATGAGTGACTGCCGGCTTTTGCGGCGTGTCCCACGACGACGGTTTACCCGGCAACATTCTAAGCTGTCGCTGAATCTATACAGATGTTGTGTCGAGAGTATGTAGGAGTTGTTCTTGAAACCACGCCACCAAGAGATTATCGTTCATATCTCAACACTCGTTGCTCATACCATCGGCATCCACTTCAGCATTCTTACACGCAGACCGCCGAGATACAAAAATGTTCTTCAAAGCCATACTCGCCGTCGCCTCTCTCTCCATGGGTGCCATAAGCGCACCCACGCCGCCGCCATCCACGTCCTCCTCGTCCTCGCCCGTCCGCCTGCTGGAAAACCCAGCAACGCCCAAGATCTTGCTGGGGTACAATCCCCAGGAACAAGTCCAAATCCGCGACGCGATTCGCGACTCCTTCTTGCTGGCGAGCTACGCCCTCCACGGGAGTGATAACCCCGTGGATCCAATCTTCTTGAAGTACTTTGACGCGGCAAATCGCTCCGCGGTCTTGGGTAAGCCTTCTCAAGTCCGATGCTGATGGTATGAGCACGCATGTATGCTAACAAAGTATAGGCGCGTTCAACAGGGTGCTGACGAGCCCTCTCCTCGGTCAAATTGCGATCGTCGCCGACGGCGATAATGGCGATGGCATGAAGCATTGCCCCGACTTGGAGGGCAGTTTGGCATACCTAACGCTCGGCTGGGCGCTGGAGGCGCCTCCAATGGTCGTTTGCCCGCCCGGGTTTCTCTATGGCGGCATCAACAAAAGCTACAACAGTGGCGAAGTGGCGGCGGTGACTTGCGGCGGTTTGGACCGCGAGGTGTCCTGGAAAATGGTGTCGCTAGGTTCAACCCTACTCCATGAGTACATGCACTTTGGCGCGCTGGTCGTGCCCGCTCTGACGGTCCGGCCAACCGATCAACATTGCGGGTATAGAGCGTTCAACACGCGTCACCTCGACAAGGCACTGGCGCTGTCAAACGCTGACAGCTATTAATACTTCGCCTTGGAGAAATTTTGGTCGGCGGTTTGCGGTGTAGAATTTTTGGACCCGACTGGTGGAGGAAGGGTGCCCTGGACTCTACATGTAAATAGATTTTTCTCGACAATCCTACGAATTTCCTGAGACCATCAATTGCATTCAAACGTGCCCAAAGACAAGCGTGTACTGATCATGCGCCAAAGATGCGCGATGCTGCAGCCGCCGCAAACCCGCTGGGCTCTGAGTCGGGTGCTACTTTCGACTCACTGGCATTATGAATTGGCGGTTGGGCGTTCTGTGCGACCTCAACGCCACTCTTGTCTGACCGTCCGTTGTTCAGGTAGCTAGGAGCCTCCGCGAATCCTGTGCGTTTCGAATCGAAGGCCATGTTTGACCCTCTGGTGCTACTCCCAGGTGGCCGGAAGCCTTGTGCGACCTCGGCGTCCGTCTTGTCCAACCATCCTGTCTCCATGATCTGCGCGGCGCTGGGTCGCTCTTTGGGGTCCGCCCTCAAGACCCATCGAAGAAAGTCGACTTCGCCCTCCTCCAATCCGCGTCGCCGCAGTAGCTCCCATTGGTCGCCTGCACCTATGTCCTTGTCATTGCGTGGCAAAGGCACGCCAGCATAAGACTTGTTACTGAAAAGTCCGTAGTCGTTCGCCACGGCGTGTGCGGTTGCAGCTTCGCGTTCAGATACCGTGCCACTGGTTTCATCGTAGAGACCGGTGTACTCGAAACGCTTGCGAGCTTCTAGCAAGTGGCAATAAATCAGGCCCCAGCCCCAGATGTCTGCTTTTGGCGTGATGTCTTGTTTGAAGTAGACCTCGGGCGCACGGTAAGATACTGGCTGCACTGTGCCCTTCATAGGTTCCAGCACGATGCCCAGATCTCCTAGACTTGCGTGCAATCCTCCCATCTTTGATTCCCTCGCGTTGGCATCGAAGCCGTCGAGCATGATGTTCTGCATCTTCAAGTCTGCATAGACAAGACCTTGGTCGTGAACTTGGCGCAACCCGACGAGCGCATCTTTGGTCACGCTTTTGAGTTCCGCGAGGGTGAATGGACGTTTTGTTCGAGCACCCCAGAGTGTTGTGTCGGTGATCTCCAGCACGAGCATTGGCAGGTCGCCAGGTTTGGTCGAAGGGATCCGGTCGACCTGCTGGCGGATGCCGGAAGAGTCCTTGAGCAGTTCATGCATGACCATTTCGTTTTGGAAGGCCGGGAAGCCTCTTGATGCATCTTGCGCGTCAGGCTCTTTAACGACTACTACTTTTGAATCGCCAGTCTCGACTGCGGTCCAGACATTGTTTTGACCCAGTGGCGAGACGGCCAGGTACTTCTTGCCGTTCTCGCCGGTCAGTTCGTGTCCTTCGGATAGTGGCATTGTTGGGTTGGTGATGTGTGAGGTGAGAGTTGTGAGAATTGAATGAAAGGATAGTTAGGTCTCCTGGAAGTACATGTTTACCTACCAACCAACCTACGTGTATGGACCCTACATGTATGACAACCGCGTCATAACAGTGGTGCTTTGTTTATGTGCCAAGTATCAGCTCCGACACGGACTCTGTATGTGTTCTCTCCTTTCACTCTACCATCAGCAATGGAGAACTAACACCACCATTTACATTGAGGCCATTGCCGTCGACGCACGAGCTCTACGGCCTTCTTACATTGTTGCTACAGACAAACACATGGCCAAACAGACCGGAAAAGAAAGGTGAGACATTTCAGCCGGGTGGCGAAAGCACACGACGCGCCCGCGGCGAAGGGTCCTTCACGCATCACTTTTCATTGGGACTTCACATCAGGCTTTCCGTTCACATCCGAGCCATCCAACGTCTGCAACGGTCGAAAACATGTCCCTTGGTCCAGCCAGTCGACGTCACGCCTGGAACGACGAAGCCACAGAGCAAGCATGATCCAATCTTGGTATCTCCCAAAAAAAGAAAAAACCCGCTTGCCACAGTGCAGCGTTATCTCTGAGGTCGTAGCATGATATTTGCCGACTCGGATCTCGAACGGTAAGATTTGAAGAATTCCAAGGGATACGACTGTCTCCGCGGCCATAAAGTAATCAGTCGACTGCAAATCTTACGGTGATATGGTCTCGGAAAGGCCTTTGACAACCAATATATCAAGCCGACGACCTCTTCTCGACGGACTTGTTAGATGTCGAGCAGACGAGAGACTTGACGTCGTAAACGCGTTGGCGACTGCTCGCGGGGCGGCCGCCTGAACAATCTAATCATGATTGAACAGTTAAAGAATCTCGTAGGCGTGGACAACTATATGTCTCAGGACAGTGTCGACGGCACGTGACAGTCCTTTCATTTCAGTTCCCAAATGATTTGCTCAACTCTAAGCTACTAAATCAAGACCTCCATACAGATGGTCGACCTTCGACAACACTATATCGCGACAGTGTGGCGACCAAACATCCTCCTCGATCGAAACATGTCCAGGCATCCCTTGCCAAGTCGCCATTCGCTTGCAGATTTGCTTCGCAAATCGTACCTGAGCCAGTCAATGAAATGTCTCGAGGTCACCCTAATCATCCAAAGGCAAGATCTTGAACTCGACCGGCTTGTCAAGACTCAAAGGAATACTTTTGCCATCCCCCTCACACGACCGTTCATTGCATCCGGGCAGACACATGACGTCCTCCTTCCTCCCCATTGCCCACCAGATCAAACGCTCATCCGGGGCCAGATCGACCAGATACCGATGACCGGGCAAAGGCATAGGCAAACCTTGAAGAAGGGGAGATGTAAACTTGCGCGCGATCGCGAACGGTGTCTTGATCGTCCAGGGCTGCCCGGGCTCCAGCGTGACGTGGTACTTATCATCTCCGCTGCCCAGTGTATGGTTGTAGGCCAAACGACTCATGTCGATGGTGTGCAAAAGAAGGGGCTCGAGGGTGTCCTGGTCGAATCCTACTAGGTCCCCTTGTCGCTGTCGGAGCTTGGGGTTTAGGATGCTCGGCCAGGTGAAGACGGTGATGGGGGAGGAGGCATTCGAGATTACTGTCACGGACAGCTCGACGGGGTCGTTCATCCTGAAATTGGGTGGGTTGATGGCGAGCGTGATAGCTATCGAAGGTGGCACTACGAGCGACATTTTCGAGGTGCGTCTGTGGACTGTGTTAATAGGAGAGGCTATGTGTGTCGTTTGCCAGACAGGAAGTGCTTAGTTTGGTGTTGGTATGTGGGAGTGTGGGAGTATCAGAGGATCAGAGAGATGGTATGAGAGAGAGGAGAGAAAATGAACGAGAACCACGGTAATCTCTGTGATTATATAGCTCATGCAGCACTAGAACGGCCTGTTCGAAAGTTCATCAAAAACAGAAGTGGGACCCAGAGCGAACCGCAGACAAGGTGAAGGTAAGCCGGTTATAGTTTTGAGCAATGTGTTGACCATCAAGTCTTTGACCAAAGCTTGAACATCCGTGGCTTTCATCTGTAATGGTTGCCCGATGACAAGGAATCCAAACTTACTCATTGGCGCCGGTAAAGTACGGCACAGTAAAGCCCTGGGCTCTTGGTTTGATCAAAACCTACAGTGCCGATGAGAACAAGACAAGTGGATGCAGAGTCTCTAAGTCAACTCTCTTTTCAAATCTCTCGTTCTAGTCGCAGCAAACCTCTCAAAGTCGGGTCCCCTAATTGTATAAATATGCTTATGCATCGGCTGGTGGTAGCGACGATGGTAGTAATGGTAGTATCTACAGCTATATTGAATGAGAGGCACGCCTTGCCAACAATTTGCTCGTAGCTCATAGCTCTCACCGCTCGAAGGATTGAAAAGGTCTGTTGAGAAGTGGGAGTTGGAGCATTCCTTAGAAATCGCGTAACAAGCTCGTGAAAGATCATATGTACTACCATGGCTTGGGTACCGCGGAGAGATCCATTCACAGTGACGCTACGAAGCCATTAGTCCTCACCTACAAGTTTACAACTCATCCTTGCCGACACTCGCCTCGCCGGCATTCTTGCCAAGCACCTCACAGACCGCTGGCGTGCCCACCTCCATCCTGTAGACGCACTTGGCCTCCTCCATGATCTTCCACAGCTCGTTCTCTTCGCTACACGCCAAAATAACCATCGTGCTGCGGTTGGGCCCGTTCCAGCAGTGCTGACCATTGTCGTGCTTCATCGCAATCCGCTCGCCTCTGCCAAGTCCCTTGCCTTCAGCCGACACATCTTCGTCGACGAAGACCTTCTCAAGACTGACAAAGTTGCCCATGTTGGTGTTGCCACCGCCCTTCTTGGGCTTCTGGGTTGTCTTCTCCATGAAGCAGACTTCATACGTGTACTCGCCAGACTCTCTGCTGACACACTGGCCTTTGAGAGCGCGGAAGACGTCGTCGACACCCCAGTCTTTGGTGAGATCCTCTTGATGGGTCGTCTGATCTTTTTTCGTCTTGTCGAGGTCCTTGCGTGTGGAGTCGACGCGCTTCTTGGCTTCCTGGACGGCTTTGCTTTCGCTGGGGCTGCCACTTGAGGATTCGGCGAGGATGCCATTCTCAATCAGAGTAACACGCAAGTCGCGCAGTTTTGTGTCGAGCCAGGTTCGAATGCTGGGCGGGAGGTAGTTCTCGAATTGGTAGACTGCAGAAGCGTTAGTGATATAGCTCGAAGGATCATGCGATAACAACTGTACTTACGAACGTCTGTATCGCCTTCGCCCTCCTCTTGCTCGTACTCCTCCCAGTTGAGGCCATTATGTTCATCAGACTTGACCATCTCCTCGACGTCACGATCCGCAGCAGCATTGTGGGAAGTCTTGTCCCTGGCCGCATAGTCTTCCCACGCCCTGACAGCACGCTTGACACCTTCATCGTTGAAGTTGGGGTTGTACTCCTCTTTGAAAGTAGACAGAATCTTCTCCAACTCCTGAATTCGCTGGTCGTACGAGTCTCTTTCACTCCTGACCCTGATGACCGACTCTCGCAACTCGTTGATCCTCTGCTTCGCCAAACCAGCCAGTACACCGAGCTTGCCAGCCTTGGGACTGACGCTTCCTTTGATGACTCTGCCCTTCTCATTCCTCTCGATGTCGGCATGCTCTGCCTCGAGCTGCTGCAGTTTGTGCTCCTGGGCCTCGATCTCCGCAGCCAAAGTCTTAAGGCGATCTTCCACTTCTCTCCTCAACCTCGCGGCTTCGACCACAAGCTCTTTCCGCTTCTTAGCCGCATTGCCCAAGCTCTTCTGTCTGATCTCATCCAGTCGCCTCCACTCCTTGCCAATCTCCTTGCACTTGTCGGCACATTTGACTCCACCGACGTGATCAAATTCCTCGCTTCCATCGCAGCACAATTCGTAATCGCAAATGCCGTCGTTGACGCTGGTGAAAGGCACGTAAGCCGGCAAGTGGCCCTTGTTCTTGCAGTAGAAACCGGGTAGAGCGAGAGTGTTGTTGACAGTGTCTCTCACGGAGTTTGCAGGTGTCTGAGGCGAGACGGGCGAGAGGTGTGCGCAGGCCGAAGTTCCAGGCTCGTCGGAGCCGTCGGGGCAATCACAGTAGTCGTCGTTGACTCGGAGGGCTGGCACGGTGATGGCAGGGTTACTGATGCAAGTGAATGTCTCGGCGTCTTTGTAGTACTTTGCGACTGTCGGGTTCGGTCAGCGAATGTATCTGAACACACCGTTTACGTCCAGCCATTGGGTCCACGTACAATCCGGACTGACACCACGCGGCCTGCCGCTGTCAGATGCCGCAAACGCGAGGGCAGCGGATTCGAGGCACAAAAGTGCCGCTGCTCCCTTCATCTTCGAGGGTTGTTGTTAAAGACAGGAGGTGGAGGTGGAACGAAAGAACGGTGTCGGGAGCTCTATCTATCTATGTATCTCATCACATGCTAAAGTCGGGCTTAGCCAGCTGGCAGTCTGGGGTGTGGAGTGATCCACCAGGACCAAGGGACCCTCTACGAAGACCGACTTTCCGTGCTCTCAATGGCCTATATATCTTTCGAGCAAACAATATCAAGACATGATCTTGGGTCAGTCTGATCTTGGGTGAAAAGTTCCTTCTACAGTAATCTCAAAACAACGAATTATTTGGGACAGAGTGTTAACAGCATGACTGAGTAGTTGTCCCAATTTATGGAGAGACTTGATATATTTGGGAACTGTAAGATCGATACCGTTGTACTGTTAATGTTGAGTTGAGAGAGCGTCGCATGCTAATTCCTGCTTCTCATGCCAACCATGTAGCGTTATAACCCAGACTCCCGGCGTACGATCGAGACTCCACAAAATTGTTCGCCAAAATTCCAGCAGAGCATTTCTGTCTGTCGGTGAGGGTTCGCTTGCCATACTGCCACAAGTGCTCGAAGCCGATGGTGCTTCGCAGGGCGTGTTCGAAATCCAAACACCAGTGTATATGTGTTAGAAGTCGTAAATCGCAGTCGCTATGGCGTTCTTCCAGCATGTTCCTGACGGACGGGAGTGCTTGAGCAAACACGCGCTCGCAACGAGAACCGCGCCAGCAATTTGCTCTGATTTCTGACATTTTGCCGTGCAATGCTGATTTCGAGCGAGCGCAGCGCTAGAGCTTGCCGGTTGTAAGTTGCATCTGCCACTGGGGCCTGGATCCGCATCGTAAGACTCCGTTCGCGCAAGAAGCCTCCATTTATTCCTCCCTCAAGTCGCCTATGTTCACTTCTTCTCATTGTCGTCTGCAGACCCGAAGATGGCCTTCCTGATTCCCCACGCAAAGCCTCCATCCTGCTTGAGCTGCTTGCCAGCATCTTGGAAGTCTTTGGCCATTGCCCGACTGATCGCAGTATCTCTTTCCGCATCGGCTGCCTCTTGCTCGTGTTGCACATGCTCCTTGGGGTGTTGCTTTAAGAATGTCGGATCGATCTCTTCGCGTTGGGCTTGCTGTTTCACGAGCTCTGGCTGGAGTGTACTGTACACTGTACGATATCGTTAGTAGAGCGCATGTGGATATGCTGGGACGAGTGGCATACTTGTGAAGACTCCGAGGGCGGCGGCCATCACCGGCCCCATAATGACCATACCGCGACCCATGGTGATACTGTTACACTCGCACTGAGACGTTGCTCGACTACGTGGTCAGTAGGTGGTGAAATGCGTTGTAATTCGGAGTGGCGCATCCAAGCATGCTCAGCATGTCATCGATTGAGGTCGGCGGAGGCACGGATCTCCGGCCGCCGACTTCACCTGTCGGCGCGTCCAAGAGTCGCTTGGTCGCAATGAAGTAAAACTGCATGTAACACATCATTTACATCAACTCGCTCGGGCAGCCAAATACTATTACGAACTGTAAGCCAGGATGTCGTCCCTTGCTGCATGCAGAGCGAGGCAAAGGCTTCTCCCGAAAGACGCACAAATTGTCTCGCGACGCCTACTCACGACGAGCCCAAACGCCAACGAGGCCGTCAAACAACAAATAAATATCGACAAGCTTCTCTCCAAGCCCAGCTGGTCCGTCTCGTCGCTGCTCCCGAAAGACAATGCGACACGTCCCCTCGAGGTATCGACCAAGCAGCTTCGACATTTGCTCAAACTGTCCGCGTTGCCACCTCCCAAGGACAACAACGAGGAGGCGAACATGCTCAAAACACTATCTTCTCAATTACACTTTGTGAAGGAGATCCAGCAAGCAGACACGACAGGCGTCGAACCTCTACAGAGTCTGCGGGATGAGACAGCTGCAGGAGAGCAAAACGCTGAAATGGGCCTCGAGGCTTTAAAGGAGGCGCTGGCTGCTGAGGATGTGCGTGGCAAATTTCACCCGAGAATCAGACGCCGTCGCGACAGAACGGAGGTTAGGAATGACGAGTGGAACGTATTGGGTGCTGCTGGAAAGAAGACCGGTCGCTACTTTGTAGTGGAAGGCGGCAAGTGATCACATGGCTGCTCGCTTCGACGTGAATGCTCTCGCTGGCCTCCAGCACCTGGTCACAGAACATGCATGACCAAGAGACTGATGGCCTACACCGGTGTCTCTGGAGGATCGAGAGTGCAGCACAACACACCACACCAGCTAGTCGACCTTTTGCAAGGGAGGCTCAAGTGGACATCTAATCTTCCGCCGCGGCTAAGAAGACATGATGCCTCGAGCGAATGATACCCCTCGCTACTTCAGCGACCACATCCTCTGCGCGATCGCGCTTGCAAAATAGGTGGAATTGGTGGGAGAGATTGAGCAGCGCCTCATTCCCAACTATCAAATCAAGACTTTTGCTCCGTGTCGATGACCCAATCCTTTCATTCGATGTCGGCAGCTCTTTTCGGTCCAATCACGGCCAGAACGCTTTTGTGTTCCGCGTCCAACTCAGCTTCGATCTAGCAGATCTTTATTTAGCCATCCAGAGGCAAGACCTTGAACTCGAGCGGCTTGCCAAGGGTTAAGGAAATCGGCTCGCCATCCGAATCCCTTGCGTTCCTATTCTGCTCTGGCAGGTCCAGGACATCCTCCTCCCTCCCCTTCTTCCACCAATTTAATTCATTGTATCTCTGCCCGAGGTCCATAAAATACCGATGGCCCGGCAACAGAGCAGCATACCCCGGTGGCATGCCGAAAAAATCACTATATGACGGCAACAGGAACGGCGAATTGAACCTCATGGGGATTCCGGGTTCCAGGGTGACGAAGCCACCGCTACCCAGCGTGTAGTCGAATTCTGATACCGAGACCTGGATGTTCGACATCGGCAGCTTCATGCCTGTATCTCGGTCGGCTCCTACGAAGTTTCCACGATTCTGTGCAAGCTCTAGGTTGAAGGGACTCGGCCAGGTGAAGATGGTGATCGGGTGCGGGTACGAGGCATTGGAAGTTGCTGTAATGACCATTCCCACGCTGGAGTTCATTGCGAAAGTGGAAGGGTTGATTTCGAGCGTGACAGCTATCGAAGGGGCCAGTGCGAGCGCCATTTTCAAGTCTGGGCTGCCAGGTTGGTTAGAGTGAGAGGCTGGATTTGTTGTTCGACGGACAATGAGTGCTTACCGTGTGGTGTGTATGTTGCAACTTTATGTTGGTGTTGGTGAGTGCGAGTGCGAGTGTGGTTGTGTGTAAGAGAGAATGTGAACGGTACGAGAAAAGAACAGACAGCTTCTGTGATTATATATTGTGTGCATCACCAGAATGACCTATTCGAGTTTTACTCTTTCACGGTACCTAGGTAGTGACAAACCAACAGTAGAAAAGTAACAAAAGTAAGGTAGAAATCACCACAGGTATGTGGTTTCGAACCATACCGCTGACCATCAAGTCTTCAACCAAGCAAGGCCTGAAGCTCGAACATCCGTAGCTTATTTTCATTGGCCATCCTCTGCGCGGTCGCGCTTGCAAAATAGGTGGAAGTGGTGGGAGAGATTGAGCAGTGTCGCTTGTTTTGTGCTCGCGGCGCCGGTGGTCAGTGCTTATACTAAAAAAACATGTTAACCTTCACAAATGCTTTTCGTATGACTATCTTACCTTGCAGCTACGAATAAGGCACATGTAATGCCCTTTTCTGATACTGTAGATAAGAGGTTACATAGCAAACAATTGTCTTCTCTTTGTATGCAATTTCATCTGCTTATTACGGCTATGTAGACATTTCAACGGTATGAAGACGATGGCACGTGATTTAAGTGAGCTTCCGGCTACTTCCGCTTCCGGACTAGACTAGATCAGGCGGGGAACTCACAGCTGGACCAACCAGTTAGATTATTAACAGGTTTTTCTAGGAGCAATCTACTTGCGCAGTGACGGAGTTTGCCAAGGCTGGCTTGGCGAGGCGTCCGAGAGTGAAGTGAAGGTTGGAGGTGCCGGGCAGATTAAGCACTCTCACCGGTGCTGTATATCCAGCTCCACTCGAGATCCCAAGGTATCACGCGAAAGACTGGGCCGATCTATTCAGATGTAAGCGCAAAGCACATCGTTCTCACCGGTACTGTATGTTGAACTTCACTCGGGACCTTTGGGTAGTACCACTGTGAAACCTGAGATTAAGCACCACATCACTTGTCTCGGCAGCACTAGTAGAGTTGAACTAACTTGGATTTTGAAGACAGCGCCTGGGAGATATAGGAAACTATTCGACAGAGAGACCTTGGACCCATCATTCTCAGTGGCACTTGGAGTCAACCCCGACTTTGACGCCAAAGCCAATGCTACACTTGCATGCAGTTGCGCGACATGTATTGAAGTGCAGCCGTATCGAGACACCTTGCACGCACCGGAATAGCCATCACTCTTCATACTCGATCCCAAGTCCGCAAGTCGAAATTGGAAATCCGGGCATCAAGTTTATCATCTCACTGGTCATGCTACTTTGTCGATACAACGAAGCGTCTGATACCACCGTGAAGAAAACATTCGTGTACTATATCCGCATATCCATAACAGGTCGAGAACTCGCAATCTCAAGCCTTCGCGGTCTCGTTCTTCTCGTCAATCTTCTCGTCAACCTTCACATCGCCCTCCTCGTAATCAACGCCAGCCTTGCTCTTCTCAACCTCAATCGCCTTCTCGACGTCCTTGGCTCTGGTCTCAGCGTCAACAGCGCCGAACACCACATCGATCTCCTCGAGGGTCAGCTGCTTAGTCTCGGGCACGAAGACCCAGACGAAAATGGCCATGCTCATGCAGAAGATGGCGAACATCAAGAACGTGCGCCAGCCGATGCTGTTGATGGCCGAGGGCGTGATCTTGGTGATGACGAAGTTGAAGAGCCATTGAGTGGCGGCTGAGACAAGAGAAAGTCAGTGGGCTTCCAGCGAGAGTATGTTGCAGAAACACTTACCAGCAAGGCCGACACCGTATGCACGCAGCCTGGTTGGGAAGATTTCAGAGACTAGCACCCATGGGACTGGGCCCCAACTTGCACTGTAGCCGATGACGAAGAGGTAGATCATAGCTACCATGGCCGTGCTGGCCTGGCTTACGCCGCTTGCCTCAGGGTCTGGTGGGTGAGTCGCCAACACAGCGCCAATGATGAACATCATGGCAGCCATCCAGAAGCCACCGGCAATCAGAGATTTCTTCCGGCCGAACCGATCGATACCAACGAAGAGGAAGACTCCAGTTGCGACGACTTTGACCGTGCCGTAGATGCCAGTGGCGAACATAGACGAATCTGCTGCACTGAGGCCGACGGTTTGGAAAATTTGGGGAGCGTAGCTGGCGATAAATGTCAGTCGGAGCTCGAAGATGTCAATTCGATCGATCCAAAACTTACTATCCAATGGAGTTGGTACCGGAGAACTGTTGCCAGAACATGATGATGAAAGCGATGAGGAAACGCTTGCGGTTGCCAGGAGTCAGGCATTCCTTCCAGGTCACGCCCTCGGTTGCGTTGAGCTCCTCTTCGATAGAAGCTCTGATCTCCGCCATCTCGTGGATGATCTCGGGGGTGTCCACCGTCTTGCATCGAATGTGAGCCAACGATGCCACGGCTTGGTCGTGGCGACCTTGCTTGCAAAGCCATCTGGGACTCTCCTTCAGGAAGAAAAGTCCGATGAACATAATGCCACCGAGCACGAGCTGGATCGACACTGGGACTCTCCATTGCTTTGTGCTCGAGGGGATGTGCAGAGCACAACCGTAGTCTAGGAAAATGTTTTTGTCAGAAAACGTACAAAGTCTCTCGAAGGGCGAAATACTCACCAAGCCAGTAAGCAAAAGTGCTACCGATGACCAACATCTCCTGGAACAAACCCGCAATGCGACCGCGGATCTTGGGGGGTGCGGCTTCGGAGACGAAGACAGACATGACGGAACTGCATCCACCGATTCCCACTCCAGCTATGACGCGACCTGCGTAGATCAAGGCGATATCGTGGTGCGCGCCCGTCTGCAGCGCGGCTCCGACGAGGAAGATGCCGCAGAAGCCCATGAGAGTGTACAACCGACCCCATTTCTCGTTGATGAACGCGGCGCCGATGGCACCAAAGAAGGATCCAGCTGTGAGGAGCGAGACCACGTTGGACGAGACGGAGGCGTTCTTTTCGTCTGAGAAGCCGTCGCTGCCGAGAGGGAGGCCGAAGTCGTTCTTGAACGACTCCATCGCAAGAACGGATCCCATGACTCCCGTATCGAAACCTAGATATGGGTGGTCAGTCGAAGGCTCTCCATCGAACGTGTCTTCGCCAGGGCGGACGAACCGAAGAGCATGGCGCCCATGTAGGCTACGCCCGTGAGCAAGTACACGCGCCTGTTCTCGAACATGATGGCGGTCGTGCTGTGGTTGGCGAGAAGGAGACAGTAGTAACGAGACAGGAACCGGAGAGTAGAGACACTGAAGGGCGTAGATATATGGTTTATAGCAGCTCAATCGCCGACGCTATCTGCCTTCAGCCCTAGTCTCCCGTCTTGCCCGTCCCTCCATCACCATCACCTCGCACTGTTGCTCGCCCCGGTCTCCACTCCATATGGGGTCATCGCGTGCAAAACGACGGACGATGTGGGGTGTGGGAGCAAAGCGTGGAGATGCACGGGGCAGACGCAAAGACAAAAGTCCGGTGGGTGGAGCACGTCGATTATCGATCCTCTTTGCGGAGTCCTGTCGAACCACTTGTCCACAGCTCTGACAGAATCTTATCCTCTCGTCGTTTGTCGCCTTTGTTGGAGTCGTTTGCATGAGATCAATCTGTTCCTGGCAGATGATCTACTCACCAACCGCCACACGCCGGCAAACACGAATAAGCCTTTCGCTGTACAACCCAAGACATGCCATCCGACACGGCAAGGTCGGCAACGCGCCTTGGCTTCGATTGCTTGACGTTTCTTCGGAACTTGCAAGCCGGCCGCTTGATTCGACATCCACCAATCAGGAATTTTTCCGTTGATGGTCTCGTTCGCCCAATCGTAAGGCTTTACAATATCCATGTGTTGTGTTGTGTTTCGCTTCTCAGCAAGTTTACTCTCTGTCTACCATCATGAACGAACTCATGTCTGCTGACACCAAATGCTTCACTAGCTATCTGGACAGGTGAACGACGCTCATTCAAACACTGTGGACTTGATGGCTAAGAGATCACGCTCTCGAGTTGGCTATCGCAATGGTCTCACTGTTCCACCAAGCGTCTACACTCCTACTTACAACCTTCACCAAAAAGGAAGACAGCAGTATCATTACCAGCAACCTCGACCTCAACATTGCCCTCCATGCAACCCAAGCTCTCCCCACTCCACACATCAACAACATCATAAGCCGCCCCAGCCTCCAGCTGAGGAATCTCCCCGTACTCAGCGCTCATCGTCATCGCCTCAGCCGTAGGGTTGAAAAGCGCAACAATCGTCCCGTTGCTCGACGCTCCCGACCAGTACATCGCAGGGTAAGTGCTGTTGAACGTGTAGTCCGGGTTGATTCCCCACTTGTAGGGCCTGGCGGGCTTGCCGACGACGGGGTCCTGGTTGAAGGCGAGGAGGTACTTGTTCTGCAGGATGTCGATTTGCTCCTGCGTGATGTTGGTGAGGTCGGTTCCGATGAGCAGCGGGCCTTTCATGATCGCCCACAGCGCGAAGTGCGAGTGTTCTTGCTCGAGCGAGAGGCCGTTGCCCACCTGCCGTGTCAGTCAGTCGCGGTACTACACATGTTTGCATCGTCGGATGGAACGCTTACCTCGAGCATGTCGGGGTCGTTGCGGCCCCAGAAGTCGGTCCAGTCGAGCAGGAACGAGTTGACATTCAGAATCTCTAGGATGCGGCCCCAGGAAGCTATCCGCGCATGTCAGCTGGCATGTTACTACTCTGCTCGAGGCTGTCAGGAACTCACCGTCTCCGAAACCGATGTCGTTGCTCATGCGCCACGAGCTGCCAGTCTCGTTGCCCCAGGTCCATACTTGATCGACGCCTAGAATCCAGTCGTTAGCTTCCCAGTCTTCCGGGGGATGGATATCACGCATGGCTCCTCTGACGTACCCCACTCGCACAAACTGTACAGGATCGTACGGTTCTGGGCCTCCAGCGCACTCTGCATGATGCGGAACTTCAACGCGGTGTACTTTGTCGTGTAGTCGATGCCGTCGACCGGGAATTCATAAGCACAGAACCCACTGGTATTGTTCCAGGAGTAGTAGCCCGTGGGCGGAGTGGCATCAGTGCAGCTGCCGTTTACTTTGCCGATGCTGTCGAAGTTTGGGTCGCCGTTGCAAGCGAAGCAGTCGTCGATCCAGATCTCCGGAGGGAAGCAGTTGTCGTACTGTGAGAGAGAATCAATATCGTCCTTGGCGTGTGTGTGATCACATTTTCACTGACCTTGAGGTAGTCCACTCCCCACTCGGCGAAGGTCGCCGCATCGATCGCTTCATAACCCAGCGAACCAGGGTATCGGCCACAGGTCATCGTGCCCGCGCTCGAGTACATGCCGTACTTCAAGCCCAGAGCATGAACCTGGTCCGCGGTACCGCTCATGCCATCGGGGAACTTGGTGGTGTTCGGCACCAGTCGGCTTGTGATCGGGTCGCGACCGGTCAATTCAGACCAGCAGTCGTCGAGGATGAGGTACTCGTAACCGGCGTCTTTGAACCCGAGATCGACCATGGCGTTTGCGGCTTGCATGATCTTCGTCTGGTTGACATCGCAGAAATATGCGTTCTGCCGATGCTGTTAGTGAGGGTTACTTCGAAACACTGTTCGAAATCACTTACCCATGAGTTCCAGCCGAGAGCTGGCAATCTCCCGACGCCATCAGGACGCTCGATACCGAGCGCCGCAGGCAGGGCGGCAAGTGCGATAAGAGCTTTCCGAGACATTATTAGGTTGGCAGTTGCAAGCTATGTCGATGATCAATGATAAGTCTCCACGACTTACTCGCAAGTCCAAGCAAGCACCAGCCGGCCACGAGTCCAAATATATGCCTTTCACAACCCAAAAGAGGAGAGTCTAAGGCATGTCGTCAGTTCTGCAAGGCAAGAAGACGTCGGCTCCACCCTGCGTACTACTATACTGATTTCATGTTGTGCCTGGTGATCGTCCAGATCTTTTGCGTTTACCCCGCGCAAACACAGGCGAAAAGTGCGAATGTTGAGGTGTCAGGGTGTCAGTGAAAACAACCGTCGGCTAAACAGCTTTATAGTTCGTTGCAACAGGCTTGCGACCCCGCTGGTGATGGGCTTGGACGCTTGGAAGGCTGTTGTGGTGCGGTAGAGTATTTTGCTGTTGTCATACTATTGGCGAGGACCAGAATGCAGTATACAATTAATGTGGTCGAGGATCTGCCGGATGAGGTGGAGGAGAGCTGTTAGGTGGTTTGTATCCTTGACAGGTGGTTGTATGCAGGCTATGTTTGGAGATTTGAACGGAGCTTCTCAGGCTATAGGTCAATAGCGACAGGATACTGCCAACATCACACAGATGTGATCCAGTTCATTTGTTCCTAGAGAGGGAGCTTTTGAGAGCAGCGTTGTTATTGAGCTTCCACTGGCAAAGTTCAATTCAGTGCGTCAATTTTTCGTTCATTGTGCGAGTCGCTTTCTTTGGGGTACGTAGGGTTAGGGTCGGCATTTCGAACAGGTTGCAACAATACTCAGAGATGAAGGCATAAATCCAGCACTCGCCTTTCGCAGATTTGAGACCGATTGCAGTGGCTAGCCTGCAGCATCGAAGATTTGCGAGTTAGTTCTCCTAAGTGGGCGGGCTACACAATGTGTTAGACAAAAGTACTTCGAAGCGTCAGGCAAATGATCAAAGCTAACAACATATCCTCAGCGCCATTCGACAACCATGACATTCCGAGTTGTTAAAGATCACGATCCAAGAGGTATTCCACAACATACGAGTTCGAGATACCAGAGTAGTGATGTCCCCTCTCGCTCTCAAATCTGTCAGTCGCGAAAAGTCTTCTCTCCGGCGCGGCGTACAGTTGACGTTGCGGCACGATACGCGACGCCAAATCAAACGTAGAAATTAAGGTCTTCGCATAACGAGACGGCTTATCCTTGCATCGAGTGCTTGATTTTGCGCGTTTCGAACGAGGCCTGAAAGGCATCGATCAAATGAGCTGGTTCGAGAAGAGGCAGTGTAAGACCTAATTTGATAACGTTCTTGGGAGACTCGTTCTTCATTACGACTCGACACCTCAGCATGTCCAGCTGCGCCTTGGGTCGTCGTTGCTGTCACCGATGAGTTTTTGCTATGTGAGTGCTCTGAGGTATTAATGTTCGGAGTCTTGGTAAGAGCACATGCCTACATCTAAGTTCGACAGCTCGGCTGAAGGCCTTCGTCATCTTCGACACCGCATCAGGCAGCTGTATAGCAAATGGCGAGATTGGGCATGCTGACCTGCAGAAAACATACTTCTCATCGACACGAGAACGATCGGACAATGTGCTGCTTGGCAATCACACGGCTTGTCTGATGTAGAGCGGAAGATAAGATCAGCGGCACTCAAGTCGGCAACATCTTGCATGTGGTCGATCGTCCTTTGAGAACAACACGATCCCAACTGCACGACACCTCGTTGACGAAGCGGCGGAGAACAAGGAGGAGGTGGTCTCGAGACGGAGGAGATGCGAGGAGGCCAAGACAAGAGCTCTTGGCACTGGTCGTCTAGGCCACGATAAGATTTTGCGCAGCAAGCACGTCGTCACGAACTTCCTTGATGATGCGCGATTATTTCTTCATCATGTCGCGTTCTTTACCATTCCATCAGGCTTTGTGTTGCTGTTGATGAATTTGCCTCCGGGGATGAGCGATGGTGGATGGTGGCAAGGTGAATGATGAGGTGTTTGAAGTGAAACATGCAGTCACAAGGGGGACTGCGGTCGGTCACGTGTGTGGCGGTGGTGGCGAAGGTGGCTCAGTCGTCGGCATAGCCATAGGCGGCAGGGGAGAGAGTTTGACTGGCGGCTTTGTCTCGACGTGCCGGTAACAATGTTGGGGGGGGGGACGTTGAAGATTCGACATGTGCAGTACATGGCAGCAAAATGATACCATACGGTCGATACATACCATCGTCGGTCCATCGCTCACCCTGGCAACTATACAGAATCTTGTGTATGGCGAGACGCCGACCAAAAGTACCTAACCGCCGACCTCCAGCCAATCCCGTGTCGGCGGTATGATCGAATTGCAGCGATGCCCAGACTCTCCACGGCGCCTCTGACGGTGGATCGTCTTGGTAACGTGCACTGCCTCCTTCGACTACACTCAGATGTCCATGCCTGCAGAGCTGCGCCCCCCTCCGGGGCAGGGCAAGTGTAATCACACCACCTGAAAGGATATCATCCATGCTGTATCCTCGTAACCGGTGCAGTATCCATCTCAATCTCTGTCTGTACATACCATCTCGCTTTCCGTGTCTTCTTGGGTTGTGATCCTTCGATTGCACCATCTAATTACAGCAACATCACAACCAACATGGCGAACTCCACCGCCAACGACGCCAGCAGGCTCGCCCTGCCTCGCATCAACGTGGATGTAATTGTAAGTGATGCACCTTCCAGCTGTACCTCTAGTAACATCGATGCTGACACGCATCAGCCCGATAACAACGACAACCACATCAACAACAACAACAACAACAACAACGACAACGAAGCCATCTCTCCCGTACCAACCCCAACGACACAACACGCACACAGTCCGTCCCAACTATCGACACCAGCATTTGGTCGAGACCGGTCACTCAGCGGAAGCACAGCACACACATCACATTCGGACAGTCCTCTTCTCAAGCCGCCCCATTCTTCAGGTACTGAATCGAGTCGGCCTTCAAGTGCGTTCGGCGAGGAAGAACGTCAAGATGCCCTCAAGCCAGACCCCGGATCAGAAAAGGACTTCACCGTGCAGGACAACAAGTTCGCCTTCTCCCCCGGTCAGCTCAACAAACTCCTCAACCCAAAGTCCCTAGCCGCATATTCTGCCCTCGGTGGCATCAGAGGAATCGAGCACGGATTAAGAACAAACATCGACTCTGGACTCAGCATCGACGAATCAAATCTTGACGGCAGAGTTTCTTTTGAAGAAGCCACTGCATACGGACAAAAGCTCAGCCATGCATCAAACACTCGAGACGCCAAAGCACACGATGCTGCATCGCCACCTGCCAACAACTCGACAGGATCGTTTGCGGACCGCATCCGCGTCTTCAGCAGCAATGCTCTCCCCGAGAAGAAGGCTACATCTCTACTCAAGCTCATGTGGATAGCCTACAATGACAAGATCTTGTGGCTGCTCACTGCTGCTGCTGCGATCTCGCTAGCATTAGGACTATACGAGTCCTTTGGTGTCGAACACCCTGCTGATGCACCTCCATCTATCGACTGGGTGGAAGGCTGCGCCATCTGCATCGCCATCGTTGTTGTAGTCCTTGTCGGATCCCTCAACGATTGGCAAAAGGAGCGTGCTTTCGTCAAACTCAACAGCAAGAAAGATGACCGTCAAGTAAAGGTCATGCGTTCTGGCAAGTCCTTTATGCTTTCGATCCACGACATCCTTGCTGGAGACGTCATCCACATGGAGCCAGGTGACATGATTCCCGCCGATGGCATCTTCATTTCAGGACACAACGTCAAGTGTGACGAGAGTTCTGCCACTGGAGAATCCGATGCGCTTAGAAAGACTTCCGGCGAGCGCGTGTTCCAGCTTCTTGAAGAAGGTCACACCAACACGAAAGAGTTGGACCCCTTCATCGTCTCTGGGAGCAAGGTTCTCGAAGGTGTTGGCACTTATCTGGTCACATCCGTCGGTGTCAACTCCAGCTACGGCAAGATTCTCATGGCTATGCGCGTCGAGATGGCGCCGACTCCACTCCAAGTCAAGCTCGATGGACTGGCTAGTGCTATCGCAAAGCTGGGCACTGCCGCCGCCGGCCTCTTGTTCTTCGTCCTTCTCTTCCGCTTCTTGGCTGGTCTTTCATCAAACCCGCTTTCGCCAAACGAGAAGGCATCGCAGTTCATGGACATCCTCATCGTCTCAGTCACTGTCATTGTTGTGGCTGTGCCAGAGGGTCTTCCCCTTGCTGTCACCCTCGCACTGGCCTTTGCCACGACACGCATGGTCAAATTGAACAACCTGGTCCGCATTCTGAAGTCTTGCGAAACCATGGGCAACGCGACCACCGTATGCTCTGACAAGACCGGCACCCTCACGACCAACGTGATGACCGTTGTTACTGGTACTTTCGGCGGCCGATCCTTCGATGACAAGAACACCACTGGAGAAGACACCCGCCTTGCTACTTTCAACAGCCAGCTCAGCGAAGCCGAGCGCCGCGAGCTTATCGACTCCATCTCCATCAACTCCACGGCTTTCGAGAACGACGCAGATGGAACCTTCGTTGGCTCCAAGACGGAAACGGCACTCCTGAGCTTTGCACGTGCACTTGGAATGGGACCTCTGTCGCAAGAGCGTTCCAACGCAAACGTCGTGCAGCTGATGCCATTCGATTCCGGTCGCAAGTGCATGGGCGCGGTACAGAAGACATTGGATGGACTGTACCGTCTCCACGTCAAAGGCGCCTCTGAGATTCTGCTCGGACACTGCACCAACATCGCCAACCCATCAGGTACCTCAACTCTGGATTCGACCGACCGCGAGACTCTAGAATCAATGATCGATTCATACGCAAAGCAATCTCTCCGCACCATCGCCCTGATCTCCAAGGACTTCAAGCAATGGCCGCCAGTCGGATGCGTCTCCGAGAGCGACCCTTCCCAGGCTAACTTCGATGAGGTCCTCAAAGAGATGACCTTCAGCGGTCTTGTCGGTATTCAGGATCCAGTCCGTCCCGGTGTTCCCGAGGCTGTCGAGAAGTGTAAGTTCGCTGGTGTCTCCGTTCGCATGGTCACTGGTGACAACGTTGTCACCGCCAAAGCGATTGCGACCGAGTGCGGCATTTACACCGACGGCATTGTCATGGAAGGTCCTGTATTCCGCAACCTGGGCGAGGCACAGATGAAAGAGGTCCTCCCTAATCTTCAGGTGCTCGCTCGCTCCTCTCCCGAAGACAAGCGTATCCTCGTCACTCAACTTCGCGCCCTCGGCGAGATCGTCGCGGTCACCGGTGACGGAACCAACGATGGACCTGCCCTCAAGGCCGCCGACATCGGTTTCTCCATGGGTATCTCGGGTACTGAAGTTGCAAAGGAAGCATCTTCCATCATCCTTATGGACGACAACTTCGCCTCGATCTTGACCGCCCTCATGTGGGGCCGCGCCGTCAACGACGCCGTCCGCAAGTTCCTGCAATTCCAGATCACCGTCAACATCACCGCCGTCCTCATCACCTTCATCTCCGCCGTGAAAAACGCAGACATGGAATCCGTCCTGACCGCAGTTCAGCTCCTCTGGATCAACCTCATCATGTAAGTCATCAAGCGCAACCACTCCACTACCAGAACTCAAACTAACCTCGAAACAGGGACTCCATGGCCGCCCTCGCCCTCGCCTCCGACCCACCAACCGAAGAGATCCTCAACCGCAAGCCCGCCAAGCGCACCGCGCCCCTGATCTCCACCATCATGTGGAAAATGATCATCGGCCAAGCCATCTTCCAACTAATCGTAACCTTCATCCTGTACTACGTCGGCCCCTCGATCCTACGCTACGAGCCCGAAGGCGACCGCATCCGCTCCGTGGTCTTCAACACGTTCGTCTGGATGCAGATCTTCAACATGTTCAACAACCGGCGGCTGGACAACCGGTTCAACATCCTGGCCGGCGTGCAGCGTAACTACTTCTACATCGCCATCCTGGCCATCATGGTCGGCTGCCAGGTCATGATCATGTACGTCGGCGGGGCCTCCTTCTCCATCAACCGCATCGGCGGTAAGGACTGGGGTATCTCGATTGTGCTGTCTGCTCTCTGCTTGCCGTGGGCTGTTCTCATCCGCTTGTTCCCGGATGCTTGGTTCGAGAAGACTGTTGAGGTGACCACGTGGCCTTTGGTCGTCGTCTACAAGCCTACGAGGAGGGTGGTGGGGCGTTTGGCGAGCAAGCTGAGGCGCAAGAAGAAGTCTGAGAATGTCGAGGAGGTGGAAGAGGAGGACAAGAACGACTCCCCTGCTTCTGCGCCTGAGATCAGGATCGAGGAGGAGGGAAAGCCTGTTGATGTCGAGAAGGGCAACAACCAGGCATGATACGAACCTGAGTGCTATTGTTTTTGAACCTTTGGCGTTTCAGCGATGATTTTCCTTTTTGATTGAAAAGGGACTGCAGATGTTCCCTCACCTCACCTCATAAGATACCAGATACAGCAATAACCTTTCCCATAGTATGAATATGAAAAAAACACCCCCATCCTCCACGAAACCCCTCCACCACTTCTCTCCTCCGAACGCCCCCCCCCCAAAAAAAAACAACAACAACAAGAACAACAACAACAACATCCCTACCACCTCCCCCCCAAAAACAACCCCTCCCCAACCGGCGCCCCCCACATCTGCTCCGCCTGCACCTCATCGAAAAACGTCCCCTCCGCGAAATCATCCAGATCCAGATCCAAACACCCGCTTGTCGCAGCCCACTTCCTCGGCGCCAGGAACAGCTGCCGGCCGTTGATACTGGAGTCCGCCATGAGGCGCAGCAGCACTCGACCGCCGTCTTCGAGCGAGGCGAAGGAGACGCCTGATTTTGCCACGTGGTCGAAGGCGGGCGGGGGCAGGATTGAGGTGCGGACGTACCTGTGCGGGTTGATTAGTTGTGTTCTGAGGGGTTTGGTCTGGTTGGCTGCACAGGGTTTGGGTCGTTCGACGGATTGACGCCGTTGGTTGCAGACGGGAAGACGATGGGAGACGAGACGAGACGTTCCACTCACCAAGGCGAAATCATATTGACTCGACTACCGTGATAGTGCGCCGTGCGGCGGAGGGCGTGCATCATCCCCCGGATGCCCCATTTGGTGCTTTGGTACTGGACTCCGCGCGGACAGTCGAGGAAAGCGGCTCCGGAACCGATGAGAGTCAGGCTGGTGTCTTGCTGTTGTTGAGATGCCGAGGGTCCTTGGGAGCCATTCTGTTTGATGAAAGAGTGGAGGGCGAGTTTGGTGGTGTAGAGGGTACCGTGGAGGTTTACTTGGATTGTTTTGAGGTTTGGGGGGTGGGTTGGGTATTCGGGACCTGTTGTTACTGCTTGTTAGTAATCGCGGATGGTTGGGGATTTGTAGGGTTGCTTGGGATACCTTACCTTCGTAAGAGAAGACTTCGTCTTCGATCGCAATACCGGCGTTGGCGACGACGTGGTCGATGGTGTTGGAGGATGTCATTGACGCTGCTGTGCGGAAGAGACTGACTTGATCGTTCCAGCTTGTGACATCGCAGTGCACGAATTTCACTCTTGAGGTGCGGTCAGCAATAGGCATGAGGGTTCATGTTGTCGAGTCGATGGCTGAACTTACCCAGGCAGCTGAGACTCCATTATGTGTCCCTCGTCGTCGTTCATATCGCCAACACAGACGTGCACGCTGGATTCAGACAACCTTTTGTCAGCGGCGATCGCTAAGATAATCAATGTTGGATCTCTCACTCACCCAGCGGCATGCAGAGCCTCTACATAAGCCCTCCCGAGACCCCCAACTCCTCCTGTCACGATGGCAGTCTTTCCTGAGAGTCTGCTCGTGTCGACTTCTGCATCGCAGTCGACTTTCTTGGGCGTGTACGGCATTGTAGGAGACAGTTGGACGTCACAAAAACTTGTGTAGAAGAAATGTGTAGTTGTAAGCTGATGTGGGACGCCATCTTATATACACGAGACTGCTGGGCATGTTCGACAATTAAGAAGGCTACATGCACGGTGAGCGAACAAAGTACATACATGTAATCGATCTCCGCACAGGCGCGGTCCAAGTTCAACAACGCGGCCGCGTGCGCGGCCGCGGAGTGGAGCCTGTCTGTCGAGCTACAGTAGGTTACGAGAAAGTGCTTCTCAACGACGTACTGCCAATGTTACGACGACGTAAACATTGGGCCTCTCAGTAGTTAGTCACCTCAGACTTTGAGTGACACGGTCGGCGCTGTGCTGCTTTCTGCGTGGTCCGATCTGTCCTAAAGATTAGCAGGTGAACAGCCGTGCGATCGCCGGGTGACGCTCACAGCAAGGTCGTCGTGGACACTCGACTCCCTTGTCGTGGACTTCGAAGTTGTGCCGAAGCGACCAGTATAGCTGCGTGGACGCGGAAACCACGTTGCTCGCCAGAACGAACGGTATTGTGAACGGTGTGGCAGATCTGGAGTGAAGGTGTCCTGTGTCGTCGTCTGGCATCCTGGCAGGTAACGCTTCGTGGACAACGAACACATCGAGAACGCTGCAAAGCTGCCACCTTCTGTCCCAGATGAGAGTTGCCGGACAACGATTGCCGTTGTCGTCTGATTAGTACCTGGGCAGGTAAGTACGTTGCGAAGCTCTTCCTTCCTTTCCAGGTTATTCCCCTCTCAATGGCAACCATAAATGTGGCTTTGTTGGAAAAAGAGAATGTTAGAAACCGTCTGAAAGGTTTGGGTATACTATAGTTGAATCGCAGCGACTTCTCATGGCACGGCCTAGGTCTAGTAGCAGAATCAAGGCTCATTGAGGACAGGCTCTCCTCCCGGACTGGTTCCTATCACTCATGAAAGGCAGGTCTGCCACGAAAGGTCCTTCCCACTTTTTGTCCTCAAAAAAACGCCATGCAACAATACATCTTCAATCCGCCTCCTCTTGCAACATCTAATCCACCGTGACACCCCTCTTGCTCAGATCCACCTTGGCCAGCTTGATTTGTGTCAGGAGTTCCTCGTGCGCTTCAGGTTGGTCCTTGAAGGTGAAGACGCCGTAGCCGAGTTTGCCCAAGAGGTAAGCGCCAAAGGACACGATGGCCCAGAAGGGAAGCTGTAAAGCAGTGTGTCAGCGGCTGGGAGGGACAGTGGATTGGAAGGAGTATGTAGTCTTACAACCGGGATCACATCTGCTTGGATTTTGGCGGGAAGAGGTACGAGGCCGAAGAAAGCGCTGAGGTATAGCTGGGAGGTGGGTGTCAGTAGGTATGGACATGAGACGGCGCATGAGAGGGTTGCGGGCATACTGTAGCCAGGAGGACGAAAGCAGTGATGGTCTGCTGTGCGCGCGTCATGTTGGGTAATTTGTATGTGTGCTGGTGATGTTTTTGCAGCTGTTTTGCAAGATGTTCTTCTAGTGGACGTGAGTGTTTCTGTGTTTCTCGTGGTTGGTGAATCGGGGGGTTGATTGAGGACGACGTGGAGATCGAGACACCTCGCGCTGCTTGTCCTCCGTGCAACTCTCAACTCCACAGCCCACGAGAACCTCACTTCGACTGTCACTGGGAAAACAACACGATCAATTGGCTTTTGCCAGAAATTTAAAGACAGCGAAAGACTTGGAAGCGTACATTGCGGCTAAACGGAACACACAATTCACCGCAACCATGGAGGACCTGGACCATTTAATCGACACCGTCCTCACAGAAGACGCACAACCTGAAGACTTATTTAACGCCGTCTCGTCTCTAGCGAAACTGAGTCGCGAAGAAGAGACAGTCAGGACCCGCCTGGCCTCGAAAGATGCACTGCAACGCCTCATGAAAATCCTCCTGACAAGGATGCGAACACTGCCAGAAGCAGACCTACTAGCCGCCACCCTGCGATGCGTCGGCAACGCATGTGTGTCCAACCCGGAAGCCTGCGCGACAGTCACAGAATACAAGTTCGACTGGTACTACACCTTTCTGGTTCCGAAGAAAAGCGACCTCCGACCCGGCCACAAGATGCCCGACCACACCCCGGGTGGAAACAGAGGCTGGGCACATACCTGGGCTTCACCTCACTGGGACGCGCCGCCAGCGGAAATACGAGAACTCACGATCAAAGTACTGTACAACATTTGCTCTCAATCAGAAGAAGCCCAGAAGCTATGCTACATCGGCGGCGTAGACATACAGGTCTTCACTGTACTGAGTGAGTATGACCGTTCGCCCGTGGAAAACCCAAGCCTGGCAATAGACTTGCTTTTCTGGATCACCTCGCACCACAAAGAACTTTCCAAAGACCCAGGCGCGAAATACACTCACATGGCCCACCCAAATCGCGTGCTGTTCGGTGGGCACTGGACTAGAATTCTAGAAGCGACAAGCCTGCTCTGGGACAAAGTCGACGTCGAAGACTACGCGACGCTCGTGGAAAGCATGCTTGTTTTCCTCCGCGACCCCGAAGCTTCGAATGAGAACCAGAACGATGCCCAAAGGATGTCCAGGATCTGGCGCGTACTGACGCGCATCGAGCGTAAAATACAGCAGGCGAGTGAGGATGCGGATGATGTGAAGCTACTTGCTGCCCTATCTACCAGTTTGACCTGGGTCCTTTCCGACATTTCTGCAAGTACCGCGTTCGCCTCGCATGTGATCGCGAACACGGGCGACCATATTAGACCATTTATCGAAGATTTGTGCCAGCTTTTGACCACCGGCGTGGCGTTGAGCAGACCCAAGATGAATTGGAACCTTGCCGATGCGGATGAGATCGTCGATGGGGATGCTCTCCGCTTGACAAGTGCAGCCTGTCAGATCGTCGGCAACATGCTGCACGGCCAGACATCGTCTGAGAAGAACTTGCAGCCAGATGACGACCGAGCGGGAAAGGTGAACAGCGAGCAGCCACTCGCCGTCCAGGATCGACACATCTACCAACGCTTGTTCGCTTTGATGACCACAAGCGACAATGCAGATTTCCTGCACAGCGCTGCAGGATTCCTCATACAGCTCTCCCGTCCTTCCTCCGAAGTGCGAGCAGAAATTGCGGGCGACAACAACGCCCTGGCTGCCATCGAGCGCCTGGGTCAACATCCCATGCAACAGCTTAACCAAGATGCTCTGATGCTGATGCGCGCGCTCGGAAAGGATACGCCATCCGTCCAAGAAAAGTTGAAAGAGCTCGCTGGGGAAGTGATGGCAACGGTCGCTGAGACGCAGAAAGCCGCTGCGGGTGCACAAGCGGAGCAGGCAGCTATAACCAGCACAGCCTGAATAGTGATCGAAAGACTGTCGAGCTCTGCGCCTCTCACCGACCAAGCTTACCTGCGAACTTCCGCCGCACCCAGACATCACCGTGCTCCAGGTATTCCTGTCTACTGACGACGAGTTGCTTCATAGCCTCCTCATTCTGTGCCAGTCGCGCACCACCACTCCAAGCATGTTTGATCGGGTCTTCCGGCTGCCCAACACGGACAGCAAAGGTCTCCGGTAGTCTCATACGCAGATCTGCCTCCAGCCGTTGCACGAGACCAGGCAATTTGCTCGTGCCGCCAATGACAACCACATTGGCCAGGAAAGTCTGCCATAACCCCTTCGGTAGTCCGTCCAGTGACTGCAGGATTGTGCCGACCAGTCCCTCCGATTGCATGCCGATATCAGAAGGCGTGAAGAGCAACTCAGGAACCGTAAACCGCTCGTTGGCCAGGACGAGGATATCCTCCCTTGGCCCTCCGATCCCCAACTGCCGTTTCCTAGCATTGAAGCCCGGGTCATGCGGCCTGGCGAAACCGCGTTTGATGTCCTCGTAGTCAGGCAGCACATAGTCCAACACAACCGAACGATCGATCTGTCTCCGATCCCTACTCCCTCCCTTCCACGTGCGTTCAAGATCCCTCTCGAAATCCAGTGAAACAAAACAGACATCCTCCTTGATCTGGTTCGCCATCCAGTCCTCCTTGCGCAGCTCAAACTGCCTAGTAGAAACAAGATCCTTCAACTGGTTTGTCAGAGTCTTGCCCCCAACCTCCAACCGCTTGCAAGCCCCCTGCAGCGCCCTGCCCTGGAACATCGGCGTGACGGTCGAATGCGAATAGCCCACGTCCACGACGAGAGCACACTCCATCGCCTTCCCGGCCTCCCTCCCGCCCTCCCCCTCACCCTCGCCCTCAAAAGGCGAAACCCCATAAGCGCCCAAAACAGGCGCCACAGTCCTCCAATAACACCCAAACCCAAACTCCTCGAAAACCATCTCATCGCAATGCCTCTGCAAAGCAGCAGGAGCATTAGGCGCCTCCGTCAAAACGAGATTCGTCTCACCAGGATCCGGACAGTAGACATCGCAGGAAGAGTCCTTGTTGTCGTTGTTGGCAGGATCGAAGAATTCGTTCTCCCATATCGCCTTCTGGCTCTCCCAGTTCACGACATACCCTTTCTCCACCGGGCGTTTGAAGGCTAGTTCGCCGAAGTCGACGCAGTCGTGTAGTTCGGAGCCGATGTAGGTTCGTTTGTCGCGTTGGGAGCGGGCGATGGTGTTGGGGATTATGTGGCAGGTGTTGTTGTTGCTCGGTGGCGGTGTGGCGTTGAGAGCAGAGTAGCCGGCTTTGATGGTGTGGGCGCCGTTGTCGAGGATGAGGGTTTTGGACGAGAGGCTTGCTGCGGGAGGTTTGGGGGGCTTTTGGCGGGCCATGGCTATGCGACGTTTTGGTGAGTTCTGCTTTGCTTTTTTTTTTGATGGACGCGTTGATTGACCGCGTCGTTTGTTAGAGTGGTTCACAGTTGTCTGGAATCTGTGAAGACTGACGTCGATGAGCGACGCGGGGCAGGCGCAAGAATTTGGACTTTGGACATTGAGAAAAAGAACCTTGGAAGATGACTGGCTGACCTGTCGCATACCACCTCGAAACAACAATACAAGTACACCTTGTTTACCAAAATGGCGCCCTCAACCCCCACCGCCGACCTCAAAGCGCTCAACGACCTCATAACATCCACCCAAGCGATCCTCTCCCAATTCAAAGCCACTCTCTCCACCAACAACAACACCACCACCACCACCACCGCCCAAACCCCCATCGCAACCCCCCCCAACCCGCTAAACATCTTCTCCGACGCCTCGCGCCTCCTCAAAGCCCACGTAACAAAACTCTCCCTCCTCGTCCTCAACAAACCCTTCACCCCCACAGCCGTGACAAAAGTCCTGCGCGACCTCTCCACAACCTGCCTCCCGGCGCTGATAGCCGGCGTGCAGATCTGCAATCAAGAGAAGGCGACGTACGGCGCGCTGCTGGGCCGCGAAGCAGCGGCGCGGACGCGCAGGGTGTTTGTGGAGCTAGAGGCGCTGTTGGCGGAAGTGAAGAGCGTGGGCGCGGGGGGGTCTTCGTCGTCGTCGTCGTCGTCGTCGTCGGGGAATGGCGGCCGGGACAGTCTGAGTGCGACGGGGGTGGTGTGGGAGTCTTGCGATTCGCTCGCGGAGTTGAAAGGGCTTGGGACGGGCGGGCTGGCGGTGCAGAAGGCGGAGGAGTTGAGGGAGACTGTGAGGGATGCGGCGGAGGAGTTGCAGGAGTGGGCTGACGGGGAGGATTTGGAGAGTGAGGGGCAAGATGCGTTGTTTGATAGTGGGGATGAGGGGGTGGAGGGGGACGACAATGACAGTTTGAATGGCATTTTCAATGCGGCGAATAGCTTGCCTGCGGATCGGGTGGAGTTGAAAGAACTGGTTGGGGAGGCGGTGGAGAAGCTGAAGAAGGTGGAGATTTTGTACAAGGCGCTGGTTAAGAGGCGATTGAAGACGTACAAGAGTGTTGCGGTAGTGGAAGAGGGCAAGAAGTCGAGCGCAGAGTATCTCGACGAGGTGATGGATGGGCTGAAAGCCCTGCCGGACTTGATTGACGATATGGCGAGCACTTTCTACGATCTCGAAGAGGAGGCTGCGAAGACTGCCCTGGACGGGTGCTTAGAGAAGGCTCGTGGGATTGCTGTTCTCGCTCGTCTTGATTACAACGGCGAGGAAGACGAGTTCTCAGCATGGAGCAAGAAATGGATAGACGCAGTAGTAGGCTGAGGAGGCTGAAAGTTGGCTCGACAAGCAAATTATACGCACCACCGGCCGGAGACGATTGCGGAACATCTTGGAAACGTGAATCAAAGAGAGACAAAATGCAAGTACGCCAGTCGTCACGAAGATTATCAACGACGTTAATTGTGAAGCGCGAGGCTACAGCGACAACCCACTTTGATCAATTGCAATATCTGCGATGGAGAGCAAGAAAGCGAATGCTACGCTTGCAAAAGGGAACAACAAAAACTCTCTTGAATGATAGTAACGAAGCGAAAAAGAAGAAGGAAATGACCATCTAGAACTCATATGCCTGTGGGTATATAATACACGACATTCTTCACACGCTTTGCCGATAAACCCCATCAGGCTCAAGGCACAAAAAATCCAAAAACCCATCCATCCATCCATCTATCCGGAGACTGTTGTTACCCCGATGACTACACTACAGTACTTTCGAGGCGGATTTAAAGGGCGAGGAAAGCAATACCACCGGCGGCGACGGCGGCGAAGCTCATGCCAAAGGCGCTGGCGGCACCCTCGAAGTCGCCAGAGGAGGCGGGGGGAGAGCCGCCCATGGTGGAGTTGCCAGAGGGCATGGCGGAGCCGGTGCTGTTGGTGGAGGACGGGCCGGCGGCGGCAGCAGGGGCGTCGGCCTTGGAGCAGATGCCGCCGGTGAGCGCGGGAGGCTCCTTGTACTCCTCGCCGTGGCTCTCGAGAGTAGACTTGCAGATGCTGTTGGTGATGCCGTAGACCTCTGTAGGGAATGCGGTGTTAGTTCGGGGTTCAGATCGATATCGACATCTGAAGTTGTGAAGATGACTCAAAACGTACTGGCAAGGTCGGTGGTGGTGCAGTCAGACTCGCACAAGCAGGACAGGGCAGAGGCCTGGAGCTTCTCGGCGTTGGGGCCGCACTGGCAGTAGAAGTCGGTCAAGGGGCAGTTGGTGGCGGCGACGGCGTTGGTGAAGCACGACAGCTATTCGTCTCGCGTCAGTAAATTGTGCAATCTAGGATATCATTCGTCAGAGCATTGGCTACTTACAGCGCACTGGGGGATGTTGGCCAGCTGGTCGAGCTGAGCAGCGGCGAGACCGACGGCGGCCGAGAGGGCGATGGCGATGAACTTCATGGTGATGAGTGTGTTGGAGTTGGTGTTGTTGGTGGGAGTAGTTGGATATGAGAAATGCTGACGACAATTAAAAGAGTGAAATTGAGTCGACGATGAGGTTGATGGTAGCAAGACTGGAGAGACGACAAAACAGAAGCAGAGGACGAAAGCGAGTTCAAGTAGTAAAACCACACGGAACCGGCTATGCGTTGCTTCTGGAGTCCAAGGGAGTCCACGGCAGCGATCATTCCAGCCCACATGTCAATCGGACACGGGACTAGGCAGCTGTAGCGCAGAATGACAGTGCCGCATACCGGTAGGCTGGCCGTTTGTCGTCCATTCGATAGTTTTGACCTCGAACACACTCAGCCCGTCGAGCGAACAATACCCGATCCTTCACGTACCAGCTCCCACGCTTTGGCGGACGACTAACTCGGC
>Ga0265797_10000524_pt1 | contig 69350 bp, 38 predicted proteins | sample P2T30metagenome_FD_192433 | JGI IMG/M metagenome (GOLD analysis project Ga0265797, IMG submission 192433) | Plant litter microbial communities from East Loma Ridge, Irvine, California - P2 T30 | ecosystem: Environmental > Terrestrial > Plant litter > Unclassified | place: USA: California...
ACTGTGAAGATGTTAGTTGGATGTGGTAGAGAGAGAGAAGAAGAAGAAGAAGAAGGTAGATGGGATAACGTACAGCGAATTTCCTACTCCCCCATAACCTTTCCACGACACGCAGTTGGTAAAACGTCAATACTGCAAAGAGGACTTCAGTCGAATTTGTGAAGCTCAGCTATTGGATAACATGTCAGCGTCTGCCTTGTTCTTCTTCTTCTCATACACTTCTTCCACCTCTCACATACCTGCCAAACCGCAAACCTCCAAAACTGCCCATACTGCCAAATATGCGGCACGACCTGAATATGCAAATAATATCTCGAATCCGTAATCGTAGCCAGTAGCGCGCCAATGACGGTGCCGAAGACGAGGAATTGTGTCACGGGCGCGTTTGTGAAGCCCGAGGAGATCATCGCGTTGAAAAGAGAAGAAGAAGCAGAGTGAGAGAGTTGATGCGACTGGTAGTGTTCATAGCATGGTAGGTAAAGTGGCCGAGGTGATAAGGTATTGGACTGGTGGGATGTGGCCAGCTTGTGAGCGATGACGATGGGAGCATGTGCGCAAAGTGCGGAGCCAAGGGCGGAGGTGCCACAGTTGCCATTGGGGCGCGCGAGTCGCGTCGGTGGACCATTCTCACATGCGCAAGACTCGCATTGTGAATTAACAAGACTAGCAGGCAAGACAAGCAATTGAATAACTTTGTTTCGAGATATGACACGCCATAGCAGGGTACTCTGAATTATATACACGATGAAAGCACAATCATGGCCTCCTCGCCAGGAACGCCTTTACAGACAAAAGAGATGTTCATCGCCTCAGCCGAGCTCTTCTTCCTGCTTATTTCTCACCCCTGTTGTCGCTGCGCGCAGCGTGCTTCTTCTTCTCCGCAGCCGCCTCTTCGTGCTCAGCCAGCCTTTCCTCAGATGAGCCTTCCTCCTTGAAGACCTTGGCCCTATCAACAGATCCAGGAATGTGCTCGGGAAGCTCGCTGCGGCCGATAAGGGTAAGGACAATACTAGCACCGACGATCATGGTAAGGACAAAGCGGTACACGGCGTACCAGTTGGGTGTCCAGCCACGGTATGTTGCGCCTGTATTCGGTATCAGTAAAGTCTACATGGGCAAGAGAATTAGGCCAAACTTACGGGTATCAACGTAGTACAACGCAACAAAACCCAGGAATTGCGAAATCAGCGCGCCCTCAACCGGCATGAGCAATGTCGACCAAGCTACCATGGGTGCCACAACACCAATAGCATAACGCTTGTATCCCTGGTAGCCGCCGTAGCCAGCCCATTCAAGTCCCCAATGAATGGCGCCGAGGAAACTCAGGATGGATGCTCCGTATCCGATTTGCAGGGGCTCAATGAGAGTGAGGAGATACGCGGCGTTCTTCTCAGAGAAAATCATGCCATAGCCAGCGACGCTGTGGTTGAGTTCCCAGGACAGGTATACGGTGGAGATGGAGGTTGCAAGGTAGGGAAGTGTGCCGGCAAGGCCCATGTAGTACGCTTCTCGTGGGACACTAGCAAGGGAAAATGTGTCTTTGATGGTGTGCTGCTGTTTGTTAGCATGTCTGATTTGGAAGGGCTATGGGGAGTATCGTGTGCATACCACATCGTGCTTCACGCCCGCCATCATGTCCACCTCATTTTGTGGTTGTTCTGCCCCAACTTCGGAGAACATGGGATGTGTCGAACTGGTGCTAGACACGGTCTCCGGGGTGGGCTTAATCTCCTCATGTGCATATCTGCTCTCCGCCTGCTTTTGCCCTTCCGTCAATGTCTTATCAGCAAGGCTTCGGCGCAAGATTGCAGATGCCGGCTTCAGCTGTACTGCAGTCGCCTGCGCTAATTGTGGTCTCCTCGCAGCCAAGGAACCAAATTGTGTTGCCCATTGTAGTTGAGGTGTTGTGCGGGTGAAACTTGCAGCCGGTCGTGCCGACTTGGGCGCGGCTACTGATCTCAGCGCGAGGCGCGACGCACCGTTGCGAAGCATATTAGATTATCGAAGGGAGGCAATATGGGGTATGAAAAGCAAGAGAGATGCAGAAGCAAAGTCGTAATGTACACAGGACAAGGAGCAGGGTATATGGAGGAGAAGTAACGAGGAAATGAGCAAGATAGCGCTCTGTAACTGCGATTGCAGCTGCAAGCTTAAGCTTTCCCCCGCAAGTTGACGCGCGACGCCAGTGTGACGTCACGCTGTTTACATCATATCGCCGGCCATGCTTCGGCATCGCGGTCGCATGTGGATCTCAACGGTGCCGTGACCCGTAAATACTTGCGACGAGTCTGTCACAATGAGACAAAATGTGCCTTTGCGTGGTGGGTCTTTCCATGCGATCGCATCGACTCGAACATAGCTCGGCGCAGTCTCGCTCTAGCCCGGCGATAATGATAAGTCAACACCGTGGACACAGCACCAGATGACGCAAACCATCGTTGCATCTCGATAAAGCTAGGCGGCCTTGTAATTACATCGCAGGAAGGTTCATGAATCGATTCCGCACATGATGATGCTGCCATATGCTCAGAATGGCCATGTTGAAAGTTCTCAGAGCGGACCCGCACCCATCACCATCAGGCGACATTATTGTAGAAAAGAATATCTCATTCATCAAGCTCATCATAGAAAGAGTAAACATTATAGGTCGCCGAATCTAAACAGAAAGCCCATTCTGAACCCACGCTATGCCATGTACTCATAAACCTCATTGAAGGAACGCTTCTACTCCGCGTCTCTTCCTGTCAAACATCTTGGAAAACACCTCCACTCCCAACCTTTCACTCATCCCAATCAACCCTTCGCATTCCACCGATCATTATAAGCATTGACCCCCACAGCAACCTGTCGATAAAACCAATTCCGACTTCCCTCATCACTCACAGGGATAAACGGTCCATTCGTCCCTCCCTTGAGCGTAATCCCCAGCCCTGTCCTCTCTTTACTAATAGTCTGCACGTCTTTGAGTGGTACATCCCATTCTGTCTGCAGCTTCTTCGTCCGCACCATCATAAGGCCATTGTACGTGAGCATGACGAGCATCTCCTTGTTCTGGAGTTCAAGATGCGCAATGTAGTCCTCGTTGAAGTACTTGCCATTGTCGAGTGTCTTGAGCCAGAACTGACCAAGAGCTTCGCGTTGGGAGTAAGGCCGGACGATGCCGTCGGTGCCAATGAAGCGGGTGAGACGAACGCGGTCGAGACCTTCTTGGTCGAAGACGGTGGTTGTGTTGCGGACGCCTTCTGCCATGTTGGAAGCAAGGTCGAAGGCACCAATGGCGGCCTTGGTTGGTACGCCCAGCAGTCCTTTGCCGACTCCTTTGACGAATCCGAGAGCCCCTTCCTTCTCCGCTCCTTGGATAGGGTGGCGAGCAAGACCACCAAGACCGCTGGCAAGACTGCTAGCAAAGGCATTTCCACCAGATGTTATGCCGTAGAGGGCATGCTTAGGCCTGTTACGAGATCGCGACATGCGACGCTGGTCCTGGAACTCCTTGTCCAGTGTTGCTGCAGAAAGTCCCTTTGACATGCTGCCAGTGAACTTGGCCATACTGTCCGAGAATCCGAAGACGGACTTCTTGACGAAGCTTGATGCGCCCTTTGCGATACCGATACCGAGATCCTCTGGACGATCCGATTTGACAAGTCCTTGGTATGGCTCGTAGAAAATGTCAGCGACACCAGAGCTGATGTTGTTGAATAGGCCGACTGGGTTGCCAAGGAAGTCAGCAGATCCGATGATGACGTGCACTTGTCGCAAAGATTCTTGAACGTAATGATTCTTGATGTTGTTGATCAATGCAGTGGTGGAGATGCGGGCATTCTCCAACATCAAGGAGTTGTATCGCACCGGCGCATCGTTGACATTGCCGATCGACATGGTGAGTACGTTGACAGCGAACATAAATGGGTTGGAAGTGCTCATGGTGTCCTCGGCGTTGATGCGTTCTGTTCGAACGAACGACAGATCAATCTGCATGGGCTGCAGATGGAGCAGCTCAAAGTAGACATCCTGACCAGATTGCTCTTGTTTTGGCTCTGGTATGCTGAGGTTGTCATCCCACAGCTTGCCCTGCTTCTCCTCGGACCAGGAAGCGCCAGGTATGTTCGCGAAGTCGATCATAGCGAAGATGAAGTCCTCATCAATTTCGATGGTCATTTGCTGGAGGAGGAACGTGAAGTACTTGATGTAAAGTACACCATACGAATCGTCCTTGACCTTGGTGATTGTTGTCTGGAAGATGGGATGTGCCTCCATCTCCTTGCCTGTCTTTGGAACGACACTAGGATAGAAGATGATGGGGAAGATGCCACCGTAGAGTTGATTATCGATTTGGATCCACTTGACTTGCATGTTGACCATCTGGTAGAGCGGCGAGTCGGAGTACTTCAGCTCGATGTCGCGTAGTGTGACGTACACTAACTCCTTCAGATGACGATTGACTAGTGATATGCCGATACCAGCAAGTCGTAGCTGCGCCTTGAAAGTGACGTCGGTGTCCATGTCCTTGACTTCAAATCCAGTAGCGGAGGAAGACGTGCCAGCAGACTTTTGCTTGTACATACTCTTAGATGGCTTGTAGTTCGATACCTCGAGAGTTTGTGTGGGACCTGCTGCAACGACGTTCAGATCAATAACCTTCATGCCGCCTCGTTCTTGGCCAGGTGGTATCTTGAATGGAATGAGAGGTCCAATCTCGGCAAGCTTGACGTGACGCTCCCTTCCGTTGGCGCTGATGACGATTTCCTTGTTCTTTGCAGCCGGGAAATCCCATGCATATGGCATGATGCTCCTGGGAGGTAGGCGGTATCTAATTGGTCTAAAGCCAGAACCGCGGTCATCCTCGTCCTCATCCAGATTCGGGTTGGCTTGCCAGTACAGGAACTCCTGGTCGCTCATGTTCTTGAACGAGAATGGCCAATGCTTGTTCTCAACGCTGACGTGAATGAAGATTGTTGCTGCTTCCATCAGAATGTCCACACGAACAAGCTTCTGGCGCTGTCCAGCCTTGGAGAGCTTGACGTGAACATTTCCAACGTTGGAGATGTTGAATGGAGAAGACCATTGGTTGTTGACACCAGGGTAGCAGAGAGACAGTTGCGGCGCTCCGCCTTGTCGTAGCCAGCGAAGAGGGAAAAGCTCTCCGTCTTTCACCGTCATCCAGTCAGATTGACCAGGCTCACGGATGAGTAACTCTTCCTTCATCTTATTGTTGACGATGAATCGTGGCGCAATGGAAACGCTCTTGGTCAAGTTGTATTTGCCCTCACCCTCCGAAACCGAGACACCCAAGTGCATGTCAGAGCGTGCCTTGTTTGAAGGCAACGCTACTGTGTATGAGCTACCGATCGCGTCGAAACTCTGAGGCTTGCTCCAGTTAGAATCGCCGACTTTGATAAGAGCTCGGTTCTTCTTGTTCTCGGATGGGTAGGAGAACATAAATGGCAAAGCCTTGCCGGCATCGTTTTGGTTATCCGAGACGACACCTTGTCCGGCAGCAGCCCTAGCTTGGCCCATGAGCTGCTGAGCGCGGACATCGAGTTGAAGGCCGGTACGGTTGAGAACGATGTAGGGACTGTAGATTGCTACCTTGAAGGCGCCACCACCATCAGGGAAGTTGCTAGAGATTGTCAGCACTTTTGAGTTGAGGTTGTAGGGTAATATACTTACAAGAAATGCATGTTAAGATGCAGAGTCGTGTCATTGTTGTCTTTGACCTCCAAGGTTTTCTCCCTCCTAAAGCTCTCGCGATCGGTTGAGTTAATGATGCCGAACTTGCTTGGCTTGAAGGGCCCGTCCTGCATCTCTACGCTAATGAGAAGAAGATGCGAGAGCTCCACGACATGCACCGGGCTGATGCCACCCTTCCTAAGGAAATTTGTCCAATCTTTCTTCGTGTTGCTGTCATAAATTCTATACTTGAAGTCATATGGAAGGAGATTGTGAACTTCGACGGGTGCTTGGAGGCGAAGTCGCATGTAAGGGTACACACCAGTCAAGGGGTCTTTCTTGTCGTAGGCCGCATGTAACTGGAAGTAGAACGGTGGAGATTGGTCGTCTTGTTCGCCACGGCAGGTAATCGTCCTCGTGGGACGCTTGAGCAAGTCTTTCCAGAACAAGCGCTCATTGGACCAGGCATAGCCGAAGCCTTGGTCTGGACGGATGACGATGGAGTGCATATAGCAGGCGCCCACAGGTGCTGGTCGAGCATCTCCAGGGGCGATCTTGTCAATCTTGAGGAGATGGCCATCTTCTGGGCTGTACATGCCGAGCTCGATCGGAATCTGCGTGTTGTTCTCCACTAACATTGGGGAGCGAATGGTGATGTTCTTGACGTTGTCGGCACCAAGTTTTACATCAATCAACAGACGGTGTTGAATGCGGTCTTGCTTGGGCTTTAGGTTGTATAGGAATTCGCCCTCTCGATGAACGGGTACGCGAGTGAGAGTGTCGAAGCCGCTGCCCTGCAGCTTAATACCAAGCATGCCTGTTGCGCCGTCTGTGGAAAGCGACTCTCTTGTCGACATGGGGTCTTCAAATCGCCAAGGCTGCTCTTCTCCGTCTTCAAGCTTAGCTGCAAAACCTTCTTGCTCCTTGCCATCGGCCCAGACATCGAGACTAAAGCCTGTGTAATTGCGCACGCGGTACGGAGCATCACTACCCCGCGGCTTCGATAGAATGTCATCTTCGCTCGTGAGGAAGTCGAATGACTTGGAGCCCAGTGCAATCGTGGCGGCTGTCACGGTGAGCTCCATGGACTTGCGGGAGTAGATATCGACTGTTAGCTTGTCAGGATTCTGGTTCTTGGCCATGTGGAACCCGACACTCCAGGGCTCGATCAGCGGCTCCCATGCAGATTTGGAGAAGTTGTACACATTGATCAGGGTATCGAGTGATGTGTCGGCGACCATCGCTCCTGACCAATCTCGTACGTCGACGCCGAACTTCTTTACGCGCCAATCAAGCATGGGCATTTCATGTACATCGCCGATGAGAACAACTCGTATACCTTCAAAGCTGACATGGAGCTCTTCTCGCTTAAGCACAGCAGAAGAAGGAGGCGCCTGCTGCTGCGCGACCTGTTTTCCAGATCGTGCCGTGGTTGCAAGAGACTTGGTTCGAGGCTTCTGACTGAGTGTCTTGCCTGCGTGTGAAGTACCTTTCTTCGATGGTGTACCCGACTTGAGTTGCTTGGCCTCTGCCGAAGGCATAGGTTTCTCGGCAGGCGCTGCCATTGCCGACGCCCTGTTCACAATCTGCATTGCTAACAGGATATCGCGCAGCGATAGGCGAAGCACAAGAGGCTCGATGTCGACGGTAATGCTCATCATCGAGGACGTTGAGCCTTGATTTCTCATATCCAGAGCTGTCTGAATACTGAAGTCGTCAAGAATGCGCATACGGTTCGTCTCAAACCGATCCATACGGCACAAGAACATGCCAACCTTGTCGACTTGCAACGTCATCGCTTGCTGCTTAGATACAAGTACCTGCTTCGTACCAAGTACAATAGCTTCTGAGCTGGCCATCGCTGGGTTCGCAATAAGCACGACTTGGGCGTCTACCAAGTTGACACGGAATGACATGTTCATGCCGTTATCAGTAGACTCTTTGGCAGGCTCCGGTTGTTCCAATGTTCGAGAGCCATCGGGTGACATGATATCGTCATTGTCACTGTCAGTCTCATCCTGTTCGACAGGCGCCTCTTCAATGGCCAGAGGCTCATCAGTGGCGAGGCCTGCATTTGCGAACGCTTGCAGAGCGAAAAGGTAGTCCAGCGCAAGAATAATTCTTGGACTATCGATAGTGAGAAGTGCGATCATGTTGCGCTCTTGTCCGCCTGAGATTGACACACTAGCCATGAACTGCTGTTTGACATCATTGTTGATGAGCGACATAATCTTGCGGAACTTGTTCGTTCCTTGCGTGCGGCTGTCTCGGATCGTGAACGATTGCACGACTAGCTCAGCCTCCATTGCTCCATCGCTGATCATGCGGACCTTAACATTGGTGTCGTTGAGGGAGAATTTTGAGAGACTAGCGGCTTCAACGTCGCCTACAGGCTCACCATCCTCGCTCTTGACAAGCTCCAAGCCAATCGTGCCGACCTTGAAGACAAAGTCCAGCTTCGTCCACTTGCTGTCGTCAGCGGAGTGCAGTTCGGGTCCTTGTGAAGTGACTACATCCTTAGAGGGCTCAGATTTTCCATCATCCTTGTCGGTTAATCGGCGCGCAGGTTCCGTCGTCTCCTTTGGTAGTTCAGCCTGCACGTCTTGATCGATAGCGTCCGACTCGGTGGCAAATGCTGCGGGTATTGAGCGCGACAGTTCTAGCGCGAACTTCATTTGCTCCGGTGTGAGTTGTAGGTTTATGTTTGACATATTACCATCGATCTCGAGATCTGGGCGCTGCTGACCTGCTTTATGCTCGACCATGGTAATGTTGAAGTCGAGATCAACCTTGTCAATCAGCTGCAGTTCTTCTGAACGATTCTCATCATAGTGCAGCTTCGACGTAAGCTTGATGTTGCGGATGCCGGCCGACAGCTTGTTCGCGGTCTCTGCACCCTTGGAATCATCAAGAGGCACGAAGCTGTTCTTCGCGTAGATCTCTCCCAGATTTGCAGTAAGAGTGTCACGATCTGGTTTATCGGACACTACCATACGTGGGAACACAACAATAGGCGTGGCGATTGTGATGTCAAAATGGAACTTGGTAGCTCGTTGCTGTACCTGTGTTGCCTGGTTTGCCGCAGCCTGACGAGCTGCATTGAAAATTGCCTGCATCTTGCCGAACTTGACGGCAAACTCCATAATCTTACGGAAAGGCTCTGTAAGGAAGTTGATCTTAATAGAGCCTGTTTTCAGTGCGACAGCCATGTCGTACCCAGGATAGCTCTCCGCATCTGGATCGAAGGTCTCGTAGCTAAAATCGGCCAGATTCTTGCCCTCGATAGTGACCAATTGACGGAGCGACGATTCTTCGGAGACACCTTGATTGATATCATCGATGAGCGACAAATTTCCAAGACGTCCACCGATGCGCATCGTCTTGCCGCTGAGGAATATGCCAACATCTCCAGAGTTCAAACTCAATGTAGCTAGACGTATGCCGTCGTTGTTCAGAACAACAGCAATGCGCTTGAGCTCTGCTCGAATGCGTATCTTGTCGGGCTCCGCTTGAGTTTGGTTAGCAACCGGCTGCTGTTCTTCCTTGTCGGTTATCTGAGCTTGCTGATTTTGAGGTTGACCCGGATTGGTGAAGGTGTCAAGGACGAAGTCTAGCAACGTGAGCAGCGTCCGCCTGGTTACTATCAGGTTGATCGTTGACACAGCCACATCCAAGTTGGTAGCAATACCCTCGTACTTGGTCTGGAACTCCGGAGACTCTTTGTTCACTTTGACGAACTTGAGTGAGAACAAATCCTTCTGTTCGTCCGCTGACACATCCTCTGAAGAGATGATATTCTTGAACTCAGGGAGAGTAGACTCCTCGACGTGGTCCTCAACAGCCAAGCTCTTCAGACGAACGTCCGCAGCCATCTCGAAGGCCTCCTGGTAAAAGTCGAGATCAAAGCTCTCAGCGATGAGCTCGACCAGTAGCTGATCAGACTTCCTCCCTTCTGGATCTGCTCTGTACAATGAACCCTGAAGCTTGTCGACTGTAAACTTGAATTCGAAGTTGCGCTGATGCAGATGTGCCTCTTTCTTTTCGTCTCGGATCTCTGGGGCGTCAGAGAACTTCTCGTCCTTGTCCCCATCATGACCTTCTTCTTCCATAACCAGCTCATGCTCTTGCGCGGAAAACGCAAACGACTTTGAGCGCGACCGGCCAAGAGGATCCGAATCAGCCTTGGCGTCGCTTGTAGGCTTCAGATTTGCTGGGCCCTTCGCGCCTTCGGTTACTTGCTTGCTGGGTCCGTCATTGCCAAACTTTGGGATAGCTACGTCAATCAGTTTCATCAGGTTCTTGTATTTAGAATCCGACACAGAGGCATGGAGCACCGGCAGGTTTCCGGAGACACGGAACTTGGTGAGATCTGACGCCTTTGGAACAATGCATATCTCGATCTTGAAGTCCATATTGATCCGGTCAACGATGTGGTAGTTCTTCAAGCTAGAATCTTTGTCGAGCTGTGCGCGGGTCTCCTCGATAGATGGTCCTATGAGTACCTGTGTTGAGTGGAGCTTCAGATCGAATTTGTCGTACATAAGCTTCTCCAATTTGCGGAAATCTTCATCAGTATACTGCTGCTTTTGCTTTGCCTGAATATCACGAAGAGTGTCCTTGTCGACGAGTTCGCTCGTTACGCTCACATGACCAGCATCGACGATGAGACAGTTGCTTGACTTCTTTGTGACGGAATCTGGCACGATAATGAGCGGCGCTTGGAGATCGAGCTGCGCGTTGATAGTCTTGTGTTCGGTAAGCGCGAACTCCAGGCCTGCGCGTGTTTGTTGCCGAATGCCTTCAACAGTCGCTCCAGCGGTCTCCATGAGCGCGCCGATAGACTCCATGTGTCTCTCTGGAGGCTTGAAGAATTTTGCTACCTCCACCACGAACCTGGGGTTGTAAACGAACTCCATGCCCTTCAGCTTCATGGTCAGGTTTGTGTCGGCTGCTCCATCCAGTGGGTTGTTCTCGAAAGTGAGGAAGAAGAATGGGTCTTCTTTGTCCTCACCATCTTCATCATCATCTTCGTCCTTGGGCGACTCATCGTCATTGAGCTCTTCAATGCGCTTGTCGTCCGGAACAGGCGGTGCATCCTTGACTGTGATGATTTGGGGAAAGAGGCTGCCCTCGGTTGTACCGTCGTAAAGGCGCATACCCTCGAGCGCGACTTTGACGAACATGGAATCCGTACGTTGCAGGAACTGAGTACTGAAGGAGTCAAAGAGCAGCCGGAGGATCTCGTTGGATTTGCCATGGGGATCGCGCTTGAGTGTGAAGCTGCCGGTTCGCAAGCTCATATTGACCTCTAGCTTGACGTGTTCGCGAGGCATATCCACTGACTCAGTAATAGCCTTCTTCTCGTCCCAGTCGATGGCATCGTAGAGCTCCTTCCTCTGTTGTTCGCTCATCTGAGTGTTCTCGTCGTCGTGATGTTCTTCCTTTTTGCTTCCCCATACCCAAGAAGACCACGTTTGCTTGGGCGGCGGTTTCGGTATCGCAACACTCTCCTTGCGTAGTTCATTCCGTGCCAGAGAGCGCCAGAAGCGGAGGTCCTCGTATTTCAGCTTTCGCTCGAGCTTATCCAGGTCTTCGGCCTCAGTGGCATCAAGCTTCTCATCGCGTTTCTTCTTCTTGAAAAGTTCAATGTACCGTATACGGTCGTCGCGGCGCTCTTTGAAGTAATCCCAGCTCCATTGTCGGTTTCTCTCATGGATCTTGTCAAGTACAGCCTTACCGGCGAAGCGAAGCCAACCAGCAGGATCCTCCTTGGGTGATGATTTTGGTTGCAGCCTCTTGTACTCTTGGTGGCGGATAAAGTAGTGGAACAGGTCGACTAGCATGAGTGCATCGCGGTATTGATCCTCGTCAATGATGAAACCAAGCTCATCAAACAGAAGTCGAGCCTTCATCTTGGCCACATCCATTTTGCCAGTCTTGTCCATCTCTAAGCCAGCGCGACCACTGATGGGCTTGAGGATAAACTGGTGATCGCCCAGATCTGGGCTGTCGCCTCTTGCAATCATGCCCTTGGCACGCTCAATGAAGTCTGCTCGGTCGATTTGCTGCTCCTCGCTACTCTGACTGCCCTTGCCAGTACCAATCAGCTTTGCATCTGTGTCCCAGTATACCGCCAACGAGCCCAGCGTGGCCAGCTTGTGCGTCGAGGCCGATGTACCTTGGATGAAGGTAGGCTTCCAGTTCTCGTCAGTGCTGATAGCACTGAAGTCTGCGAGGGTGACACCAAGGGCGAATGGGTGTCCGGGGTCGGCAATGGAGTCTTCGTATCGGATGTGGATGTTCTTGACGGTGACCTGGACGTTATCGACGATGGCGGTAATCAAGCTCGCGGTGAAGCTCTGGTTCTTCTGCTGCTCTTCTGCGCTCATGCCTTCTGTGTTGCGCTCCTTCAGCAGCTCTGCACTGTCAAGCTTCTCCATCTTGACAGCATGCGCACGCTTGTCCTCCTCTTCTGCATCGTAGTCTGCATCTTCCTTGGGCGCGGCAAGTAGGAACACATCTTCAATGTTGACCTTTAGCGGCTTCCCTCGTAGATTTGACCAGGGTATGGATAGTGTGAGCGAGCCAAGATGTCCTTCGACGACGTTCAGCGGTAGGCGTAGTTGATCAAGGGCTTCTCGACGAAGCTCGAGATCTCGCAGCTTGACGTCGCCAGACCAGATGCCGACGTTTAATTGCTTTGGATCGAAGTTCTGGACATACATGCCCAAGAACCGATTCAGCAATGTTGACACGAGTCCCTCGAGCATGGTGGCGGTGGGCGACCGTTACCCAGGCCGGGCGTCGAAGCGTAGGTGGGTGAGTAGGTAGGTGGGGTATAGGGTATATCGGGGTCGGAGGGGGATCGTTATGTCGTAGAACTGTGTGAATTCATAGGGAACGGCCGTCAACGGGTAGATGCCACGATTGGGGCAATTGTGGTAGGTAAACACAAGGTGGGGCGGGTAAGGCACAGGTCTGAGTGTTGTGCTGCGTGGAGTATTACCGAGGCGGCGGTGGAAACAGGCCGCAGGGAGTGTCGAGAATAGAATACAAACTCAAAGACAGCAGACAGCACAGTAACCCGCCAGGAATTAGACGACGCACAGGACGCGTAAAGGTGGAGTGGAAGTGATCTCCAAGGCAGCTACAAGGGCGATGCATGACGTAGCGCATAGTCTTCCCGCTCACGTGTGCGGGCCGTCTCTTGTTTGATTCGCCGGAAGTGCCATTTCCATTGCGGATTTCTTGAATTTCTGCCCACGCCTCCAAGCCCCCGCGGATCCATCTGGGCCTCCATACCAGCATACTAGCTTGGGTTAACTGTTCAATTGCCATCCGCAGCACATTGGCCAGAACTTTGTCGCGATTTCGGCTTTCGATAATTCACGTTATACTCCCACTTCGACCAATACAGCGAAGCTCCTGCACAGCGCGTCCCTTATACCACGACAAGTCCTCTACACATCTCACAATGGTCTGGCCCTTCTCGAGCTCAGGCGCAGATACCTCTGCAAAGCAACAACCACAAACCATATCCACTACCTCAGCTCCCGTGCAAAAACCCAGCGATGTACCGACGCAAACCATAGAGCATCAACCTACCTCCGCCCCCAACGATCCCGACTTCTACGCCGCCCACCCACACCTCGCACCACCCTCCTTCTCCACAAACAGCACATCGTCCTCGTCAACCTCGCAAAACTCATCTGCCCCCGATGCCCCCGAGGAATTCGACCCCACCCTTCCACGCTCAATGTCCTGCCGCGCAGCCTTCGACAGCGCCTTCTACTGCTCCTCGCTGGGCGGCCACTTCAACGACATATACCGGTACGGACAACTGCGCAGTTGCTCCGACCACTGGAACGATTTTTGGTTCTGCATGCGCACCAAGAATAGTTATAGCGGCCAGGATGTCAAGGAGAGGATGATTCAGGATCGGTATCGCGAGAAGGAGGAGAGGGTAAAGAGTGGCCCGAATAGTGAGGATGTTTGGAGGAAGAGAGGGCCTGGGGAGGAGGTCAAGGGAGCATTTAGTAGGAGTGCGGAGGAGCTAGGTGCATGATAGGTCATGGCATATGCCAGAGTAGACCCTGAAGGTAGACAATGGGTTCACACATGCAGAACACTGAGACGCAAGCGCTTGGTATACGTCAACAAGGTAGTTTTGCCAGGTCGTATACCCGCTCAAGGGATAAGAATCCCTGGAGGGTACCGAATTCTTTCGGTGACGACAAGGGAAAACCTTCATGGTATTTGTCGACGAGATCACATTTTGAGGCGCAGGGAGGTTAGAGTTGTTGCGCAAGTCGCAACATGTACAATAGTCATGATACCCTCAGATAGCATAGCATCAAGCATCTATACACATTGTTGTCACTCCACCCTGAAGGTGTACGCTGACTTCTGTAGCGCCTATCTCAAACGCCAAATACCGTGTATACTTCAGGGTTTAGTTTCAAACCAAGCCACATCCTGTGGAGGTCAGATCTGAGTGGGTGTTAGCACATGAAAAGACAATCTTATGAAACTGAGCAACCCTGAGTGTCCCAAATGGGCTTTGCTCTTGATATGTCGACCGAAAGCTCTAGATGTTTCAAAGTGTTTTCCAGGACAAGTTGGACAGCTAAACCATCCGTCGTGATCTGCGCCACCTATCTGAACAATAGCTGCATGAGTATCCCCGGACAAGTGTTTTCGTTGCTCGGTTGCATTGCGAGAGTTGACTTTGCAGGTGTCGCAGTAGTGCTTGAAGGCTGCTTTGTCTGCCTGCTCACGGAGTAAGGTCTTGGGCGTCTGTTTCGCATTGTGGATGCGTATGCGAGCTTTAAATTCCGGGGATGCGTTCTTCCTGAGCTGGCGTTGATAGCGATAATCATATTGTCGATCTCGCTCACGCTGCTGCCTTTTAACCTCAGCCCTAGTTGCACTACTAGATGTGTCTTGACTATGTACACCCTCTTGGATTGGGCTGTGGCTGCATAGCCCCAGATCTGCTAAACTCCACCCTAAAGGTATACGATGACTTCTGTGTCACCTATTTCAAACACAAGAACACTCTGTATACCTTCAGGGTTTAGTCTCAGATTAAGATATGAGATCTGCTAAGATTCACCCTAAAGGTATACGTAGACTTCTGTATTAGCTACCTTTAACATAAAAACACCCCGTATACCTTTAGAGCTTGGTTTCAGGTTAAGATATAAGATCTGCTAAACTCTATCCTGAAGGTATACACTGACTTCTGTATCACTTACTTCAAACACAAAAACACACTGTATACCTTTAGGGTTTGGTTTTAAGTCAAGACATATCGTGAACACCTTCCAAGTTGCACCTTTCTATCTGTCCTTTCAAACATCACAAAACAAGTCAAGACCAAGTATTTGAAGTATTCTCTCAATTCTCTACACAGGATATAGAACTATCCCACTATTAGAGTACATGCTGACACCACCTAACTTTTCCTCCCAATCGTTGATCGTTATTCATCCGATGCATAAGAAGAAACCATGAAACTGGCTCAATTAATTGGCCGTGAAACTCCGTGAACTACCACCCATGGAAAAGAAGTCTATGCTTGAAGATGCACAAGGAAAGGAAGACAAGAGACTGCAGTGAAGCGATCCGCTTAGTCGACCTCCTCGACGGTTGGGCCGTCATCACCGCCGGCACCACCTGGGGCGCCACCGGGCATGCCGCCACCGGGCATACCGCCGGGCATGCCACCCTCACCACCAGCTCCGTAGAACTTCATCATGATGGGGTTGGCAACACCCTCAAGCTCCTTCTGCTGAGACTCGTACTCGTCCTTGGTGGCGGTCTGGTTGTCGTCCAACCACTGGACGGTCTTGTCAATCTCGGCAGTGAGCTTCTGCTTGTCGCCAGCATCAAGCTTCTCGTCGACCTTGGAGTCGGAGAGAGTGTTGCGGAGCGAGTAAGCGTAGGACTCGAGAGCGTTCTTAGCAGAGATACGGGCAGCCTCTGCCTCGTCCTCAGCCTTGTACTTCTCGGCCTCAGCCAACATGCGCTCGATCTCCTCCTTGGAGAGACGGCCCTTGTCGTTGGTGATGACAATCTTGTTGGTCTTTCCGGTACCCTTCTCGAGGGCGGAGACGTTGATGATACCGTTGGCGTCAACATCGAAGGTGACCTCGATCTGGGGAACACCACGAGGAGCAGGTGGGATACCGGTAAGCTCGAACTTTCCGAGCAGGTTGTTGTCCTTGGTGCGAGCACGCTCACCCTCGTAGACCTGGATAAGCACACCGGGCTGGTTGTCGCTGAAGGTGGAGAAGACCTCGGACTTCTTGGTGGGGATGGTGGTGTTGCGCTTGATGAGAGCAGTCATGACACCACCAGCGGTCTCGATACCGATGGAAAGCGGCGCGACGTCGAGAAGCAGGATCTCGGAGGTAGACTTGGAGGATGTGTCACCAGACAGGATAGCAGCCTGGACGGCGGCACCGTAGGCGACAGCCTCATCGGGGTTGATGGACTTGTTGGGCTCCTTGCCGTTGAAGAAGTCGGAGACCATCTTCTGGACCTTGGGGATACGGGTGGATCCACCGACCAAGACAATCTCGTGGACGGAGGACTTGTCGATCTTAGCATCGCGGAGGACACGCTCGACGGGCTCCATGGTGGAGCGGAAGAGGTCCTGGCAGAGCTCTTCGAAACGAGCACGGGTGATGCTGGTGTAGAAGTCGATACCCTCGTACAGGGAGTCGATCTCGATGGAGGTCTGAGCGGAAGAGGACAGAGTGCGCTTGGCCCTCTCGCAAGCGGTTCGGAGACGACGGAGAGCACGAGCGTTGGAGGTCAAGTCCTTCTTGTGCTTACGCTTGAACTCGTTGGTGAAGTGGTTGACGAGACGGTTGTCGAAGTCCTCACCACCCAAGTGAGTGTCACCGGCAGTGGACTTGACCTCGAAGATACCCTCCTCGATGGTCAAGAGGGAGACATCGAAGGTACCACCACCCAAGTCGAAGATAAGGACGTTGCGCTCACCCTCGGTCTTCTTGTCAAGACCGTAGGCGATGGCAGCGGCAGTAGGCTCGTTGATGATACGGAGGACGTTGAGGCCGGCAATGAGACCAGCATCCTTGGTAGCCTGACGTTGCGAGTCGTTGAAGTATGCGGGAACAGTGACGACAGCGTTGTTAACGGTGCCACCGAGGTAGGACTCGGCAGTTTCCCTCATCTTGGTCAAGACCATAGATGAGATCTCCTCGGGTGTGAATGTCTTCTCCTCGCCCTTGAACTCGACCTGGATAACTGGCTTGCCGCCCTTGTCGATGACCTTGAAGGGGAAGTGCTTCATGTCGGCCTGGACCTCAGCGTCGGCGAACTTGCGACCGATGAGGCGCTTTGCGTCGAAGACGGTGTTGACGGGGTTCATGGCGACTTGGTTCTTTGCGGAGTCACCAATGAGACGCTCGGTGTCAGTGAAGGCAACGAACCTGGATACGTTAGTACATGATCTTTGTTGCAGGTAGGCAGTTGTGCGACTTACGAAGGTGTTGTCCGGTTACCCTGGTCGTTGGCGATAATCTCAATGCGGTCATCACGGAAGATACCTACGCAAGAGTAGGTAGTTCCAAGATCGATACCAATCGCGGGTGCCATGATGTCGATGTGTATGTGTGGTGGGGTATCAAAGGTAAAGAAAAGTTCGTAATATGCTCACAAGTCGGTGACTTATAAAGGTGAGGCTTTCGCGGTGTAGTGTGGTTTGATGTGTGTAGTGGAAGAAGAAACAGTCCCAAGGCGCGGGCAGACGAAGTTTTTGTATCGCTGGATGCGTGGTGTTTCTACAGAATTCCAGCGCCTTCGACGTGCCAAGCAACCAACCAGAACCTTCCCGCAAGCTCGCGCAAGCTCTGCGACCCACTAGAAACAGCTGCCTTGCACGCTTTCCGGGGGCAAATACCTAGTTTCTTGTCACTAGGGATCCACAGTGCGCCGATTGTACCGCCTGCGTGTTGGTACCAACGCCTTTTTGCTTGAATGTTCTTGCCTCTTCTTTCGCCGCCACAAAGGGCGCTGGTCGATGGGAGCCTATGACGGAACCCTCCCCCCACCAACATCTGAAAACGGTGACATAAGCGAATGCCCCGCCATGAGCGGGTCCATATGTCATGCCGCCCATGGCAACGACGGGTAGTTTCAAGTAGCTTCCAGATGTCCAGGATTTTTTCAACAATTGCGATCAGCGGACAGAGCCCAACGGTTGAGTCGTCGCAACACCTTCGTCATTACCGTCCTGCGTTTGCTCTGCTCGAGGTGTCCAAAGTATACTCTGAAGGTATACACTACTTGTTGTTTTGTGACGTGTTCATGTCAAACATACCGAATACCTTCAGGGTACAATTTGGGTGCAACTTAGAGGTTGAGTTTCTTTGGACTGTGCCAGTTTCTTTGGACTGTGCCTAGAGGTAAGACCTAGCCAGAAGTATACATCGCTTCCTACATCCCCAACGAACACTGCCAACCCCAGTGAATACCATTTGGGTAGGGTATCTCTGAACTTCCTCGAAGAATCCAGGCCTATGTAGTAGCCACCACCAGAAAATTTCTTAACATTCCATGGTAGATTTTTGTGCTTCCAATAGGAACGTGTACGGTAGAGTACGCCCCCCTTGAATGCAGTACCAGAGCCGATGTATATCCGAGGCGATGCACCATCCATTTCCAGAATGACGACGTAGATGCCCCAGACATTGCGAGGTATATGCTAGGGCAAACTCCTAAAGAAGGCGACGGTAGGAGGAGATGGTGATCGGAGCTGAGCCCATATTCCAGGAGCAAAGCGAACGCGAGAAAGAAAGTATATGGCGGTGAGAACATCCATGGTAGCGAAGGTGAGCCGAAAGTGAGGGTTGATCCAGGAATCATGGATGAGAGTAGACCAGATGCAAGACAAGATGAAAGTGGCGATGCTCGTGTAGACCAGCTCCATGAAAGGCTTTTGTCCAGGTGTACTTGATGGTGGTGGACTGAGGATGCAGATCAGATCCAGGTGGATGGGGAGGATGTCCAGGTTTTATCCCAAACATCCTCCCAAACATCTTGACCGGGAAGTAGGCATTCGTGGTGGTTGAGGAAGTGGTTGGGGTGGTTGTTGATGAAGGCACCATCATAGGAAAGGAAAATAAAAGAAAGAATGTTGGCTACACCCACCTCTTTTGTGTTTGCGCCTTCTATATGCCATGAAAAGGCTTGTCCAGGTGTGCTCGATGGTGAGCTGAGAGATGCAGATGGATGGGGCGGATGCCCAAGTGTCTACCCCAGGCATCCGGCCTCAGACCATCATGGCGGCGAAGGTGAGTGCTCCAGAGCGGAAGGTACTCTAGGTATTCATGGTTGGCTTATAGGATGGAGCTCGGGATGAACACGGTGAGGTTCGTTCTCCGAAGATACATAAAAGGTGGTGATGTGCGGGTTGGGTGTGCCTGATTCCGGATGCAGGGCAGCAGGATGCAGGTGGATGATAGATAGTGAGTTTTACACCAGGCTTCTGAGGTCAGACCATCTTGGCGAGCGTGAGTATTCCAGAGAGGAAGTCGCGGTGGATGTGCAAGGCGGTGTTGTATCTGAGAGGGAACAACCAAAATGTAAGGGAAGAAGATATCTAGCGAAGGCAACATGATATAGCTATGGGTTTCATCAAGTTGTACTTTGGTTAACAAAACTCACACTGACTTGTTCGTCGTCACTAACAGAGTCCAATACGTTGATTATATTCGTATCCTGATGTACTATAATACAGACATGGTAGAACCAACTGAGCCAATCCTGGTATGCTTCAAAGAAGCGTCGTACATAGACAACTCCCCCTGGAATGTCTATGTGAGCAGAAAGAGATAACAACGCAAGTCGATAAGAGGAGTGCGCCATACATGCACCGCACCAAAACGCCAATAATGGGTATATAAACCGTAATCGCGAAACCTAAGACAGATTGTGGAAGCGAACAAGGACGTCAGAGTATACGGCGGGCCTTCTAAGCACGTCCCCTGCCGCGTCCCCTTCCGCTACCACTCGCTGTCCGTGTCATCGCAACACCGCCACCGTGGCCACCAACAGCCAGCGAATCTCTGTCGCCGTAACGTCCCAGCGGTGTGTTTCCACCAGCGTCTGACCACCCCGCCATGCTGCTCTGCGCGCTCATCGGAACACCACCTAAGCTTGCGCCCACCTCTAAATGAGGCGCTGTACTCCTAAGAGCGCTCGTCATCTCGTGGACTGGCTCCGAGAAGTTAGGTGGCTGGACTTGGTAGTCGCGCGCTTTGACGGGGTTGCATGCGGCTTGCAGGAGCTTTTCGTTGATATCGTCGTCTGGCGGTGCTTCCCTAAGCATCAGCTTCAGATCTTGCTCGATGTCGTGTGCGCCAAGGGGAGGTGGTGGCGGTGCTGAGGCGTTAATCTTCTGGAAGATCTTGGCATCCAGAACGAATGGCGGGTTGTAGATGAATGGGGGTATTTGTCCGCTGACGATGGCTGCCGTGGGGTTCAGTGCTGAGCGTGTGGCGCCGCGGGTAGCGTGAGGGTTCGACGAGTGTTGGCGCATCATATCCGTCGCGCCGGGCACGTCGTCAGAATCTTGGTCCTGATCCATGGCGTCGCCGTTTTCGGAAGCGTGGTCGCCGTTTGTGCCATTGGTGTTGCCGTTTGTTGTGGCTTCCTGCGGTGCAGCCTCTGTGTTCTTCATCTTGGCGAAAAAGTGGGAGGCGGCCATGGTGGCTTGGTTCATAGCCATGTTGAGCTCCTTCTCGCTGAACAAGCGTTCGAGGGAGTATGCAGACGACTCGAACTGGGCATTGATGGTGCGCGCTTTGGCTTCGCGGAAGGGTGAGCCGATGCCCATCTCGGTAGGGCGACCAGAAGGACCTGGGGAATCGTTGTCCTGGTCTTCGTACAGCTTGCGCTTTCGCTTGTGCTCGGTAGCAGCAGCCATATCCTCGGCGTCGCCAAATTTGTGTCCTGTTCTCCTAGTCTTCCGAGGGGCTTGTGGACCACCAGGGCTTGCAGGATGCCCTATGCTGAATTGATTGGGGTGGAGGAGCATCGCATTGCTGTCGGATAGGTCGAGTTGCTCCTTCTCTCGCTTCAGTCGGTTTGTCCGTTGTTGTATGCTTGCGACGAGTCGTTCGCGGATGGTGGCAGCGAGCAGCTTGTGCTCTTCTTCGGCGATTTGGACTTTGTAGTAGTGCGAGTTTTCGATCTCGTTCTTCGTGTTCTCGTGCTTGTTCTAATTGGCATGGGCGGTTAGCGTCTCATCTCAGTACAGCAGAAGCCGTGGGACTCACCCAGAGCATTGTCAGGTTGTAGTCGCGCTCTTCCATCGCATCATTGACGGCATCTACAAATCGCGAATAGTGTTTTCCACATTGCGCAATGTAATCGGTACCGGCGCTTGGTGCGGTAGGTACGTTGTTCCCCATGATTTGCGAGATGAGCTCTGTGGCCTCTTCGCCGCCGTCTTCGAGCGGCTGGTTCGCATATGGATCCGCCTTCATAATCAGGTTGATGTCGGCTTGTAGCGCGGCAAGCTGGGCTCTGTAATGGCTGTCCCTATTGTCGGAGAATGTGGCCATCATCTCCGCAAGCTTCTCGGCGAGCATGTTGCGTCGTTTGTCGCGCTTCGAAGGTTGAGGTTGGGGGGATGTCGCGGAATGACCTAGCGGAAAGTTGTCCGCCGGCGACGGACTGCCATTGCGGACCATGGCGATAGGTGAGACCCTCGGGGGGTGCTGGAGGTGTCGACTGTTTGAGACAGGGTCGTCACAGGGCTGCGCGAGTATTCGGGTCCGCTTGGTTCGCTGTAGGGAAGTCTAGAGTTACTAAACAGTATGACGCTAGGAGCGCAGGAAACAAGCATGCACGTTCAACGAAAGCAGTGCAAATCGAAACGATGCGGCAGGCGGGATGTGGTTTGCGAGAGTGAAGGGTCGGCTATCGAGCATTAGCATCACTTGCTGCATTACAAATGGGGTCTAGCGTGAAAGAAATGCGCTAGCACACCTCTGAACCGTTCGCCGACATGGAACCATCCAAGCTGAACACCACCCCATGTGACCAAGTTTGCATGATCATTTTACGCGTCAGAAGGCTGGAGCAATAGCTTTCTCAAGTTGATATGGATTAGGATTTTGCGAAAACTATCTGGAAAGACTGACGTTAGGACAGCTTGCGTACCTCGCATACAAGAACAGCCAATTGCTACAACTAATCTAGTTGAATTACATATTGCGATACGCGAAGCTCAAAACAACAATGTGCCATCTTCTGACCTGATTAGCCCTTCCCCGACCATCACTAGACTTTTCTTTCCCTAAACGATTGCATTCTCTCTGGTCCGTCACGTCCACCGTAGACGTTCTTGCTAGCCATTTGGCATCGCCACCTAGGCCTTGAAGCGTCGCTTGAAGTCATCGCACAACTCGAGCGTCAAGTTTGCCTCGCCCTTGGGGTAGGACGCGACGTTCTCTGGCCTGTGGTCACCGATCCAGACAATCTCCTGCACAGGCAAACCATCGGTGTTGTGGATGCGGACCTTTTCGTCCACAAAGGCGAGACCGACTGCACTGCTCAAGCTGTACCACAGCCCTCCTCCATAAGAGTACTGCATATTCAAGATTGGTTTGCTGGTGCCGAAGGCATCCTCTGAAGTGACTACCTGGATGTTGACGCCCGTGCCGTCTTCTGCGAGTTTCTGTTTTTCCGACCACGTGTCGCCCGGCTGGATCTTCTGCAGCTCGCTTCTTGTGGTCTGGACAGACGATACCCACACAGGGTAGTGACACTTGTTGTTGACAATAGAGTAGGCTGCGAAAGCTGTGTTGGCTGTCAAGGCGAGACTCCCGATGAGGGTTGGGATATGCATCTTAGCGGTAGAGATCTTGCGATCAAGTTGGAATTTAGTGAAAGAAGTGGGTATGTCTGCTGACTTTGATGAAGCTTACTTGAACTGTAGGAGCCTGGTTCAGTTCATGCCGCGCTCTTGACCTACTCTTATATCTGGCGAAGACGTCCCGGTAATCCGCTTGTGCTTCTTACCAGTTGTGTGCTCGAAACTTGAGCCAAAGCTAGGAGCCTTTGGTGTCTGTACAATGTTACTATCCAAAGTCATGCGTCTGTGTTCGATCCAGGCCATGACAGCAAGCCATAAACCTGCGACTATCCGAAAGATTCCACATTGGATGTGAGGAATGACGCGCTCGTCAAGATCGGAGGGCCCAAAAGCGGCAAGGCAAGGTAGGACATCACTCATTTGGCGTGGTACTACAGACAGCATGCTCAAACAATCTTAGTCCTACGATGGCGCTGCAGGTACAATCGTGTATATATCCGTGCTTACAGGGCGGCGTTTTCTGAGGACGAATAAAAAAATTGACGGATGGTACAGAAGTGACAAGATGTCTTTGAAGCAGTAATCGCCGACATGAAAATGTGACTAACGGAAGCAGACCGGTGAGCAGAAGAGAATTGCGCGTCGATACTGTTGTGGTGAGAAAATATCACAAAACGTGAGACGGGTGCCCTACGACAGTCCTGTCAACTGTCATGTGCGGGTGATTGTGCTCAATCAACGACTTTCTTGTACTATTACCACGAGCTCAGCTTCTTCGGAATGGCAGACGGGTCCTGTATCACAGCTGAGCCTCAATATGCGCAACGTGCAGAGAGGGCCAAACTGCATGGCCGTCGTGATGACGCGTGATAATGATTGACAGCAGACATGTGACACGTTCGATGAGGTGAGGAATGTGTTTGCGGTGGACAATGCACGAGAACAGATTCAACGAGGATAACTTCGTCGCATGTAAGGAGACGCGAGATGCGCGTTGAAAATTCAGAGCCAGCGTGACATAAAAATGGCTTGGAAGTAACTCTTGATGTCGTTCTAACATCGAATGAAAGCGGAAGGAGATGGGCTAAAGGGAACAACTAAGCCGGGCGGTGCCGTGTGCTGCCGAACCTCGGCATACATGTTGGATCCTGGTTCCTCCACATTCCGCCCGCATTTGGCTTGCCCGCGGAAGTGCTGCCGCCATGTAGTTCTCACGCTTCGACTTGTTACAGTCCCTTTCTCCCGAGGTCCGTGTTCACCGTGTTCTGAGTATACTTTGAACATTGTCAGTAACATCATTCAGCCATGTCTTCCTCCGCTCTCCGCACATCCATGAGAATGGCCTCACGGCCGCAACAACGGCTGGCTAGCATCCAAAGACAGTTCAGCAGCTCTGCGCCGCAAAGGAAAGAGATACGGGATGCATACATTATAAGCGCGAGCCGAACACCCACCGCAGTGGTCAGTAATATGGTATTCCAAGCTACCTCAGCTACTCACTAAGTCATAGTTCAATGGCAACTTCACAACAGTATCCGCGACCCAACTCGGCGCCACAGCCATTAAGTCCGCCCTCGAAAAGTCAAAAGTCCCAATCTCCTCCATAGATGCCGTCTACATGGGCAACGTCCTCTCCGGAGGCGTCGGACAAGCACCAGCGCGGCAAGCAGCCATCTTCGCTGGGCTGCCCACCAACATCGAAGCCACCACGATCAACAAAGTATGCGCATCGGGTCTGAAGGCAGTAAACATCGCCGCCTCGACTATCGAGCTCGGGCAAGCGGAAGCACAGGTCGCTGGAGGAATGGAGAACATGACACGAGTTCCATACTATATGAACAGGGCCAGCCAGCAACCAGCATTCGGCCACCAGAAGCTGCAGGACGGCTTGATCGCTGACGGACTGTGGGATGTCTACAACCAGATCCACATGGGCAACTGTGCAGAGAACACGGCAAAGAAGTACGAAGTTTCAAGACAGGACCAGGATGACTACGCCATCGAGACATATAAGCGCGCACAGCAAGCATACAAGGACGGACTCTTCAAAGATGAAATTGTGCCAGTCACTGTCAAATCGAGGAAGGGCGAGACTATCATCTCCGAGGATGAGCAGTACAACAAGCTGAAGCTGGACAAGGTCTCCACGCTGAAACCAGCTTTCGAAAAGGGACCAGATGGCACAGTCACAGCGGCGAACAGCTCGCCCCTCAGTGATGGCGCTTCAGCATTGATACTCGGAAGCAAGGAAATCGCACAGCAATACGGCAAGGACAGCCGTGTACTGGCAAAGGTCGTCACCTACGCCGATGCTGCCGTTGGTATGTACTCACAGACTCTTGTGCTCATCCACTCTCACTGACTCTACTTAGACCCCATTGACTTTCCCGTCGCCCCCGCTTCCTGCGTTGAGAAACTCCTGAAGCAATCCGGTCTCTCAAAGAACGACATCGCTATCTGGGAGTTCAACGAGGCCTTCGCTGCCGTTATCAAGGCCAATGCCAAGATCCTTGGTCTCGGCACGGACAATGTGAACCCAAGAGGTGGTGCTATTGCTCTGGGTCACGCCCTGGGTAGCTCCGGAAGCAGGATCCTGGTTACACTACTACATCAGCTGAAGGTTGGACAGTATGGTGCAGCTGTCATCTGCAACGGAGGTGGCGCATCATCAGGTATCATCGTTCAAAGAGTCAGCGCGGATCAACTGTAGGTCAGGGTAAGAAAGATGGTATGTATACCAAATCAAAAAAAAGTTAGTGAATGATACCAAAGGGATGCGTGTTCCCAAACTTGTGGTGTCACGATCCAGGCATCCCACGTGGCCTCCGAACCAAAGTGTATCGTACAGCCCTAACCAAACAGCAATGGCTCACAGTCAACAGCACAGCAGATAGATAGGCAAAAAAGACGACATTGGCCAGATTCGAACTGACGCTCCCTAAGGAACAAGATTTCAAGTCTTGCGCGATAACCACTCCGCCACAATGCCTAGGATGTTGATATATTCGCCACTCGAACAACACGTGTTATGTAGTCAAGACTGGTCATAAGTGAGCAAGGCTTGCAAATCACACCGCATTTTAGGAACAACAAAGATCTGAAGCAACGTGTTTCCTTCGTGTTGTGGAGCACAAAGGTGGAGTATGCGGTGTGTTTACGGCTACGTACAGGACAGTGATGGGTAGGTGCGTGGTTGTGGAACGACAAACAAGAAGTTACGCGAGTAGAAGCAGATGACAGCATAGGACGCGGGGTGATACGCTGCAAGACATGATACATGAGATAACGACTACTCGATTCATCTTACTAAAGTGAGGGTCGAACGACTGGAAGACGAGAAGCGGTCATGCGTGGGCAAGATGGGCCATTTCAGGCTGAGAAGTCATGCAATGGAATTCAATGATATGAAAAAATGGTGAACATCTTTGCTACAACACTTTACTTTGGTACGGTGTACCTTGAGCCTAATCGTGGAGGCCTTGGTAGCATGCAAGGTCTTATTTTGTGACAACAAGGTAAGGCGAGGGCCTTTAACATACTGTATCGCACTACCACATGGAACTATTTCGCTCTACTCCAAGCATAACTGTAAAAGCCTTCGTCGCACGTAAGGCTTCGAATAGTTAGTAAAAGGCGCAATAAGTATTTTTGAAGTGCACTTTCACTATGGTATATTGAATGGTCGGGCAACAACATCAAGTCTAGGTGTGAAGCCATTAATGTCATGTTGATTCATAGAGCATGGACCCGAGAAGCGGAGAAACCTTTTACCCCAGATGTACGCCTACTACGTTAACGCTGGGTATAAGCGACCGGCGTTCTAAATAAGAAACGAAAAAGCACTGTTACAAGCGAAGATCGAAAGACCCCCCTCTGCCTCATGCTTGATTCAGATTCATATCCAAATCCATGTCCAAGTCCATAGCAAAATCCATATCATCCCAAGGCATCGACGCAGCACCCTCCACCGCCGACATGCTGACCCCGGTAGTAGCAATTGAAATAGCAGAGTTATAGTCTGCACTACTCGTCGGGTTCTGCAAATCCTCGGGTAACTGATCCCAGGACGGGAATTGGAAATCGTCGACGGTAGACTCACCAGCAGTCGGGCAGTCAAGGATAGGATGTGCGGCTGCGCTGGTTGTGAATGGCGCCATATGCGCGTTCGTTTCGTCAAGCCAGTACCTCCTCTTCGGCGACCCGGCAGTTTTCGTAGCGAACCCAATCTCGCCATGTTCGCCGAAGCAGGGACCTGCGCTACCTGCTGCTGTGCATGCGAGTTCTGAGATGGGCTCGTATACACCCAGGAGGTTGTCTGTACTGGCGGCCGTTGTAATGGGGGCGTACGAGGCTGGTGAGGTGGGCGATCCACTTAGCCCCGGTATACTGTAGGGTGTTTCGTGACCTGAGGAGAGGTTTCGTGCATGTCCTTGAATGAAGTTGGTAGAGCCGGACAGCGCGAATTCGTAGGAGATGGCACGCATCGGGTCGTCCTGGGCCATGGAGGTGCAACGGAAAACATTGTTCGCATCGAAGCTTGGGTCCACAGCAGAGCCGTAGTTGATACCGAGATCTTCAAAAATCTCGTGATTTCCATTAATATCTGGTTTGATGTTAGACATAGCATGACAGGCGTATATAATCTCAAACACTCACTCTGTACTGGGGCTTGGGCGTCGATCCCGTGGGCCTTTTTAAACAGGTTCAACCACTCAGGGTTGTCGGCAGAGGTCTGGTTCCATGGATCGTCATCATCATACAGGATACGACGTGATTCCTTCTGTAGCATCTCGTCGGTCAAGGTTCCTGCTCCATGCTTGTCGATATACTCTCGTGCGAAGCGTCCCAGTTGCAATGTAAGGATCTCCCAGCAAGTTGCATTGGGGTTGTTGGTTGGCGACTCTGAAGAGGAGTAATCTTTGGGTGTTGTCAAGACGATAGGCCCGATTGTTGAAGGATCACTTCCGGTCTGGTATGCGGCGGATATATTGTTCGTCGCGGTGTTGATATCAAAGTTGGGCAGAAGATACTCAAGATCTCTGTTCTCCACCGATAGGTTGAGTTGCTGTTGGAAGATTAGCAAAGTAGACTTCAGCGAAGATCTGCGTGGAGTTTGACCTCACTGTGGGTCCGCATGTTCGCTACGGTAGTACGTACCTTGAGGCTGGTGGTGTTGCTGGCGGAGAAGGGAAACGGAGATTTGCTCTCGTTAGCAATAAGATACGGCGGCATAGCATTGGTCACATGGATGGCGACATGAGGGTCTAGGCCTCTGCATCCCTTCCAGTTCTTCATGCTTGCGCCATTTCGGAACTCCTTTGCCAAATGGGCGGTACGATCTTCCCACTTGTCAAAGTTCATACCGCAGAAACCGCAACGGGATTTGATGTATTGGGCTTCGGACTTCCATGTATCCATACTCGCGATCATCTTGCAACCATGCATGAGTCGCAGATGTTGTCGAAGATGGTCTTTCCGGTAGAAGGTTCGAGACTCTGGGCCTTTCTCGTAGCAAGCCGAGTGGTTGTGCGTCGCCAAATGGTCCTTACTGGGATCTAGCTCGTCACAGTAAACACATCTGGACTTTCCGGTAGCCTTGTCGGCGACAACCTCTCCAATTGGTGCACATAACCACTTCTCCAGGGACAAGTGAAGGCTTTTCTCGTGACGGGACCTTTGATACATTAGCATTTGACATTGCAAGTATGTGAAGCCGCTGAGATATTTGAGGTATCATGACCTTGCAGATCGAGGGCTGTGCAACTCTGCTTCCTCACACGAGGCGGGAGGCTGTACGTACCAGTCATACTTGGACTTGAAGGCATCAGTGCAGAACGTGCACTGGAAGATACGTTGACCCTCATCAGGACTAGCCTTCGCTGCTCGGGTAGGGAGACGGCGACGCCTCCGCCTCTCCTTTGACTTCAGACTGTTCAAGGAGCCTAGAGAGTGCCGTGATCCATGCGAGTAAGCTGAGTTGCGAGATCCAAGAGAGCCGGAAGACATTTGCGTGAGACCAGTCTCCAAAGACGAGATAGACGGTGCTCTAAATACTGAGAAGCTTCCAGTGCTGTTGTTAGAGCCATCTCTACGGTAGCTACTACTCAGACTGGCAGATTCTGGTGGGTCAAAGGTTTCAACAGCGTGGGCAATAGCTTCCAGTGGCGCCGGTTCGTTCTCAGGGGGAGAGTGTTTCCATCGTTCAAAAGGATCTGTCGCGAGTTAACCCAAAACTTCCGTTTGTTGGAGCGCTGGCACTTGAAATGATGCGCCAGTATCTGGGATTCTGTGCTCAACGTCTGGACGCTTTTCACCTACTCGGAAAGTCATAAACTTTCCGGTGGATGTCGACGCCAGAGTTTTATGAGAGCGAGTGAACCCAGACTCGGTGTACGTACTCAAAGTTTCCCAGGTCTTGCCTGCTGGGATATTGATAGCCTCTGTCGAAGGTCGAAGGCTCGGCGATGCGCTTCGCTTGGGTCGATTCTTCTGCCTTCGCCGTGTGTTGGCCATCCAGTTAGAGATTTGGTTGAGCGACAGGCCGGTCTGCTGCTTCAGATCCTCCTTTTCTTCGTCGGTAGGATAAGGATGATCGATATGCATCAGCATCCAATCTTTCAGTACTTTGACAGCGGCTCGAGGAAAGCGAGCACCTGCGGCACCCTTCTTAAGACCTTCGTCATCCTCTTTCCCATCTTCGATTGGGCCAAGATGACCCAGCGATCGCATCTGCTTCTTGCCCGTAAGTCCACCAAAGTGTCGCGTATCGTTCTCGGCCACGACATCTAAGGTGTCTAGTGCAGTCCTCTGCCGCATACCTGGCATCCTCTCGGGGTTGCTGAAGCTGCATGGTCGGAACAAAGCGTTGCATGGGGAGCATCCGGTTTGCTTTGAGCCATCGGAGTTATAGACGAAACACTCCAGTGATCTCGATCGACAGTATTCGCATGGATGAGCAGGCTTCTGGTATCGTGGAAGCCAGCTGCTAAAGTCTGTGTTGAAGTCTGTACTCGTAGGTTGAGCACTGTTGGATTGCTCCAGAGCTCCAGAGTCGTCATCTGATGGAACGCTAGTACATGTTAGAACTATACTAAGGCGAGTTGGCAAGTATGAGCCACGATCCTTGCCAACCCGCAACAAGCAAGTTTCAAGTCGAGGTTGTACGACGATGCTCGGCAAACTCACCTTTGTTGTAGCAAGGTTCCTGATACGCTGTGATCGGTTTCTTGTGACACATTGGGCATGCTTGCTTCCCCGAAATCGACAAAGTCTGCCATATCGAAGGCTGCACTAGGAGTAGCCATGATGGCGGACCACGATCTCACAAGCAAGACCAGATCGTATTGGTCGGTGTCAATGATTTTCGGAGGATTAAAAGACAAGTGCGCGCCCTCTGTACGGATTAGACGATAAGGCGCAAGATGTCGTTGCGGGATGATGGATCCTAAGTACGACTGCTGGTTCAGACTCACACCTTAGGCCATACCCAAGAAAGCACTGCACACTTCCTACAGCCGCTAAACCGCATTCTGCAGGATGTCGAGTTGAAGGGCGCAGTCCGTGCGTTCGCAGAATACAGATTAGCCAGTCTTGCGTTTAGAGCGGGCTAGTCATCCGATAGAGAACGCGCTCGTAACGCTGAGTCAGTAGCATGCATCGCAGTGATGATTTTAGATGTTGAGGTTGGGGGTGACAGTTGCTTGCGATGCATGTATAGTGTATTTCGACACGAATATATACTTGACATGTTCCGTTTCGATTGCATTTCGACCTTGCCAACTTCTAGGGGTGCAGGAGCTGAAAATTACAGATGCGAATCTTACGGGGCTATTGAACCCCAGCCCCAGCAAACCGGAGCTGACAAACCCCACATCGGTTCTGCGCGAAGCACGATCCTGGCGGAAGTCATCCTCTGACGCTTGTGGCAGCTTTGCGATTGGTTCCAAAGGGTCTAGAAGATAGCAGACCTTCGGGGAAATGCATGCTGCAATGGGGAGCCCGCTGGGAAAGCGTTGCAAAACATGCGAAATCGGCAAGCGTAACCACTGGATATGGAAGTCTGCAAGGCGTGCAGCTAGCGGTCAGGAAGATACCGTTCATCGGAGGGTCGTAAGAGTCGGCGAAGAATTGACATTCGGGAGCCGAACAAATAGGGTCTTCGGGGCGATTAGCTCCGCACCCAACCAGCAATCGCGTGTAGCTGCTATGTTGGGAAGCGCGGTGGACATGAGCTATACATATAGTACTTGCTGCGAAGCTGAAACGCGTGTATTTGTTCTTTTCACATGTTGAAGACGCTAGCTGTAGCAATGGTGACAAGTGACGTCAGGGAATCTACCATGTCAAGAACGCGCCCGCGGACGCAACAGCTGTCTAAGTTCACCAGAGACCACCATGCGGACTCGGAACTATCTCCAGGCGCTCTTCTTCCTTTGAATCACACCGGATGTTTCGGACTGCTACCTTGCGATAGAAATGGATGTCTTCGTAAGCTTCGTCTTTTCCATGGCTTGACCGCCCAACAGAACCCTTCGGCGAGAGACTGAGACGCGACATATCAACCATGAGCGAACATTCACTGGAAACACGCCCGAAAGCTGCAAGAACACTTGTTTTTGTAGACAGCGCTGCTCAATGTACACCCGCTTAGAATGGTCAACCATGCCCAAGTGGATACATGAGGTATAGAAGACGTCAAATGGATCTGTCACACGTTGCGTCCCAAGTGACACTGAGATGTATACCGCTGATGCGTCCTTTGTATGATGGATCTGGACTCGAAGCACTCTTGCGCTGGACCCAATCGGACATATCGATATAGAGGGGTCGGACAAGGCTGGAAGCGAGGCGGGGTAACGTGTTGTAAAGATCGAATACTAACATGTGTCACGCAGGCTCATGATCAAAGTAGTTTCTTTTGACCATAAGACGGTGAAGCATAGTAGTTGACATATCACTAGCTTCCGATCGAGCCTACCGACTGTCAGATGTAAATAACCTTGGCATAGCGCGAGGTTGGGTGTCGAGCGGATCTTAGCGATTCTGCCAACTCATAACGCATCCGCAAGTCTGTTCCATACATCAATCCGTCCATAAGCCGCACGAAACTAGCCAGTCCCAGTCACGGGCCTCCACAGTGCTCGTCATGTAACATGTCACTTGTCACCGCCTGTGCCTGACTACCCAAGCGCGAGCATCCGTCTTGGGCTTGTATTAAACCGACGATACTCCACATCGAAGCCTCACTCTGCCTGCATAGCGAGTCTTGAGGCAGCTTCCCAACCGTGCCTGTCCCACTCTGGACCGACGATGATTAGCACTGGCTCTCCAAGCCTTCACCCTCGAAATGGATGCATCTCCAAACTGTGCCATCTGCAATGCGCCGCCGTATCCTGAATGCTCCTGCGAGTCGGAGCGGCTGCAAATCGCTGTCAAGCAGGCCGAACAGCGTGCCATGGACGAGAGGCTGGCCGAGATACGGTATGGGGAAGATGCGCTCTTTACGATAAATGCTGACTGTCTAGGGACTGGGTAATCAACCATGCTCGCCAGCACATCCTCAACGCATTCGAAAGATTGACCTCGATACGCAAGCAAGCGCATTCGTCATACCTAGCCTCCCTCCCAAACTACGAAGTCTACATGCGATACTCGGGCCATCCCCCACTTCACCCAATGTATATATCGACGCTGCAAACACAGATTGCAGAAGCGCATGCAGAACTCAAGCGCGGTATTGATGCCGACTGGCGCGCATCCGTACTGCGATACCCAGAAGTCCTCGACTATTTCTATAGCCTTGTCGACCTCAGACTACCGGACGATCGCTCTCGAGAAGTCGTTGAGCCGCCATTCGCCGCGGCAGGCTACGCGGATATAGGATATCGGGTCAAAGAGAAAAAGAAAAAGCGGCGGGACCGAGCGGAGAGAGAGGGATCAGTACCGCAGCAGCCTCAGATGCATATGGCACTCAGAGTGATGCGTGGACAGATGCCTCCTGTACCAACCCCACCGATTCATCATAACGGGGCCTATCCTCGACCGCCAGAATCTTACGATTTCTGACTGGGCCAAGATTGTGTACCCGATGCCCTTATCATAAGATCTAATCACAACCGCCCACACGTACGAAGGACTATAAAGGAGGTCGTCTCTCATGAGGTATACCCTAAAGGTGTACACAAACTTCCTCATTACGGCTTCGACACGAAAGCAACTGCGTGCCCCTTAGGGATATCTTACAATTGAGCAAGACGAGCTCTTTCCTTTATTACCAGCCATCGAATGGCTTACGAAGCAACGACGCATTGTTGGATAGTATCCACAAACTATAGCATGTACTGGCGCTTCTTTTGTTGGTCTCGTTTTCTGGGTATGCGACTACTATAAGCGCATAAATGAAATTACGCATAGCGAGGTGTATTCGTCCAAAGGGGTTTCATTTCACTGAGTAACATAACTATCTGCCCTCAGCAGCGAATTCAACTTCATAGATGACTTCAATACAATCAGAGATGAAGAGTTCCTCGTGCGCACGTCGCGTTGGGTGAAGAAGATGCCTAAGGCTCCACTGAGTCCGTGCACATATGGCTTGGAAAGTCGAAGCTTGAGCTTGTAGAAAACGCAAGACACAACATCAGCAAGTTTTATCACCCGAGCTTCACCCAGCGCCACGCGACTACGTCGAGGTCCCCCGCGACTTATATAATTCCAAACAATTAGACCATACCTGGACGCGATCGCGAAGCGCGTACTCGATACATTCGCCCATCATGAGCGGAAAGGCAGGCGCATATGGAACAAAAGGCGGCGGCGACACAGACTTCAGGAAAACATGGGACCGAGACGAGATGGCGCAAAGGGCGAAGGATAGGGAGGCAAAGGACCGCGAGGAAGGGAAAGAGCGATATGAAGCGAAACTGGCTGGCAAGACATACAGACGGAGGGCGTCTACGCCCGACGATCTGAAGCAGACCGAGGCCAGGTCAGAGCGCATAGATTGGAGCAAGATGATTGGAAAGCAGACCCTCACATCGGCAGCGGCAGCCGTTGGCAAGAGGGGACGCGGTGCGGGCGCATACTGTCAAGCCTGTGACCTTACATTCAAGTATGTATCCATCGTCACAAGTCGCTAGACTACACTAACCGCTACCAGGGATAACATTCAGTACGTCGAACATTTGAATAGCAAGCAGCATCTGGTCGCGACGGGCCAGTCGGGCGAAGTACACCGCGCTACAGTCCAGGAAGTACGCGATCGCCTACGATATCTCAAGCGAAAACGAGACGAGGACAAGTTTATGGAGGTGACGGACCTGGATGCGAGACTGGCCATGTCTAAGGAGCAGATGGAAAAGGATGCCGAGGAGAAGAGGCGGCTGCGCAATGAGAAGCGCCGGGCGAAGAAGAAGACAGACGCCAATGCCATGGAGTGGAAGGTCGAAGGCGACGGCATTATCCGCTGAATGGTGGGTGACATTGAGCAGGCCCATACTGCACAATATGGTCTCGGCGGGACAAAATAACCCTGGGCTATCGCACGTTGGCCGACGGACGGACGAGCACATGGCGGTCTTCTTCAGGCCTGCATCTGGCTGCTATCTCTGGACGTCGAGTCTTTCGTCGTCCGAGGCTCGGATTCCGAGCTTACGAGAAGGAGCATGCACATTCCCCATGGGAAGGGCGAACACCGCCACGCATTTTCTGCTTTCTACAGGCTTCCTGTACAGCTCATCATCGAGCTTCAGCGTTGTCAAATGCTAGAGTTCCTACACAAAGCATCTGAGCTCACATGGAATGGGAATACGGGCGAAAAGCTCCGGGGATTAGGCGCGCAACTTCCACGGGACGCGGACCACTTACCCCACATGTCGGCATCCCCCAGCATACTGGTGTAATGCATCCGCACGCTGATTTCTAAGCTCAACGCCGAGTTACGAGCTTCGACATAGCATCATAAATAAACGCGATTTGTCTCAGGTCGCATTATACTCCTGTCCAGCTAAGCTTTGTACCCAGCATCCGTCTCTGTCTTGTCGTAGTTCCTATATTCTCAGCCGCATAACCTAGCGCTGACATCACCTTTCCCATTCTACATTGCCCATCATGGTTCAACTCAACGGAAACACGCCCAAGATCACTTTATACACCAACCATCGCTGCCCTTGGGCGCATCGTGCACACATTGTGCTAAAGGAGTTGGGCCTTCCTTACGAGGAAGTCATCATTGACTTGGGCAAGCCGCGAGAGCCATGGTATCTTGAAATCAACCCTGTACGTTCAGCCTCTTGTTCAACCGTCGAAGCAGCATTAACGCTCTAAAAGCGCGGTCTTGTTCCTGCGATTGATTTCAACGGTGAGATCATCACAGAATCTGGCGTCGTTGCAACGTTCTTGGCCGATGCGTACCCTTCGCACGTCCTCCCCGCAGCAGGGTCCCCAGATGCTGCCTTGACCAGGGCAAGAATCAACTTCTTCGTTGACACTTGGTTTAGCAAGGCGGGCAGCTACTTCTACAAGATTTTGATGGCGGGTTCTGAAGATGAGAAGGCGAAGTTGAGCCAGGAATTTGTGGACGTTGTAGGCAAGGAGATCGAACCGCTCTTGAAAGACGCGAAGCCATTCTTTGGTGGAAGTCAGAAGGTCACGTTGGCTGAGGTACATTGTTGTGTCATCTTGACCACGAGCGAAGCTGACATACTGCAGGCACTGACAGCACCATTCATCATCCGAACATATGCCATGGCCAAGAACGAACTCCTCCCAAAGTCTATCACATCCGGCCTTGACGCACTGCCCAACTTCTCGAAATGGGCCGCCGAAGTCGTCAAGCAGGACAGTGTGACGTACATCTGGGACGAGGAGGCAGTCATCGATGGCACACGAAAAAGGATTGAGAGCCAGAAGGCAGCTTCCAAGTGAGCTCTCACTGTATCACTACAATACGGCATGCGATGACCATGACAAGGTTGTAATTCGCTCACCAGGATACATCTATCTACCTATCTACACTTTTGAGTACAATATGTGCCAGGCCGCTTAGCACTGGGTGTGCAAAGTTGCTGATCTTATGCGATGGTTTTTCTTCCGAGTGGATATCATAAACGCTAACATGAAGTAATGCCAAACAGCGACACCGAAGCGCCTATAGTGCGCCTTTGTACACATGAAAGAAACAAGCCAGACCAAATGCATGTTGCTTAACGAGTGTGCAGACGATGAGTTCTAGAAAATCAAAGTACTAGTGGAAGTTCAGAGGTGGAATCCATGGGGTTGGAGCACGAAGCCTAGGGGACAAAAAGGGCTAGGAGACGTCATCGGCTGACGGAAAAGGAAAGGACCACTGGCGGTACTTGAGCTAACGATCTTGTGAGGAAGGTGAGAATCAACGCTTCCCTAAATCCTCGAACCACGACGCGTTCGCTTTGTCGGTGGCATCGTCGTTCCTGTTCCTGATAGCGACAACAACATCGCCGCCGCTTCAAGATCTCCGTGTGTATGGTTGTCATCGCCACCGGACATCTCCACTTCGGAACCATGTGCGCTGTCTACAGTTGCGGTTGTTTCGAGGCGGATGAGAGCTTCGTCACCGCAGTCATCGTAAGAGGCGACGTTCGAATGCGTACGTTTTGTTCGATAGAATCCGCCCTGGTATTCGCAAGGAGCCGATGTTGGGGTGAGCAGACCTGGAGGCGCGTTCAGGCTAATGGGTGAGCCCGTGAGCGAAGAGACGGCTGTGCGCGGCGAGTACGGGGATTGGGACCGGTTGATCGGCGTGAACTGGGTACGAGGAGATACTTCGGGCGAACAAAGATACTTGCCAGTCCGATCAGTGTCCGTCCCATACCCGCTCTCAATATCGGACGGCCGCACGCGCCGATGCCTTGCAATTTGCTCGTTCATCGAGGAGCGCCCACAGTGCGTCTTGCGTGTCTCGGGCAGCGATGAGGCATCGGGTTTGCACAAAGTGTATGCAGGGCCAAGCTCTTTGAAACGAACTGTCTCCTGCGCGCAATACCGGACAGTAGCTGGATCGATGAGGAACTTCGCAAAGCATGCATCGCTCGGGTGCAGACATATGGAAGGGAAGTCGTTCCCGAATACAGGGGTGAGCGCCCATCGGATGTCGTAGCAGAAGGTCGCAGCTATAGCTCTCGCGGCGTGATAGGGCATCCAATAACCTACATTGGGTCAGTACTTCTCCGCTCATTGATCAGAGTATCGTAACTAACCTTGACACACCAGAGCACCGCCGGTGATACTGTAACTAATGTCTTTCATACCGGGGTTTTCTCTCAACGCTTTCGCCGGTACCGTCTGGAGACGTTAGCCTTGTATGTATTCATAACGGAGACCGACTGTTTACCTTGGAGTACTTCAATGATTTGAAGAAGGGTGTCATACGAACGAGGCCGACATTGTAGTCCCAGACCACGACGTACTCCTTGTCTTCATTGGGTCTCTTGTACGTATACTGGAACACTATTCAGAAGTCAGAACCGAGCCTTCATAACATCAGATAAGGCTCACTCTCGAACGCCTCGCGCCCAGTTTTTTCGTGGAAAGCCTTCTTGTCGCTATTGTATGGAATGTGCCGTACACCCTTCCTGAAGATTTCCCCAAGGGGGTAGATTTGAAATCGGCGATGCTGTTGTAAGAGCTCCTGGTCATCCCCGGCTTCGTGGGGTGGGAAGTTGACGTTGCCGACGGTCCTATTGCCTTCTGAGAAGATCGGAGCGTCTTTCGGAATCTTCTGTCGTCTAGGCACATCAACTGTTGTCACCGGATAGCAGGCTGGCGTGGGCGATTTTGAACTGCGGAAATCGTCCGGACCACCGCAGAATGGGTTCAACAAGTGCGATATCTTCATGGTGTGGATGACACAAGAACTTTCTAGTATGAGGAACGAAGACTGTTGGTACAGGTACTTGTCGTAAGGTACTTGTCGTGAGGTACTTGTCGTGAGGTACTTGTCGTGAGGTACTTGTCGTAAGGTACCAGTATTTGACAGGGACAGTGGACTTGAAGACGCAGAGACCAGGTTGACAAGCAAGGCTAAGCTGCTGTGGAACGAAGGAGCGATTTGGAGTAGAGGGGTGTTTGGTGGCAGTGACGGGAAGAAGAGGCCGAAGTCCAGTTCGTTTGCGAAATGCTCACGAGGACGCGATGATCACTCTATACTACTGACCACTGAGGACGTGATCCGGATAACACGAAGCTCTAGCAACCGGCCTTCACGCGATTAGTACCCTACATCAGATGGAACTGGTAGCCTCCGCAACGTACGTACCGTGTTGAGGTCAGTACTTGGTCGACAACACACTCAATAGGGTTGACGGTGAAGAGACGTGCGCTACGCGCTGGTGATGACTTAATACCGCAGTGGCTTTCTCCAACAAACGTCGTCCCGTGGCGAATAGCTGGGTCTCGTGTGGTGTCCAACGGATACCCTCGCTCGGTTATCGCAACAGTACAAGTAGGTCAATCACTTTGAAAGGCCAAGTCAGCAGAACCCAAGGAGAAACAATCGCATGAGTCGTGTCAGGCAAGATAGGATGCAGTTCTTACCAAAGAGTCGAAATTTGGACCTGGGTATCCTTTTTGGAGAGCTTTCGGATAAGATCACCAGGGATGGACGGAAGCGTAGGAGAAGGTACTTGTGCTGTACACAGTTCTTTTAACGGGTCAACTCTACCTTCACTTCGGCCCACTAGCTGCTCACCTTTGGCGAAGTGCGTCGCCAAAGCTTGTCCAAGCGCCTTGCAGATGACGTCCGGTGTGTAAGTGGACGTGCTTTAGCCTCAGATGCATACTACATGGCTTGTCGGGGTATGCAGTGGCGGACCCACTAATAGGATCAAACGATCGTTACCGAAAGCAAGTGCTGGGGTATGGACAAGGAGATGGTGAAGGATGGATCGAGGGTATTGTGTCGTACGGCGTCAAACACCGCTCCCGCCCTGAACCCTGCATCCAGACCAGGATATACATCTATTTCCTTTGTTCAAACGGTATATGGGTCGACATCAACCGAAACATATCCAGTGGGCCTGGGGGAACGTGCGAGCTGGTAGCACTGCCGCGACTCACCAATCACTGGTGCTCTAGGTGAGGGCTGCGGCATCTCACCTTTCCCAGCAACGCCTATACATGACCTACAACGGATACGGTGGACTGAAAACGAATAGTGTCCATGTTATCGATATCGGAGTCCACTGCTAAGGCTATTCGACGATTGCACCACCACATTGCAGATCCCTTTTCTATTACACATGAGTGGCATCACCAAACTCAAATTAGCTGTGTTCGGTCCTTCACAGGATTCCAGGTCTACTGCGTCCTCCTTGTCAGTATGGCATGAAAGAACGAATCGTTGTAATGTTTACCTGCAGCTTTCCGCAGGAGTACAAGTGCACGGTCTCTGTCCTCTCGTTGCAAACGTGGCCCAATTTCTCACGCATCTCGGAACATCTGCACGATTGCGATGTTCTCAAAGAACTCTATTGGTTTGCACCTTTGACGTGTGCTTTCAGCCTTGTTCCCGCTGGCGATACTCGAGATGTTCAACCTAGGCCCTGCTCGCTTGCCCCTGCAATCGCGACCAAACTTTCATTCAAAGTTGGTATTCTGAAAAGCATTCTCGGATTGATCACAATAATCTCTCGGTAGTGAGACATGGCGTACTCTAATGCAAGCCCCTTTACCTATCCGCCAGGCAAAGATATCGAGAGCGAACCCCGACATAACATGCGTGTCGCTGGACATCATTGACCAAAACTGCTTGCCCTACCCGTCCCAGTATGGTTTGCAAGGTTTGCAGGTCTTCTCACGAAGAGAGGCGGTGTTTATGTCTCAGCGCAGACCGCTCAAAGACAGAAAAAGCCAAGCTGCAGCTTTTCATGTGGTCACCCGTGACCATCGCTTGATCAAGAGCTCTTTCAGGACTATTCTGTACTTTTGACGCTCCTCCACTGGTGAAATGATGCCGTCAAGCGAGGCTGCCTGGATACTCACTGCCTGACCCGCTGTCACTGCGCGCAGCCGGCGGTGGGAGATTCGAACAACTCATACTGCCTTCCGGTCAAAGCAGAGCGCCTTCGTGAGATCATGAGCAGACTCTCGACGCCACAGCTTCAATTGGCTCAGGGCTCACTGCGTTCTGGGACTCCGGGTCACTCGTACGGCGACCAGGTAGGAGAGGAGACGCGCACTCGTTGTCGATCATCGTGCATATGCGCAGAGTCTTTCCGCTTCCGCTGGTTGCACAGAAGCCGTCACAGTGGGATGACAGACGGCTCAACCTCCTGGGATTAGCCAGCAAGGTATCGCTGTACTGTGAGCTCAGGATCGAGTTGAGCGGCAAAGACCAGCTACTGAGGCTCCATGGCTGTCTTGTTGTTTCAGCGGGCACTCAATTCTGGGTTCAAGACCTCTATCCACAAGAGCCCAGGTAAAACAATACCGTGCTCGAGCGGCCTCTGAGTGTGATCATTGTGCATGGCACAGGCAACGAGATACCTTGACCTTGGCAGATACCAGAGTGGGCGCAAGCCGCAATCTCGTCGCCGGGCCGACATTCAAGAGCGCTTACTTTGAGACAATACCGTAAAGGAGTTGTTAGTTACCTCGCTATCTTTTTTGCCGTACGCGTGGCCTGGCGGATCAAGTATCCGAAATTCGATCAATGTCTGACAAACACAACTGCCAGAGATGTCCTACGGACAAGCTCTTCACTGGTTTTTCAAGCAATAGAGGCACGAGAAAGATCACAAATATCAGCAATAGGATAGTTCGAGACTACAAGCGCAAGTGGACCGTATCCAATTGCGTGGCCATTCAGCACGACATGTAGCGTCGTAACACACCTACCTCTTCAATGAAGACGTCGGCAGTAGTACCTCTTTGGGATTAAGCAAAAAAGACAGTGCGACCAAACGGCGGCGATTTGTGCACCGAGCGAGTGCTAACTTATGTTTTAAAGCACTGCATACGTCCTCGGCGTCTAGATTCAATCGTTTCTACATCGCTTTCTTACACAATGAGTGGTACTCTAATGACAAATTGTCACCACGCCGCTCTCCCAGCATGAATTCTGATCCTGCTTCTTACAGGCACTGAGTAAAAGCTATGAGGCACTGGCTACCTAAGCGTTCTCTATCCAGCCAAAGTTTTCTCACGATTGTGCCACATCATTCCAGCACGCGCAGAAGACCTGCTCATGGCATTTCAGAGCAATTGCATTCGTCCGATCCGAATACCGCTCAGCCCCTTTTGATATGGCGAATGGTGCAACCAAGTTGTCAAAATCTCCCTCCCTCGTGCCCGACGGGTGACGCGTAAAGACGTGTCTCACGCAACCTTACGACGCGGAAGCACTGAGTGCAATCGACTTTCTGCCCCACCAAATGGTTTCCGTACTACCAAGCCCTGAATTCGCTTCTTGTTGCGCTTCCAACAAGGTGATCTAGAGGCCGCGCTCAGTAGTGCCTTCGTACTAGGACCAGAAGTATGCAGAGATGACCTCCGCATTGTTTCCATAAAAAGGCACCTCGTCCGGCTGGAATTTCAGGAACGACCACTGCTAAGCGTCACAAGTAACGACGATCAGGCACACAACGTCTTGCGAAAGGTTTTCGGAGCAACTCACAGTCGAGGACAAATGCTCTGTGCTCCAGAAGAGGTTCTGACTGACAGCTGCGGTGATGCAATCAAGCTTTGTGGCGCTTCTCACATGGTAGGACGGCATAAGACGACACTCGAGCAGCAGATGCACGTTCAATAAAAGTAGCAAAAGTATGTGTGGATCACCATACTGATTTACTTGCTTTTTCGCTCCACGTTAGTGCAATGGTTCAACAGGGCGCAGTTCATTGACCGCGGTGCGACAAGAACAGCATTGCCCCACCCCTCACGACGTGCGACTGCCGAGATAGGTATCCGCTATCGATACCAGTGCCTATCTGCATCATGCTATTTTAGATAATCCTTTTAGATTATCTGACGATCTGGAAGCAGTGGGAAAGCTAGCATAGCGCCCGAGCGATGGTCGCTCCACCAACCTGGAAACCCATACGGATTGCACGAAGCAACGAACCGATCCTGGCCAGCGAAAAATTGAGAATATTCTACTATTGGGCCCTTTTGCACCGAGCCATCCAGAAGTAGGGACTTTAGATGATGCAGGGAACTTGCATGCATCGTTGCCTCGCAATTGAACAGGACAACCCCAATGCTTGCTCCGGGTCAGATGCGCAAACGGGGACGAGTACGACGGCGGCTAGTTCTGTTTCTGGGTACCACGACACAAAGATTTGACATTTTCCTGACAGCCCTGACAGGTGTTACAGTGCGAGTCTTTGAACATGAGAATGGTTGGACAACGTTACGGACGTTGAACGAATTACGGTAAGTATGCCTCACTCTTTGGGCTCTCATTACCCTTCTGCCTAGTTTTTTTCTCCGCTACATCTCCGTATGTACTCATCTGTCTTTACATCTGGGTGTGCGTCACATGTTCCTTTCGCAATTCCTTACTATTTGTCATTGTTGTCTACCAGGCTGTGGACGCCAGCCAGCACATCATGTCACACCACATTCACAGTAATGGAGATAGGCACCATTTCTATCAGGCGGCGTCCTCCATTTATAAGATTTCACGCAAAAGACGCCATCAAAGCTACGAGCTTTGGTCCCTTCATGCACGTATCCCTCCTCTGCTCCGGTACCCGGCCGGTAACCCTACTCTATCTCTGCCTCCCCTCACAACAGCTTATCGGTGGTCTTGGAAGCATGCACTACCCCATCTCCGCTCTCTAACGTGGCCGCCACCATGCAACGAGCCGTGAAACCCAAGATACGTCCCGCAGGGGCCGACGGATGCCGTCTATAAACTACTCACCAGGTTTATTGGACTTTTATAGGTATGCTCTCGTTTGAACTTAGCAACTGTGAGAGCGGTGTCTGACCAGTCGGCGCTGCTTACGGGAAATACAACATGACCCCGCTCCAAGATGCTCTCTGCGACTCCATCCTAATGATGCCATGTCTGTGGCAACCGACTGCTTGGTAAACATGGTCAATGAGTGTTCATGACCGTACGTCACATCTGACTGAGAGCTATGCAGACAGCCTAATCTGTCTCTTGCCTTCCGCTGTCACTTCCTCTTTTGATGGTGTTTGACGGCGAGGACCACGGGTATGGCACTAATTGCGCCAATTTGTCGTACAGGGCGCTTACAACAGCATTCCGTCTGGCTGTAGAAAAAAATGCCATGGAAAGGTTAAAGAATCGCTTTTCATCATAGGGAACCGTACCCTGGGCTGTGAAATAGAGAAACGGAGATTGGAGAATATTATGGACAAATACATAGATTGAACGTTGCCTAACAGTATCAACTATAGTACTGCTTCGCCACTGCGTGCACACAGCGACGGTGAGTTAAAGGGAGAGGATATATCAGGTGATCACAACACAATATTTGCGTTGATTTCGCAATCCACACACACAACTATAACAGCTACACTCTTCCCCCTCTGCACGCTGCCTAAACCGTTGATCAGCTTTGCCGCCGCCCCATTCACATTACGATATCAGTATTGGAGAGAGACAACATCCACAAGCATACTATCAATCAGAGAAAAGGTCATCAGATATGCCAAAGCGATTAATGTGTGAACGTGATCAGAGTCTCCATTTCATAGAGCTACTCAAAAAAATTAATCCAAGAAAGTAAGCCGATAAAACACTAAACGCCAGCAATCATAGCCAGCCACTCTTTGGGGCCGATGCTCCGCTCATCCTGAAGATGCTTGCCAATCCCATAACGCCTTTACAAACAATGACCAAACCAATACCTCCAAGCACGCTTATTCTTCATGCTCATTCATGCGGATCGTGATGCGCCTCAGACAACATATATTTACAACACACACACAATGCATGACTCAAAAATCGGACGCGCTGTCCTCTGAATAGACATAAGCGCCAGAATGAAGATGCTAACACCTCAAACCGTCATAACAATTTCATCTCGAAGAACCAGCCTGTTTAGGAAGTGGCGATGGATTATACGTCCATCCGCCATCCCTCACAAGACGTTCTCTCGCCTCGCGCTCCTTCCGCTTCTCTTCAGCTGTGACTTCGTCGTTGGCCCAGTAGGCGCTGCTAGTACGCTCGCGGAACCTCTTGTGGCGCTCCTTGTTGGGGAACACCTTCTCCATCTCCAATGGTGCAATGGGCCCGAAGATGTGTTCGGGGTCCATGAGCTGCTGGTTGCTGAGCATTTCGCGTAGGTTGGGCGTGTTAACCCAGCTTGGTTGCTCGAACTCGTTTTCGGAGTCTTCATCCTCGGAGTCGGTCATGATCTCGGGGAGCTTGATGTCGTCTCCGTTGGGGTATTGGATGTGGGGTGTTTGGGATGCCGGCTGGTATGAAGACTCGGCAGCGAAAGGAATCTTGCCCTTGGCGAATTGAGCATGGCCTGGGGTAGTTGGGTTGAGATTTTTCGCTTGTTGCGAAGGTCTCTTGGCCGGACGATGAAGAGTCTCATCACCCTCACCAGGGAACTGTCGCTTGGGAGGAGGCTTAGCAGGGTTGATAGGAGGGATATTAATACGGTTGGCGTCTTGAACTGTCTGCAATCGTGATACAGGTCGGGCGGCTCCGAGATCAGATCGAGGTGGCTGAGACGCTGAGATTTTGGGCTTCTCGACGACTGTTTGCGCTCGGGCAACTCGGGTTGCAGCAGGCTTAGCAACAGGCTTTGATGTCTTGGTCCCGGGTACGGACTTGGTAGACAGAGCTGAAGCCGGTCGAGATGACGCAGCTGGAGGAGGTCGTGAAGATGGGCCTACAGACTTGTTCAGGCTCTGTGGAGCAGAAGGAAGAGGCTTGCTGGACGATGCAGCTGGACGAGCTGCAGGAGGTGGGGCTTGGCCATACTGGCTACTCTTGAGGTTAACCATGATCTTCTGTGGTGCTTTCGCGGTTATTGCGTCTTTGCTTGTTGGTTTGGCAAGTTTCCTGGGCTCTCGAAGAGGTGCTTTGGTGGCCTTAGTAGTGGGCAAAAGGCTCTTTGGTGGAGGTGGGGGTGGCATCTCGTCGCCAGAGTCAACGTCTTGTTCTCTGGAAGAGGCAGTATTCGATCGAGGGACGCCAGGGCGAGACACGGGCGGTTGTGGGGCTGCCTGAGCTGGCGTCTTGTTTGCAGCCACGGCAGTAGGCATTCTCAGGCTCGACTGGGAGGACATGGCGGTCGGTGTCTTTGCTCCCATGGCCCTAGCCTTCTGAGCTTGCGCGGCGGCCTTGCTCTGCTCCTTCTCACGCATCTGCCTGAGCCTGTCCTCAGCACGCTGCTGCTGCTTGGTCTCCCGCATCTCCTTCTCACGGGTCTCCTTTTCCTTCTGCTTCTCCCGTTCGGTAGAGCTGCGAGTTCGGCGGCCATCGCCCTTGAGAGGGCTACCAGGCATAGTAGCACTTTTACCAGACTTGATGGAATCCTTGGAAGGCGAGCGCATGTGGTTGAAGATGGAGACTGGTCTTTCTGCGCGCTTGGGGCTGCTGGAGACCTCGTCTGATGCATCTGAGGACGGCAACTTGGGTCTTGCAGGGCTTTCTTTGAGAGCGTCCATCTTGACCTGAGCGCTGGTAGCACTCGACCCGATGAGCTTCTCCTTCGCTAAGCGGAATGCTGAATACAATTTAGACTTCGATGCGCTGAGGGGGCCATCCATGTATTTCTTACTAGTCGGAGAGCCAACCGGCGTGGTTGATTCAGCAACTGCTGAGAGATCTGGATTTGAAAATGAAGTGAGGTTGGTGAGTTTGGCTGGCACGTGTTTGGCTGGTGATGGCTGAGCATCAGCAGTATAGCTTTTGTTATAAGCCGGCCTGGATACCTTGGGGGCGACTGCTGCTGTTCGGACAGGTGAGATCCAGTCGTCATCGTCATCCTCCTCCTGGGTGGCTTCCGGTGCGGGAAGACTGGGGTATGCTGGTTGTGAAGCTGGCGCAGGTGCGACCTCTTCCTTTGCTTGCATAGTAGAACTCTCAGGCTGCGATTGTGCGGATACGATATTCTGGCTGATGCGTTTCGGTGCGTCGTTCTGCTGCTTGAGCATATTGATACGCTCATACAGACGCTGTGTGGAAGTCTTGTTGTGGATCTTGGTCGTTTCTGATTCCTCTCGCTGGAGCTCCGGTCGGTCTTCATCGACGTCCATGTCGTCCGCATGTTGCGTCTCTGCTGGGTGCGCAAGCTGTGAGCCTCCAAGGCTCTTTCCTCCTGTAAATCTACCCATATGGCTGTTGCGGCCCTTGTTCTGGTCGAGGTGACTGATGCGTGACACGCGATTGCCCATGCTCTTCTTTGGGAGCAACGGCTCGCGCGCGGGGAGAGAAGCAAAAGTAAGACTGCTCTTCCTAACGAGCGGCTTTACGGGGCTGGAGTTGTCTGAAGGCGAGCGCACGTCATCGTCAACGTCCATTTCGTCGTCGACGTCATGGTGGATGAGCGTATCGTTGACTTCGGCTTCGGGAGATGCGGGCGGCGGGCCTGACGGTGTTGTTGAGTGGTCTGGAGCATATGTGGTCTTGGGCTCGGGGGCCAGAGTGCGATTGTTCGCTGTGTCGAGCGCGTCGTGGGTTTCAGCAGAAGTGCTGTACTGCTCGGATACCACGTGTGGTGGTTCGGGAAAATCGGCCATATCCTCGTCCTCCATGTCGTGGTCCTCTCCATCAGAAATGTCGTGGTGAATCATGGTACCATCAGCCTCGTCTCGCGAGTGGTCAGCCTTGTACTCGTCGTCGTCCACACTCATGGCAGATACATCTGCGTGTTTTGTCTGCGAGGCGTCCCTCGACGCGTTCTTGCTTGCGAAACCTTCATTGGCTGAAACAAAAGAATCGCCAGTCTCGCGCTCCTCTTCCTTGTCGTGTATCGAATGACGGAAGGACTGGGCTGGCTGTGTGGGCTGAGTCGAGAAGCTCTGTGGCGGCGAGAAGACTTGGCTGGCTTCTGAAGACATTACCGTGTCTTGTGAGGACTGAATGGGATTCCATGCGGGTGCGGGAGACTGTGCTGGGCGCTTCTCGAATACATTGGCGTGGAAGCTGCTGTCGACATTCTCCTTGCCAGCGCTCTCGGGCTTGGCGAACAGCTGTCGCGCAATAGGTGTGCGGGCGACTTGGGGCGACTGTCGTACTGTGTTCTCAGCATCTTCGGCAATCTGGAATCTAGCCTTGACGTTTCTTAGACTCTCTTCGGCGGCGCTTGTGCGTTTCTGCGCGTTTGCAGATTGTATGCTGGCGAGAGGCTTCGGAATGTTAGTATGGGACGAAAGGCGCATGCAAAACTCTTACCTGGCGATCGACAGCCTTCTTTCGCGCGGTACGGGGCGTCTTGCCGCGTAACTTGCCGGGTGTCTTGAAGACATCGAGGTTGTGTCTACCGGAAAGTCAGTGTGATGCGCGTCGGCGCGAGGTAGACGCGACATACTGTCTGTCGCTGGACAAAATGTCGAACATGTGTTCATTGAGCCATTCCAGCTCATTGCGCACAGAGAAGCCAAAATCCTCCAATTCCTGGGATACAAGCGTGTTGGACTGGTGGCGCTCTTCGAGGATCCAGCCAGCGGACCCAACGGTGGGTGCCTTGCTGCGGGCAGCCATGTCGAATGTGTGCGGTGAGGTGCGGTGAGGGCGTGTAGTAGTAGGCGCGTCGCGGTGCTAGCAGTCGCGTTCCGGGTAAGGTCGAGTGTCGTCTAGGTTAGCTACGCATGTCGTCTTGAGATGTATCAGTCGTGAATAGCAGCGCCAAAGGCAAAAAGGGCTATCCTGGGGGGTTTGTCGTCCGGGGCGTTGGGGTGTTGGACCTTCAATGTTGTGACGCGGGACGAATCCAAACAATCGAGTGGGCCGCCCATCGCGCTGGCCATAGCGCCGCCAAGACCGACCTCTCCCTTTTGGGACGACACTTGCATCATACCTCTGGCTGAAGCACTGAGTTTCCTTCTCGCTCAATGTCCTCTGTGTGATTGCTCTTGAGAATACCCATGGTTTGCATCTTTTCTGCTCCACAAGTGATGGTGGTGGCTAAGTATAGCACACGGCAAAGGCCCGCCAGACGATCGCCTGTAGCCGTTGAACACTGACCACCTGGCTGTCTTTGTCGCTGCTGCGTCGCTTCAGCCTATCGATTAGTTACCTTCAAGTCGTCTTCTTCCTTACAATTACCGCTCCGTCGCGTCTTCGCGCTCGAGTACATGTAGGTTCCATCCCGGAGACCATGGTTGCATATTGTCGAGAATTATCGCTGTATCCATGGCGGAAAAGAGCAATGTGATGATTTTACTTAAGCAGCCAATCTCCGTTGCATGTAAGAATGGCTTTGCTGTAAGTTCTGGGTGTTGCAGTAATATGTACGTGTCTGAGATCCAATAAGATTCCCACAAGATCATGGTCAAGCAGTACAATGGGTACAAATGGTCGCTTACCCCCCTGAACCAAGGTAAAGAACCTCGATTTTGTATATCGTTACCACGTTGCATAGTCTTAATATGCGTCGCTTGATAGGCTTCTTGGATCGAACATTCTTTTCGCTGGACTTAAGACACTTTCGTATTTTTCCAAAGTTACTTCCTTCAGCAACTTCCTCCAGCAACTCCCTTCAGCAACTTTCTTCAGCAACTTCCATCTTCAGCAATTTCCATCTTCAGCAACTTCCATCTCCACCAACCTCCATCTTCACCAACTTTCATCTTCACAATCTTCGCCGACAAGGTAGACTATATTGCCTTTACCAGCCCACGCGCACTTCAAGACTACGACTCCCACAATCTCCTAGTCGACACCAAAATCAAGATGGATTATCGTCACGCCCAAGTTCCTGGAACCTGTCCATCTACAAGGTGTTCTGAAGGTGCTCCACAGATGCCCCTTGAGACGTCTGAGCGCCGACAAGTACGACACAAAGAGCCTGTACACTGTGCAGTCAAATCGTCTTCTCCAAAACCATCATACATGCCAGGCTCAGCTACGTCAAGGCTACCTACACCCCGCCTTGCATCGCCGTGGCAATGGGCGTACGTTCCTTCAAACACCAACCCGTCTGCAAGAGTACTTGCACCCATCAACCAGGAAACTCAGGAGATACACCCATCTTTCTACCGCAGGTTTCCATCCGCACTTGCCAGTATAACACCTGCAACGCAGCCAGAGAAGAGCTACTCAGAGCGCATAGCTTCCAGACGAGAGGCTTCCCATGCGAAGTGTGAGAAATGGCTGGCTATCGACAAGGCCAATGTACCTCAGCAAGAGCTGGAGCAGCTGAGTCTGGACTCTGATGAAGAGGAGTGGGAGAAGGTTGATGGTGACGAGGATTGGGAGTTTGTCGATAGTCCTGGAGTCGAGGAAGGTAAATGGACAGAGTAAAGACTAGTCTCATAGGAGGCTTTGGGAACTATGCTGTAGATCGATCCATGGCTATCCTAATCCAAATCTTTGCTGCAATTTGGATGTCAGATGTGCAGCTCGTATAGATACAAAATAATTCTAGACATAGTATCCATGTTGCTTACTACATGAACGATTTCTGAATTTTGCTTGCTTAAAATTATGTCGTATAGGGCAACATTTCCAACAAGCACATCTGCCCATGGCTTTCGCAACGACAGAAGGGCCACGCAACAACGGAGATCACCCCACTCGCAAGTCCAGCTCTATTCACCAAAAAATTGTGGCGCATTATACTAAATTGTAATGATTCTCATCTTCGCCGACCAACTTTAGCTTGGTGCGCCATCTCGGCCGACGGCCTTCAGCGGTGAACACGCCATATTGAGAATAGTAATGGTGTCTGCACCATCACATGCTGACTCTATCACGCCGAAGCCACGATCCATACTGTTCATTTTTCTCACAAGCTACTGCTGCAAGATCCCGAGACTAGCAAGGGGGGTTGCGACACGGATCATCCATGAGTTACGGCCGATCGGAGCATCAACGCGGAGCATCAACACGGAGCAATTCAAATCAGCAGAAGAAAACGGAACCTTCATTGAGCTACCCAAAACAAGTAGGGTGCGGACGGATAGAAATGGGTATAGACAGGACAAATTCAGATGAAGAGGAAACCAGAGTCTAGCGTAGGAGATATGTAGTATGTACAAGAAGAGAAAGAAATGGATCCAAGGAGTGGTGACGTGAGACCGCAAAAGGTCCAGCCTTGAGTGTAACCAAAGACAAAACGCCCAGCGATGCTATACCGACCCAGTACTCCTAGGAAAAAACAACAGAAAACAGTGTGCGAAGTACATCCACATCAAGCCTTGTCCTTCTTAAAGATGTCCTTGAGGCGAAGTTTGATCTTGTACATGTACCAATCACCCTTCCTCTTGCTCTTAGGACCGAGACCTTCGTTACTCTCTTCGCTAGCTTTGCTCTTCTCTTTCATGCTTTTACTGCGCTCAACCTTCTTCTCTTGCTTGCGCTTCTTCTCGTTCATGACGAACATGCTTGTGGGGCGCTTCTTGAGACCGGGGCCTTCCGTGACTCCAGAATCCCACATGCCGGTCGTGGTGATGGGCGCGTATGCAGACTGTGTCTTTCTAGAACGTTCGGTTTGTGGCATGGCCGGTGAGAGGAGAGGAGAGGCGAGTAGCGGTGTGGGCGAAGTCGGGCCTTCAGGTGACGCGGGGATGACGATCGGGGATGGTATAGCAGGAGGGAGTGGCCGGGTGGATTCAGCAGAAGGTCGCTCTATAGGTGAGGGCAGTTGTAGTTCCTTGATGCGAAGTAGCTCCACGCTGCGCTTCATAGTGCGCTCTTCTGCGGTTTCTGCGAGTGTTTGGTCTTCGAAGGTAAGTCCGTATCTCTTCCTCATGCTGCCGGAAATACTATGCATAGCAGTGCCAGTCGAGTTGGCACGTCGCGCTCGTGTCTTCACAACGGTCACGGGAGAAGCGTTTACTGCCGTCTTGGTAGAAGCAGGCGAAGCAGGAGCATCAGTGAAGCTTGTCGTGCGACGAGGTAGTCTTTCCAAACTAGGCTTGAACATTCGAGGGATCGAGCGGCGCTTCTCGTCGAGTGTCGAAGCTGGAGATGGCGAGCGAGGACAATCAAGGATCGACATTGAGAACGTGCGGTTGGTGTTTGGCCGGAAGGTGGCACAGGGAGCTAGGGTTGGGGGCGAGAACAAGTTGGGGCCCTCCGTCGTGAATTCTTTGGCAGCAACCCAGACACCGGAAGCCAGTATGAATTGTCGAAGCGCGTCGCCGGTCTCGGTAGGCAGCTTCTCTGTCAAAGTTTCCATAAAGTTGCTGGCATCGATGCTGGAAACGTCTGTGGTAGGCGACTGGGTGTAAGAGGCCATGCTAGGCGTTGACGGCGAGGCATCAGATGGCAAAGCGTAGGTATCCATGACATCTATGCGGTTGCGGGTCATTGTCGCAATGATAGGATGACGCCTGGAATTAACACTCAAAGTACTGAACGTAAACTTCCTGTCGTCGGCCTCTGGGAATGATGGCGAAAGGGGTGTGTTCGCAGTCATGCTTGACGTACGGCGTGAATGAGCTGGTTTCAACACCCAACGCGCCTTCAGCGTCAGGCCATGCTCGTCAGTGCTATTGAACTCGTAGCCTCCGTTGGGCATATCAGTTACCGCCCAGCGACTCGTCCCGTCATTCATACAAATCTCCGTGGTCTCGGTGACGCCCTTGTCACACTTCCGTGCGCTGATGACGCCGATTACGTCGCGCGAGCCCCATCGCTCCTCTTCCGACTTGCTCTCGTCATCATGACTGTTGTACTCCTCTGCCTGAACAATGAAGAGATCATGTGGCCCTAATTTTTCCCTGGTGTTAAAGCTCCGTGAAAGACGCCTCGAAATTCGCTGGGGGAGGACTGAGAAAGGAACGACTTCGTATGCAGGCTTTGGACGTTGCGAAGCGATGACTTGATGTAACTGTAGGAGAACCTTGGGGCGTGCATGTAGCTTTGAGCGAGTGTTTACGGGTCGGGCGATGTTGTAGGATGTTTTCGAACGAGGGGTCCGCTTCTTCGGCTTCTCTGCGGTGCCGTCGCTGCCGGAGGAAACCGGCCGTGAAGGTGAAGGAACGAAGGTGATTATAGGTTCGTCATGCTGTATCTTCATCGCATCTCTATGCGAGGTCGGCGTTGGCGTGTCAGGGGTATCGATTGCAGGATCGGTGTGTGTAGAAGTTAAGGTCGCCTGCGACGGTGAAGGAGTTTGTCCGCGCAAGACTGAACCTAAAATGGAAAGTGGCATCTGGAGAAAGGAGCCGTTGCTCGTGGGCGAGGCTGCACGCGGTGGTGCGCTCTCGTGGCCATGTTTGGCGGCATCGGCGGTCAACATGTCCAGCAGCATCGCTCCAGCACTCAATCCAGGTGTGACATGCTGAAATACCCGTCAGCAGAGAATCGAAATACAACGGAAATGGAGGCGCAATCCGCGCCGCCGCATGGGACGCCATTCATCTTATGAGGGCGGGACCCAAGGGCTGTGCGCTGAAGTTTGGAGGTCGTGCCCCTCAAGCGCAATTCCACTACCACAACTGGGGCACTGGGGCTGACTTACAAGCCACAACTAGAGGAGCTGAGTTTATGCAGGGAATAAGTTAGCCAATCACTCCCTATAGCCTGACCATGGACAGCTGTATGTTTCAGCAAGCGGGCGTAGACAGTTTTCAAAGAGCGAAAATGGGAACAAAAAAGAAGCCATTAGACGGGCCCCTCGTCAGGTCATTCATCAGCCGGGCATGGCTCTACTTTACATCCGCATCGTCGACGCACAAGGCACACAGGCTCCAAACGCCGGTAATGTCAACCGTCGTCCGTCCCGTTGGCGCAGGGACGCCAGCAAAGCCGCATCCGGCAAGGGGCCAGAACCATTGGCCCATCGTGCACATCATGCATCCTCGCTACTGGCCCCTCTTTTTGCTTCATCGGAAACAGATTACTCGGCTTCGTCGGACAAAGCTGGGGGGCTGCTTACTCGTGGTCATAGTTAGCAGGTATACCGCTGATTGTCTAGGTCTTACTTTGGATCGTGCTGTCGATCTGGATGAGAGCAGCAACGACACGTTTCCGCAGGGATCCGAATACCTCATCATCTTAAGATTGATCATGCGGCACTGTGACCATGGAACCTTCTGAGGAAGCTCTGGGCAGTCAATGCACGGCGTATTCGTATACGATGCAGACCGGGGGGCGCTGTGATTGGCCAGCCTTGCGATATTTGCGCCGAGCACCACTGCCACTCAAGCCACAGCAAACATCAACATCGGTTTCCATGTCGAAGCATTCTTGTAGGAGCCGACCGCAGATGATATGAAGCTTGTGAAGCTTGGATGCTGTCATGACCAGGCGTCCTGTTCGGTACTCCGACTCTGCTATACAGGGCCAGCCTGTTACAATCAACGCTTACGCAAACTCTACCATGACTTTTTGCGAGGGGTTTTGGATTAGCCTTACCTCACCGACAAATCCACACACCACTACGCCGTGCTGCACCTCTGGCTGCACGACCCGCTACACTTCACGATCTTTCTGCAAGCCTGCTCGCTTCAGACCGTCGGTTCCGTTGTGCTCCGCATGCCGCGCCGCCAATTTTTCACCGAGACCGAGCTCGCGTCAGCTGGATTGCACACATCATCTTCGCGCAGTCGGACGAACCGAACTTCCGAGATACAAACAAATCCAAATCGGAAGGCATTGCGTGCGTAAAGAGTATTTTTGTCCAAAAATTCGCCAGAGAACGCCCGACAATCAAGGCTGCTACGTCAGCGGATTAGAATTTGCAACCTTTCAAATCAATTGCAATTCTAATGGACCAAATGTCAGGCCAGGATTTCGGCTCTCACCCGTCAGCCGAGAGCCTCGTTACCTGGTTCACACAAAATGGGGGTCAGCTCAGTCCAGATGTCCAGATCGTCTTCAGCGACTCGCGTGGCTTTCACATGCGCGCTGCTAGGCCACTGAGCTCCACCGTCGTGGCTTCATGTCCATTGAAGCTCACACTCTCTTCTCTCAACCTAGACCCAAACGAGAAAGAGGTCTTGTACGCTGAAAGCCCTCTAGAACAATGTCGAGGGAAGATTCCGGATCACGTTCTGACGTATCTGTTGTTGATTGAACAGCGCAAGAAGGGTGAGAAGTCGCCTTGGCATGCGTACATCTCCTGCTTACCAGGGCCTGAAACTATGACCACACCTCTCTGGTTTGATGAGAGCGATGTGGTCTTTCTCGCTGGTACAAGTCTAGCTCCTGCGACCAAAGAGAGAAAGGCTGAGCTGGAGCGCCAATGGGAAAATGCCGTGGGTGTTATGAAAGCACTTGGTATGCCTCTTGCTGACGAGATTGATCTGTAAGTCTCCAGCGAATGGTATTTACTACACGTCATGTGCTGTCTAGCGTGCATGTACATTGAGCATCAGCTCTACCGTTCATCTGAACCCATACACCTAGCTATCAGTGTTGCTTTTGGCTGCCAACACTCTAGATTTGCGACATCCGTACGTTGGCTATCTGGTGCAGCCTGCTAACGATCCCAGCGAATCATTACTTTGGGCAGCCACTATCTTCACTTCGCGAGCGTTTATTTCGACACACATCCTACCCGGACGTGAGACGATTCCCATCCTCTTTCCGGTGGTGGACATTCTCAATCATTCCGTCTCTGCAAAGGTAGAATGGGACTTCCAGCCTCACCAGTCATTTACACTGAAGTGTCTTGAAGGCGAGTCTTTCCAGGCTGGTCAAGAGCTATTCAACAACTACGCGCCGAAGCAGAATGATGAGTTGCTTCTTGGGTATGGCTTCTGCTTAGAAGACAATCCTATTGAGCAGTTCGCTTTGAAACTAGCGTTCCAACCACAGCTACAGCAATATGCACAACAGCTGGGTCTGTTGAATCCTGAGAATGTGCCTTTTGGCATGTCAAAAGACTTTCTAGCCACAGACCCAAATAAGGAACAGCACTTCCTACGCGCCAAGGGCCATCCATTCGGTCGTTACGAAAACCACGTACCTTTCTTCCGTGGCATACCCCCCTACATCGTTCACTTCTTCTTCATACAGACGATCATAACATCCGAGTTGGATGTAAGCACTATTGACGTTGCACGGCCAGGAGGCAGGATCACCCTGCAAGTTCTCGTGCTCTTACACCAGGCAATGGAGCAGAGATGCAGCACTCTCCCACTTCAAATCCAACAGGAACCGCAAAACGATAAGCAAAGGTACGCGAAAATCTATCGCAACAGCCAGGCTAGGATCATCCACTCGGTTCGGGAAGAGCTGAAGGCTGCGATTGCCAAGCTTCGCGTCTCGGATTCCGAACGTCCCGTTCGCACTTTGCACAGCTTGTCCGACATGCTCAAAACCTTCGGAGCCGATCTGCCTGCATCAGCCGAGAACTTTTCGAGCGCGCTCGATCGACATGGTGTTCAGGGTTCACAGAATGAAGGTTTGCAGTGGACGATGCTCCTGACTGTCCTGGTGTCGTTGATGTTGACCACACAAGACACATCCGACATGAAGACATTGGCTCTAGTGCGCAACTTGTGTTCAAAACATGCACTTCCCACATTAGAAGATGGTATTGAAGACGTAGACACGTACACCTTCATCGATGAGAATCTCGGCGATTTTGTGCAGCTTCCCTCCGCCGAAGCGAATGTCGCGCCAACGGATGCGCTGGACGACTTGGGTATGACATTTGTCAACCAACCCGCTGATGATCCAGCGCCTGTTTTCATCAATGGACGTACGGAGAACCTAGGTGCAAGGATCATTATGTGGGCGATGATGGTTGTGGAGAAGGACGTTGTGCCTGTATTTGAGGATAGGCAAATTAAGCGGTGCTTGTATGCGGGAGCGCAGACTGCGGAAGGTGGGAAGATTGACGAGACATGGATGTACGAGGATGTTGCGGTGTAGATCACGAAGCTGGTAGAAGCAATTAAGCAAATAGTTTGTGATCCAAAAGGAGTCTGATGTATTGTCATGTTATCCGATCTTCCTTCTCAAGAAAACTTCTGTAGGCGACGAGCACCTGTGAAACCACTATCGGCTGCACTTTTAGATGAACTTACACCCGGGGCCTCCTGCAGAATAGGCGATGTGACAATGTCAACCCAAAGCAGGAATAATAACACTAGACCATCAGGCCGATTTTGCTCTGAAGAGCTGATTAATATTGGCTGCACATGTGTCTCGGATACATCTCTTTGAAAGCGTCGTCTTGGCAGCTTGAGCGACGGGTATATAAGACTTGGTTATTCTTCTGACGATAACTTGCCTTCCTTACACATCTATCATCTACTAGGCTATTTCATCAAAAGAACATGCCGAAACCCTAATGTGGGCCGCTGGACCTTCCAGGAAAACCTACCGTTTCGGTTCATGCTTGTGAAATTAAACTTCAACAAGCAGTTGACATGAGGGTTCACACGAAGAGATGTGAATACAAAGCTCTACTTCGGAAACCAAGTGCTAGGACCAGAGACGAGGAATTCATGAATAAGTATGCGCGCGTGTTTTGAAAACACCATGAGCTATCGTTCCAAAGTCATTTAGGTCGTTTTCATGTCCACCGACAGTTGGTCATCGCTTCAAAACGTCCAAGTCATGGTGGACTCCAAATGGCCGCATACACTTCGGCTACAATCACGATAGATTGCAGTCACCGGTTGGCAGCATATAAAGCGTTCTATACTGCTCTCTGGAGTCTCAGCACCTGGTACCATTCTTCCACCATCCAAAAAAGGAGGGCGTCCTCTACATGTTTGCGCCTCTCTTTCTTCTAAAACAGGACGATTTAACCCATTATGTCGGGGTGCGCGTCTAAATTGTGCAGATGAATACTCTATGCAAACCTTCCTCGCTCGCATGTACACATCTCTGAAAAAAATAACGCAGATGACGACAGCCATGTCGTCGACTTGTGTTGCTCAAAAGCCGTGGAAGACACGCAAAACCATAAGGGGGCATCGAGGCTATGGATAGCGCCTACACCGAAAATATAAGCACAATTCTCCATGTAACCCACCTCCAAATTGCGATTCGGGTATTGCGGCCATCAACTTGAGGATATGCAAGCCAGAGTTTTGATTTCATCAGTAGCCTAGTAGTTCATGTGTAGTCGTGCGGGGCTCCACCATAAGTGGAAGGGAGTCCATTATGGGGAGCAATAAAACCCATCGTGCAGAGTAACGCTTTCTGAACCTTTAGAGCCAAAGGCCAGGCTCACAGCGGTAGTGATTGTGCGGGGCTCAGGATCGTGTATGTGGAGCGAGGGGCTGTGTGCGCAGTAGTGGCCACCCTTAGCGAAACACGCCGCAGAGTCACCAACTTCGCATCCCTCCAGAGCAGCCGTCAAAAATTAGCCGCGCGCTATATGAAGGATAGATTGTTGCCTCCTTTCATCAATCAGCTCTTCAGAGCAAAATCGGCCTGATGGTCTAGTGGTATGATTCCTGCTTTGGGTTGACATTGTCACATCGCCTATTCTGCAGGAGGCCCCGGGTGTAAGTTCATCCATCACGGTTCGACATCGAACGCTTTACTAATAAGCGTACAGTCGAATCCCGGTCAGGCCCCATCTTCTTTTTTGCTGAAATTTGTGCCTCGCCTAGAACAAACTTCCACTGGGGTAGTGAGTGTACGCGCAATCTTTTTTCTACGAAGGACTGCTTGTATGCAAAAAGATAGCATATTGATGATTGAGCGCTCGCCGTGGAACGAGTTCTACATAGGACGACCGCAACCTCGCTGCTACGTTGTAGAGCGAATATACCTCCAGAACTACTCTACCAATATTTATCTGTCACTAGCTTTAATCCCTCATCTCCAAATACCCTCACACCCCTCTCCTCTACTCGCGTCCTTGTCCGAAAAGTCTTCTCGTTCTCTCCAGTCTTTGGGTTTACCCCCTCGTGCTCATATTGCTCTCTCTTCAGCAAACAGCCCTCAATCGCCCATTTCGGCACCGCCTTCTCAAACCTAACGCCCTTCTCCTCCAGCATCATATCAATGAGCTCCCGCGTCTTCTTGCCGTTCATCTCCTTAGTTGAGTACATAGTCCGAGCAAAACCAGAAACAGCATTCCGTACAGCATCATTGCGACACCTCCATATGAGGTTGTTGAGAGCCTCTCCTACAGAAGGAACCGGGAAGAAACGCGCATCGAAATGCGCTGTGCCTAGTACCTTCTCCACGTTGCCCTTGACTGCCTGCTCCGGCATTTTCCCCAGCGCCTCCGCGAGATGTTTGTTGAATCGCACAGAGCAATAACTCGCGCTCAGACTAGACAGCTTCTGCACTCTTTCGTTGAAAGTCTGCACACCTTCCGGAAAGACCAGCGTGATCTCGTCGGACTGCGTGTATGCGACTGTAGCGCGGGGAAAGAAGTGAAGTAGATCGGCACAGGTTGATATCATCGCAGTGTGTATGCGTTCGTCGAAGGGACGCGCAAAGTGTGATGTGAAGCGCGAGAAGCCATGGCCGTCTAGACGGAGGATGATGGGTTGGTCGAGGGGGAGGGTATGGTCGAAGTGCGATTCGTATGACTTCATGCGCGAAGCTAGAGATTCGGGTTTGGTAGAGTCTGCCGACACCCCAGTATCTTTGGGAGAATCCGACATGGTTGATCAGGTGTGTGTTTGTGTTGGAACTGTTGGTTGTTGCATGTTAAATGATAGCTTCCTTCACTACAAGGTGGCCAATGAGTCATCCAACTAACGTATTTTCATTGCAGTCACATTATGGGGAGTCATTGTCACAATGACTGTTGTTAACAATGGATGAGGACAAGTATTGAGATGATATCATTCGTCGTACTATCGCGTGTCATTAAAGCTCCATGCACAGCCGAGCTAACTTTTGCCATCCCCATCATCCCTCTTCTAAGGCAAGCACGACAAGATCGGCTTGAGCTTGTTGATGATCTGAGTTTGGACCGCAGCATCGTTTATGGTGGTCTTGTCGTTTGCATCACCAGGGCTGATAGTAACGTAGCAGTCGCTTCCTCGAATCAAGATGACGTCTGCCTCCCACGGAAGGCGCGTGCTACCGCACCAGTCCGCGTCGCGAGCACTCAAAAGACCAGTGTTGATGCGAGTAAAGATGTACTTGAACTGACTGGGATCGCTGCACTTGGTCTCGGAGACAGAGGGGAAGTTGACGTTCAAGTAGGTGTTCGCTGGGAGGTATGGCTTTCCGCTGTTGATGATGGTGGTAGTGACGTTCAGAGCCAGATCAGCATAGATCTTGCTGTGGAAAGGTGTAGGGACATTCCATGCGGTAGGATCTCCAGACTGGCCAGAGAAGGCGATAGCTGGAATTTGGGCCGTCTTTGCCGCATATGTAGCTGCGCCGACGGTACCGGAGAAGGGCACCTGAACAGCAACATTGCTTCCGACATTCGGTCCGGTCAGAGCGAGTTCGGGCTTTGCGCCGTTCCAGAGCTTAGGCGCGGTGACATCGATACCTTGCTTGATAGAAGTAACCGGGAACGAGTTCACGTAGTTCAAACGAGGGTCTGTCGCATTTGCACCTGTGGGCGGGCTTCCACCTGGGCAGGATGCATGAATGCAGCCGTCTGAATCAACAGTCTTCGGGGGTTCGTCGGATGATCCTGATATAGGTCAGTATGTGTATAGTGTTCATGACTCGACTACCAACCTCTGCCAGACTGATTCTCAGCAGGACCAGACAGGACAACCTCGTGGCCAGCAGAGTTCAAGACGTCAAAGAAGGTACGGATATTTGCCTCTGACCATCCATCGTCGTTTGACTGTACGATGCGAACAGCTTGAGCGAAAGGAACCGCCGCAGCGAGTAGCAAGAATGATCGCATCTTGACTGAAAGAATGAAGATGAAGCGAATGTGTTCGACTGAGAGACCTGAGACCTGTGCAAAACAAACAGACGGCGCTTGATGTTTATAACAATACCATCCTTCCGATCCATCCTTGAGCCAGCCGCTGCGTCCCCAGTCTCTGATCTACCGCTAACGTTCCACGCATAATGTACGCCGGAGGCGAACAGACACTGCAGAAGTCAGGAACACAGCCATGGCACACGCCACTTTTTAGTCGCAACGTGCGGGTAACAGCGATGTGATTGCTCCTCGCATAAATGACCATGGCGGTGACATGATGTGAATGTCGGCTTTGCAGCTGTGAGTGGTTGCTGACCTCCGAAACGGAGACACTTCCAAGCCTTGCGGAGGTGCCGCCTCCTGACCAGCCTAGTGCCTCGGCAGGAGCCTCTCGAACGGGCAGGAGCCTCCGATTTCCGTTCGCACGTGCGAGTAGCTTGTGGTATCATTCACGGATTTTCGGTGCCTGAGGAAGTCTTTGGTACATGAATCGATAGTTTCAGGGTGTCATTCCTACACCTGCCGAATGGGACAGGTCCGGCGCAAGTGCGCAATAATCTAACGGCCCGTCCCTCACTGATATTATCACTACCATCGTTCGTGACGATCAAGTTCTCTAGACCGATTTCTGGTCATGGAAGCATGCAACATGTGAAAGTACAGACCGGAACACCGTTTGACCGTGGTATTGACCTTTCCTATTTCACCAAAACGCCTTTTGTAAACCTCGTCATCTCCGTCTCCTTCGCTCATACAATGTGGGCGGGCTTCACAGGCTGCTGGTAGTAGTCCGTCGCAGCACCACTTTGGTATGGTGGAAGGTACTGGTTGTGCATATCAGGCTGTGTCTGCGAATGGTATGCGGTATTCTGTTGGTACTCGGGGACGCTGTTGTACGGGGACGATTGTGCAGCAGCCGCCGCCGCCAATGGGTTATGCGCTGGCGCATACTGGCCCCGTTGGGCTTCTTTCTTCGCGCGACGGTAACCGACGATGGCGTAGATGAGGAGACCGAGGAAGGTGAGGCTGGGATATGTCAGTACTGCACACAATCTCGCCAGACTCTGAACGTACAATACGAAGATGCTGAATCCAATTCCTACAGTGCTGGCGCCCTGGCCTATGGCGACAAAGTCCATGATCAAGACGCCAGTCCAGAATCCAGTTTGGAAGCAGTTCATGGTCAGGAAAGTGCCTGGCTTCAGCTTGTCGCCAAGGAACATGATGATCGCAAGAATGTCGATGAGGAGCACAATGACGATGAAGAGCATGAAGACAACGACTGATCTGTTGGCTGTTAGTCTCTGCGCATGCGCTCATATTGGTGCAACCTACCCAGTTGATGGTTGGATGACATCCTTTAGTTCATCCACAGTCCGCAGGGAATAGCCATATGCTGCAATGATCAAGATCATGATACATATTCGCACTATCCAGAAGGGCACGAGAACGCGCTTCTGCCAAAATACCGGTCGTTGCGCCATGGTGATGTGGTGATGCAGACTGTGTTGCTCAAAGGCCGTTGGGCGCAAGGGAAGATGTGGACAGCGAGAAGACAGAGAAGCGGGTATATATCTTCGTGATCAAGGCTGAGCGCAAGAAGTTTTGGTATCTTCGGCGCAAATTCGAGCTGCGGCGGCTGTGAGGCGCAAACTCAGGGGACGCCTTGCGCGCCTGGATGAAACACGCGTTCGGCCCTGTACATCTTCATTTGCCTGTTTTAGTTTCCGCGTCTGTTGGGGGCCGATGAGGCGGCTGCATCGTCATCTATGCGTGATAGTCGCATAGAGGGAAAGGGGCTTTGGGTTGTGAGTGTTTATAATGGTGCGATGCCAGTATCGTTGTCCTGATAGAGAGCAAAACGGCTGTCACGAGTTTCAGGGTCTGTGGAGATGGGTGGGGTCCTGAGGCGATGTTCAAGGTGGCTGAGGCACCCAGGCTATGGGTGTAGCACATAGCACAAACGCAGCACCGAGCACTGCACAAGTCGGCCTTGCCTCGCATGTAAGCATCATGCTTCGATGCAGATGGGTCAGATGTGGAAGGTATGGAAGGCGGGCACTTTCCGCTCCAACGAGTCCAGCCATCTGATCGGAGTGGGGCTGCCACGCGACCCATGCACGCGTTGCTCCCGCCCGATAAGCGCGATAACGAGTGACACCTTGATGGACAACTGGAGCTTCCCCGGACTACAACACCAGCTTGCTCTCGAGCTTAGTTAGATCAAGAGCTTCACGATAGTTCTAGAAGCGTTTTCTCCGTCTTCATCATGGGCGCTAACCAGTCACGACCGTCCGATGCTGCTGTTAACGAGAAGCTGATGGAGCGACTCCAGGCCCTCCACATGAAAGATGAACGACCCATGAATGAGAAGGATGGATTTGTAGTTGTTGGTGGGGAATCCCGTATGTTGTCTCCTGTTCATACTCTTAGAACAAGTCTGACTTATTGAAGCACCCAAATACACTCCTGGCGTCAAGTACCAACAGGATGTCTCCGCCGCATCAGTGTCTGAATGGGAGAAGGAGCTCATGGAAGACCCAAAGGTACTACATCCAGTCCCTGTGATGTTCATTACTGACTTCCGGTAGAACCGTCTTGCCCTTGCAGCCCTCAGCTCCAACTCTGCCAACGCCGTGCTTTCGTCTCGATCAGCTGTCATAGCAGACACCCAGAAGTTCAACATCAAGATCCCTCTTGAGGGTTCGCCCGTCACAAACCAAGCCTCGTCCGGAAGATGCTGGCTCTTCGCGTCTACCAACGTCTTCCGTGTCGCCATCATGAAGAAGTACAAGCTGTCCGAGTTCCAGCTCTCCCAGTCGTACCTCTTCTACTGGGACAAGATCGAGAAGGCGAACTACTTCCTCGAAAGCATTCTGGATACAAAGGATGAGGAGATTGACAGTCGCATCATACAGGCACTGATGGCTAGCCCCGTCGGTGATGGTGGACAATGGGATATGGTGGCCAACCTCGTACAAAAGTATGGTCTTGTGCCACATTCGCTGTACCCAGATTCCTACAACGCAACCAGCTCATCGACTATGGACCGTCTGATTACCACCAAGCTACGCGAAGATGCAGTTCGTCTACGTTCTATTGCCCGCAGCAACGCTACACCAGATGCCATCAAGGCGACCATCGCCGGAGAGAAGGAAAAGATGCTTCGTGAGATCCACTTGATTCTGACACTGATGCTTGGCCCACCACCATGCTCCACCAAGCCCTTCACTTGGGAGTACTACGACAAGGACGGCAAATTCTGCACTGTCCGCACGCGACCTACTGCTTTTGCAAACGAACTCTCCGACAACAAGACCGTACGAGCACTGTCCGGAACTGACGTCCATTCACTCTTCTCGCTTGTGAACGATCCTCGTAACCCCTACAACCGTCTGCTTAGCGTGAAGCGACTGGGCAACGTCTGGAACGGCCGACCAGTGACCTACGTAAATGTCGACATGAAGACAATCAAAGATGCCTGCATCACTATGCTGAAGCGTGGCATGCCTGTGTTCTTCGGCTCAGACGTGGGCAAGTATTCCGATTCTACCAAGGGCATCATGGACACGGATCTCTTCGAGTATGAGCTGGGCTTTAACATTAAGCTTGGCATGTCCAAGGCGGAGCGCCTGCAAACTGGTGAGAGCCAGATGACACATGCTATGGTCCTGACGGCTGTGCATGTCGTTGATGGCAAGCCTGTGCGCTGGAGGGTAGAGAATTCGTGGAGCGAGCGTGCGGGTGACAAGGGCTACTTTGTCATGAGTGATGCTTGGATGGATGAGTTCGTGTACCAGGCGGTCGTTGATCCTAGCGTTGTCAGTTCGTCGGTCAAGAAGGTACTGGAGCAGAAGCCGAGGATGCTAGAGCTGTGGGACCCAATGGGTGCGTTGGCTTGAGCGATGAGTTTACGAAGCGATCCTTTTTAGTTACTGATGAATTATCCACGTCCATGAATTTTGTAGAATCGGTTCGTGATGCATGATTACTTTAGATATTATGGTCTACTTGACTTTTGGATTTAATACGCCACCCAGACTATATTCGAGATTATCTTCACTATTGGCAGTCATCGCAAGCTACGTCTCTCATTTTGCAGAGATAGGAAGACTTGGATGACCTGGGGCAGCTGGGCTCTTGTTCAACTTTTTTAGACCGTAGTTGATCGCCGCGGCGATCTCCTGGTTGTTCTTCTCCAGGAACATGAAGTGCGCGTTGCCCTTGATACCGATATCGGCAAGCTTGATCCACTGGTAGTTGGTGATGCCCATCTGCTTGAAGTACTCGACGAAGCAGTGATCGTACGTGATATGCGGGCTGGCCTCGCCTGTGATCATGATATAAGGAACTTTACTAAGCTGGGTGAGCTTGTGGATGGTGCCGGTTTGGAGAATGCAGGAACGCTTGGCTGGGTCGTCTGGCCCAACCTCAGCGGTGGTAATGGCCGAGCAGTTCGTTACTGGTGGATCGAACTGCAGCGGTGTATATGTGAGACCACAAGGCCGAGCGGCGCTACGGCCAACCCCAGCAACGGTGTTGTTTCCGATCAGAGAAGTGAACGGAATGTTGCCAGGCTCAATGTTGATGTTGGCGCGTAGCAGATCAGGGCATGCGTCTGACCAGATGGCTGTGTAAGTGCAACCAGCAGAATGGCAGACTGTGTACGACTGGCCAATCATGCTGAGGAGCTGGCATCCAGATGTGCGCATAGTGTTCTCCACGTTCACATTAGATGAAGAGATGGGGACGTTGCCGGCAGTGAAGGCGTCAAAGACGGGATCTCCGCGAGATCCATTGCCAGGCCATTGTGTGTGGAGGTCTGCTTGTGGGTACTGGTCGAAATCTTCGGGAGCTGTGAAGCCCTGCTCATTGATGGTGTCTGTGGAACCAATGCGCAGAGGGTATTTGGAGAGAAGCTGCTGGCCACTTCGGCCATTGGCAGCGATATCAACAATATAGACCTGGTAGCCTTGGTCAAGGTAGTAGGAAGCCCAACCCTTGCGATTGTCGGGCGTATTCAGCCACTCTGCGCCTGTGTTGACACCCGCAGAGACGAAGACCATCGGGTAAGGCTTGTTGACCTTTTTGGCAGGCGACAGCTTCTCGACATACAGCTGGTCGCTCCACATTTGCTGGCCTGGGATGCCAGAGTCGACATAGCCACCGCCGACGTAGAAGACGTCGCGCTTGTACGCAGATTCTTGGCTGCTACATTTTGGGCTGATGCCATTGACACCAGTGCAGTCGGTTGCTGAAGTCAGAAAGGGCAATGCTTGCAACAGCAGACCCGAGAGAACGGTACGTGAAAACATGGCCGAGTGAAAACGAGATGTCTGAAACGAATGGCGTGACCAAGTAAGTTTGGCTACTGATAGAATCGCCGATAGAAGGAGGAGAGAAAAAGCTTAGGCCGAGATTTTTTCCATCGACGCGTCCTATGCATAACCTTCTATACCTATATGATTCTGGAAGACGGTTGCGCAGCCATGTCGGCAGCTTGCACGCGCTTCTAGCAGCTTGAAGGACGCGCTTCTGAGAGTGGCGGACATTAGTTACTACAAGCGGCCTCGTGGTGCCGTCCCATGCTGCCCTTCTCATCGTCCGGTCCACGGAGGAACCCGATCTTCTCTCGGACCCAAACGTCTGTTCTCCTCTGCAGTGTCGCACGGATCTGCATGCCCAGTCTGCGAAATCGAGATATCGATCACAGACCCTGTCCCCCGTTGATGTCGATTGGGTGTTCAAGCTCCAGGTCGCATGATTACGAAGAGGCTGGTCCTTCGCGATAGAAAGATCCGGCGCACAGGCCACAACCATCGTTTCGTCTCCCGTTTCTACCGAAATACTCCGGAGTAGCTCCAGGGCTTCCTCGCTCCTTCGTACCTGCGTGCCAGCCCACAAACAAAAGAGTTCCGGTGGAGCCCATTCCCGCGCACCTCGAACGCCTCACACGCAAGACAGGAGAAGGGTTCCCGCTGACACAGCGGGAAAGCATCGTCGTTTCGACTCCATATCCTATACGAAGTGTCGAGATATCGCGCCACTCACGCTCGCATCTCGTGGGACATGCTAACGGACATGCTAATAAGACAATGCGTCCCAATAAGAACCTAACCCACCAGAGCCTACGGGACACTCTTTCATGGTCTTATCTCGGCCAAAAGCCTTGCCCCAAAGTGCAGAGTTGGCACTCCTCATGCCAGCGGCTCTTCCACCCTCTTGTGTGGCAAGCCCCAATCTTCTTATCATCAACTTGACTAGAAACCTGGGCTTTCTCAGTAATAATCCCACGCGACAAGGTTGACACCAGAGATCAGGAGGCTCTGTCAGTAGGAATAAGCGCCTCAATGCAGGGCGGTGGGTGAGTGGAAGGATGATGCCAGTTACCTTCTTATTGGGGTTCCCGTCAGCCCATCCCGCTCCTCGTTTACAACACAACCCTGCTCACACTATACCAGTAGCCCGGAGTGGGATATAGCTGCATTCTTCAAACAGGGCAATGGACTGAGCAAGATCTTAAGGGCAGTCAAGTCCAGTACCTCCGATTGATGTTTTGTTCTGTCGATCTCTCACCGAATCGCCCCAAACCCATGTGCTGCCCCACCGTACGGTATCGCCAGGCCGAGCCAGCATAACCACAGCACAATGGTGTCTGCTTATTTCAACACACCGCCAGCCAACGAATTCGACGAGCAAATAGCGGCAGGATTATTACTTCTTACCGGCCTTACTCCTGATATCAAAGACCCTAAAGATGGAGTCACGATTCCACCTTTCCGTCCAACAGACAACTACCACTTTGAGACTAAAGGTCCAGCCGTCATAGCCGCACTCTCAGTGTGTATGGTCATCCTCACGGTTGTTACCTTCCTAAGACTGGGCATTCGACTCTTCGTCCATGGGGTCCGTTTTGGTGCCGATGACTGGCTCATCATTCCAGCGTATCTCCTCTCCATGGCATACCCAGCACTTCAAATTGCTATGGTTCAGCATGGAGGAGCGGGAAAGCACTTTTACGACATCACCTATCAAGAATACTTCCATTACAAATATGTGAGCGAGAACAACCCTGATGGCCCGCCGTCACGCATAACTAATCTTGATGTGTAGCTCGCGCCATCAGCCGCCACTGTATTCTACGTCTATGTAGGACTTGTCAAAATGAGCATTGCCTTGTTCAATGTCCGATTGACAACTCTTACGACGCGGTTGTGGAAGAACGTCAACTGGGCGTTCTTCGCCACATGTGCGGCCTATACCGTCGCAGCACTGTTTCTGAACGTCTTCAAATGCAACCCTCAGTACGCGAGTTTCAACCTGCTCCGGATCGCCGAGTCGGGCAAGGTACCGAAGTGTTTGTCCGTCAACCACATGAACACCATCCTCCGCTTGAACCTCGCTCTAGACTTCACTGCTCTCGCCATCCCGATAATTGTATTGTGGAAAGTTCAGCTGAGCTGGAAGAGAAAGGCCCGCATCTTTGCCCTGTTGTCCATCGGCCTGATCGCCTGCATCGCGTCAGTAATGACCCTTGTTTCGCAGTATACCTTGGAGAAGGATCCGCTATGGAACTACACGACTCTACTGGCATGGATCATGGTCGAGATAGTCATCAGTCTGGTCGCAGCTTGTGCTCCAACCCTTGCCTACCTTCTTCCGCGCTCTATGCTCTCGAAGCACCAGGCGTCCAACAGCGCTAGCAAATCGACAGGTCAAAAGGCAGCCACTGGCTTTGGTTCGCGACCGTCAAGGAACGACGACGCTTTACGGGCACGTTCTATACATGGAGAAGACGAGGACAGCGAAGAGGAGTTGGTGGAACGTCGCATCGTCGTGAAGGAAGACATTAAGATGGAGTGGCAGGGCAACAGGCGCAGCAATGCCCTCGGTGCGCAAGCGGGCCAGCAGTCAAATGAAAACGGCAGCCTGACAAGCTGGTATGGTGATCAGAGCACAAAGACAGGCGCTGTTGTCTATGATGGCCGCCAGCACGGAGAGAGGACGAGAGTTTGGGTGAGCGCGGACATGTCAGGCAGGAACAGTCCTGGTCATGAATTTCGCCCCGGACAGGCGATATGAAGCATATAGAGCATGTTTGAATTGTCTGAATTATACCCTTATATCGATGAAATAATGAATAATCTAGCTACGGACTGAACTCGTGTTCATGTGTTTTGCAAGGTGGTCGTCTGGCTGAAATTGTGCTCCATCCCTTCAACCCAACACAGAGCAGCCAACATACTGCTTGTTGATGATACGAATGCCTGAACTCGAGTGTCCTGCGTTCCTAGTGTCGGCTGATTGTGAGCTAGTTGCATGGGTGAGGTCGTGACTTTGGGTGTTAACTTTGCAAAAAATGATGTTTTGGTCATTGTAGCCAAACCAATACTTCCCGACAGATATCTACACATCTGTGATGATGCTAGAAGGGCAAAAAGATGGTGTTCCGACACCGGGAATCGAACCCGGGCCTTGCCGGCACTGTACAGTGAACTGACTCTGCTATGAGAGCGGCAAATCCTAGCCACTAGACCATATCGGATTTTGATGGAAGACTGAGGGATGTTAGCATATATATTCTGATAAGAATTATCGCAATCAATGAAGCAGTGCAAAAAAGAAGGATGTCTGGCGACCAATGAGTCAGAAAAGCGGACATGGCAAAGTTAGACCAAGACTAATCATCTCGAGTCAAGCCCATGCATACCGAGCACCATCAAATCTTACGGTCAGGGTACTATATCCCTTATGCATTGGAAAGATTTTGAGATGCAGACGGAAAACACCATATCTAGTAACTTCTACACTGACCATCGATTGCTTATCACCCAATGCTGTGTAACCACTCCTGACGCAATGGCAATCAACATGCTGTTGCATTCACCCTTGACGAATGTTTGACCCAAGAGAGTCTCAGTGCACTCTCAAAGCATACGGAAACCGCGAAACGACATTGAAAATCGACGGCTTCCCATATAGTGTCCGTGTTCCAATCATCAGAGTTGCGACAGGACCTCCTGGCTTGGTTGGTTGTAATGCATTTCAATTACATCTCGTCCAGCAAAGGACATCAGCCTTGCACTTGCACACAAGGTTAGAATCAAATGGCTTGAAGGCAATCATTCTACCTCACTACTTTACAAACTATTCTCCAATCAGAACAATATCTAAATTTGGCCTACCTCGACAGAACGATGATGAATGACTCCCGACATCGCCGCGTCCAGCCCCGCGAAACAAAAAGTTCCCCGCGAACACCAACTTCGACGTGACATTACTGTACTCCCACTCCATCCTCCATTAACAATCAACCAACACCCACAATGGTCGCAAAGAATACTGCCTTTGATCTGCAGAAATGCGCGCGATCCAACATCCTCGCATTGGAGCCATACCGATGCGCGCGCGAGTAGGTGAATATCAATGACTCTTATCAAGGTACCAAGCTCACGACGCGTAGCGACTACAAAGATGACGGCACCAACATCCTCCTCGACGCGAATGAGAACGCATATGGACCGGGACTAGCATTAAATGGCGAGGGAAAGCTACCTGGCGCGAATGTCAATGGCACTTCAGACTCGTCTTCCGCGATTGACGTCGATTTGCTTGGCCTGAACCGATACCCAGATCCGTATGCAGATCGCAACAATTTGCATTGTAGTATGCTGACGAGCTGATTCAGCCACCAAGAAGAACTTAAGCAACTCCTCTGCAACCTCCGAAATACCCACAGCCACACACCGAAGAAGATCACGCCCGCCAACCTCTTCGTTGGTGTCGGCTCAGACGAAGCGATCGATGCTCTTATTCGCGCCTTCTGCGTTCCCGGCAAGGAGAAGATCCTAACATGTCCGCCCACGTACGGCATGTATAGCGTTTCTGCGCAGGTCAACGATGTTGCCCTAGCCAAGATCCCCTTA
>Ga0265797_10000525_pt1 | contig 69325 bp, 68 predicted proteins | sample P2T30metagenome_FD_192433 | JGI IMG/M metagenome (GOLD analysis project Ga0265797, IMG submission 192433) | Plant litter microbial communities from East Loma Ridge, Irvine, California - P2 T30 | ecosystem: Environmental > Terrestrial > Plant litter > Unclassified | place: USA: California...
CCAAGCTGGTCCTTATCGCGGTCGCCCGGAAACTGCTGGTCCTCGCCAACAGCCTCGTCGCGCAAAATCGTCTTTGGTCACCACTGCCCGCTTGACCGGAAACACAGATGCTACTCAGGATGAGCGGTAAATTGGATCAACCTGATGTCATCGCTTCTTAGAGGATGATGATGTTTCATTGAGTTGTCACGATTCTCAGTTCCGTTTGGTTCGAGCCTGTCGAGAACCCTGGCCAGAGTTCTCGACAGGCTCGAACCAAACGGCGTTGGAACTGTGGATCCACTTCAAGGCATCACCCCCTAAAACCCACCCTTCAACCCCAGCCCCACGCACATCGCCGCCACGAACAGCGCCGTCACGGTCAGCCCGCTCCACGGCACCCAGCCCACGCCCGCGACATGGCGGCGTTTCTGCCGCCGCCGTTCCGCCAGCCCGGCCAACAACGCGAGGGCGAGCGCCCCGCCGGCCATTCCGAACAGCGTCTCTTGCAACCCCGTCTCCGCGCCCCGATAGTCCCGGTAACCACCTAGAACCGGAGAGATATCGTGCGCCACCTTTTCCTGCCGATCGCCGCGCTTGGCGTATTGCTCGTGCCTGCCGCCACCGTCGCGCAGGCGCCCTCCGCCGCCATCCGCGCCGCCGTGTCCAATTCAGGCCGCACGCCCGTCAACCGCGCCCGCGACCGCTATCGCCACCCCGCGCAGACGCTCGCCTTCTTCGGCGTGAAACCCACCGATACGGTCGTCGAGTTCAGCCCGGCCGGCGGCTGGTACACGGAAATTCTCGGCCCGCTCACCAACGGAAAGGGCCATTATATCGCACTGGCGGGATCGGCGAAGAGCGCGGAGGGCGCGACGAAGATGCTCGACGGCAAGCGCGCGCTGATCGGCACCACCGCCAGCGTCGCCACGCTCGATGCCGCCGCCGGCACGTCCACCGTGCCCGCGGCCAGCGCGGACGTGGTGCTTACCTTCCGCAACATCCACAATCTGACGATGGGCGGCGGCGCGACTGCGGCCAATGCGTTCAAGGCCTGGTATGCCATGCTCAAGCCCGGTGGCACGCTCGGCGTCGTCGAACATCGCCTGCCCGCCGAACGTAATGTCGCGGACGAAAAGAGCAGCGGCTATCTGAAGCGCAGCACCGTTGTCGCGCTGGCGCAACAGGCCGGCTTCCGGCTCGCCGGCGAAAGCGCGGTCAATGCCAATCCGAACGACACGGCCGATTATCCCAAGGGCGTCTGGACGTTGCCGCCCACGCTCAGCGAAGGTGAAAAGGATCGCGCCCGCTATCTCGCCATCGGCGAAAGCGATCGCATGACCCTGAAATTCATCAAGCCGCGCTGATCCCGCGCCATCGGGAGCGATGGCCGGCGCAACGCCCCCATTGCTCCCCCCGCGCCGGCCCGCTATCGCCCGCGCTTTCCCCACCACCGATCAGGAACATGACATGGCCGAGAACGAAGGCATGACCGGCGGCGAAACGCCGATGTTCGCCGGCGACGACACCGCACCGCAGGTCGGCGTCATCGCGCAATATGTGAAGGATTTCTCGTTCGAAAATCCGAACGCGCCGATGATCTACCAGCAGCAGGCGCAGCCGCGGATCGACGTGCAGTTCAACATCGGCTCCGCCGCGGTCGGCGAGGATATCTATGAGGTCATCCTGAAGATCGAAGCCAAGGCGACCGTCGAGGATCAGACCGCCTTCGCCGTGGAGTTGTCCTATGCCGGCCTGTTCGGCATCCGCAACGTGCCGGCCGACCAGATGCAGCCCTTCCTGCTCGCGGAAGCGCCGCGCCTGCTCTTCCCCTTCGCCCGCCGCATCGTCGCCGATGCCACGCGCGACGGCAATTTCCCGCCGCTGATGCTCGAACCGATCGACTTCGCCGCGCTCTATCTGTCGCAGCAGCAGGGCGCGACCGACGGTCAGGGCCAGCCGATCGGCCACGCCTGAACCTTGTCTGCGTACCCCCGCGCAAGCGGGGGTCCAGTCTGGATCTTGAAACCAACGCCCGGAACAGCAGCACACTGGATCCCCGCCTCCGCGGGAATACGTCGTCAACGACGCGCAGCAGCAACGATCCTCCGAAGCGACGGGGCTTAATAAGGGAAACCCATGAGCCTCGTCCGCAACACCGCCACCATCGGCGGCTTCACCCTGCTCAGCCGCATCCTCGGCCTCGTCCGCGATGCGCTGATGGCGCGGTTCGTGGGGGCGGGCTTCGCCTCGGACGCCTTCCTTGTCGCATGGCGGCTCCCCAACCTGTTCCGCGCGCTCTTTGCGGAAGGCGCGTTCGCCTCCGCCTTCGTCCCGATGTTCAACCGCACCATCGCCGAGGCTGAAAAGACGGAAGGCGACGGCCTGCCCGCCGGCCGCCGCTTCGCGGAAGACGTGCTGTCCGTCCTCTTCCCCTTCCTCGCCGTCTTCACGACCATCATGATCCTGTTCCCCGGCCCCATCGTCTGGGCGATCACCTTCGGCTTCCGCGAAAGCGGCGGCGCGCCCAAGCTGGCGCTGGCGACCGAGCTGACGCGCATCACCTTCCCCTATCTGCTGCTCATCTCGCTCGTCTCGCTGATGGGTGGCATTCTCAATTCGCTCGGCCGCTTCTGGGTCAATGCCGCCGCACCCATCCTGCTCAACCTCTGCATGATCGCGGGGCTGCTCTTCTTCCACGGCGCGGACGGGATCGAGACGGCGCGGGTGCAGGCCATCGCTGTCACCGTCTCCGGCGTGGCCCAGCTTGGCTGGCTGATCTGGTCCTGCCGCCGCGCGGGGATCGTCCTGAAGCTCAAGCGCCCCCGCCTCACGCCACAGGTGCGCAAGCTGCTGACCATCATCTGGCCCGCCGCGATCGGCGCGGGCGCGGTGCAGTTCAACCTCCTGATCTCGACCAATCTCGCCTCGGGCTTCCTCGACGAAGGCGCGGTCTCCTACCTCTATTATGCGGATCGGCTGAACCAGTTGCCGCTCGGCCTGATCGGCATCGGCGTCGGCACCGCCATCCTGCCGGCCTTGTCGCGCCAGATCGGCGGCGGCGATGATCGCGCCGCGGTCCATACGCAGAATCGCGCGGTCGAATTGTCGCTCCTGCTCACTTTGCCCGCCACCGTCGCGCTCATGCTGTCCGCCACGCCTTTGGTCCGCGGCCTGTTCCAAGGCCTGCGCTTCACCACGGAGGCGACCGCCGGCTGTGCCGCCGCGCTCACCGCCTTCTCCTTCGGCCTGCCCGCCTATATCCTCATCAAGGTGCTCACCCCCGGCTTCTATGCCCGGTCGGACACGCGCACCCCGCTGCGCATTGCGGTCGTCGCGATGGCCGCCAATCTGGTCATGAACCTCGGCTTCGTCTTCCTGACCGATCTTGCCTATGTCGGCCTGGCAATCTCCACCGCCATCTCGGCATGGCTCAACGTCCTCCTCCTCTACGCCACGCTCCGCCGCCGCCGCCAGTTCGCGATCGATGCGCAGCTTGCCCGCCGCACCGTCCGCCTCGCTGCCGCCAGCGTGGCGATGGGCGCGGTGCTGCTGTGGCTGAACCCCTATGTCGATGCCCATGCCGGCGGGCCGATGCTCGAACGCGTCGTCGCGCTTGCCGTGCTGATCGGCACGGGCGGCATCGTCTATTTCGGCGCGGCCTTCCTCTTCCGCGCCTTCTCGATCGCCGATCTGAAGACGCAGTTCCGCCGCCGCCGCGCTTGACGCGGCCCGGCACGTCCGCAAAGGATCCCGCCATGGCCATGCGTATCGTCTCGGGCATCCAGCCCACCGGAAACCTCCACCTCGGCAATTATCTGGGGGCGATCCGCAATTGGGTGCGAATGCAGGACACGATGCCGGCGGACGGCGAATGCCTGTTCTTCCTGGCGGACCTGCACGCCATCACCGTTCATAACGACCCGGCGGTCCTCGCCGCGCATATCCGCGAAATGGCGGCGACGATCATCGCCTGCGGCATCGATCCCACCCGCGCCATCCTGTTCCGCCAGCGGCATGTCCCCGCCCATGTCGAGCTGTGCTGGTTGCTCAACGGCACCGCCCGCATGGGCTGGCTCGGCCGTATGACGCAGTTCAAGGAGAAATCCGGCAAGAACCGCGAAGGCGCATCGGTCGGCCTCTATGCCTATCCCGTCCTCCAGGCCGCCGACGTCCTGCTCTATCAGGCGACGCACGTCCCCGTGGGCGAGGATCAAAAACAGCATCTCGAACTGGCGCGCGACATCGCGACAAAATTCAACCTCGATACCGGCAGCGACCTGTTCGTCCTGCCCGAACCGATCATCCCCCCCGCCGCCGCGCGCATCATGTCGCTGCGCGACGGCTCGGCCAAAATGTCCAAGTCGGACCCGTCCGAGGGCAGCCGCATCGCGCTGACCGACGATGCCGACACCGTCGCCGCCAAGATCCGCAAGGCCAAGTCGGATGCCGACGTCCTGCCCGCCACGGTCGAGGAACTCGCCGATCGCCCCGAGGCCCGTAACCTTATCGGCATCTATGCGGCGCTCGCGGATCTGACGCCGGCCGATGTGCTGACCCGCTATGAGGGCCAGGGTTTCGGCGCATTCAAGCCCGCGCTCGCCGAACTGGCAGTGGAAACGCTCCGTCCGATCCGCGAACGGCTTGCCCATTTCCGCGCCGACCCGGCCGAACTGGACCGCATCCTCGCCGACGGCGCGGCGCGCGCCCGCGTGCTGGCGGAACCGACTCTGGCCGCCGCCTACGCCGCGCTCGGCCTCTGATCCTGCCGATCGCCGAACAATGCCCGCACCGCCCCCGCAAAAGGGCGGTGCGCAGTCGTACCCGCAACGATTATGGCTGTTCAGACGTTCAATCCCCGTTCAGACAAAACGCCCCATAGCAGCGGCCAATTCCCCAGCCGTCTGCTCCAAGAGGTTGCCGTAACCATGTCGCTTCGTCGCACATTCCTCGCCCTCGCCGCCCCCGTCTCGCTGCTGACGCTCAGCGCCTGCGCCACCCCCTTCGCCGCCGATGTCGCGCGCTACCAGCGTATGCCCGCCCCGCAGGGCCAGACCTTCGTCGTCCAGGCGCAGGATCCCAACAAGCGCGGCGGTCTCGAATTCGCGCAATATGCCGGCTATGTGACGCAGGAATTGGCGCGTCAGGGCTATCGCCCGGCCGAAAATCCGGCCTCCGCCACCTTCGTCGTCTCGCTCGATTACGGCGTCGACAATGGCAATGAGAAGGTCGTCTCCACGCCCGGCTTCGGCGGTTATGGCGGCTTTGGCTATGGCGGCTTCGGGCGCTTCGGCTATGGCCGCTACGGCTTTGGTTCGCCCTTCTATTATGGCTTCGGCGACCCCTTCTTCGGCGGCTATAACGACGTCCGCAGCTACACCTATTTCACCAGCTTCCTCGATATGCAGATCAGCCGCACGTCGGACGGCGAACGCCTGTTCGAAGGAAAGGCCAAGGCCCGCTCGCGCACCGACAGCCTGCCCAACATCGTCCCCAATCTGGTCGAAGCGATGTTTACCGCCTTCCCCGGCCGCTCGGGCGAGGAAGTCCGCATCACCATCCCCGAAGACAACCGCCCCGCGACGATCCGCAACCGCCCGGCGCGGTAAGGCAGTCAGCCTCGAAACGAAAAAGCCCCGATCCGCAAGGACCGGGGCTTTTTTATGAAGATAGGGTATTTACCCCCCGACCGTTCATCCTGAGTAGGGACTGAGCGCAGCCGAAGGACCGTATCGAAGGACGCTGCCGGGCCTCGACACCCGTCCTTGACGCATTCTCGCAAGGCTATTCGGGTACAACCAATAGCTACTGGTTGATGGCGGATCCCAACCCCAGTCCCGTTCGGTTCGAGCCCGTTGAGAACCCGCCGGAGTTCTCACAAACTCGAACCGATCGGAAGAAACGTCCCTCAGCCCTCAAGCTGCCGGATCAGCAACCGCACATCCGCGTCCAGCTCCGCATCCTGCGCACGCAACTTCTCGATCTGCTTCACCGCATGGATCACCGTCGTATGATCGCGCCCGCCGAAGCGCCGGCCGATTTCCGGCAGCGAGCGCGGCGTCAGTTGCTTCGACAGATACATCGCCACCTGCCGCGGCCGCGCCACTTCGCGCGCACGGCGGGCGCTCGACATCTCGGTCTGGCGGATACGGTAATGATCCGAAACCCGGCGCTGAATCTCTTCGATCGTGATCCGGCGCTGATTGGCCCGCAGCAGGTCGGACAAGGTCTCCTGCGCAAAATCCATGTCGATCGTCCGACCGAGCAAGGTCGCATAGGCGACGACGCGGTTCAGCGCGCCTTCCAGCTCGCGCACATTGGCGCTGATCCGCTTGGCCAGGAACATCGCGACCTCGTCGGGCACCTTCGCCCCGGTCATGCCTTCCAGCTTCTTGTCGATGATGTTCAGCCGCAGCTCGAAATCGGCCGGATTGACGTCGGCGACCAGCCCCCAGCCCAGCCGCGACAGGATGCGGCTCTCAATGCCTTCCAGATCCTGCGGGCTGCGATCGGCGGTGATGATGAGACGGCGACCGGCCGAGATGATCTCGTTCATCGTGTGGAAGAATTCTTCCTGCGTCGAATCCTTGCCCGCGATGAACTGGACATCGTCGATCATCAGCAGGTCGGCCGAGCGCAGCCGCGCCTTGAACGTCAGCGTGTCCTTGGCGCGCATCGCCGACACGAATTCGAACATGAACTTTTCGGCGGACATGTAGATCACGCGCGCATCGGGATGCCGCGCCAGATAATCCTGCCCGATCGCATGCATCAGATGCGTCTTGCCCAGCCCGGTGCCGCCATGCAGGAACAGCGGGTTGAACGTGACCGGCCCACCCAGCGCCAGCGTGCGCGCGGCGTTGTAGGCGACCTCATTGGCCTTCCCGACCACGAAATTGTCGAAGGTGTAGCGCGCCTCCAGCGGCGTGCCGATCGCCACCACCACCGCGACCGGCTCCACCACCGCTTCGGCGGCGACCGGCTCGGACGCCGGCGCGCTGTCCGCACCGAAGCTCGCCAGACGCACCGCTTCGCTCCGCGCCGCGACCCGCACCTCGACGACGTGCGGCAACACCGCGCGCCACGCCTGCCGCAACTGATCGGCAAAATGCGTCGCGACCCAGCTCGCCATGAAGTCGGACGGTGCGGCCAGCGTCACGACACCGTTGTCGGCATCGAATCCGTCCAGCCCCAGCGGCTTCAGCCATCCGTCGAAGCTGCGCGCGCCCAGCGAGCGGCGGAGCATATCGCGGACGGCGATCCATGCCGCCTCGACGGGAGACATTCCCGCGGCGGCATCGTCGATCGCCTCCATCACTGCCGCCAACGCCGATCTCCAAAATTACGCCCCGCACCGCCATCGGCACGAAACTCGATCCACCAGGTGCGCCCGCAAGGACAAGCCCGGATGCCGGCCCCTCCCGGGAACGCAGCGGCCCGATCCGGAAACCTATGGTCGCCGATCAGACTCCGGATCACCAAAACTGTTTGCCGCCATCGGGGAGATTCCCCTCGGCAGACCCCTATCTAGAGACAGGTTCGGGGCGCGATCAATCCCCCGAAATGTCACCGAACGGAAATAAACCGGGTTGACACCATAAGCCGCGGATTTGCGTGAAACCGCACATATCCGTCTGATTATACGACACTATTTGCCTCTTTCAGGCAAAGTCGCCAATCCGAATCAATCGGCAAACCCCTGATTTCCGCGCTTCTCGTGCACGCACGAAAAAACCCGCCGACCCCAGGCCGACGGGCTTTTATTTTCGATCCTCCCGCACCGCGTACCGGTGCGGGACGGTCGGGCTTAGCCGAGCGCGGCGACGCGCTTGGTGAGCCGCGAAATCTTGCGCGACACGGTGTTCTTGTGCAGCACGCCCTTCGACACGCCGCGCATCATTTCCGGCTGTGCTGCCAGCAATGCCGTTGCAGCCGCATCCTTGTCGCCGGTCGCCAGAGCCAGTTCGACCTTCTTCACGAACGTCCGGATCCGGCTGACGCGGGCACCGTTGATTTCGGCGCGGCGCTCGTTGCGACGGATACGCTTCTTGGCTTGTGGCGTGTTCGCCATAGAAATCAGTCCTCGACAGGCAAAAGGGTTAGGGCGGCGCAGGCGCTGGCCCGTTCCGTGATGGGCGGTTCCCTAATGCGATTCCGTCATCCGGTCAACCACCGCATCGCTCTCGACCATCGTCACCGCTGGCATTTCGGACACCAGAAGGTCGATCGCCCGCCATCGGCATAGCGTTCCACCACACCCCCACACGAGCAGGCCTCCCCCGTCCGGCCATAGACGCGAAACTGCTTGCTGAAATAGCCCAGCTCGCCGTCCGGCCGCGCATAGTCGCGCAGGGTCGATCCGCCCGCATCGATCGCCGACAGCAGCACGGCGCGCACCGCATCGACCAGCAGCCGCAACCGCCGCGGCGCGATCGCCCCGCCCGCCGTCTTCGGCGCGATCCCCGCCATGTTCAGCGCCTCGCACACATAGATATTGCCCAGCCCCGCCACGATCCGCTGATCGAGCAGCAAGGCCTTGATCGGCGCCGCCCGCCCCGCCAGCTTCGCCGCCAGCGATATGGCGTCGAACGCCTCGCCCAGCGGCTCCGGCCCCAACGCGCGAAACGCCGGAAAATCCGCCACCGCCTCGGTCTGCACCAGATCGACCGATCCGAACCGCCGCGCATCGTTCAGCGCCAGCCGTCGCCCCGCGTCCGTCTCCAGCAGCAGATGGTCATGTGTCCCGATCGCCTCCGGATCGACCCGCCACCGCCCCGACATGCCGAGATGAAAGATCATCGTGTCGCCGCGATCGGTCTCCACCAGTCCATATTTGGCGCGCCGCCCGAGTGCCGTCACCGTCGCGCCCGTCATCCGCTGCCGCAGATCCACCGGAAAGGCCCGCCGCAGATCGGCGCGCCGCGCCTCCACCAGCGTCAGCCGCCGCCCCTCCAGCACGGGCCGCAGCCCCCGGATGGTAGTCTCGACTTCGGGAAGCTCAGGCATGGAGCGTCAGATATGCGTGCCGACAGCCCGCCGCAATGCCACCGACGCCCGTTCGATCCAAGCCTGTCGAGAACGAACGCCCATTGCGGAACGACATAAGCGCTATCCCCAAACCCCGCCCATCCCGAGCGCAGTCGAGGGACCGGCCGAGCGAAGCCGAGGTCGCCAGCCTAGAACTTCTCGACTACGCTCGAAGGGATCCCTCGACTACGCTCGGGACGGGCGGGGAAGGATAAAGTCGCCACGCCCTAAAGCGCGGCCTGTTGGCTTCAAGCCGGTCTCGACAGGCTCGAACCGAACGGAGTGAGGGAAAATAATGCGAAAGCCTCACCCCCCCGCATGAAAATGATCGTAGATCGCTCGCGCCATCGTCGCCGAAACCCCCGGCGCCTTCTGCAAATCCTCCAGCGCAGCCCCGCGCACCGCCCGCGCGGTCCCGAAATGCATCAGCAGCGCCTTCTTCCGCGCCGGCCCGATCCCCGGCACATCGTCCAGCGGATTGGCAGTGAACGCCTTGGCCCGCTTCGTCCGATGCGCGCCGATCGCGAATCGATGCGCCTCGTCGCGCAGCCGTTGCAGGAAGAACAGCACCGGCGAATTCAGCGGCAGCATCGATTCCCGTCCGCCTGGCATATGGAAATGCTCGCGCCCGGCGTTCCGGTCCGGCCCCTTGGAGATACCGACCACCGGCACATCCTGCACCCCCATTTCCTCCAGCACCGCGCACACCGCCGACAACTGCCCCTTGCCGCCATCGATCAGCAGCAGGTCCGGCCATTCGCCCGAGGACCGTTCCGGATCCTCCTTCTCCAGCCGCGCGAAGCGCCGTTCCAGCACCTCGCGCATCATCGCGAAGTCATCCCCCGCCGCCGTTTCCGGCCGCTTGATGTTGAACTTGCGATAGGCCCCCTTTCGGAACCCTTCCGGCCCGGCCACGATCATCGCGCCCACCATGTTGGTGCCCATGATATGGCTGTTGTCATAGACTTCGATCCGGTTCGGCGGCGCTTCCAGCTCGAACAGGTCGGCCACCTCGGCCAGCAATTTGCCCTGCGTCGTCGATTCGGCCAGCCGCCGGTCCAGCGCTTCCACCGCGTTGCGGCTGGCCTGCGTGACCAGCTTCACCTGATCCCCGCGCTGCGGCTGCTTCAGTTGCACCTTGCGCTCCGCCTTCTCCGAAAGCGCGGCCTCGATCAGCGCGGTCTCCGGCAGCACGCGGTCCAGCAGCACCAGCTTGGGCGGCGGCACCTCGTCGTAAAATTGCATCAGGAAGCTGGCGAGCACCTCATCCTCCTCCACCTCCGCCGTATGCGCGGGGAAGAAGCTGCGATGCCCCCAATTCTGCCCGCCACGGATGAAAAAGGCCTGAATCCCCATCACGCCCGACCGGCACGCCAGCGCAAAGACATCGGCATCGCCGATCCCCTCCGCATTGATCGCCTGCGTCCCCTGGATGAAGGTCAGCGCGCGCAACCGGTCGCGCAGGATCGTCGCCAGTTCGAAATCCATCGCCTCGGCCGCCACCGACATCTGCTCGCCCAGCTTCTTCTGCACCTGCGTCGATTTGCCGCCGAGAAACGCCTTCGCGTCCGCGACCAGATCGGCATAATCCTCGGGCGAGATCCGGTCGACGCACGGCGCGGAGCAACGCTTGATCTGGTGCAGCAGGCAGGGCCGCGTCCGGTTCTGGAAGAAGCTGTCGGTGCAGGACCGCAGCAGGAACAGTTTCTGCAACGCATTCAGCGTGCGCGTCACCGATCCGGCGCTGGCGAACGGCCCATAATATTGCCCCTTCGCCCGTCGCGCCCCGCGATGCTTCTGCACGCGCGGAAAGGCATGATCTTCGCGCAACAGAATGAACGGAAAGGATTTATCGTCACGCAGCAGGACGTTGTAGGGCGGGCGGTAGCGCTTGATGAGCTGCGCTTCCAGCAACAGCGCTTCCGATTCCGTATTGGTCGTGACGATCGTCATCGACCGCGTCTGCGCGACCATCCGCGCGATGCGCTTCGGCAGGCGCGAGACCTGCACATAATTGCCGACGCGGTTCTTCAGCGCCTTCGCCTTGCCGACATACAGCACGTCGCCCTTGGCGTCCTGCATCCGGTACACGCCGGGCCTGAGCGGCAGCGTCGCCAGCACGTTGCGGATCGCCGCCACGCCCGCCTCGATGTCGGGCGCATCGCTCCCGCGCACCGTGAAGGCGGATTTTTCCTCGTTGAAACGGTCGGTCGGTGTCGGTGTCTCGGTCACCCGCGCGATTTAGGGGCGCGAGAACAAAACAGAAAGCCCCCCGCCCATCAAAGCGCTTGCCCCCTCCGCCCGCCCATGCTTCGGACGACGGCATGACCACGCGCAGCCTTTTCGCCACTCGCTTCTACGAAGGCGCGCTCGATGACGCCGCCCTGCTCGAAGAACTGGACCATAGTTGCCGCAGCCTGGCGCAGGACGACCGGGCCGGCCGCGCCTGGTGCAAGGAAAAAGGCTATCCCGGCTATACCAGCTATGCTTCCTTGAACGACCTGCCGATGCGCGACCCCGCCTTCGCCGATCTCAAGCGCCATCTCGACGCCCATGTCCGCCGCTTCGCCGCCGAAGCCTATATGGAACTGGACGGCAAGAAGCTGAAGCTGGACAGCCTGTGGGTCAATGTCCTGAAACCCGCCGGAATGCATAGCGGCCACCTCCACCCCGGCTGCGTCGTGTCCGGCACCGTCTACATCGCCGTCCCGCCCGGTGCGGGCGCGCTCAAGCTGGAAGACCCCCGTTTGCCGATGATGATGGCCGCCCCTTTACGCACCGCCGACGCACCGGAGGACCAGCACAGCTTCGTCTATGCCCGCCCGGACGCCGGCAGCATCTTCCTCTGGGAAAGCTGGCTCCGCCACGAAGTCGCCCCCGGCACGGCGAAGTCCGAACGGATCAGCATCAGCTTCAACTATCGCCGCTGAATGAAGAACAAGAAAAGATCATTCGGTGTCTTTCCCGGCTTATCTTGAGTAGAGATTGGGCCTGTTTAGAGCATGACGACTTTAAGCGAATCTGTTCATGCTGAGTAGCGGCCGAGTAGCCCTGAAAGAGCGTATCGAGGACGCGTATCGAAGCACTGTACCCGTCCTTCGATACGGGCCTTCGACTACGCTCAGTCCCTACTCAGGATGAGCGGTGAATACGATCAACCTGAAGTCATCACGCTCTAAGACCCGTATCGAAGGACGGTCACCACGCTTCGATGCGCCACGAAGGCGCTACTCAACCTCTACTTGGAGTCAGTTTCGATCGGGATTGGACTTAAAATCGTCACCCCGGATCATATCCGAGATGACGAGCGGTTCAACCGGATCGAAAGCGACCCCAGCATGAACGGCCCTGAACGTCACAAAACCGAGGGATAACAGGCCGTCGCCGTCACCACCGCCGGCGCATCCGGCAACAAGCCCGTCAGCGCGCGATAGGGTAGGCGGATCGTCACCCGGTTCATCGCCGTCACGCCATGGCACATCTGGTTCGCGGCGCTGTCCACCGTCGCCGGATCCATCACCACGCCCCAGGATCGCCCCCGCGCCCGCGCATAGGCGGTGATCGCCGCGCCATCCGCGCAGGCCGTCGTGCCGATCGCCATGCAGCGCGCCGTATTCCCCGCCACTTCCTGCACGATCTGCTGCGTCCATTGCACGCGCGCGCCTTCGATCAGCAGGAACAGGAAGACGAAGAACAGCGGCGCCACCAGCGCGAATTCCACCGCGCTCGCCCCGCGATCCGCGTCGGACAAGCCATGCCTCATTGCAACCGCACCGTCACGCTGCGCGTCAGGATCCGCCCGTCCAGCCACGGGTCGCCGACGATCGCCGCGGCATAGCGATAGCGCGCGGCCGTCGTCAGATAAAAGCCCGGCGTCGCGCCGCCGGGACAGGTCGCGCTACAGGAAGACGCCACGACATAGGCGGTTGGCAGGCCCGTCCCCACGCAACTGCATTGCCGGTTCGCGACCGGCACCGCGCAGGATTGCGCCCCGCCGTTACAGGCGATCGTGGTCGTGACCGCCGCGCCCGGCAGCGCCGCCGCCGCATTGATATAGGCCCCCAGCCGCACGGCATCGATCGTTTCCGACGCGCGCAGATTATAGACGAGCAGCGACGCCTGCCCCATCGCGGCGCTCAACCGGTTGCTGGCGATCAGGTAATTGGCGATCTCCAGCCCGGGAATCAGCCCGCCGAAGATCAGCACGGACCAGAGCGCAAATTCGATCGTCGCCACGCCACGCGGATTGCGGATCACTGATCGGAACGGCCGGCGCACGCTCACCGGATCAGGCTCACGCCGCCGCCCGAACCGGACGCGCCGGCGATGGTCTTGCAGTTCGTCCCCGCGGTCGGCCCGCCCGAAAGCGTCACCGTCCGTGCGATCAGCATGAAACAGCTTCCCCTCATCGTCGCCCCGCCGCTCGCGCGCAGGTTGGAATGAGGCGCATGAAACGCGCCCGAAAATTCATTCTGCGCGCCCCCGCTCAGCACCGTGTCCGCCTGCGTCGCGGTGTCGAACAAAATGTCCGTCAGCCCCCAGGGCGACGCTGCCGTCGGCGCGGCGATATTTACCGTCGTCCCCCCGGACAGGGTCAGCGCACCCGCCAGAATGAACGTCACGTCGCGACCGGACATCGTGCCCCCGGTATTGTTCGTGAAGCCGCCATTGATGAGGTAGAATCCGGAACCGAAGGTCGACGATCCGTTCAGATCGAGATCGCCGTTGATCCGGTGTTCTGCGGTCGCCCCGAAGACGAGGTCGCTTCCGCCCGATGTCGTGATCGATCCATTCGCGCTGAATTTCCCCGCTCCCAGTTCCAGCCTGCTGCCGCCCGACAGGTTGATGGCGGTCCCGGCCTCGTCATTCCCGATCACGACATCGCCCGCGCCGACCGTCATCCTGCTGCCGCCACCGTCGACCCGGATCGCGCCGGCCACGTCCAGATCACCCGCCCCCAGCGTCATGGAAGATCCGCCCTCGATCCGGATTGCGCCCAGAAAATGCCGCCCCGCGCCCAATGTCATGGACGTGCCGCCACCCAGCGAAACCGGTGCGCTGATCGAAACCGGACCATCGCCGATCACCAGCTTGCCGCCGCCCCCAACCGTCACGCTCCCGCTGACCGTGACCGTCGACGGCCCAAGGATGTTCAGCGTCAGGCTTTGCGTGTTCAGCTTGCGGATCGCATAATTCCCTGCCGGAAAGGTCCAGACATTCTCCACAAGTTGCACCGTCCGCCCCTGAAAGGTCATCGTCGTCGGATAATAGCCTAGCGTCAGATCCTCCCCCTCCGGTACGGATGGCGTCGCGGGCGCGTCATATTGGCCAAGCCCCGCCCGCGCCGCTGCGATCCCCGCATGGTCGGCCAGCGGATCCGGGGTGCTGTTCGATTTGCGGATCTGCTTGCCGGTGATCGTGCCGGATCTGATGCTGACCGCCGTTCCGAACGTGACGGTATCGGCGGAGATCGTGCTGCCGCCATTAACGCCGGTGTCTTCCGATGCGGTCGTCGCCTTCGCGACGATCGTCGATCCGCCGACTGCCGAGATACCGCTATTGGACGCGACCCCACAGTCCGGCGCGTCGATCCGCGTCCCGCCGGACAGCTTGATGCCATCCGCATGCGATGCCAGCGCCAGAATGCAGGCAGGCGTACTGCCCGTTTGCAACGATGCGATCGCGACGATCGTCACGTCATAGGTCGGCGCGCGGGAAAAGATCCGCGCGAGATACAGCGGCACGCGCCGCCGGATCGATACGCGCACCACGTCGCTTACCGTCGCGCTGAAATTGGTGAGATGCTCTGCCGTGACATCCGCCGCGGCGACACCGTTGGCCGCCGCCACCGCCGTCGCCGCCGCGATCAGCGACGCATCATTGCGGGTCGTGGTGTAGACATTGGCAGCGCCCAGCGCCGCCGCATCGGCCGCCCCCTGCCATGCCGCCTTCGCATCATAACCCTGCCCCAGTTCCAGTGTGAATGCCGACAGGGCGATGACCGACGTCAGCGTCATCACGCCCAGCAACGTCACCCCGCCTCGCGCATCCGTGCGGATCCCAACCGGCAGCGTCCGCATCGCGGGCACATGGCCGCGCCGCATCTTCAATCGCCATCAAACGGGAGAAACAACATGGCATTAGGCTCGATTTGTTAGACCATTGGACGATGAAATCGGCCAACGGCTTTAACAAAACCCTAATCGTTTCGCATAAGCAACGTTATCGAACGACGTCCAACGAAGCCGCCGTCGAGGTTCATCCTTCCCGAGCACGCACGATTACGCCGGAAACTGGGCGCGCGCACCCGCGAAACGCCGCGCAGACGCCCATATGCCCTTACTGAAAGTTATCCGAATAGGCCTGCAGCTTCAGCGTCCGCTCCTGCAACGGCACCACCGATGCCTCCAACCCATGCCGCTTCGCATAATCCTGTGCGGCTTCCAGCGAGGGAAAGGTCAGGCTGACCTGCCCCTGCGTGTCGCCGCTGCCTGCCCATCCGGTCAGCGGGTCGGCCACCTTGCGCTCGGTCGGCTCATGTTCCAGCACCCATTGTCCGGTCCGCGCACGGCCCGAACTCATGCTGCTCTTCGCCCGCTGAAAGATCCGCGCCTTGCCCATGGTCCGTCCGTTCGCCTGAAAATCCGTCGAAAACCCATGCCCCGCGCGCGGCCTGCCGGTCAAGACCGCTGCCGTGCATCCGCACGCTTCGTGCGCAGCGTCGGGTCCGCCGCCGCCGGATCCTCGGGCCAGGGATGCCGCGGATACCGCCCGCGCATTTCCCGCGCCACCGCCGTCCAGCTTCCCGCCCAGAAACCGGGCAGGTCGCGCGTCGTCTGGATCGGCCGCCCGGCGGGGGATGTCAGCCGCAGCACCAGCGGCGTCCGCCCCGCCACCGGATGCACCGACAATCCATACAGCGCCTGCACGCGCAACTCCACCGCCGGGCCGCCCTCCGCCGCATAATCGATCGCATGGCTGCTGCCGGCCGGGGACCGGAACATGGCCGGCGCGATCCGGTCCACCGCCTGCATCCCCGACCAGCCGAGCATCGCCGACAAAGCCCCTTCCACCGCATCACCGGGCACCGTGTCCAGCCGCCGTTTCCCCGCCAGCAAAGGCGGCAACCAGTCATCGAGCGTCGCCAGCAAGGTCGCATCGTCCAGCGCCGCCGCATCCGCTCCGCCTTCCCGCGCATAGGCCGCGCGCGCCTGCAATGCCCGCGCGCTTGTGCTCCAAGGCAGCCGGTCCAGCCCATGCGTCCGCACGCCCTCCAGCAACGCCGCCGCCACCGCCTCCGGGTCGCGCGCCTCGTCCGGCCCGGACGACAGCCGGATCGCCCCCAGCCGCCGTTCGCGCAGCGCCGCGACGCCGCCCGTCGCCGGATCGAACGTCACCACGCGCCGTTCCTCGATCCGGTCCGCGAACAGCGTCTCCACCTGCGCCCGGTCGATCGTCGCGGCCGACAGGATGCGCGCCCCCGCCGCAACCCCCTGCACCTCCCCCACCGCCAGCCATTCCGCCCGCGCCAACTGAGAGGCCGTATCCAACCGGAATCCCCGCCCGCCCACAGACGCCCAATATTCCCCATCCGCCGCCCGCCGCCGCGCAACGCGATCGGGAAACGCCAACGCAAGACAGGCCCCGACGACATCATCGTCCCCGGCAAGCGGAAAAGCAGGTCGCCCCCCCATCGCCTCCCCGCCCGCGAGCGGGACGGGATTGAGAGGAGCGCGCTCGCTCCCCGCAGTCCCGCCGCCCGAAACGGAAGCCGCCCACCGCCGCGCCAGTCCGCGCATCGCCTCCGCCCGTCCGCCCCGTTCGCTCCGCCAGCGCCGCAACCGCGCCGCCACATCGACATCGGTCCCGCCCAGCCCGCGTTCGCCCAGCAGCACCGCCACCTCGGCCGCAACCCCGGCCCATCCCGATGCCGCCGCCGTCACCAGCATATGCGCCAGTCGCGGCGGCAGCGGCAGCCGCGCGATCGCACGCCCATGGTCGGTCGCGCGACCCGCCGCATCGATCGCACCCAGCGCTGAGAGCCGCCCCCGCGCCTCCGCCACCGCCGCCACCGGCGGCGCATCCAGCCAGCGCAACCGCGCCGGTTCCAGTTCGCCCCACAGCGCGCAATCCAGGACCAGCGCGGAAAGGTCCGCCTCCAATATTTCCGGCGGATCGAACCGCGGCAGCCCCCCGGTCGCCGCCTCTTCCCACAGTCGATAGGCAGTGCCCGGCCCCTGCCGCGCGGCGCGCCCGGCACGTTGCGTCGCCGCCGCCTGGCTCACCCGCTCGGTCGCCAGCCGCGTCATCCCCGCCGCCCGGTCATATCGCGGACGCCGCGCCAGTCCGCTGTCGATCACGATGCGGATGCCGTCCAGCGTCAGGCTGGTTTCCGCGATCGCCGTCGCCAGCACCACCTTGCGCACGCCCGCCGGTGCCGGCCCGATCGCCGCGCGCTGCTCGCCCGCATCCAGCGTCCCGTGCAGCCGGTGCACCACGACATCCGCCGGCAACCGCACCAGCCGCTCCGCCGTCCGCTCAATCTCCGCCACGCCCGGCAGGAAGGCCAGCACGCCGCCTTCGTCCGCCGCCAGCGCGTCGCGGATCACCCCCGCCATCGCATCCTCGATCCGCAGCGCCGGGTTGCGTCCCACATGCCGCAACGTCAGCGGCCAGCTCCGCCCCTGACTTTCGATCACCGGCGCATCGTCCATCATCGTCGAAAAGCGCGCCCCGTCCAGCGTGGCGGACATCGCCACCAGCCGCAGATCGGGCCTGAGTGCCGCCTGCACGTCCAGCGCCAGCGCCAGCCCGAAATCGCTGTCCAGATTGCGCTCATGCACTTCATCGAACAGCACCGCCGAAACCCCCGCCAGTTCGGGATCGGCGAGGATGCGGTTACGGAAGATCCCCTCGGTCAGCACCGTCACCCGCGTCGCGGCGGACCGCTTGCTGTCCATCCGCGTCGCATAGCCGATCGTCCGTCCCACCGGTTCGCCCGCCAGCATCGCCATCCGCTCTGCCGCCGCCCGCGCCGCCAGCCGCCGCGGCGACAGCAGCAGGATTTCCCCGTCGCACCAGTCCTCGTGCAGCAACGCCGGCGCCACCGCCGTCGTCTTGCCCGCCCCGGGCGGCGCGACCAGAACGATGCTAGACCGCACGCGCAGCGCGGCAAGGATCTCGGGCAACACGGCATGGATCGGCAGATCGGTCATCCCACCCTCTTAGCCGCGCCGGCCCGCCCCCGCCAATTCCTTGCCCCTCCCCGCCCCGTCGCCTATCCCATCGACATGGGCCACTACATTATCACTCCGGAAATGCCGTCCGACGCCGATCGCGATGCGATCCTCGCCGTCCTCACCGCCTATAACAGCGCCCACGCGCCTTCCATCCGGCGCGAACCGCTCGCTCTGCTCGTCAAAGATACGGAAGGCACGACCGTTGGCGGCCTCTGGGGCCGGTCGGCCTATGACTGGATGTTCGTCGAATATCTCGCCGTGCCGGAGGCGTTGCGCGGACAGGCGGTCGGCACCGATCTGATGCGGCGGGCCGAACGCATCGCGCGCGATCGCGGCTGCGTCGGCATCTGGCTCGACACCTTCGCCTTCCAGGCACGCGGCTTTTACGAAAAACTGGGCTTCACCGTCTTCGGCACGATCCCCGATTTTCCCGTGGGAAGCGCACGCCATTTCCTTGCCAAGCGTTTCACGGACTGACGCCCGCCCCCAACATCCCCATCGCGGCGCGTCCACAAAGCTGCTATGATGCTCGAGTGACCAGCACCGCCATCCCGCACAGCTTTCCCATCGGCATCGATCCTTCGGACATCGACTTCATGGGCCATGTCAACAATGCCAGCTACCTGAAATGGGTGCAGGCCGCGGTCATCAGCCATTGGCAACGCCTTGCCCCGGCCGATGCCGTCGCCGCGCATCTCTGGGTCGCGCTGAAACATGAGATCACCTACCGCAAGCCCGCCTTTCTGGACGATGACGTGATCGCCACCGTCCTGCTCGAAAAGGTGCAGGGCGCACGCGCCTTCTACGAAACCATCATCCGCCGCGGCGAGGAAGTGCTGGCCGAAGTCCGCTCAAGCTGGTGCTGCATCGACGCCGAAACCAAGCGCCCCGCCCGCCTGACCAGCAACGTGATCGCCCACTTCTTCCCGAAGGATTGAAGGGCACGCCTGCAAGCGCCCAGTTGCAGTAGCCAAGCCGAGAGAACTTCTGACCTGATACCGACAAACAGCCCGCCCATCCCGAGCGAAGTCGAGGGACCGGCCGAGCGAAGCTAAGGCCACTCACCTTCCCGACTACGCTTGTGATCACGCAAAACCCGATGTGCCCCGGCGCAGGCCGGGGCCTAGGTGAAGCCGTTCCACCCAGGCCCCAGCCTGCGCCGGGGCACGTCGAACCTCAATAAGCCCGCGAGATTGCGAACTCGACCGCCTCGATCAGCGCCGCCCGCGCAGGACCGCTCCCGATCCCCGCCAGCGCATCGATCGCCCGCTGCCCATAATGCCGCGCCCGCGCCATGGTGTCCGACAGCGCACCCGTCTCGCGCAGCAACCGCGTCGCACGGGCCAGATCCGCGTCCGAAACCCGCCGCCCCTCGATCGCATCGCGCCAGAATTTACGGTCCTCCGCATCCCCGCGCGCAAAGGCCAGGATCACCGGCAACGTCACCTTCCCGTCGCGGAAGTCGTCGCCCGCATCCTTGCCCATCACCGCCTCGTCCGACGCATAGTCGATGGCATCGTCGACCAGCTGGAACGCGATCCCCAGATTGCGGCCATAGGCGTCCAGCGCCGCCTCCACGCCCGCGTCGCGCTCCGCCACCACCGCCGCGATCCGGCAGGCCGCCGCGAACAAAGCCGCCGTCTTGGCGTCGATGATCTTGAGATATTGCTCTTCCGCCGTCTCGATCCGCCGCTGCGCCGAGAGCTGCGCCACTTCGCCTTCCGCGATCACCGCGCTGGCATTGGCGAGGATCCGCAGCACCCGCAGCGATCCATCTTCCACCATCAGCTCGAAGCTGCGGCTGAACAGGAAATCCCCCACCAGCACGCTCGGGCTATTGCCCCAGATCACATTCGCCGTCCGCTTGCCGCGCCGCTGGCCGGAGCCATCGACCACATCATCGTGCAGCAATGTCGCGGTGTGGATGAACTCCACCGCCGCCGCCAGCAGATGTTGCCGCGTCCCCGGATAGTCCAGCAGCCGCGCGCAGGCGAGCGTCAGCATCGGTCGCATCCGCTTGCCCCCGCCCGCGATCAGATGCCCCGCAAGCTCCGGAATCAGCGGCACCTCCGACTGCATCCGCTCCAGGATCACCCGGTTCACCGCGTGCATGTCGGTCGACACCAGCGCCATCAGCGCATCGAGCGTCGGGGGCCGGTCACGCCGGATCGGAAGCAGGGTCGCCGTCATCGCCCGCGATGTGGCCTGCATGGCCCCCAAGCGCAAGGCCGCTTGGCAATCGCACGCCCCCGCGCCAGAACCGCCCCACCCGAAGGAGACCGCCCCGCATGACCGACCCCGCCCTCAAGGCCTATCGCCAGAGCATCGACAATATCGACGCCGCCCTCGTCTGCCTCCTCGCCGAACGCTTCAAGGTCACCAAGGCCGTCGGTGCGCACAAGGCCGCGACCGGAATGCCCCCCGCCGATCCCGACCGCGAAACCCGCCAGATCGAACGCCTCCGCGCCCTCGCCAAAGACGCCGACCTCGACCCCGACTTCTCCGAAGCCTTTCTCCGTTTCATCATCGATGAAGTCATCCGACATCACCGCCGGAAGCAGGCCGGATCAAACCCGTCCTGATGCCGGATCATCCGAAACGGATCGGCTTTCATCGGGATCGGGCGGGGTTGCAGCCATAACGGATCAGCCCCGCCTTGCCCAACTACGGCGGTCGTCCATCCTCCCCTAACGAAAAGGGGGGAACCATCATCATGAAGAAGAGCATTTTACTGGCCTGCTGCCTGCTGGGCGGCTGCGCGACCGGCCCGTTCGAATGGCGTTACGGGCATGACAAGATCGTCCCCGGCCAGTTCAGCATGACGAACACCGACAAGAACGGTACCGTGCTCACCTGGCCGTCCCATGCGGTGGCGGCCGTCGTCTATCCCAATGGCGACGCCATTTGCATCCAGAGCGCGCAAAGCGCCAAGGCCCGCAACGCATCCGGCGCCGGCAATCTTTCCGCCAGCCTGCCCACCGGCGAAAAGGTCGGCGTCGCGCTGGCCAACGTCATCAACGAGGCCGTCGCCTCGCTACAGGATCGCAACGACGTCGCGACCTTCCTCGATGTCGCCTTGTTCCAGATCTGCACGATCGCCCGCAACAAGAATATCGATAGCGCCACCACCGTGACGCTGATCGACCGCGCGCTGCAAGCCTCGGAGACGATCGCGAAGGCACGTCCCAAGACCCAGACGGTCGGCAACACGATCATCCCGTCCGGTACGATCGCCGTCGTCGCGGAACAGAAAAAAGACGTTGCGGTCGTCCAACCCTGACCCCAACCACGCCCATCGCTGCGCGGGCGGCTAGCCTTCTCCTAAAGAAGATGATGCCCGCATCCGCCCATCCCGAGCGGAGTCAAGGGACCGGCCGAGCGAAGCCGAGGCCCCGAGGCTTCGCGGCGATGTCCGGAACGGTCTCTCCAACACGCCCGGGACGCTGCCAATGGACTTCACAAAGGGCGGCATCGATCGGAAACGATGACGCCCTTTACCCCAGCAACGCCGCCACCAGCGCCTTCACCTTGCGCTGCCGCCATTGCGGTACCGGCGCGATCAGCCAGTAGCCGAGCGGCGAATCGACCGGTTCGCCGACCACTTCCAACCCGTCCAGCGGGCCATCCGCGAGCAACGCCGGCACCGTCGCCCGCCCGAACCCGGCACGCGCCGCATCGATCGCCAGGCCGGCATCAGCGACGGTCAGCGCCGCGCCGCCCTCGCCCGGCTGTCCCGGCCATGCGATCGGGCGGTCGGGCGCATCCGGCAAGGCCAGCGTGACATAGCCCGTCCCGCCCAGCGCCGCGCCCTCATGCTCGCCCGGCCCGTCGGCCAGCCGGATCGCCAGATCCAGATTGGCCTGCGTGAAATCCAGTTCGTCGTCGCTCGCGATCAGCACGAAGCGCAGTTCCGGGTCGGTCCGCCCATAGGCCGCCAGCCGCGGCCCCAGCCAGCGCGCGGTCAGGTCGCGCGGCGCGGCGATGGTCAGCGTCTTCGATGTCTGCCCGGCCTGGATGGCGCGCACCGCTTCCTCGAATTGCAGGAACCCGTCGCGCAGCGCGCCCAGCCCCGCCGCCGCCTCGGGCGTCAGTTCTAGCCCCTTGGCCGTCCGCCGGAACAGCACCACGCCCAGCGTATCTTCCAGCGCGCGCACCTGCTGCCCCACCGCGGCCGGCGTCACCGCCAGTTCGTCGGCCGCGCGCGTGAAGCTCAGATGCCGCGCCGCCGCATCCAGCACGCGCAACGCGTTCAGCGGCAGATGCGTCCGCTTCATCGCGCCACCGCCGGCGCGACCAGCGGAAAGCGCGGGATCTTCGCGTCGAACGCCGATCCATCCGCCCCCAGCATATGGAAGCTCCCCTCCATCGCGCCCGTCGGCGTCTGCAGCGGGCATCCAGAAACATAGTCGTAGGTCTTGCCGGGTTCGATCAGCGGTTGTTCCCCCACCACGCCCTCGCCGCGCACCTCGTGCCGCGCGCCACGCCCGTCGGTGATGACCCAATGCCGCGTCAGCAACTGCACCGCATATTCGCCGTCATTCTCCAGCCGGATATGATAGGCCCAGAACCAGCGCCCCTTCGCCGGGTCCGACTGTTCGGGCAGATAGCTGACCGACACGCGCACGATCAGCTCGCGCGTCATCGCCATATGCGGAAACAGCGCCTTCATCGCACTCGATCCGCTCATCGTCATAGCCCGGCCGCCGTCAAGGCGCGGTCGAGATCGTCGATCACGTCCAGCGGATCCTCCAGCCCGACATTCAGCCGCAACATGCCTTCGGTCACGCCCATCGCCTCGCGCACTTCCACCGACAGCCCGGCATGGGTCGTGGACGAAGGATGCGTCATCAACGACCGCGAATCACCGATATTGTTCGAGATATCGACCAGCTCCAGTCCGTCGAGCAGCGCATGGGCCTGCGCGCGGCCACCATCAACGAACAGCGACAGGATCGTCCCCCCCGCCGACATCTGCCGCATCGCCAGATCATGCTGCGGATGGCTGGCAAGGTTCGGATACAGCACGCGCGGCACGCGGGTCTCGAGGAAAGTCGCTACCTTCAACGCATTCTCGCTCTGCCGGTTGATGCGCAGATCGAGCGTCTCCAGCCCCTTCAGCACCACCCAGGCGTTGAACGCCGACAGCGTCGGCCCCGTATTGCGGACGAAGGGCAGCAGCACATCGTTGATGAACGCTGCGCTCCCGCACACCGCACCGGCCAGCACGCGACCCTGCCCGTCCATCATCTTGGTCGCGCTATAGGCAACGACATCCGCGCCATAATCGACAGGCCGTTGCAGCCGCGGCGTGGCGAACGCATTGTCCACCACCGTCGTCACCCCGCGTTCGCGCGCGATCGCACACACCGCCGCCAGATCGACGATATCCAGCGTCGGATTGGCGGGCGTCTCGAAAAAGAACAATTTCGTCTCGGGCCGCACCGCATCGGCCCAGGCCTGCACGTCGGTCCCGTCGATGATCGTCGAGGCGATGCCGAATTTCGGCAGCAACGTATCGGTCAGCCAGCGGCACGATCCGAACGCCGCCCGCCCCGCGACGATATGGTCGCCTGCGGACAATTGGCACAGCAGCGCCGCGGTCATCGCCGCCATGCCCGATGCCATGCACCGCGCCGCCTCGGTCCCTTCCATCAGCGCGATGCGCTGTTCCAGCATCTCCACCGTGGGGTTCTGCAACCGGCTATAGGTCATGCCGACCTGCTCGCCGGCGAAACGCGCCGCCGCGTCGGATGCCTTGTCATAGGCATAGCCCGACGTCAGGAACAACGCCTCCGACGTCTCGCCATATTCCGACCGCGCGGTCCCGCCGCGCACGGCCTGCGTTGCTGGGCGCCAATGCTGCGTGACGCTGCGATCCTGTCCGGTGTGCCTTTTCATGGAACCCGCTTTGCCCCCGCTGTGGCGCGACTGCAAGGGTCGGGGTCTCGCACCACGCCCGCCCCGTTCGGTTCGAGCCTGTCGAGAACCTGCCCAAGGCGAATCGCACTGCCCACAACCCGTTCTCGACAAGCTCGAACCGAACGGGAACGAGGGAAGGAAGGGAACAACCCGCCTCTTCACCCCTTCCCCTGCCAGACCCGCATTTATCCGGAAGGGCCACCCCATGACCGATCTCGCAAACATCCCCCTGAAGACCATCGACGGCGCAGACGCCACGCTCGCCGACTATGCCGGCCAGCTTCTCCTGATCGTCAACGTCGCATCCAAATGCGGCCTCACCCCGCAATATGAGGGTCTCGAAGCGCTCTACGCCAAATATCGCGATCAGGGCTTCTCGGTCCTCGGCTTCCCCGCCAACGACTTTGCAGGGCAGGAACCCGGCACGGACGAGGAAATTGCCGGTTTCTGCCGCAGCAGCTTCGGCGTCGATTTTCCGATGTTCGCCAAGATCAAGGTCGCCGGCCCGGACGCGCATCCGCTCTACCGCGCGCTGATCGCCACCGAACCGGTCGCGCAGGGTGGCACCGGCTTGCGAGACAAGCTGGCCGGGCGCGGCATGGCCCCGCAAGACCCCGCCGCCATCCTCTGGAATTTCGAAAAATTCCTGATCGGCCGCGACGGGGCCGTCGTCGCGCGCTTCACGCCCGATACGCAGCCGGACCACGATGCACTGGTGATGGCGATCGAACGCGAACTGGTCGCCAGCGAATAACCGGCCGATGACGTCAGACCGAATCTTTAAAGGAACCGCCCATCCCGAGCGCAGTCGAGGGACCGGCCGAGCGAAGCCGAGGTCATCAACCCTTCGGCTTCTCGACGACGCTCGGGAGGAACGGATCGGCTTAAAGTCATCTCACTTGACGCAATCGCCGCCTCAGTAATTCCACTGCAACTGCGTGCGGATCAGATTCCCCTCCGCACGCCCGCTGCGCCGCTCGTCCGCCTCACGTCGTTCCATCCGCGCATAGGCCAATGTCCATTCCAGCGCGGGGCTGGGCTGAAATTCCACGCCCAGCTCCCATTCGTCGGTTTCCAACCGGGGCGCATTGGTCAGCGCCTTCCACCCGCCGCGATAACGCTGCCAGCGCGCATAAGGCATGAACGGACCGACCGGCGAATGCCGCACCCGCCCCATCACCTGCCCATAGCCGCCATTCAGTGATTTGGTCGTGATCGCACGCAACACGTCATCATATTCCGGCCCGCGCCCCCAATTCCATTCGGCCTGAAGCCCGAGCGGTTGCGGATACAGGATCGCGTGCAGCCCGATCCGGTCATCCTTGTACGAGACAGCGCTCACCCCGCCGCTGCGGATCTCCGGCTGCACCCGGTTGCGGATCGCCGCCCCGCCAAGCTCCAGCACCTGCCCGCGAAAGGCATCGCCCAGTCCGTCCAACGCGAACGGCCATGTCGCCATCGCCACGGTCATCAGCCCGTCATTGGTCTCGGCCCGGTTGGTCCCCTGCCCGTTGAACACACCGACCCCGAACGCGCCGTAATTGCCGAACAATTTCTGCCCGTCCCTGGTCAGCCGCGTCCAGGTCGCCTGCACCGTCGGCGGCGTCTGATAGGCGACGATCCCCAGATCGCGCTCGCTCGGCACCGCGCTGTTGATTCCGTCGCTCCGGTCCAGCGTCAGCCGGTTCGACGAGGATTGCATATTCTCCCATCCGAACGGCACCTTCGATTGCCCGAACCGCACCCGCACGCTCTTCGCATCGTCCAGGAACAGGTCGACATAGGCATCGCGCAACTGGAGGAACCCCTCGCGCCGCTCGCCGCCCGACTGGTTGTTCACATTGGTGGCGAAATCGGGTTGCAGGTAGAAGGAGATATGATCGGTCGCATCGCCTTGCAGCACCAGCCGCACCCGGCGGAGCGTGAAATTGGTGCCGTCGCCGACCCCGCCATCATGCACGGACCGCAGGCGTGACACCCCGGCCGGGGTCGTCCGGTCGCCGGACAGAAACTCGCTGAACCGCAACTGCGTATAGCCGCGCAGCGTGACCCGTTCGAACCACGGCTTGCGCGTCGGCGCGGCCGCCACCGGCTGCACCTGCGTTGCCGCCTCCGGCGCCACCGCCGCCATCTGCGGCGCGGGCGTGACAGGAACTGCCGGCACCGCGGCAGCCGACGCCGCCCCCTTCTGCGCCGCGATCAACTGCGCCACCTGCGCCTTCAGATCATCGATCTGGCGCTGCAATTCCGCAACGCTCTGCGCCTGCGCCGTCTCGCCGCAGGCCAGCGCCCCGACGCCGATCATGATTCCCAAAGCGCGCCGCATCGTCTCAACCCTCACGCCGATTCGCCCGGCCGCACCGGCTCTTAGAGTGCCGCCAGCACCGCGTCGCCCATCGCGTCGGTCGTCATCGCGCCCCCCAGATCGGGCGAGCGCGCCCCGCCGGCCAGCGCCTTCGCCACCGCCGCCTCGATCCGGTCCGCATCCGCCGCCCGATCCAGCGAATGGCGCAGCATCATCGCCGCCGACAGGATCGTCGCCAGCGGATTGGCCTTGCCCTGCCCGGCGATATCCGGCGCGGACCCATGGATCGGTTCGTACAGCCCCTTGCCCGTCTCGTTGATCGATGCGGACGGCAGCAGCCCGATCGATCCCACGCACATCGATGCCTGATCGGACAGGATGTCGCCGAACAGATTGCCCGTCACGATCACGTCAAACTGCCCCGGCGCGCGCACCAGCTGCATCGCGGCATTGTCGACATAAAGATGCTCCAGCGCCACGTCCGGATAGTCGCGCGAAACCTCGATCACCACGTCGCGCCACAATTGCGACGTCTCCAGCACATTCGCCTTGTCGACCGAACAGAGCCGTCGCTTGCGTCCCATCGCTGTCCGGAACCCGACATGCGCGATCCGCGCCACCTGATCCTCGTCATAGGACATGACGTCATAGCCTTCGCGCCGTCCGGTCGCGGTGGTCCGCATTCCCTTCTCGCCGAAATAGACGTCGCCATTCAGCTCGCGCACGATCACCATGTCGATCGCGCTGGCCACTTCCGGCCGCAGCGTGGAGGCGTCCGCCAATTCGGCGAACAGCTTGGCCGGCCGCAGATTCGCGAACAGCCCCAGCGCCTTGCGCAGCCCCAAAATCGCCTGTTCCGGCCGCAACGCCCGCTCCAGCGCATCGCAGGACGGATCCCCCACTGCGCCGAACAGCACCGCGTCCGCCCGCATCGCCAGCGCCAGCGTTTCCGGCGGCAGCGGATGCCCGACCGCATGATAGGCCGCACCGCCGACGAGCGCTTCCTCATAGGACAGCACATCGCCGCACACCGCATCCAGCACGCGGCGCGCCTGGGTCACGACTTCGGGACCGATTCCGTCCCCCGGCAGCAAGGCGATCAACATGGGCGTCCTCCACGAAACGATAGTCCGCGTCCCTCTGCGTCAGCAGCCCGCCCGCTGCAACCGTGCGATCAACCGTTCCCGCGCCGCCAGCACGATCGCACGCCGTTCGGTCAGCAGATCGCGCGCCAGAAAATGCCCCGTCAGCCGCACGCCGTCGCGAATCGCGTCCCAGTCCGCATCGCCGCCTTCCGTCAGGAACGGCGGCAACGCGAACAGCTTGTCGGCATAGAGCGCCCCCGCCGCGCGCGACACCGCCGCCCCGCTCTTCGGGCTGACATAAAGCAGATCCTCCCGCCCTCCGGTCGCCACGCAGGTCGACAGGTCCAGCCCGAACCCCAGTTCGGACAGCAGCAGCAATTCATACCGCACCAGCGCCGCCGCCCAGATCCGCGCAGACGGCGCGCTCTCGATCGCGGTCAGCATCCCGTCCAGCGCGGCATGGATCTGCGGATAGGCCTGCCCCTCCGGCAAGGCGGTCGCGGTCAGCGCGGTCGTCCAGTCGATCGCCGCCGCTGCCAGCGGTTCCGCCAGCAACGGCGCACGGCTCTGCACCAGTTCCACGGTCAGCGCCGCCAGTTGCGCATCCGTCCGCGCCCGATATTCCGCCCGCACCACATTGCCCGGCACCAGCACCGGTCGCAGCCGCCGCGATCGTCCGCCGCGCACATAGCCCGGCTGCATCCCGTCCCGCGGCGTCAGCAACCGCGCCACCGCACCATTTTCGCCATGCTGGATGATGCCGCAGACGATCGCATCGGTAATGAGGTGCATGAACAGGCTATGCCATAATCGCCGCCCCGTCCCAATGGCCGCCCGTCACATCAGTTGCGCGAAGGACGGGCGCTCGCCATGCCGCCGATCAGAACTCGCCGTCTCCGGTCATGTCCATGCGATGACCATTACGCTTGCCGGAACTCAGGTCGATCGCGAACCCACGGCGCGGCTGCTCGCCTGCCCCGGCCCCGCCATTGCGGCCCTGCGTCTTGCCGGACAGCACGATCTTCTGGCCATCGCGCCGTGTGGCCGGCGCACTCCGTACCACGGGCGCTTTTTTCGCGGGCTGCGGCGTGGCGACCGCGCGCGTGTCTCCGGTCGTGAAGAAGGCGGTCGTCGTCCGCAATTCCTCGGCACGGTCGGTCAGTTGCTCGGACGTGGCGCTCACCTGCTCGGCGGCGGACGCATTATGCTGCGTCACGCTGTCCAGTTGCTGGATCGCCTGGTTGACCTGCGATGCGCCGATATCCTGTTCGCGACAGGCGGCGCTGATTTCCGCCACCAGTTCGGCGGTCTTCCGGATTTCCGGCACCAGCGCCACCAGCATGTCGCCGGCCTGCTGCCCCGCCTGCACCGTTTCCGCCGAAACCGCGCTGATTTCCGCCGCTGCGACCTGGCTGCGTTCCGCCAGCTTGCGCACCTCCGCTGCCACGACCGCAAAGCCCCGACCATGTTCGCCGGCACGGGCCGCCTCGACCGCGGCGTTCAGCGCCAGCAAGTCGGTCTGGCGCGCAATCTCCTGCACGATGCCGATCTTGTTGGCGATCGTCCGCATCGCCTGCACCGCCTTCATCACCGCATCGCCCGACATTTCCGCATTCTTGGCGGATGCGCGCGCGATCTTCTCCGTCTGCGCGGCATTGTCGGCATTCTGTTTGATGTTCCCGGCCATCTGCTCCATCGATGCAGACGCCTCTTCGGTCGCCGCTGCCTGCTCCGTCGCGCCGCTGTTCAGCTGTTCGGCGCTGGCCGCCAGTTGCTGGCTGCCGCTCGCCACCTGATCGGCGGCGACCGCGACTTCGCCCGCGAAACTACTCAGATTGTCGACCAGCGCGTTGATCGCGTCCTTCATCCGCCGATGATCGCCCTCGCAGTCGATTTCCACCCGCTCGCCCAGCTTGCCCTCGCTCACCAGCCGCAGCACGCGATTGCCTTCGCCGATCGGCAGCAGGATGGCGTCCAGCATCCCGTTGATCTGGCCGATCAACTGTCCGAAATCGCCGGCAAAACCATCGGCATTGCCACGCTCGCTCAACCGGCCGGCGGTCGATGCGGTAATCAGCCGCTGAATCTCCTCGAAGATCGCGCGCAGATTCTTGCGCAGCGCTTCGATCGTATCGTTCAGGAACGCCTTCTTGCCGGGAAACTGTTCCAGCGGCGCATCGAAATTGCCTTCGCCAAATTGCTGGATGCAGGCCATCGCCTTCTTCTTCACGCCGATATGGCCGGCGACCATGCCGTTGATTTCCCGCGCCATCGTCGCGAACGCGCCCTGGAATTTGTCGACCCGCACGAAGACGTCGATATCGCCTCGGTCATGCTCGGCCGACATGAAAGCCATTTCCGCGATCAGCCCCTTCAGATTGCCGCGCAACATCTCGATCGTGTCGTTCAGGAACGCCTTCTTGCCGGGAAACTGCTCCAGCGGCGCATCGAAATTGCCTTCGCCAAATTGCCGGATGCAGGCCATCGCCTTGCGCTTCGCGCCGATATGGTCAACCACCATCGTATCGATCGCCTTCGCGATCACGGCATGGTCGCCCTGGAACGCCTCGACCGGCAGCACGGCATCGATCTCGCCGCGCGCATGGTCGGCAGACATCCGGACGACCGCGTCGCGCAGCGCCGACACCGGCGCCGCCTGTGCATCCAGCAGCGCGTTGACCGCCAGCAGCGTCTCCAATGCGTCGCCCGTCGCCATCGACGTATCGGCACGCCGGGTCGACTGGCCCTCGGCGAAGGCCTGTTGCAGCCGCCGGATCTCGCCCAGAGCCATGGCCGGGCGTGCGGACGACTTCTGCCATAATCCAGCGGACAACATGAAGATCGACTCCCCTGACGCGATTGTTAGGGATCGGGTTTAGCGAGGGAGGATTAAGAAATATCCCTTACGGCCCGCGCCTTCCCCTCCCCCGATTCGCGCGGGCGCGGGCCACGCAATGGCGGCTTGGGCAAAAGGACCGGCTATGCCCCGCCCGCCACCTCCGCTATGCGCTTCGCATGGAAACCGTATCCTTCGGCTATGCCGACATCGACCCGTCCGAAAAGACCGCCCGCGTCGGCGACGTCTTCCGCAATGTGGCCGCCAAATATGATCTGATGAACGATGCCATGTCCGGCGGAATGCACCGGCTGTGGAAGGATCGCTTCGTCCGCCGGGTCAAGCCGCGCGCAGGCGAGCGCATTCTCGACATGGCCGGCGGCACCGGCGACATCGCCTTCCGCCTTGCGAAATCGGGTGCACAGGTGACGGTGGCGGACATTAACCCCGCCATGCTCGCCGTCGGCATGGACCGCGCCGCCAAGCGCCGCATCGACGGACTGGTCTGGACCGAGGCCAATGCCGAAACCTTGGTCTTCGACGACAAGCATTTCGACGCCTACACCATCGCCTTCGGCATCCGGAACGTCACGGATATCCCGGCGGCGCTGCGCGAGGCGCACCGTGTCCTCGTCCGCGGCGGCCGCTTCTTCGTGCTGGAATTTTCCACCACGCTCTGGCCTGGCTTCGGCGAGGTCTATGACGCCTATTCGCACAAGCTGGTCCCGCAACTCGGCAAGCTGCTCGCCAATGACGAAGCCAGCTATCGCTACCTGATCGAGTCGATCCGCCGCTTCCCCGACATGCCGACCTTCAAGGGCATGATCGAAGACGCCGGCTTCGCCCGCACCGCGGTCGAACCGATCATGGGCGGTCTCGTCGCCATCCATAGCGGGTGGAAGATTTGACCGCGAAACCCAGCCGTACCCCCGCGCTGGCGGGAGTCCAGATCGACGGCCGTCACCAAACGCGAGTGCAGATCGGGGTCGTAACCCCCGCATGACGCACCCCGCCATCCACCTTTACCGGCTCCTGAAATGGGGCCGCACGCTCGCCCGCCACGGCGCGCTGCGCGGGATCGAGCGCGATCCGATGACGCCCCCGGCCGTCCGCCGCCTCGCCCGCGTCGCCCGCATCGGCGCGCGCATTCCGAAGGTGCCGGCCTATGCCGATGCGCTGGAGGCGATCGGCCCCGCCGCGATCAAGCTCGGCCAGACGCTCGCCACCCGTCCCGATCTGGTCGGGGAAGATGCGGCGCGCGATCTTCTCCGGCTTCAGGATGCGCTTCCCCCGCTCCCCTTCGATGTGATCGAGGCGCAGATCGTCGCCAGCTTCGGCAAGCCGACTTCCGCGCTGTTCGCATCCATCGATCCCGTGCCCGTCGGTGCGGCCTCGATCGCGCAGGTCCACCGCGCCGTCACCACCGATGGCCGCACCGTCGCGATCAAGATCCTCCGCCCCGGTGTCGAAGCCGAATTCACGCGCGCGATCGAAACCTATGAATGGGCGGCCGCACAGATCGAGGCACGCGGTGGCGAACTCGCCCGTCTCCGCCCGCGCCTGACGATCGCGACCTTCAAACGCTGGACCGCGCGCGAACTCGATCTCCGGCGCGAGGCCGCGTCCGCTTCCGAACTGGCCGAGCGCATGGCGGCCGAACCCGATTTCAAGGTGCCGTCGATCGACTGGCAGCGCACGTCGGGCAAGGTGATGACGCTCGAATGGATCGACGGCATCAAGCTGTCGAACCGCGCCGCCATCGTCGCCGCCGGCCATGATCCCGCCCGACTCGCCCAGACCCTGCTTCGCGCCTTCCTGCGTCAGGCGATTGCGGAAGGCTTCTTCCATGCCGACATGCATCAGGGCAATTTGTTCGCCACCGCGGACGGCAGCCTCGCCGTCATCGATTTCGGCATCATGGGCCGCATCGATCGCCGCGCCCGGCTCTGGCTGGCGGAAATCATCTACGGCCTGATCACCGGCAATTATCGCCGCGTCGCCGAGATCCATTTCGAAGCGCAATATGTGCCGGCGCATCACAATATGGACGAATTCGCCACCGCGCTCCGTGCGGTCGGCGAACCGATGCGCGGCCTATCGGTCAAGGACATGTCGGTCGGGCAGATGCTCGACGGCCTGTTCGCCATCACGCGCGATTTCGACATGCAGACCCAGCCGCATCTGCTGCTGTTGCAAAAGACGATGGTCATGGTCGAAGGCGTCGCCACCGCGCTCGATCCCGAGATCAACATGTGGGAATCGGCCGGTCCCTATGTGAAGGACTGGCTGCGGTCCGAACTGGGGCCGGAAGCCTATGTCGCCAACCGCCTGACCGCGGACCTGAAGACGCTCGCCGCCATCCCCGAACTCATCCGCCGCATCGAAGCCCGCTTCCCCCCCGAAGGCGCCGCCCCCCCGCCCCCGCCGCTGCGCGAAGTGCAGGTCGTCCGCATCGGCGGCGGCTGGCGCTACGGCCTCGTCGCGCTGCTTGCCAGCGGCGCGGGTGCGGCGCTGGTGGCGCTGTTCGGGTAGACGTCAAGGAAGAGATCTACCGCGAGGCGGATTAAGCTTTTCCCCCCACCCGTCCATCCCGAGCGTAGTCGAGGGACCGACCGAGCGAAGCCGAGGTCGCCGGCTTTCGAGCTTCTCGACTTCGCTCGAAGAAGCCCCTCGACTACGCTCGGGACGGGCGGATCATCACGGATATCGCAAGTCCGTGGGGATGCTGTTCCCTCACACCCCCCAATCCAGCAACGGCCACCCCTTCGCCTTGGCCATCACCCGCAACTTCGCGCTGGCATTCACCGCGAACGGCGCATCCGCCCAGTCCAGAACGCACCCGTCCGACACATGATCCGAATAGAAGCGCACCGAAACCGCCTCCCGCGCCAGCCCTTCGGCATCCATCCACGCCCGAATCATCCGCAGCTTCGCCGGACCGTAGCAATTCTCGCCATCCACCTTCGGCAGGATGCAGTCATCCAGCCCGAATAAAGTCCCCGTCGCGATCACATCGTCGAACCCCAGCCGCTCCGCGATCGCCGCGACGTAGAGCCGGTAGGATGCCGTCGCCAGCACAAGCCGCCGTCCAGCCGCCCGGTCCTCGGCGATCTGGCGCAGCGCGCCCGGATGCACGTTCGTCGCCATGATCCCGTCCGCGAACGATGCCGCCACCGGGGCCAGCCGTGCGCGCGTCGTCCGGCTCCCCAGCAACAGCCGCTGGTTGATCTCCTTCAACTGCTTGCGATCGATCAGCTTCGCCGCATAGGCGAGCATCACCAGCGGCACCGCGGGCGCCAGCATCAGCCGCCACGGTGCCAGCCGCATCGCCGCGTGGAGCAGGAAGGGCGTATAGGTGCCCGTCCGCGTGATCGTTCGGTCCATGTCGTAAATGGCAAGCTCTGTCATGCGCCCAGCGGTAGCCGATCCGCGTCGGAATGGAAAAGCGTGTTAATCTGCGGGAACCATCCGGTTCTCGGATCGTATCGCGAACACATGCTTGTGCAGCGCATCATCCTCCGTCATCGTCGCCGCGCATGAGCGGAGCAGCATTCACCAACGAAGACGGCGTGCTGCATTTCCGCGGTACGATGACGCTCGCCCGGCTCGGCGATGTCGTCGAACGGGTCGAGGCGATCGACGGCCAGCCGAAGGCGGTCGATCTTTCCGGCATCGAACGCATCGACACGGTCGGCGCCTGGATCATCCACCGGCTGGTCCGCGATCATGACATTCCCGTGCAGGGTGCCGACTCCAATACCGCCCGCCTGCTCGAACAGGTCGCCGCCGCCGATCGCCCTTGCAATGTCCGGCCCGATCATACGCCGCCGTTCAAGCGCGTCCTCGCGCAGGTCGGCAGCGCGGTGTACGAGGCCGGCAGCACGCTCCACGGCCTGACCGGCTTCTTCGGGGCCACGCTCGTCGCCGCATGGGGCGTCGTCCGTCATCCCCGCCGCTTCCGCTTCAACGCGGTCGCCCGCCAGTTCGAGGTCGTCGGGATCGAGGCGCTCGCCATCGTCGGGCTGATGAGTTTCCTGATCGGCGTCGTCATCGCGCAGCAGGGCGCGATCCAGTTGCGCCAGTTCGGGGCCGAGGTCTTCGCCATCAACCTGATCGGCCGCATCACCTTTCGCGAGCTGGGCGTGCTGATGACCGCGATCATGGTCGCCGGTCGTTCCGGCTCCGCCTTCGCCGCGCAGATCGGATCGATGCGGCTGGCGGAGGAGGTCGACGCCATGCGCACCATCGGCGTCTCGCCGATGGAGGCGCTGGTCCTCCCCCGCGTCCTTTCCACCGTGTTGCTGATGCCGCTGCTCGGCTTCTACGCTTCGCTGCTCGCCCTGCTTGGCGGTGGCCTGTTCACCTGGATCGCGCTCGATATTCCGCCCGTCACCTTCGTCAGCCGCATCCGAGAGGTCGTGCCGCTCACCGACGTGTTGACCGGACTCATCAAGGCCCCCGTCTTCGGCATGATTATCGCCATGGCCGGCTGTTTCCAGGGAATGCAGGTCGAGGGCAGCGCGGAATCGGTCGGCCTGCGCACCACCTCCGCCGTCGTGCAGTCCATCTTCCTCGTCATCATCGTCAACGCCATGTTCGCGGTGTTCTTCGCATCGATCGGCTGGGTATGAGCATGGCAGGGGCAGAGACAGGCGACGATATCGTCATCGACGTGCGGGGCGTCCGCAACCAGTTCGGCGCGCAGGTCGTGCACGAGGATCTAGATCTCGCGGTCCGCCGTGGGGAGATATTAGGCGTCGTCGGCGGATCGGGCACCGGCAAGTCCGTCCTGCTGCGCTCGATCATCGGCCTGCAAACCCCCGCCGCGGGTGAAATCACCGTATTCGGCGAACCGATGATCGGGCGTGAGGATACCGAGGCGCAGAATGTACGCCGCCGCTGGGGCGTCTTGTTCCAGAATGGCGCGCTCTTCTCCACTCTCACCGTCGCGGAAAATGTGCAGGTGCCGCTCCGCGAATATTATCGCCGGCTCGATGCGCAATTGCTGGACGAAATCGCCTCCTACAAGATCGCCATGTCCGGTCTCGGCCCCGAAGCCGGCCCCAAATATCCGTCCGAGCTATCCGGCGGAATGCGCAAACGCGCCGCGCTCGCCCGCGCGCTGTCGCTCGATCCCGAACTGTTGTTCCTCGACGAACCAACCGCCGGTCTCGATCCGATCGGCGCCGCCGCCTTCGACGCGCTCATCAAGAGCCTCAAGGAAACCCTTGGTTTAACGGTGTTTCTCATCACGCATGATCTTGATACGCTGTATGCGATCTGCGACCGCGTGGCCGTGATCGCCGATCGCAAGGTCGTCGCGGTCGGCACGATCGCCGAACTGCTCGCGCTCGATCAGCCGTGGATCCAGGAATATTTCAACGGCCCGCGCGGACGCACCGCGGCGCATGGGGCCGAGACATTGCATGAAGAAGCCGAAGCACGGTCCGACCGGCCCGTCGCGGCGCAAGCGAATGTGGACGTGAGGGGCTGATGGAAAACCGATCCAACCATGTTCTGGTAGGCGGCGTCGTACTCGCGCTGCTCGCCATCACCTTGGGCTTCCTCGTCTGGATGGCGGGCTTCTCCGGGCCCAACGACCAGAAATTCGACATCTTCTTCCGCTCCTCGGTGGATGGATTGGCCAAGGGCTCGGTCGTCGCCTTCTCTGGCGTCCCGGTTGGCAATGTCGAGGATATCGCCATCATGCCCGCCAGCCCGGAATTTGTCCGCGTGCGGATCAAGGTGAAGGAAGGCGTCCCCGTCCTGCGCGGCACCACCGCCACCATCGCAGGCGTCGGCTTCACCGGCGTCAGCCAGATCAATCTGGACGGCGCCGTGCGCGGTGCCCCGCCCATCGCCTGCGATCCCGAGCTTGATCCCGATCCCGCCTGCCCCGATGGCTATCCCGTGATCCCGACCAAGCCCGGCGCGCTGGGGCAATTGCTCAACTCCGCACCCGTCCTGCTGGAACGCGTCACCACGCTGACCGATCGCCTCGGCCAGTTGATGAACCCCGAGAACCAGAAGTCGATCGGCCACATCCTCGCCAATCTCGATCGGCTGTCCGGTTCGCTGGCCGATCGCGGTCCGGAAATCGCGCAGACCCTGGTGGAAACCCGCATCGCCATCCGTCAGGCGGGCACCGCCGCCGAACAGATCGGCGCGCTTGCCGGCACCACCAACGGCGTGATGCAACGCGACGTCGCACCCGCCATGGCCAATTTCAACAAGGCCGCCGCCAGCGCGCAGCAAAGCCTCGCCACGATCGACGCCACCATTTCGGAGGCGCGGCCCGGCATCAAGACGCTGACCAACGACACCATTCCCAATGCCAACCAGTTGATCCGCGATCTGTCGCAAATGGCGGAATCGCTGAACGCCGTCGCCACCAAGCTCGATCGCGGCGGTGCCGGCGCGCTGGTCGGCGGTGGCAAGCTGCCCGACTATAAGCCGAGGAACTGACATGCGCCCGCTCTCCCTTCTCCTCGTCGCCGCATCCGCTCTGCCGCTGGCCGCCTGTGTCAGCTTCGGGCCGAAGATCCCCGACTCGCTGCTGACCCTGCCCGCCACGGCGCAGGTCACCGCCGGCCCGGTCCGCACCGCCGCCGACGGGCAGGCGGTCCAGATCTTCACGCCCAGCGTCCCGCAGGAATTGTCCGCGCTCCGCATCCCGGTCCGCACCACGCCGACCGAGATCGCCTATGTGAAGGATGCGCTCTGGTCGGACGCGCCGCCACGCCTGTTCCGCAACCTGCTCGCCGAAACCGTCACCGCCCGCACCGGCCGCGTGGTGCTCGAACCGCGCGGATCGAACGTCACCCCCGGCATCCGGCTCAGCGGCCGCCTGCAACAATTCGGCCTCGACGCCGCAACCAAAACCGCCGTCGTCACCTATGACGCGACCCTGGCGCGCGGCAGGGCGGAAAGCGTCCAGACCCGCCGGTTCGAGGCCAAGATCCCCGTTACCGCCGAAACCGGCCCCGCCATCGCCACCGCCCTGACCACAGGTGCCAACCAGATCGCGACGGAGGTCGCCGACTGGATCGGCCGCTGAGGGGAGCGGGGCAGTTTACCTTTCGCTCCGCCCTACCCCCGCTCATCCTGAGTAGCGGCTGAGCCTGTCGAAGCTGCGTATCGAAGGATCGTTCCCAACGCGCGTCTCAGATGCTTCGCTACGTCCCTCGATACGCACCTCCGGTGCTACTCGAGCACTACTCAGCATGAACGGTTAGTAAAAATCAAAAGCTGAACAACCCCCTACCCCAAACTCTTGCTTACCTGTTCGAACACATCCTTCGACAGCCCCGCCGTTGCCACCAGCCGCTCCAGTTCCGCCCGCATCAGCCCCGCCCGCCCCGCATCGAAGCGTGACCAGCGCCCCAGCGGCGGCACCAGCTTCGCCGCCGTCTGCGGGTTCAGCGCGTCGATCTTCAGCACCATGTCCGCCAGGAACCGATACCCCCGCCCCGACGCATCATGAAAGGCGCGCTGGTTGGCGGCGAACGCCCCGATCAACGACCGCAACCGGTTCGGATTGGTCAGCACGAAGTCCGGATGCCGCGCCAACGCCTCCACCTTGTCCACCGTGTCCCCACGCGGGGCCAGCGCCTGCGTCTGGAACCATTTGTCCAGCACCAGCGCATTGTCGGCATAGCGCGCATGGAAATCGTCGAAGGCTTCGGCCCGCTCCGGCGCATCGGTCATCGCGAGCGCGCTCAATGCATTCTGCCGGTCGGTCATATTGTCGGCCTTGGCATAATGGCGCTGCGCCAGCCCCGGCGCGTCCGCCGCGTCCGACGCGACGATATAGGACAAGGCCACGCCGCGCAGCCGCCGCATCCCCTTGGCCGCCGGCGCATAGACATAATGATCCGCCGTCTGCGCCGCATAGACCGCACGCCAGTCGTCGATCAGCGTGACGCCCAGCGCCTTGCGCAACCGGTCGCGCGCGTCCGCCACCGCCTGCGGATCGACCACCGCCAACTGGTCACCCAGATAGGCTTCGGACGGCAAGGTCACCGCATCCGCCACGAATGCCGCCTCCAGCGCGGGATCGGCCAGCGTCGCCTGCACCGCCGCGATCACCGCGTCATGCTCCGCCTTGCCCGTCAGCACATCGGCCACCAGCGTATCCAGCATCAACTGCTGCATCGCCTCATACCGCGCGAACGGATCATCATCATGCGCGGACAACAGCGCCAGATCCGCCGCCGACCGGTCGCTCTCGATCGTCACCGGGGCGGAAAAACCGCGATTGATCGAGAGCATCGGCCGCTCACCCACGCCTTCGAACAGGATTTCGTCATGCACCCCGTCGAACAGGATCGTCTGTTCCGGCAGCAACTTCGCCCCCGACCGTTCGCCGAACAGCGCGATCCGGAGCGGCAGCGGCATCGGCAATTTGTCGGGCTGCCCCGGCGTCGCGGGCACCGCCTGCTGCAACCGCAACCGCGCCCGCCCGCCCGGCGCATCATAATCCAGCGCCGCATGAACACGCGGCGTCCCCGCCTGCCCATACCAGCGCCGGAACCGCGTCAGGTCATGCCCCGACGCATCCTCCATCGCCACGACGAAATCCTCGCACGTCGCCGCCGTCCCGTCATGCCGATCGAAATACAGGTCCGATCCCGCGCGAAACGCCTGTTCGCCGAGCATCGTGTGGAGCATCCGGATCACCTCCGCGCCCTTGTTGTAGATCGTCGCCGTGTAAAAATTGCTGATTTCCAGATAGCTGTCCGGCCGGATCGGATGCGCCAGCGGCCCACCATCTTCCGGGAACTGCGCCGCGCGCAGCACCCGCACATCGTCGATCCGCTTGACCGCCGCCGATCCCTGATCCGCCGAAAATTGCTGATCGCGGAAGACGGTGAACCCTTCCTTCAACGATAGCTGGAACCAGTCGCGACAGGTGACCCGGTTGCCCGACCAGTTGTGGAAATATTCATGCGCCACCACCGCGGCGACATTGTCATAATCCATGTCCGTCGCGGTATCAGCATCCGCAAGAATATACCGCGAATTAAAGATGTTGAGACCCTTATTCTCCATCGCGCCGAAGTTGAAGTCGCTGACCGCGACGATGTTGAACACCCCCAGATCATATTCGCGGCCATAGACGCGCTCGTCCCACGCCATCGCCGTCTTCAGCGCGTGCATCGCATGGGCGGTCTTGGGCAGATCCTCCGCCCGCACCCAGATCCCCAGATCGACCAGCTTGCCCGATCCGGTGACGAAGCTGTCGCGATTGACCGCCAAGTCGCCTGCCACCAGCGCGAACAGATAGGAAGGCTTGGGAAACGGATCGCGCCACATCGCCCAGTGCCGCCCATCGGGCAGGTCGCCGCCGTCGATATGGTCGCCATTGGACAACAGCACCGGATAGCGCGCCTTGTCCGCCGTCATCCGCACATCATAGCGCGCCAGCACATCCGGGCGGTCGGGGAAGAACATGATCCGGCGAAAGCCTTCCGCCTCGCACTGCGTGCAGAGCAGCCCGTCGGACGCGTACAGCCCCATCAACTGCGTATTCCGGTCCGGCGCGATCGTGACGGCGATCTCCACCAGATGCGCGTCACCCGGCAGGTCGATGACGAGCTGCGCACCGTCCATCGTCCATTCCGCAGGCTGCCCATCCACCATCACCCGGTCCGCCGTCAGCCCGTCGCCATCCAGCCGCAACGGCCCCGTGCCTGCCGCACGCACTACCGAGAGTCGCCCCGTCACCCGAGTCGCGGCGGGATCCAGTTCGAAATCCAGCGCGATATCCGGCACCTGCCATTCCGGCGGCCGATAATCGCTCCGCAAGATCGGGGCGGGCGGGGCGACGGGCTGGTTGCGAATATCCATAAGGGCGAAACTAGGCAGGACGCCGCGGGTTCACAATGGCATGTCTTCGGCAGACCCGCTCAAGGCACTGGGCGTCCCCTCGCGCAGGCGGGGGTCCAGTTCCACGTCCGAACCGGTCGCCCGTCTCTGCCGGAGTACAGTCGGGCGCTGACAAAAAGGAACCGCATGTCCCGATTGCTGATCTTCGGTCTCGGCTACACCGCCGCCCGCCTCGCCGATCGCCTCCGCGGCGAAGGCTGGCATGTCGCCGCCACGCGCCGCGCCGCCGGCCCCGACGCCCTCGCATTCGATGATGAGGCCGCCATCCGCGCGGAAATCGCCGCCGCCACCCACATCCTGTCCTCGGTCCCACCCGTGGACGGGCGCGATCCCGTGCTCGACCGTTATGGCGCGGCGCTGCTCCGCACACGCTGGCTTGGCTATCTCTCCTCCACCGGCGTCTATGGCGATACCGGCGGCGCGTGGGTCGATGAAAGCGCCCCGATCGGCACCGGCCGCCGCAATGCCCGCGCCGAGGCCGATCTCCGCTGGCAGACACTGCCCGCCGCCCGCATCTTCCGCCTGCCCGGCATTTACGGCCCCGGCCGCTCCGCGCTCGATCGCGTGGCGCAAGGCCGCGCGCACCGCATTGCGCTGCCCGACCAGATCTTCAGCCGCGTCCATGTCGACGATATCGTCTCGGGCGTGATCGCCGGGTTCGATGGCCCGCCCGGCGTCTACAACCTCGCGGACGACCAGCCCGCCAGCCAGAACGCCGTCGTCGAAACCGCCTGCGACCTCCTTGGCCTCCCCTGGCCCACCCTGCAAACGCTCGACGAAGCCGCGCTCTCACCGATGGCCCGCGGCTTCTATGCCGAAAATCGTCGTGTCACCAACGGCAAGGCCAAACGCGTCCTCGGCTGGCGTCCCGCCTACCCGGACTATCGCGCCGGATTGCGCGCCCTCAGCGCGACGATCAGCCCGGCGAGCGCCAATGCCGCGCCGCCCGCCGCCTGAAACGACCAGCGATAGCCTTCGAACATGGTGGACAAAGCCATCGCGATCACCGGCACCAGCACGCTGGAATAAGCCGCGCGTGCCGGCCCGATCGTGCGGATGACATGGAAATAGAGCGGGAAGGCCAGCGCCGACCCGATCAACCCCAGATAGGCGATGCCCCCCACATAGCCCCACCGCCATTCGAACAGCGGCGGTCCCACCGTCGCCCACGCATAGGCCCCGTCGACCAGTGTCCCGACCAGCATCGCCCACGCGATCATCGGCACCACCGCCATCCGCCGTGCGGCCTGCGTCGCCTGCAGCACATTGGCGATCGATGCCGTCAGCACCGCCAGCAAGGTGGTCGCGATCCCCCCCGCCACCGCCCACACGCCGTCTCCGCGCACATGGCGCAACTCATGGTCGAACAGCAGCGCCACGCCCAGCATCGCGATCACCGACCCCGCCAGAAACGGCCGCGACAGCGATTGCCCCAGAAAGATCCGCCCCAGCACCGCATTGGGCACCACCAGCAACGCGAACACCACCGCCACCAGCCCGGATGTCACCACCCCCTCGGCGCGGTACACAAGATTGAAATTGGCGAAGAACTGGAAGAACCCCACCAGCGCCGCGATCATCAGCCCGCCCCGCCCCGGCCAGAGCGGCGCACGCATCGCCACCGCCACGCCGAACATCGCCACCGTCCCCAGCAGGAAACGGTAGGTCACCGACCAGCTTGCCGGCACCACGCCGATCTGGTCACGGATCACCAGCCAGGTCGATCCCCAGATCAACGTCACCAGCAGGAACGGCACCAGCACCCGCCGCAGCTTGGCGGGTGGCAGCGGCGGCGCGCTCACAGCGCGGCGATCGCGGCGGCCAGCGCCGCTATCTCCGCCTCGGGCTGGTTCCACGAAACCACCATCCGCACCTCGCCCGCTGCCCAGTCGTAAAAATCGAAACCCTGCGCACGCAGCGATGCCGCTTCGTCCGGCGTCATCGCCAGAAAGATCTCATTCGCCTGCACCGGATGCAGCGCGCGCGATCCGGCCGCCCCCGCCAGCGCGGCCGCCCCCGCATTGGCCGCACGCCCATTGTCCAGCCAGCGGTCCTCCTGCAGCAACGCCAGAATCTGCGCCGCCGCATACCGCCCCTTGGACAGCAAATGCCCCGCCCGCTTCCGCCGGCGCAGCGTATCCGCCGCCAGCGCCCGATCGAAGAAGATCAGCGCTTCGGCCGACATGCCGCCATTCTTGACGAAGCCGAAGCTCAGCACCTCCACCCCCGCCCGCCACGTCACGTCCGCCGGCGAACAGCCGACATTCGCGACGGCATTGGCGAAGCGCGCACCGTCCATATGGAACCGCCATCCCCGCGCCCGCGCCAGCGCACCCAGCGCCGCCACTTCGTCGGGCGTATAGGCCAGCCCATATTCGGTGGCGTTGGTGATCGACAGCGCATGGGGCTGCACCCGATGGACGTCGTTGGCGATCGCATCCGCCACCGCCGCCACGCCCGCCGGGTGCAGCTTGGCCCCCGCCCCGTCGACCAGCATCAGCTTCGCGCCATGCGTGTAGAATTCGGGCGCACCGCCTTCGTCATTCTGGATATGCGCGTCGCGGTGGCACAGCACGCCCCCATGCGGCGGCACCAGCGCCGCCAGCGCCAGCGCATTCGCCGCCGTCCCGGTCGCCACCCACATCGCCGTCACCGGCGTTTCGAACAGATCGGAAAAGGCGCCGTCCAGCGACCGCGACAGGGCATCCCCGTCATAGGCGGTATCCACCGCATTGGCGGCGACGATCGCGTCCAGCACGGCGGGATGGACGGGGGCGGCATTGTCGGAAAAGAAGCGCATGATTCGACCCTAGCGCCGCGCCCGCAACAGAAAAGCCCAAAAGCCCTCCCGGCGCTCGCACGGCGGACCTCCCCTGCAAGATTGCGTTCCGATCCAGACCGTTGCACCCTGTCGCAAAGCCCAGAAGGATCCTGCATGAACCGTTTCGTCCTGACCCTGCTTCTCGCCTCCACCACCGCACTGGCGCAGGGGCCGACCTTCGATCCCGCCCGGATCACCACCGATGTGAAGACCCTCTCCAGCGACGCCTATGAAGGCCGCGGCCCCGCCACCCCGGGCGAGACGAAGACCGTCGCCTATATCGTCGCGCAGATGCAGGCGGCCGGCCTGCAACCGGGCGGCACCGCCGATGCCTCGGGCAAGCGCGGCTGGACGCAGGACGTTCCCCTGCTCCGCTCCGAAATCACTGGCACGCCCACCCTGTCGCTCGCCATCGCCGGCGCGCCCACCCCGCTGACGCAGGGTGACCGGATCGCCGTCCGCGCCGCCATGACCGGGCAAAAGCATGTCACCATCAAGGACGCGCCTCTGGTCTTCCTCGGCTATGGCGTGTCCGCGCCCGAGCGGAAATGGGACGATTTCAAGGGTCAGGATCTGAAGGGCAAGATCGCGGTCGTGCTGGTCAACGATCCCGATTTCGAAACCGGCTCCGGCGATTTCGGCGGCAAGGCGATGACCTATTATGGCCGCTGGACCTATAAATATGAGGAAGCCGCCCGTCGCGGTGCCGCCGGCATCCTGATCGTCCACGAAACCGCACCCGCCGCTTATGGCTGGGCGACGGTCAAGAACAGCAATACCAACACGATGTTCGACATCGTGCGCCAGGATCCGACGAAGAGCCACACCCCCATGGAAGGCTGGATCCAGCGCGATCTCGCCGTGCAATTGTTCAAGGCCTCCGGTCTCGATTTCGATGCCGAAAAGGTCAAGGCCCGCAGCCGCGCCTTCCGCCCCGTGCCGCTGAAAGCCAGCTTCAGCGCCGATTACGGAGTCGACGCGCAGGTCATCACGTCCAAGAACATTCTCGGTCGCCTCCCCGGCACCACCCGCCCGGACGAGGCGGTCGTCTATTCCGCGCATTGGGACCATCTCGGCGTCGGCGCGCCGGATGCGAAGGGCGACCGCATCTATAATGGCGCGGTCGACAACGCGACCGGCATCGCGGCGCTGCTCGAACTCGGCCGCGCCTTCGCCAAGGCCCCCCGCACCGCGCGCTCCGTCGTCTTCCTCGCCGTCACCGCGGAGGAAAAGGGCCTGCTCGGTTCCGAATATTATGCCGCCAACCCGGTCTATCCGCTCGGCAAGACGGTCGGCGTCCTCAACATGGATTCGATGGCGGTCAGCGGCCCCGCCCGCGATTTCGGCATTTCCGGCAGCGCGAAACTCGGCCTGCTCGACATGCTCACCGCCGAAGGCGCAAAGCGGAATCGCACCTTCTCCCCCGAACCGCATCCGGAGGCCGGCAGCTTCTACCGCTCGGATCACTTCCCGATGGCCAAGCGCGGCGTGCCCGCGGTCTCGTTCGACGGCGGCAGCGATCTGGTCGAAGGCGGCACTGCGCGCGGCGAAGAACTGGGCCGCGCCTACAACAAGGACCGCTATCACCAGCCCGCCGACGAATGGAGCGCGGACTGGAACCTCGCCGGCATGACCGACGATCTGGGTCTGCTCTATGCCGTCGGCCATGATCTCGCCACCGGCACCGCCTGGCCCAACTGGAGCGCCGACAGCGAATTCCGCGCCGAACGCGACAAGACCGCCGCGCTGCGAAAATAGAAGGCAACGACTCGTCTTCGAGAGAAGAACGTCACCCCGGACCTGATCCGGGGTCCAGCGTCTCCTTCGGCCCAGCGCCAGCAGGAGAAGCGTGGCCCCGGATTACGTCCGGGGCGACAAACCGTCGAAGTCCGACATCTTGCCCCACCCCCTTCCCAACACGTCCCCCAACCGCCATCTTGCCGCCATGACGTTGCTCGACCCGGACCTGCTGCTGCGCGCTTATGCGATCGGCATGTTTCCCATGGCCGACAGCCGCGATGCCCCCGACATTTACTGGGTCGAACCCCGCAAGCGCGGTATCCTCCCGCTCGATCAATTCCGCCTCTCCCGCTCGCTCGCCAAGACGCTGCGGTCGGATCGCTTCACCGTCACCGCCGATCGCGCCTTTGCGCGCGTCGTCGCGCTCTGCGCGGAAAGCACCGGCGACCGGCCGGACACGTGGATCAATCCCCAGATCGAATCCGCCTACGCCGCGCTCCACGCCCGCGGCCACGCCCATTCGATCGAAAGCTGGGATGCGGAGGGCGAACTTGTCGGCGGTCTCTACGGCGTCACGCTCGGCGGCGCGTTTTTCGGGGAAAGCATGTTCAGCCGGCGCACCGACGCGTCCAAGGTCGCGCTCGCCTTCCTCGTCGCGCGGCTCCGCGCTGGCGGCTATCGCCTGCTCGATTGCCAGTTCATCACCGATCATCTCCGCTCGCTCGGCGCGATCGAGATCGGTCGCGCGGCCTATGTCGCGTTGCTCGATTCCGCATTGGCCCCGTCATCCTCGGGCACGGGCGCTATCGGCGATTTCACCGCCCTCGATCGTCTGGAGGGCGCAACAACGCCGCCCGATCCGGCCATGATCGTCTCCGGCCCCATTTCCGGGTGCCGCATCGTGCAGCTTTTGGGCCAGACATCGTAAATCGGGTGCTGCACCACGTTCAGCGACGGCGACTCCTTATAGAGCCAGCCCGAAAAGACCCGTCGCCAGCGCCCGTCCTGCCCATGCACATTGGCCTGCACGAACGCCCCGGTTAGATGCTCGGCTTCCCACGGCGCGGTTTCCTCACACGCGCGCAACCGCACGACCAGATCGCCCAGCCGCACCGCCTGCCCCGGCGTCAGGCGGATATCCCGCGATAATCCATTACGCTTGTTCAGCACGCCCAGCACGGCAACCCGCTGTGCCATCGGCGTGGCACTGGTCGACGGCGCGGCCGCACGGGCATCAGGCTTCGGGACGGTCGGCGCAGGCGAAGCTGACGCGCGCACCGGAACGGGTGCCGCAACTTCCGGGTCCGGCGTCGCAGCGCGTTGATAGGCGGATACGCCCTGCCACGCCGCCAGTCCCACCCCGGCCGCGGTAATCAGCGCGACCGGAAGCCGGTTCACGGCGTGGGGGTCGCCCCGGCCCCTTCGGCCGGCGCGGCGGGCGTCGGATCACCCGATTTGTTGATGAACGAACCGATCAGCCCCATCAGATCGACCGAACCCTGCGTATCGAGGATCGTACCGCCGTCCTTGAGCATGTCGGTCGCGCCACCCGGCTGCAACGCGATGAACGTCGATCCCAGCAAGCCTTCGGACGTGATCGCCGCGCTCGAATCGGACGGGATCTTCACGCTCGGGTCCAGCGCCAGCGTCACGGACACCTGATAGCTCGCCGGGTCGAGCGCCTGCGCCGTCACGCTGCCCACTTTCAGCCCCGCCACGCGGACATCGGTGCCCACCGTCACGCCGCTGGCGTTGGGGAACAGCGCCTTCACATGGATCGCGCCGGCCGCACCGCCGCCGCCCGTCCGGTCCCACGCGAACAGCGCGAACCACAAGGCCACGACGACCACCGCGAAGCCGATCAGGGCTTCGACGCCATTTTCCCGAACCGCGGTCTTCATGCCTGGTCCGGACTCCATGCTTCATAATCGCCGGTCGCGGCGGCGCGGCGGCCGCCCGCTTCCAGCGCGCCTGCCGGGCGATACGCATCGCGCGTGCCCGTGAGATTCGCCTGCGGTGCCTTTTCCCAGACGCGCGCGGCCGGTAGGCCCTGATCGGGAATCGCCTCGATCGTGTGATGCAGCCAGCCATGCCATTCGGGGGTCACCCGGCTGGCGTCGTTCGAGCCTTCATAGATGACCCAGCGGCGATGCATCCCGCGCGAATCGGGCTTCTTCGCCTCGAAATAGACATTGCCGAGCACGTCCTGCCCAACCTGTCCGCCATGCCGCCGGCTGAACAGGCGCGTACCGATCGTCGCGCCGTTCCACCAGGTGAAGATGCTGCCGAGAATTGCCATGCAGCGCGGCTTAGCGACGAAGCGCGCGCCCTGCAATGGCGGAGCGTGGTCGGAACGTCCGAACCGCATCAGCCTGACAGCACCACCGCCATCGGCCCCTTGGGTCCGTCCACGATCCGCGCCTGCAATGGCTGGTCCGGCACCAACTGCTCCAGCCCGGCGCGCCGCACCACCTCCATATGCAGGAACACGTCGCCATCATCGGCATCGCGCAGCAGGAAACCGTAGCCTTTCAAACGGTTGAACCACTTTACGGTGACGGGTTCGAACGGCCCTGCCGCCGCTTCCAGCCGTGCGGGATCGCCCCGCTCCTGCTGCCGGCGCAGCGCCGCATCGGCATCCGGCCCGGTGGCGCTGCTCAGGTCGATCGCCAGCACCCGCCGCGCCTGCAACCCGCGCTCGCGCCGCCCGGCGATGCACGTCACCCGCGTTCCTTCCGGCAAGGTCCGCCGGCCATGCACGCGCAGCACGGAGAAATGCAGCAGGACATCGCCCTCGCCCGCATTGCCCACCATGAATCCGAACCCGCGCGTCACGTCGAACCATTTCACGACGCCGGAGATCAGCGATTCGCCGATCCCGATCGCATCGTCATTCTGTGCGTTCTGCGTCGCGTCGATCGCGGCAGGCTGCGGAAAAGCCGCCTGCCCGGTCGCGATCATGCTGTCCCCTGCCATCGCCTGCACGCTTTACCCCCTTGCGCAGCGCCGCCCCCGGCCTCCGCAACCGGAAGGCACCATGAAAGCGGCGGCGATGCAAGCAGCACGCCGTAGCGTCGATCAAAAGTCGGGGACTTCACCCGGCAGTGCATCAACGAAGCGACGGGCGATGTCATAAGCATGGCCCGCGCGCATCATCGCCGCCAGTGCCTTGCGCCGCGCGTCCGGGTCCGCCGGCGCGGTCGCGAACGGGCCGATCCGCTTCCGTCGCGCAAAGGCCAGCGCGGACGCATGGTCGCCCGTCTCGCCATCCTCTTCACGTTCCATAAGGACCGCACTGCGATCCGCCTCGTCCACGCCCGCCGCGCGCAAGGCATCCGCCTGCCGCCGCACGCCATAGCCGCGCCGCCCGAGCGACGCGCTCCGCATCTCCGCAAAGGCGCGATCATCGACATAGCCCAGTTCAGCCATCCGCGCGACGATCTCCGCGACCGGCGACGGACCGTCCTCGCCCCACCCCCGCTCGTCCAGCTTGCGGTTGAGATAGGTCGCCAGCTTCGCGCGCGTCGTCGCGTAACGGCCCAGATAATGCAGGGCGAGCCGCTCCAATGCACCGCGATCCAGTGCAGGCCTTGCCCTATCCGGGTTGCGATTCGATGAATGTCGTGCCACGCGCCACGTTTGTGCCACAGTCGGGCCGGATTTTGAACGCTGGAACCGGCTTTGGATATGGGCTGGCGTTCGGCGATCCTCTTTCAGACGGTCGACGTGCGGGAATGACGGGAGCTGGATTGGGTGCAGGACAAGGTTGCAGGCATGTCGACCATAGATGCGATCGGCGCGACGCCGAGCGACGATGGCCGCGTGCGCCGCTTCGCGGATTTCGCGACCCTCGTCGATGCGCTGGATTACGCCGCCGATGGTAAACGCGGTCTTAATTTCCACGATCCGCGCGGCACGCTGACCCGCGCCTATCCCTTTTCGGAACTGCGCGACGATGCGCGCGCCGCCGCCCGCCGGCTGGTCGCTGCCGGCATCGTGCCGGGCGACCGCATCGCGCTGCTGGCCGAAACCGGTCCCGAATTCGCGGCTTTGTTCTTCGGGTCGGTCATCGCCGGCGCATGGCCCGTCCCGCTGCCGCTGCCCACCTCCTTCGGCGGCAAGGACGGTTATATCGATCAATTGTCGGTCCAGCTCGCCAGCTCCGAACCGCGCCTGCTCTTCTATCCGCGCGAACTGGCCGGCCTCGCCGGTGCCGCCGCGATCCGCTGCACGGTCGAGGGCGTCGTCTGGGAAGAGTTCGCCGAACGCGCCGCGCCGGACACCGCCTTCCCGCAGGCATCGCCGTCCGACATCGCCTATCTGCAATATAGCAGCGGATCGACCCGCTTCCCGCATGGTGTCGCGGTGACGCATGAGGCGCTGCTCAGCAATCTGGCCGCGCATTCGATCGGCATGGAAGTGCGCGACGGTGATCGCTGCGTGTCCTGGCTGCCCTGGTATCATGACATGGGGCTGGTCGGCTGCCTGCTCTCGCCGGTCGCCAATCAGGTCTCGGCCGATTATCTGAAGACCGAGGATTTCGCGCGCCGCCCGCTGGCATGGCTCGATCTCATCAGCCGCAATCCCGGCACTACGCTCAGCTATTCGCCCACCTTCGGCTACGACATCTGCGCGCGCCGCATGTCCAGCCAGACGCGCGCATCGGACCGGTTCGATCTGTCGCGCTGGCGCGTCGCCGGCAACGGTGCCGACATGATCCGCCCGGATGTGATGCAGAGCTTCGTCGATGCCTTCGCCGATGCCGGGTTCAAGGCGTCCGCCTTCCTCCCTTCCTACGGCCTTGCCGAAGCCACCTTGGCCGTATCGATCATGCCGCCGGGCGAGGGCATCGTCGTCGAACTGGTCGAGGAAACCGAATTGTCCGGTGGCGACGCCGCGTCCGGCCGCCCCCAGCGTTACCGCGCGATCGTCAATTGCGGCAAACCCGCGCGCGGCATGGAAATCGCGATCCGCGAGGAAGACGGCACCGCCCTGCCCGATCGCGCGATCGGCAAGGTCTGGTGCCGTGGCGCATCGGTGATGCACAGCTATTTCCGCGATCCGGAGGCGACCGCCGCCTGTCTGGTCGATGGCTGGCTCGATACCGGCGACATGGGCTATTTGTCGGACGGCTATGTCTACATCGTCGGCCGGGCGAAGGACATGATCATCATCAACGGCAAGAATCACTGGCCGCAGGATATCGAATGGGCCGTGGAGCAGCTGCCCGGCTTCAAATCGGGCGACATCGCCGCCTTCGCGATCACCACCGCAGGCGGGGAAGAGACCCCCGCTGTCCTCGTCCAGTGCCGCACGTCGGACAATGAGGAACGCGCCCGCCTGCGCGAGGAGATTCGTGATCGCGTCCGCGCGATCACCGGCATGAACTGCGTGATCGAACTGGTCCCGCCCAAGACGCTGCCGCGCACCAGCTCGGGCAAGCTCAGCCGCGCCAAGGCCCGCAACCTCTATCTGTCCGGTGAAATCCAGCCCTACGCCATCGCTGCCTGATCCGTCCGGGCGGGGGCGATCCGTCCGGAAATAAGCCGGGAAACGCTTACGGATCCTCAACCATCGGGGGTCCATATCCTTGCGGGACATGTCATCCCGCTCCAGCATCCCGCCCTCCGGCACGCACTGGCGCGCCGTCGCCGGCTTTACCGATCCGGATCTTCCGAACTGGGGCCGCGTCCGCGCGGCGCAATTTCTGGAGCTTTCGCGCAGCCTGCCGCTCAGCGTCGCCGCCTTTGGCGGGGCCGGCATTCTGGTTGCGGGGCTGTTCGTCGGCACCGTGCCGGCCTGGCAGCTGGCGTTGTGGTTCGTCGGGGCGACCATCCTGCTGCTGTCCGCGCTGCTGCTCACACGCCGTGATATCCCGACACCGGCGCAAAGCCCGCGCCCCGGCGCCCTGCTGCGCACCGCATTGCACAGCGCCGGTCTCGGCCTGATCTGGGTCGTGCCGCCCGCTCTCTTCGCGGCCGATGGGATCCTCGAACAGCAACTCGCCACCTGCGTCATCTGCTGCGCGCTGATGGCGGTCTCGGCGATCAGCGCCGGGCCGCTCCCGGCCGTCCTGCTCGCCTATCTGCTGCCCGCCGCATGTGGCCTGTCCATCATGATGGCAGGTCTCGGCTGGCCGCTGCTCGCCGGCTTGCCCCCCGTCTACGCCGTCCTGCTCGGCATGGGCGGCATCGGCACCGGCCGCGCGCTCATCTCGCGCTACTGGACCGATTATGCGCTGGAGGAGCAGACCGAAGTCGTCCAGCTTCTGCTCCGCGAATTCGAGGAAGCGGGTGCCGACTGGCTGTGGCAGGTCGACAGCATGAAATGCCTGACCGGAGTCTCGGCACGCTTCGCCCGTGCCGCCGGCCGCGGCACCGCAGAGCTGGAAGGAATGCCGCTCTGCGATCTGCTGTCGAACAGCGCCTTGCCCGATGACAATGCGGACGGCCTGCGCCGGCTGGTCGAACAGATGAATGCGCGCGAACGCATCAACGATCTCAGCTTCGAAGTGCTGGTCGACGGCACGCCGCGTTGCTGGAACCTGTCCGCCGCACCCCGGTTCGATGCCGACGGAAAGTTTCAGGGCTATCGTGGCGTCGGGTCCGACGTCACCGAACAACGCCGCACCGCCGAAAAGATCGATCGCCTCGCCCGTTTCGATGCGCTCACAGGCCTGCCCAACCGCCGCGAATATATGGACCGGCTCCGCACCGCCGTCGGCCGCGCGCTCGGGGATCGCCAGCCCTGCGCGCTGCTGCTGATCGATCTCGACAAGTTCAAACCCGTCAATGACACGCTCGGCCATCCGATCGGTGATCGCCTGCTCAAACTGGTCGCCGAACGACTGCGCGGCCTGATCGGCGCGGGCGATGTCTGCGGCCGGCTGGGTGGCGACGAATTCGCCGTCCTGCTCGCGCGCGAAGCCCCCGGCGCGATCGAGGCGATGGGCGGCGCGATCATCACCGCACTCGGCACACCGTTCGAAATCGACGGCAACATCATCCGCATCGGCGCCAGCATCGGCTCCGCCATCGCCCCGCGCGATGGTCGCTCGGTCGAAACGCTGGTCCGCAACGCCGATCTCGCCCTCTACCGCGCCAAGGATGACGGCCGGGGCACGCTCCGCCGCTACGATCCCTCCTTGCTGGTCGAAGCCGAACGCCGCCGCGCGATGGAAACCGCACTGCGCGAGGCGATCGACAGCGGGGATCAGTTCCGTCTGGTCTATCAGCCCGTCGTCGCGGTCGATGGCGGCGCGATCCAGAGCTTTGAAGCATTGATCCGCTGGAGCCACCCCACGCTCGGCGATGTCTCCCCGGCCGATTTCCTGCCGATCGCCGAAGAAGCGCGCCTCGGCGGACGGATCGGCGAATGGGTCTTGCGCACCGCCTGTCAGGAAGCCGGCTGCTGGCCCGACGATATCCGCCTGTCGGTCAATCTCTCGCTCGGGCAACTCCATGATCGTCAATTCCCGGCGACGATCCTGTCCGCTCTCTCCCATGCCGGCCTCCCCCCGCACCGGCTCGAGCTGGAAGTTTCGGAGAATTTCTTCCTCAAGGACGATCCGCTGATGGTCGCCGTGCTGGACGGGATCCAGGCGCTCGGCGTCCGCGTCGCGCTCGATGATTTCGGCATCGGCTATACCGCGCTCGGCCATATCCGCTTCGGCCGCTTCTCCGCGCTGAAGATCGATACCAGCTTCGTGCGCGGCGCAGCGGATGGCAATCGCGAAAGCCTCGCCATCGTCCGCGCGGGCGTCGCCATGGCGGATGCGCTGGGCGTCGCCACCGTGGCGGAAGGGGCGGAAAGCCGCGCCGATCTGGTCAGTATGCGCGCGCTCGGCCTGCAACGCATCCAGGGCCATTTCGTCGGTTCCCCCATGGCCGCCACCGATGCCCGCGCGCTCGCGCACCGCACCTCCGGCCGGCAGGCGATGTGGGCGGGCAGCGCCACCGGTTGATCCGCGACGCTTCGCGTATCGCGCCACTTGCACTCCGCCCGATCCTCCGCTAGTCACGCGCTTCTTCCGACCCGGAGGAGTATAGCTCAGTTGGTAGAGCATCGGTCTCCAAAACCGAGGGCCGTGGGTTCGAGTCCCCCTACTCCTGCCATCCTTGCTTGAGGATGGATCGCCGGGTCGGAAGGAAAACAGGCGAGGCGGGCGCACCTTCAGGGGCCTGATAGGCTCCGGCAGGGTGTGCGTGGCCTCGTTATCGTCGTTTCGCGAAGGTTGGATATTTTGGCCAAGGTTACTCCCGGCGAATTCATCCGGCAGGTCCGTGCCGAGACTGCGAAAGTGGTCTGGCCGTCCCGCAAGGAAACCGTCACGACGGCGATCATGGTCGTGATCATGACGCTGACGCTCGGCCTGTTCTTCTTCGGGGTCGATGCGATCTTCAGCCAGATCGTGCAGTTCCTGCTGTCGCTGGCGAGCAAGGGTTAAGGGTGAGCATGTCGCGCTGGTACATCATTCACGCCTATTCGGGTTTCGAGAACAAGGTGCGCGAGGCCATTTTGGCCGACGCGACGCGTCTCGGCCTCGAACATCTCGTCGAATCGGTCGAGGTTCCGACCGAAAAGATCACCGAGGTCCGCCGCGGCAAGAAGGTCACGTCCGACCGTAAATTCTTCCCAGGCTATGTGCTGGCCAAGCTCGACATGAGCGATCAGGTCTATCACCTCGTCAAGAACACGCCGAAGGTCACCGGCTTTCTGGGGTCTTCGGGCAAGCCGCAGCCGATCAGCGAGGCGGAAGCCGCCCGCATCCTGAACACCAAGGAAGAAGCCGCCACCGCCGCGCCCAAGGCGAAGCTGAAGGTCGATTATGAAATCGGCGATTCGGTGAAGGTGCTCGACGGTCCCTTCGCCAGCTTCAACGGGCTGGTCGAGGAACTCGATTTCGATCGTGGCCGCGTCAAGGTGTCGGTGTCGATCTTCGGTCGCGCCACGCCGGTGGAGCTTGAATTCGAACAGGTCGAACGGGTCAAATAAGCGCGATCATGGCGCGGCCTTTTCGAGCCTGCGCCGGATCCGCGACGCCCGTCGCCGTTCAACAGATTTCCGGTTCATCCCGGAAACGTCCGCGGGAGGAAGGTTCGCCTTCCGTCACCACCGCTAAGCCATAGGAGATCATCATGGCGAAGAAGATTACCGGTTACATCAAGCTGCAGGTGCCGGCCGGCAAGGCCAACCCGTCGCCGCCCATCGGCCCTGCCCTTGGTCAGCGCGGCGTGAACATCATGGAATTCTGCAAGGCGTTCAACGCGTCGACCGGCGATCAGGAAGTCGGCACGCCGCTCCCGACCGTCATCACCGTCTATGCCGATCGCAGCTTCTCGTTCGCGACGAAGACGCCGCCCGCATCCTACCTCATCAAGAAGGCCGCCGGCCTGAAGTCGGGTTCCAAGGAGCCGGGCAAGGTCAGCGCGGGCACCATCGCCCGTTCGAAGATCGCGGAGATCGCACAGGCCAAGATGAAGGACCTGAACGCGAACGACATCGACGCGGCAACGAAGACGATCGAAGGCTCCGCACGCGCGATGGGCCTCGAAGTGGTGGAGGGCTGATCCGATGGCCAAGCTGAGCAAGAAGAACAAGGCGATGGCGCAGGCTGTCGACGCACTGAAGCTGTACGGCGTCGATGAAGCCATCGCGCTGGCCCGCACCAATGCGACCGCGAAGTTCGACGAGACGATCGAAGTTGCGCTGAACCTGGGCGTCGATCCGCGTCACGCCGACCAGATGGTCCGCGGCGTGGTGACCCTGCCCAAGGGCACCGGCAAGGATGTCCGCGTCGGCGTGTTCGCACGCGGCGCCAAGGCCGATGAAGCCCGCGCCGCCGGCGCGGAAGTCGTCGGTGCGGAAGATCTGCTCGAGCAGGTCCAGGGCGGCACCATCGATTTCGATCGCTGCATCGCCACCCCGGACATGATGGGTCTGGTCGGTCGCCTCGGTAAGGTTCTGGGTCCGAAGGGCCTGATGCCGAACCCGAAGCTCGGCACCGTGACCATGAATGTCGGTGAAGCCGTCAAGGCCGCCAAGGGCGGTCAGGTCGAGTTCCGCGTCGAAAAGGCCGGCATCATCCATTCCGGCATCGGCAAGGCTTCCTTCCCGGCCGAAGACCTGCGCGCCAATTTCGACGCGTTCGTCGATGCGATCGTCAAGGCGAAGCCGGCTGGTGCCAAGGGCAAATATCTCCAGAAGGTGGCCGTGTCCTCCTCCATGGGGCCTGGCGTGAAGGTCGACGTCGCGGAAATCGCCGTCGCCTGATCGGTCTCCCTCATTCCTCCCCCTCTCCCGCCTTCGCGGGAGAGGGCCGGGGTGAGGGCCTTCTTCTCTTCTTCTGCCCTTGCAAAAGCCGGAAAGAAAAGTAGAAGCCCCTTTCCCTCCCGCGTCCTCACGGATTCGGGACTGTACCGTCCGAGACAGCAGGTGCATCCTCCGGGTTGCTTAATCTCCTGCCAAGACGGGGAAGAGTTTTACCGTCCTGCCTTTCGGGCAGGCGGGTCTGCCATCGGCATCATGCCGATCCAGTCACTCCCCCCACGGACAGCCGCAGGACGGCGTATTTCGTCTTGTGGTGAACCGGTCCGGTGGATGTTCCGCCGGATCATGTGAATGGAGTGTAACTATGGATCGGGCTCAAAAAGCCGAACTGGTTGCCGAACTGAAGCAAATCTTCGACGCGACCCAGGTCGTTGTCGTGACCAAGAATCATGGTCTCACCGTCGCACAGTCCACTGTGCTGCGGAACAAGATGCGCGAAGCCGGTGCCAGCTATCGGGTTTCGAAGAACAAGCTCGCTCGCATCGCGCTCGAAGGCACGTCCTACGCCGATCTGTCCGACCTGCTGGTCGGCCCGACGGCACTCAGCACGTCCACCGATCCCGTGGCTCCGGCCAAGGTGATCGTGGAGTTCGCGCGGACCAACGACAAGTTGGAAATCGTGGGCGCCGTGATGGGCGGAACGCTTCTCGACGTGAATGGGGTGAAGGCGCTTGCCGAGCTTCCGTCTCTCGACGAACTGCGTGGGAAGATCATTGGTCTGGTGCAAGCACCGGCCACGAAGATCGCTCGCGTCGTCAAGGAGCCGGCGGCACAGATCGCTCGCGTGCTTGCCGCTTATGCGGAAAAAGAAGCCGCGTAAAAGCGACCTTTTGTTTGAACATCATGCGGGCACCTGCCCGCGACGGAGTATATCATGGCTGACCTGAACAAGATCGTCGAAGACCTTTCGGCACTGACCGTCCTCGAAGCAGCAGAGCTTTCGAAGCTGCTCGAAGAGAAGTGGGGCGTTTCCGCTGCCGCCGCCGCTGCCGCTCCGGCTGCTGCCGGCGCTGCCGCACCGGCCGTCGAAGAGAAGACCGAATTCGACGTGATCCTCACCGGCGACGGTGGCAAGAAGATCAACGTCATCAAGGAAGTCCGCGCCATCACCGGCCTGGGTCTGACCGAAGCCAAGTCGCTCGTCGAGTCGGCTCCGAAGGCCGTCAAGGAAGGCGTGTCCAAGGACGAAGCCGAGAAGACGAAGGCCCAGCTGGAAGCAGCCGGCGCGACCGTCGAACTCAAGTAATTTTAACTTACGGCTGATGATATCCCCGCGCAGGCGGGGATCCAGCCGGGGTAGAAATACGGATCAGGGGGCGGCCCGCAAAGGTCGTCCCCTTTTTCATGCCCGCCGCAAATGCGCTGGCTTTGTCGGCACGTCTGCCGCAAAAGCATCGGAATGTTGCGTCTCGTTCTCGCATTGCTGGCAGCCGATGCGCCGCCGCCCCCGGAACCGTCCAAACCCGAACAGACCGCGTCGCTCACCGCCAATGAGGCGCTGCGCCATTATCGCGAACTGACCAGCGCCCTGCCCGTCTGCAAGCGCGACACCGCCGCCAGCGACGACGTTATCGTCTGCGCCCCCGGCCCCAAGGACCGCTTCCGCGCCTGGAACGGCGACCCCATCCCCGAACCCAAGGCCCCGCGCTACGCCCGCGACACCACCGGCGACCGCCGCGTCAGCGAAGGCCTGCGCGACCGCCGCTGCGACGACAGCCAATCCTTCGGCCGCTGCGGCTTACCGAAGGAATTGCAGCGGTAAAGCGCTTCTCCGACGATTCTCCAAACCGCTCATCCCGAGTAGGGGCCGAGCGCAGCCGAAGACCGATATCGAAGGACAGTCACCACGCTTCAATCAGCGCCGACAACGCGCCTACCCCCAACCCTGTTCGATTCGAGCCTTTCGAGAACCCCTTCCCGACAAGCGCAAACCGAACGTGTTCAAGGCACAGCACACTACACAATCAGAAGTCCAACCTCACCCTCCGACCACCTGCTCGATCGTCCCAAAGATCGGATGCCCATGCGCATCCTGCATGACGATCCGCACCACATCGCCCTGTTTCAGATAGGGCGTCACCGCCGCCCCGCCCGCAATCGTCTCCACCGCCCGCAACTCCGCGATGCAGCTGTATCCGACGCCACCGTCCGCCACCGCCTGCCCCGGCCCGCCATCCGCACCGCGATTGGAAACCGTCCCCGATCCCACGATCGTCCCCGCGCCGACAGTCCGCGTCTTCGCCAGATGCGCGATCAACGCCCCGAAATCGAACGTCATGTCGACGCCCGCGTCGGCCCGCCCGAACGGTGCACCATTCAGATCCACCGCGACCACGCCGGACAAGCGCCCGCCATCCCAGGCCGCGCCCAGTTCATCCGGCGTCACGAACACCGGCGAGAAGGCCGACGCCGGCTTCGACTGCACGAAGCCGAACCCCTTCGCCACCTCATCCGCCACCAGCGCGCGGAAGGTGACGTCATTGGTCAGCCCGACCAGCCGGATCGCACTCCGCGCCGTCTCCGCATCCGCCCCCTGCGGCACGTCGCCGGTCACGACCACGATCTCCGCTTCCATGTCGCAACCCCAGTCCGCATCCGCCAGCGGGATCGGATCGCGCGGTCCCAGAAACGCGTCGGACCCACCCTGATACATCAGCGGTTCGCGGCGCAGCACGTCCGGCAATTCCGCCCCCCGCGCCCGCCGCACCAGTTCGGCATGGTTCAGATAGGCCGATCCATCCGCCCACTGAAACGCCCGCGGCAGCGGAGCCGCCGCCTGCCGCTCGTGAAACCGCATCATCGGGATCGCCTCATGCGCCAGATCGGTCGCCAGATTCTCCAGCGCGGGCGCGATCCGGTCCCAGTCGTCGAGCGCCGCCTGCAGCGTCGGCGCGATATGCGCCGCATCCGCGCACCATGCCAGATCGTGGCTCACCACCACCAACCGCCCATCCCGTCCGGACTTCAGAGATCCCAGTTTCATCGTCGGCATCCTCTTCTGGTTTGTTCCCGAAGCTACCGCCATTTCCCGGCCGCTGTCATCTGTCGGAGATGAAATTCCCGTCATCTTGGCAGTGGACCGGATTGGGTATTGATATACTATCACATCAGCCGTAGGAAATCGGCTCACCCGTCTTCCGATTGGACCTTCGCGCCCATGATCCTTTCCCTGCTTTCCGGTGCCGCCGCCCTCGCCGCCCCGCTTGTGGCCGACGATGCGCCCGCCAGCGCCTATCATGACGATGCACCCCAGAATATCGTCGTCACCGCCCCCTTCGCGCGCGATGCCGACACGTCCCTGTCGGGCGTCTCGATCTTGTCCGGCACCGAACTGGTCCGCCAGATCCGCCCGACGATCGGCGAAACGCTTGCCCGCACGCCCGGCGTGTCCGCCACGTCCTTCGGTCCCAATGCATCGCGCCCCGTGCTGCGCGGCTTTCAGGGGGATCGCGTCCGCGTCCTGACCGACGGCATTGGCAGCTTCGACGTCTCGAACACCTCGGTCGATCATGCCGTGGTCATCAATCCGCTCACCGCCGACCGGATCGAGGTGCTGCGCGGCCCCTCCGCCCTTCTTTATGGTTCGTCTGCGATCGGCGGCGTGGTCAATGTCATCGACAGTCGCATCCCGCGCCGCGTGCCCGATGAACCAATCCATGTCGACGCACTGGCCAGCTATGGCTCCGCCGCCAACGAACGCTCCGGCTCCGGCGCGATCGAAGCCCCCCTGCTCGGCAAGATCGTCTTCCACCTCGACGGCAGCTATACCAGGACCGGCGATCTGGAGACCGGCGGCTACCTGCTCAGCCCCGCCCTGCGCGCCCAAGCCACCGCCAGCACCGATCAGGGCGTGCGCGATCTCGCCGGCCTCAAGGGTCGCCTGCCCAATTCCTCTGCGGAAACATGGGAAGTCGCCGGCGGCGCGGCCATCGTCACCGATACCGGCAATTTCGGCGTCTCGGTGTCGCGCTACGACAATCTCTACGGCGTCCCCGTCCGCTTCTCGCTGGATCCCTCCGTGGAGGCCGAACAGGTCCGGTTGAAGATGAAGCAGACGCGCGAGGATATGCGCGCCGAAGTCGACACCGGCGGCAATGTCCTCGAGAAGATCCGCTTCCGCGCCGGTCATGCCGATTATCAACATGCCGAGATCGAGGAGAGCGGCGAAGTCGGCACGCGCTTCTTCAACGACAGCTACGAAGCCCGCCTCGAACTGGTGCAGAAGCAACGCGGCAACTGGCGCGGTGCGGTCGGCGGCCAGATGCTGATCCGCGATTTCAACGTGATCGGCGACGAAGCCTTCCTGCCGAAGAATGAAACCCAGCAATATGGCCTGTTCACCTTGCAGGAATTCGATTTCGGTCCGTTGAAGGCCGAAGCCGGTGCGCGCTACGAGCATTCCTCCCTCACCGCCGACGCGAACGACACGCTTGGCAACCCCGCCTTGTCGCGCGATTACAACGCCTATTCCGGCTCGCTCGGTGCCAGCATCGCCGTGGCGGACGGGGTTCGTCTCGGCCTGAACGGCTCGCACACCGAACGCGCACCATCGGCGGAGGAATTGTTCGCCAACGGCCCCCATGCCGGCACGCAATCCTTCGAAGTCGGCAGTCCCGATTTCAAAAAGGAACGGAGTTGGGGACTGGAGGCCACAGCACGGGCGAAGTTCGACCGCTTCACCATGTCCGCCTCCGCCTATCATAGCTGGTTCGACAATTATATTTACGAGACGCAGACCGGCGCGGTCGAGGATGATCTCCCCGTCTTCGCCTACAACCAGGCCAAGGCCCGCTATTATGGGTTCGAAGTGCAGGGTGCCGCCACGCTCGCCAAATTCGGCGAATATGATTTCCTCGCCGACGCCAGCGCCGATTATGTCCGCGCCCGCATCATCGGTTCCGGCCCGGCCCCGCGCATCCCGCCGCTGCGCCTGCTCGGTGGTCTGGAACTGAAGGCACCGCGCTCGTCCGGGCGGATCGAGGTTGAATGGTCGGATCGGCAGGATCGCACCCAGCCCTTCGAAACCGACACGGACAGCTTCACCCTGGTCAACGCCGCGGTGACGGTGCAGCCCTTCGCCAGCAACCGCACCACGTTGGTGCTGTCGGCGAACAACATTTTCGATACCGTCGCCCGCCGCCACGCCAGCTTCCTGAAGGACTATGCGCCTCTGGCTGGCCGCGACCTCCGCGCGACGATGCGCTTCACCTTCTGACGAATAAATCCGCGCCGTCCGGGACGGCGCGGATCCTCACCCCGCCAGATGCGCGAACATCTGGTAGAAAAGCTGCAAGCGCCTGAACATCGAACGATCTCCCTGCCTGATCGCGTTGCCCGGATCCCCCCGGAACGCGATCATCATGCCCGGTCTTCGTCAACATCCGGTGACGGCGGCATGACATGATCGTGACGATGCCGGCGGGGTTTGCCTCACCCGCTGCGACAAACCAACAGACGATCGTTCCCCGGCGCAGGCCGGGGCCTGGGGACTACGGTGTCACCTAGGCCCCGGCCTGCGCCGGGGAACGATACGCCCCCCTCCACCAGAACCGCCTGACTCGCCGAACCGAACCAGCGCACCCGACGCCCCCGTCAGGCGAGCGCCTTCTTAAGCAAGTCATTCACCACACCGGGATTGGCCTTGCCCCCCATCGCCTTCATCGTCTGCCCCACGAAGAAGCCGAACAACTTGTCCTTGCCCCCGCGATAATCGGCAACCTTGTCGGCATTCGCCGCCATGATCTCCGCGATCACCGCCTCGATCGCGCCGGTATCGCTCGTCTGCTTCAGCCCGCGCGCCTCCACGATCGCCCCGGCATCCTCGCCGGTCTCCAGCATGATCTCGAACACCTGCTTGGCCAGCGATCCGGACAGCGTGCCGTCCGCCACCAGCGACAGCAATTCCCCGCCCTGCTTCGGGCTGACCGGGCTGTCGGCGATATCCTTGCCGAGCCGGTTCAGCGCGCCGAACAGGTCCGAAATCAACCAGTTGGACGCCGGCTTGGCGATCTCCTCGAAGGATTTCGGGCTGGCCGCGACCAGCGCCTCGAACCAGCGCGCGGTCTCGACATCCGCGGTAATGACCGCCGCATTATAGGTCGGCACCCCCGCCGCCGCGTAACGCGCGCGCTTGGCGTCGGGCAGCTCGGGCAGGCTCGCCTTGCATTCCTCCAGAAATGCATCGCTCAGTTCCAGCGGCAGCAGGTCCGGATCCGGGAAGTAGCGATAATCATGCGCATCTTCCTTCGACCGCATCGACCGCGTCACGCCGCGATCCGGATCGAACAGTCGGGTTTCCTGCACAACCGTGCCGCCATCCTCGATCAGGTCGACCTGCCGCCGCGCCTCATGCTCGATCGCCGCCATCACGAACCGCACCGAATTGACGTTCTTCGTCTCGGTCCGCGTGCCGAATTCCGCCCCCGGCCGTCGCACCGAGACATTCACGTCCGCGCGCATCGATCCCTGATCCATATTGCCGTCGCACGATCCGACATAGCGCAGGATCGACCGCAACTTCTTGACGTAAGCCCCTGCTTCCTCTGGCGAACGCATGTCCGGCTTGGACACGATCTCCATCAGTGCGACACCCGAGCGGTTGAGATCGACATAGGATCGCGTCGGATGCTGGTCATGGATCAGCTTGCCCGCATCCTGCTCGATATGGATGCGCTCGATGCCGATCGCCTTGGGCGCGGCATCCGCCGGTTCGATCTCCAGCACGCCCTCACCCACGATCGGGTGGTAAAGCTGGCTGATCTGATAGCCCTGCGGCAGATCGGCGTAGAAATAATTCTTCCGGTCGAACCGCGACCAGCGATGGATTTCCGCGCCCAGCGCCATGCCCGTCCGCACCGCCTGCCGCACGCATTCGCCGTTCAGCGTCGGCAACATCCCCGGCATCGCCGCATCGACCAGCGAGACATTGGCATTGGGTTCCGATCCGAACGCCGTCGACGCGCCGGAAAACAGCTTGGCGTTGGACGTGATCTGCGCATGGACTTCCAGCCCGATCACGACTTCCCAGTCGCCGGTGGCGCCCTTCACGATATAGGTGGATGCGTCAGCCATGGTCGTCCTCGGGTGTGATCAGGGAAAGTTCGGGAAAATAGGTTCGGTAGATCGCCGCATCGCGGGTCAACAGCGTCGCCCCCAGCTTTAGCGCATGTGCCCCGATCAGGAAATCGGAGAGGATGGCGTCGCGATTTTTGTGACGGACACGATACTGGCGAAATGCCTGGCCAGCCGCGAAAGCGACATCGTCCTCAAGCGGAAGGACACGGGCATCGATCGTCCATAACGATGCGTACAGCGCATCAAGATCGGGAAAATTCGAAGCCAACTCGGCAACGACGACCGCATTCACGCCAAACCCGTCTGCTCCGCCGCGTGTGCCGATCTGCATCCGGGACCATTCCTGCCATGCCTGATCGCGCACGAAGACGTCGATCAGGACATTGGTATCCAGAAAGATCATGGACGACGATCACCACGGAGTTCGTACATGATCTCATCCGTCGACTGTCCGGATGTGAAATATGTGCCAGCGATCCTGTCAATCGCCGCAAGGATCCGCAGCTTCCGTTCTTCGACCGTCTCCGGGGCGCGCGGCAGATCCGGAAAGATCACCGCTTCTCCCCGATCATTCTTACCGACGCACACCGGCTGACCAGGCACCAGCCCCAGCGCCTCGCGCACCTCCTTCGGAATGAGCACCTGTCCCTTGCTGGTCATGTTCACCCGGCTCACGGTGCTAACGTCGCTATGCATATTCATCGCACATCTCCAGTGTTACCCAAGGTAACACTATGGTGTTCCGCTAGCAACTCACCCACGCCGCTGATGGTGCAGCCACACGATCAGCGTCAGCAGCAGGTTGCTCCCCAGCAGCGCCACCACCCAGCACAGCACCAGGATGCGCAGCACGACAACCTCGAACCCCAGGGTCCGCCCGATCCCGTGCGCGAACACCGCCGCCACCGTGCCCGCCACCAGGAAAAATCCGCCCAGCGCCCATTCCCGCCGCAACAGCATCACATTGCCGACGCACAGTCCGAGGATGAACACCGCCAGCAGCACGAAGAACCCCGCCAGCCGCGCCTGATCGAACGGGCCATTGTCGATCTCCGCCAGCGAATTGCCGACATAGGCCGACAGGATCGCCCCGAACGCCACGTTCAGCGCATTTTGCGCCTCGCGCAGCGTCTCCCGGTTGCGCCGCGCGAACCCCGCGCTGTCTACCACCATTTCCCCGGCCGCGCCGTGAAGCCCGCACGCTCCTCGATCGCCAGCCCGGCATTCAGCACGCTTTGTTCATCCAGCGGCTTGCCGATGATCTGCAAGCCCAGCGGCAGGCCCGCCGCATCCAGCCCGCCCGGCACCGACATCGCCGGCAATCCCGCCAGCGACGACGGCACGGTGAAGACGTCGTTCAGATACATGGACAGCGGGTCAGCCGACTTCTCGCCCAGCGCGAACGCCGCCGACGGCGCGGTCGGCGTCAGCAACAGATCGCACTTCGCCCAGGCCTGTTCGAAATCGCGCGCGATCAGCGCCCGCACCTTCTGCGCCTGCGTATAATAAGCGTCGTAGAACCCCGCCGACAGCACATAGGTGCCGATCAGGATGCGCCGCTTCACTTCCGCGCCGAACCCGGCCGATCGCGTCGCCGCATACATGTCCTGCAGGTTCGCGCCCTCGGGCAATTCCCGCTCGCCATAACGCACGCCGTCATACCGGGCGAGGTTGGAGGACGCTTCGGCCGGCGCGATGATGTAATAGGTCGGCAGCGCATATTTCGTATGCGGCAGCGAGACCTCGACGATCTCGGCGCCCGCATCCTTCAGGAACGCGATGCCGCGCTCCCACAGCGCCTCGATCTCCGCCGGCATCCCGTCGACGCGATATTCCTTGGGAACGCCGATGCGCTTCCCCCTCAGATCGCTCGACAAGTCCCGCTCCCATGCGGGCACGGCCAGATCGAGCGACGTCGAATCCTTCGGGTCGAACCCCGCCATCTGTTCCAGGAACGCCGCGCAATCGCGCACCGACCGCGCCATCGGCCCGGCCTGATCCAGCGAGGATGCGAACGCCACCACACCCCAGCGCGAACAGCGGCCATAGGTCGGCTTGATGCCCGAAATGCCGACGAACGCCGCCGGCTGGCGGATCGAACCACCCGTATCCGTGCCGGTCGCGCCCGGTGCCATCCGCGCCGCGACCGCGGCGGACGATCCGCCCGACGACCCACCCGGCGCCATTGCGGCATTGCTGCCCGCCCGCTGCCACGGCGAAACGACATTGCCGAATGCGCTGGTTTCGTTGGAGGATCCCATCGCGAACTGGTCGAGGTTCAGCTTGCCCAGCATCCCCGCGCCCGCCGCGAACAGCTTGGTGGTGATCGTCGATTCATATTCGGGGACGAACCCTTCGAGGATATGGCTCGCCGCCGTCGTCTGCACGCCCTTGGTGCAGAACAGATCCTTGATGCCCAGCGGCACGCCCGACAACGGCTTCAGCGTGCCGGCCGCGCGGTCCGCATCGGCGGCGTCGGCGGCGGCCAGCGCATGGTCCGGCGTCTCGACGATCCACGCGTTCAGGCCCTTGCCCGCCGCCACCGCATCGGAAAAGGCCGTTGCCACTTCGCGCGCCGAAAAGTCGCCGGCGCGAAACCCGTCGCGCAGCGCGACGATGCCGAGATCGGTCAGGTCCGTCATCATTCGATCACCTTGGGAACCGCGAAAAAGCCATGTTCGGCCTGCGGGGCATTGGCCAGCACCGCGTCGCGAATGTCGCCATCCGTGACGACATCGTCCCGCCAGCGCAGCACGTTGGGGATCACCGCGGCCAGCGGCTGGACGCCGGTCACGTCCACCTCGCCCAGCTGCTCGATCCAGCCGAGGATATTGTTGAGTTCAGGGACCATCGCGGCCGTCTCCTCTTCGGTGACGGCGATCCGTGCGAGGCCCGCAATCTTGCGGACGGTGTTGGCATCGACTGACATGGTCGCCCGGCTATCACCGCCGCCTCTCCGCTTCAAGGCCCGCGCTCCGCTGGCTGTCACGCCGCACGGCTGCTAGGCAGCGGCGTTCCGCGTCGGGAGAACGCATCGGTGGTCCGCAAATTCCTTTATGTCATCGCCGCGCTCATCACGCTGGTCATCATCGCGGGCATCGGCTGGGCGCTGTTCCAGAAACAGTTGATGACCGCGGCGCTGGTCCCCACCATCCCGTTCGCGCCGCAGGCGGATGCCTCCGCACCCGATTATATGCAGCCCGCCGCATGGCTGGCCCGCCCCGGCCTCCCGCGCGATCCGTCCCGCTGGACCGCGCCGGGCTTCCCCGTCGCCACCGCGCCGAAGGTCGCCACCTTCTTCCTCACCCCCACCACCGCGCTCGATCGCAGCCGCTGGAATGCCGATCCGCAGGACAAGGGCGCGAATGATCGGCTCAACCTGTTCGCCGCCAGCCAGGCCAGCGCCTTCAACGGCAGCACCGCCATCTGGGCGCCACGCTATCGTCAGGCCACGATCGGTGCCTTCCTGACCGACAAGGCCGACGCCACCCGTGCGCTCGACTTCGCCTATCGCGACGTCGCCCGCGCCTTCGACGCCTTCCTCACGCAGATCCCCGCCGATGCCCCCATCCTGCTCGCCGGCCATAGTCAGGGTTCGCTCCACCTCACCCGCCTGCTGCACGATCGGATCGCCGGCACCCCGCTCGCCCGCCGGATCGTCGCGGCCTATGTCATCGGCTGGCCGGTATCGGTGACGGCGGATCTCCCCGCACTCGGCCTGCCCGCCTGCCGCACCGCGACGGACAGCGGCTGCATCCTGTCGTGGCAGAGCTTCGCCGAACCGGCCGATCCGTCGCAGATCCTGTCCATCTATGATCGCACCACCGGTTTCACCGGCCGCCCCCGCCGCGCCACGCCGATGCTCTGCACCAACCCCGTCACCGGTACGATCGGTGGCACCGCGCCCGCCGCCGCCAATCGCGGTGCGCTGGTCCCCGACAAGACGATGGAAAAGGGCGAGATCGTCCCCGGCCGCGTCCCCGCCGCCTGCCGCGCGGACGGCCTGTTGTCGATCGGCGCGCCGCCAGAGGAATTCGGTCGCTTCGTCCTCCCCGGCAACAACTACCACGTCTTCGACTACGCCCTGTTCTGGGCCGACATCCGCGCCGACGCCGCGCGCCGCATCGCTGGATTTGCCGCACGATGACCCCGACGACCGATCCCTTCGCCTTCCGAGAACATGTGCCTTATGGAGGCCGCCTCGCCGGTCTGGATGTCGGCACCAAGACGATCGGCATCGCCATCTGCGATGCCATGTGGAACATCGCCAGCCCGGCCGAAACCATCCGCCGCACGAAATTCGCCGCCGATCTCGCCGCGCTGAAGGCGATCCTCTTGAAGCAGAATGCGAAGGGCCTCGTCATCGGCCTCCCGCTTTCCCTCGACGGCACCGATTCGCCCCGCACCCAGTCCGTCCGCGCCTTCGCCCGCAATCTCGACGGGCTGGACCTGCCGTTGTTGCTCTGGGACGAACGCTGGTCCACCGCCGCCGTCACCCGCACATTGATCTCCGCCGACGCCAGCCGCGCCCGCCGCAAGGAGTTGGTCGACAAACTCGCCGCCAGCTACATCCTGCAAGGCGCGATCGATCGCCTGACGACAATGTGAGGAGCAGGATCGCACCACCCCATCCGTTCGGTTCGGTCTTGCCCGGAACCCGCCACCCATCCTCACCCACGAACAGCACTTGCCCCCGCACCACCTCCGGCCCTACACCGCGCGCCGATGGAACAGCCCCCCGCCGCCCGAACCCGATCGGACCGCCCCGGCAATCCGATGTTTCCCCACCGTCACCTGACCGGCATCGCCGGCCTGCAACCGCATGAGATCACCTTCCTGCTGGACGAAGCGGAGCATTGGATCGCGCTCAACCGTGGCGGCGCGTCCAAGCATGACGGTCGCCTCGCCGGCCTGACGCAGATCAACGCCTTCTTCGAAAACAGCACGCGCACATTGTTGTCGTTCGAAATCGCCGGCAAGCGGCTGGGTGCGGATGTCGTCAACATGCACGCCGCCACGTCCAGCACGAAGAAGGGCGAAACGCTGATCGACACCGCGGTCACGCTGAACGCCATGCGCGCCGACGTCATCGTCATCCGCCATGATGCCTCCGGCGCGGTCCAGTTGATCGCCGACAAGGTCGACTGTCCCGTGCTCAATGCGGGCGACGGCCAGCATGAACATCCGACGCAGGGCCTGCTCGACGCGCTCACCATCCGCCGCCGCCGGGGCAATATCGCCGGCCAGATCGTCGCCATCTGCGGCGACGTGCTGCACAGCCGCGTCGCCCGTTCCAACATCCTAGCGCTCACGGCCTTGGGCGCGGATGTCCGCGTCGTCGGCCCGCCCACCCTCCTGCCGCCCGCGATCGAGAAGATGAACGTCACCCGCCATACCGATTTCGACGCCGGGCTGGACGGGGCCGATGTCGTCATGATGCTCCGCCTCCAGCGCGAGCGGATGGCCGGCGGCTTCGTCCCCTCACCGCGCGAATATCATGCTCTTTACGGCCTCACGCCCGAACGGTTGAAACGCGCCAAGCCCGATGCGCTCGTCATGCACCCCGGCCCCATGAATCGCGGGATCGAGATCGCGTCCAGCGTCGCGGACGATCTCAACCGATCCGCCATCACCGAACAGGTCGAAATGGGCGTCGCCGTCCGCATGGCCTGTCTCGACGTGCTGACTCGCGGCCGCCGCGGGATCGAGGGTTGGGCATGACCGTCCTCGCCATCCTCAACGGTCGCATCGTCGATCCTGCCGCCGGCACCGTCACCGCGGGCGGCGTGCTGGTTCGCGACGGCCGCATCGCCGAAGTCGGCATGATCGACATGCCCGCCGGGGCCGATACGCTGGATGCCAAGGGCAGCCTGATCGCGCCCGGCATCGTCGATATCGGCTGCTTCGCCATCGACATGCCCGCCTTCGCCGCGGGCGGCATCACCCGCACCGCGCTCATGCCCGATCAGTCGCCGCCCATCGATGACGGTGCGCTGGTCCAGCGCGCGCTCGCCGCCGGCAAGCCCGCTCTGTGGGTCCACCCGATCGCCGCCGCCACCCACGGCCTCGGCGGCACCGAACTGGCCGAAATCGGGCTGATGGCCGCCGCCGGTGCCTGCGCCGTCGCCACCGGGCGCACCCGCATCGCCGATGCGCGCGTCATGCACCGCCTGCTCGCTTATGCCGGCGCGCTGGGGCTGGTCACCATCACCCATGCCGAAGATGACGGTCTGGTCCGCGGCGCGGTCGCGACGGATGGCGAAACCGCCACCCGGCTCGGTCTCCCCTCCGCCCCCGCCATTGCGGAGGCGATGGCCGTCGCGCGCGATCTGATGCTGGTCGAACAGACCGGCGCGCCGCTCCATTTCCGCCAGATCACCACCGCCGCGGCGTTCGATCTGATCCGCAGCGCCAAGGCGCGCGGCCTGCCGGTCACCTGCGGCATCACGCCGGCGCATCTTTATCTGTCGGATGCGGAGGTCGGCCCCTTCCGCACCTTCACCCGCCTGTCGCCGCCGCTGCGCTGCGAAGCCGATCGCCAGGCCGCGCGCACCGCCGTCGCGGATGGCACCGTCGATATCCTCTGTTCGGGCCATGATCCGCGCGGATCGGAAGAAAAACGTCTGCCCTTCACCGAAGCGGAACCCGGCATGGCCGGTGCCGAAACGCTGCTCACGCTGACGCTGGGGCTGGTGCGCGACGGGCTGATCGGCCTGCCCCGCCTGTTCGATCTGCTCTCCGCCACCCCCGCCCGCCGCTTCGGCCTGCCGGGCGGCTCGCTCGCCCCCGGCGCGGAAGCCGATCTCATTCTGGTCGACGAAAACGCCCCGTGGAAGATCGTCGCGCAACGCATGGCCGCCACCGCCGGCAACACCCCCTTTGACGGCCTCCCCGTCCAGGGCCGCGTCCGCACCGTCATCAAGGGCGGCCGCGTCCTCTGACACATTGAGCCAGGCTCCCCCCGTTCACCCTGAGTAGCATCTGTGTTTCCGGTCAAGCGGGCAGTGGTGACCAAAGACGATTTTGCGCGACGAGGCTGTTGGCGAGGACCAGCAGTTTCCGGGCGACCGCGATAAGGACCAG